>ENA-OVGQ01000124-OVGQ01000124.1-human-gut-metagenome-genome-assembly--contig:-NODE-124-length-98254-cov-11.204096_pt1 | contig 98254 bp, 49 predicted proteins | sample MGYA00237774_ERZ505427 | MGnify/ENA primary metagenome ERZ505427 (study PRJEB26158, sample SAMN06016404) | human gut metagenome | biome: human gut; feature: ankylosing spondylitis patient; material... | reverse complement strand
TGGACACCATTGCCCTTGGCTATACACTTCCCGCTATCGGGCGTGTTACGGACTTGCACCGATTAGAGAATGTTCGTGCTGGGCGAACTATAAAAAGAAGTGGAAAATCATTTTCTGACATTTCCACTTCTTTAAATCCTTTTTTAAGGCCATTCCAATATATCCTTATACATCATAGTTATCTGGCCACCATAAATGGCATAGTCTGATTCAGGCATTTTTTAACTGTTTCCAAACCATCCTGAGTCTGATCTACCGTTATTTCTCTACCATCTTGCAAGAAGACGGTCACAGTCTTATCCTGATTCCAACGGAACATCTTGCTTGTTACACCCTCATGTTCGTAACTCCAACACTGCTGGGCTGCATCATAAATCATACGCATTTCATCACCTGTTGTCTTATTAGTGATATGATAACCGTCTTTTTCCGTAACAATCACATAAGAATTACCATCGGATCCTATCACATTCTTTGTCTCCCCCACAGAAGCCAAAACGGAACTTCCTGACCAGAATTCAATTGTGTTCAAAACGACCCAGTCAGCAAAAACACACAAGCCATAAACCGGCGACAATACAAATCCGATAATTGCATTTACGAATTTATTACCAGTCAATCCCCTGTTCCATTCAGAAAAACGATTGAACAACGCAAATGAACCTATACAAGATGTATTTAAGAGACATACGGCCATTACCGCACACGCCCACTTTATCAGTTTTCCTTTTAATGTTTGCATTATTTTAAAATTTTAGAGTTATTTGACATGACAAATATACTTTTAAAATCTCATCATTCTTATAATTTTATGTTAAAATACCTTTCTGGCTTTCATTTTTATTTTCTATCTATAAATCCTGCAAGGAATTCACATTCTCATCCTGTATTTGTTCTTTGGGCCAATTAACAAGATACAAATCACCAGTGGCACGTGTACAAGCCGTATAAAGCCACCGACAATAATCAGAGTAACTGATATCGTCTCCCAAAAAGCCTTGGTCAATAAATACATTTTTCCACTGACCTCCCTGAGCCTTATGACAAGTCACCGCATAAGCATATTTCACCTGTAACGCATTATAATAACGGTCATCCTTTATCTTTTTCAACCTCTCTCTCTTCACTGTTATATCCATATAATCCTCCTCAATAGCCCTAAACAGGCTGTCAGACTGGGCTTGTGACAAAGAAGGAGCTTCGCTTTGCAAAGTATCTATAAGTACGGTCGCTTCCAGTTCCTCATCATTATAATCAGGAAATCTCAGCAAGACATCTGCAAAACGAAATCCATACAATGTCCGCATGTGTCGGTAACGACGCACTTCAACCACATCACCATTTGCAATAAAATCAAAGGCTTCGGTTTTAGCAGAATCTGCCCAGAAATAATTATTTTTAGCAACCATAAGCTGCTCGCCTCCTGACAGTTCATCTTCGTACCCCAAAATTCTGTTTCTAATACCATTATTGTAAATTATGGCCCGTTTATTGGTACGCGTTATCACAATAGTCTGATCAATTCCGTCTCTGTGGTAACAATTTTCCAACTTCTCAATTAAATCAGCCCCGCTCAAATAATGAATATCATGCCATCCATTAAAAACCATTTTCGGCAAACCGCTTGCCGTTGTAGATGCAATAATATTTCTTAACTTCGTGGCGTTCCATAATATTCCACTCCCACTACGCTGACGAACGACTTCCGTCAGCTCACTCTCACGCACAGAAAGACCATAACTTTCCAATTCCGTTACAGATAAAGCCGGACTAAGGCTCTCACCTACAGGAGGGAGCTGTGCAGCATCTCCAACCAGTAACAGCCTGCAATCTTCACCGGAATAAACATAACGAATCAAGTCTGCCAACAGATTGCCTGAATCAAATCCATTAAAACCCCTTCCTGAGATCATTGACACTTCGTCTACCACAAATAAGGTATGTTTATGCAGATTAATTCCTAACTGAAAATTATCTGTTGCATTTGAAAAACTCTTTTGCCTGTATATTTTCTTATGAATGGTATAAGCCGCCATCCCCGTCACACCGGAAAACACTTTAGCTGCCCTTCCGGTTGGTGCAAGCAAAACAACTTTCCGTCCGGTGCCAACCCATGCACTGACCACTGCAGATGCCATAAAGGTCTTTCCGGTTCCGGCGTATCCTCTCAACAAAAAAGCCGCATTCTTAGAGGTATCAAACAAGAATGAAACCACTTCCTTTACAGCGATATCCTGTCCACTTGTCATTGAAAAGGAAAAAACACGCCTTATCATCAGTTCCAATTCGCTATTTATCATAAATCTCCAATAAAAAGTTTGCCAAAATGTCGTATATTAAATTTATTTATTCTATTTTTGCGATGCGAATGTAACAAATAAAATATAAATTATCATGAAAAAAGCTTTTAATATCATTCTAGGCGTATGCGCGCTGGCATTGCTCTACCTTTGTTATGGCAGCATCATGGAGCCTATTGAGTTCAACAAGGAAAAGGCAATTCGAGAAGCTGCTGTCAAAGAGCGTCTGATCCAGATCCGCGATGCCGAAGAACAGTACAGAACTTTGCATCAGGGTGAGTTCTGCGATTCATTCAGCGTACTTATTGACTTCATCAAGAATGCTAAAGTACCGTTTGTCAGCAAGGTTGGAGAATTGAGTGATGAACAGATGGAAAAAGGTCTGACTGAAGCAAAAGCAGCTGCTATCGTAAAAAGTGGCGATGCAGCAGCCATTGCAGCCAATGGTTTGCAGAACTTCCGTCGTGATACAGTATGGATCAACATGGTTGACACTATCTTCGGCAAAGGCTTCAATGCAGATTCTATTCAATATATTCCTTACAGCAATGGAGAGAAATTCGAATTGGAAAAATCTATCCATGTAGGCCGTTCTGGTGTTACACAAAACGTAATGGAATGCCGTGCTCCTTATGCTTCTTACCTGAAAGGTTTGAGCGAGCGTGAAATTTTCAACCTTGAAGATAATGCTGAAAAAAGAAGTGTTTATGGCGGCTTAAAGATTGGCGATCTCTCTACACCAAACAACAATGCAGGAAACTGGGAATAATCTTTCTTACACCAATAATATATCCATCCGCGTCCATGCGGATGGATTTTCTTTTTATTGCTACACCCCACATAGTGTTCCGGCAATAAAAAAAGAGACCTTTAACCTGAGTTCGGAAAAATCAGCAGCGGAAAGTCTGAATGAAGCAATCACACAGTCTTCTATGCTCAAACAGGAAGACAAAGCCGTCTACGGCCTCATCAGCAGTCCGTCCATACAAATACCATTGGAATATTTTAAAAAAGAAGAGGCCAGCGCACTTTTCCATCTCACTTATACTCATCAGCAAGAAAAAAAAATCTACTACAATATCCTACCTCATCTGGAAGTAGTCAAAATATTTGGCATCCCCAAAGAGACAGAAGAAGTGCTCTGCTCTCATTTTCCCACCATTCGTTTTTATCATATCCATACCATGATCATGGAGAAGACGGCATTTCAGAAAGCGACCGACAGGCAGCAACTGTATATCTATCTGCATGATAAAGAAGTATTTTTACTGAAATATAATTCACAGTCGCTTCATTATTCCAACACATTCCCGGCAGATGCTACCGACAATATCATCTATTACATTCTGTCCGTATGGAAACTGCTGAATATGGATGCAGAAACAGATGAATGCGTTTTTCTGGGCGAACATCAGTTGCAGAATGGAGCGATAAGCGCTTTAAACCCATATTTGCGAAATATCAGGACTCTGACAAACGGTGAACTTTACAAACGTTCGGGAGCAGGCAATTTGCCAGACATCCCACTTGATGTCTTATCTTTATTATTAAATACATAAATTTTAACCCGTATTTATTTCCATGCGTATTATTACCGGAAAATACAAAGGACGTCATTTTGACGTTCCCCGTTCATTTAAAGCACGTCCGACAACGGATTTTGCTAAAGAAAATTTATTCAATGTACTCAATGGTTATCTCGATTTCAGCGAACCTGTCAGTGCCCTTGACCTGTTTGCAGGCACGGGCAGTATTACTCTTGAACTCCTTTCACGAGGCTGCGACAAGGTAATCTCCGTAGAACGTGATTCCCAACATTTTGCCTTTATCTTTAAAACACTTCAAAGTTTACAGGATCCACATGCTTTTCCGGTAAGAGCTGATGTCTTCAAATTTATAACCAAATGCAAGGAACAGTTCGATTTTATCTTTGCAGATCCACCCTATGCCCTTACCAATCTGGCGGAAATCCCTGACCTGATCTTTAAGAACGAACTTCTGAAAGAAGAAGGACTCCTGGTCCTGGAACATGGCAAGGACTATAATTTCTCCGAACATCCGCAATTTATCGAACATCGAGCTTACGGCAGCGTGAATTTTTCCTTTTTCAGAGCAAGGGCGACAACAGGCGAATGAAAGATTCGCCTACCCTTCTCCACAATGACCGCCTTCTCCAGTTATTCAGATTAAGCAATCTGCAATGACGCGTATCATTGAGAAACATTTCTTTCATGGCCAATGCTACTTTCTCATCATATATAAATGCATTGACCTCAAAATTATGTTCAAAACTCCGGAAATCCAGATTAGTAGAACCACAAGTACATATTCCATCATCGCACACCATCGTCTTGGCATGCAGGAAACCATCCTGATAGAGATAGACCCTCACTCCCGCTTTCATGACATCCAGAATATAAGAACGTGAAGCCCAGGTCAGCAACCAACTGTCTGCTTTTTCCGGCAACATCAGACGTACGTCCACTCCAGACAAAGCAGCTGTCTGCAATGCAAAAAGCATACGTTCTGTTGGCAAGAAATAAGGACTTTGCAAATAACAATAATTTTTGGCCCGCATAATCGTAAGAATCATTCCTTGCATTATATCAGGCCACGTAGAAGTAGGAATGGCTGTCACGATCTGTATTAAAGCATTCTTGCTTACATACTGTGCCTTATCCGCCATCATCCGGATCCGATGTTCATCTTCATGCGGGAAATAAAGTTGCTCACTTACCATCCCTCCTCCGGCTACATACCAGTCCATAAGAAAGGCCCGCTGCAAACCGGCTACAGCATTACCCATCACCCGGCAATGAGTGTCACGCCAAGGCTGGCGTCCGTCAATAGAATAGCAATATCTCTCCGCCAGGTTCATCCCACCGACGTAACCTATAAATCCATCAATTACTACAATCTTACGGTGATTCCGATAATTGACCTTACTTGTAAATTTAGGGAAACGAACCGGAAGAAAATTTCCCACTTCGATTCCGGCATCCTGCATTTTCTTGAAAAAAGCATTTTTTACGTTCCAACATCCTACATCGTCATATACCAACCTGACCTTTACTCCTTCTCTTGCCTTACGGATCAAAGCTTCTGAAACAGCCCGGCCTACCCGATCGTCCTCAATAATATAAAATTCGATATGTATATGGCGTTTGGCTGATTCTATATCGGCCAATAAAGCTTCCAGCATGTCAACACCTCTTGAAAAAAACTGGATCTTATTATCAGGATAGGGAAATGCAGCACTCAAACGTCTGAAAAGCTTGATCAGATGTTGGTACTCATCCGGCAAATCAGGAAATCCACTTTGATAGAAACGTACAGCAGACCGACGTGACAACTGTGCCGTGCATGCTCTACTCATAAAGTATTCACGTTTTCTGTTTTTGCCAAAAAAAAGATAAATAACCAATCCGACAACGGGCAAGAAAAGCAAGACCAGTATCCAGGCTACGGTTTTAACCGGTTGACGGTTTTCCAATACAACAATCAACACAAGGCTTAAAACGAACAAACCATATAATGATGCTATTATGCTATACAATACCATGCCCCATCATCTCTTTATGCTCCAACAAACTTACAAAAAGTATTGATGTAAACCAAATGACAGAACGAAACTTCTTTTATTTTTTCCAAAAACGGAAATGCCCCGGCTGTTTCCACTGAAACAAACCGGGGCATTTGCCTTATAACCGTAAATTTTTATCTCGGACCACCAAATCCTCCACCACGGGGACCATGACCTCTAGGACCCATTCCCGGACCTCCGAAGCCACCCATCTGTCCACGTACTTCCCGATTACCCATCAGGTTCAAACGATAGATGAAATGCACCATCACATAACTGTTAATAGCATTGTTCCATGAATCCTGCCGCTGAACAGCTGTAAGCGATCTGCTGATATTACTGCGTTGCTGGAGTATATCATACCATTGCACTGACACTGTCGCTGCATTGTTTTTCAGGAAGCTTTGAGACAACTGCGCATTCCATATCAATTCATTGGTGTTCATGGCATCATCATCATATCCACGTCTGCTGTTCTCACTGATGTCAGTAGACAGGCTCATGTTCCATGGGAAATTGATTGTTGTATTTGCACCATATGAGAATGAGTATGTATCAAGGTTCGCATTCTCCTGTTGATTGTTACGGGCATGCTGGTAACTGATACTTCCATTTACACCGACATCCACGATGTCATTACGGTAGTTGAAATTCATCCGTTCGCTGATATCAGTTGAACGCGTAGTACTCTTCTGACTGAAATTAAGAATCTGGTCTGATGTAAAATCCTGTCCGCTCAAATTAGCATTGCTGCTGATATAACCTACAGAATTGGTATAACCGACGTTGGTAAAGGTGAAGAAATTAAAATATTTCTGTTTGTCAAGTGCCGTGTTAAACATCAAACCCGTCCACGCATTCCAGTTACCATTTATATTCATCGGCATGGTTATGTTACGTCCCGTCGATTCATCATAAAGTACAGCCGTACTGATACTGTTATTGGTCATGCTGACATTGGCATGTACCATCCAGCCCCGCTGTTTGTCTGGCAAATATCCGTTATAGAACAAATTGAAACGGTTGGTCCATGAAGGTTTCAGGCCCGGATTACCCTTTGAAACATTCAACGGATCGGAATCGTCCGTCACATCCAGCAAATTCGTCATTGACGGCTGACTTGATGAACCATTGTAACGAAGACGCAACTGACTCGTTTCAGAGAACTTATAACGAAAATCAATACGCGGTGCCCAGTTCAGGACATGACGGGTTACGGTCGTATCCAATTTGTTCTTCTGATAATCCATATAGGTTGTCTGGGGCTGTACAGAAACGCCGGCATTCAAACGCATCGCACCGTAATTGTATCTGAACATTACCGTTGCATCCTGGTTATGTTCCTTGTATGTCGCATACTGGCTGTTACGCGCATCAATATAAGCTCCCAACACATCTATTCCCGGCAAATAGGCTATATTCGTCCGATAATCCTGACCTATATTATATAAAGAATCTATCAACTCACCAAATTCATAAATTGAACGGTCGGAATCAGAATAACGGTACTGATAACGATAGCTGAACTGCAGATTAGCTCCTTTAAAGAGAGGCTCACTATAACTCAGATCCGCACTGGCATTATAGCTTTTTGAAGGATTCAAACTATATTGACGAGTGTAATCATTCTTATAATTTCCATTTTCATCTCTCTGCAAATAATAATTCACATCAGAAATACTATGAGAGAAACTTTCTGAATCTGAATATCCACCTCTTAAACGTAAAGTCAAATTACGTCCCTTGCTGTTCAACCGGCGGTTGACCATCAACATACCATCCACAGACTTGCTTTTTCCATCTGTACTGCTCCACCGTTTATTATCATTAACCACCGTACTGTCTGCTATGATCTTTTCATATTCTTCCAGGGGATTGCTCAATTTAAGATAAGGGTCTGAATTGAACGTAACTGAATTACTAAATGCGTCACTGTAATTTTCTGAATAAGAGAAATTAGGACGGAACATGATGCGAGTCATCGTATCAGGTGCCCATTCCAAACGGAAATTACCATTTACATTGGTTTGGCCGGATTTTGTAGAACTGAAGCTGTTGGCAAAAGAACTGCTGGCACCTCCTGACAAGAATTTCTCTGAATTCGAGGTACTTATAGCATCCGTACCTCTGTGATTATATCTGACGTTACCACCTATTTTCAGCATACCGGCTTCACGGTCTTTCTTTCCATTTTCCCATGAAAAATTCAAACCTGCCATCTTGCTGGCTACCAAGCCACCACCATTACCACCAAAGCCTCTGAATCCGCCACCCGGGAATCCATTGTCGTTGACATTGTTGGCCGAGCCAATTACTGAAAGCTGCAATTTGTCCGTAAAGCGATTGACCATAGCCTTTCCGGTATAACGATCTTTAGTGCCATAACCGACATCCGCATTGACCAGCCAACCTTCTTTCATGCCTTTCTTGACAGACAAATCCAAAACGGTTTCCTCCTCGCCATCATCGATTCCGGTCATCCGCGTATAATCACTCTGTCGATCATAAGCCTTGATTTTCTCAACCATACTGGTAGGCAGGTTTTTCATGGCAATCTTGGTGTCATTATCAAAGAACTCTTTTCCATCGATCATGATTTTCTTCACTTCCTTACCGTTTATCTTGATTGTTCCATCTTCAGACACTTCTGCTCCAGGAAGTTTCTTGACCAGTTCTTCCAATGCAGATCCTTCCGGAACACGATAGGCCGATGCATTATACATAAAGGTATCAGCCTTCATCTCCACCTGTGCCGCACGTGCTGTAACTTCAGCTCCTTTCAACAACATGGCATCAGACTCCATCAAAATTTCCCCTAAGGAAAGAGTCGGTTTAGATGAACTAAGCTGAAGATTCTGATAATAGGATTTCATACCTACATAAGTAATACGCAGAATATACTTACCGGCTTTTGTAGCAGGCAAAGCAAAACGTCCATCCAAACTCGAACTTGTACCACAAGCCATTGTACTGTCCGGCTTAAGCAAAACAACGGAAGCCGACATGACCGGCTCTTTGGTACTTTTATCCACAACCGTACCGTTCACGGTGACTTTCTGCGCCCAGCCACATAAGACCAGGAAGAACGACAGAAAAGCCAACATCAATCTCTTTTTCATCTTTATTATTTCTATTTTTATTAATTTGCACTAGCTAAAAGATAGATAGCTGATCTCTTTGAAGGTTTAACCCAACAGGCTGTTTTTAACAAAAATAAATGTATTCAAGCCACTCTATCTTCAAAGCGGATCCACATTTGCAAAAAAGTGATACAAAAATATATATTTATTGGCAAGAAAAAGTATCTTTGTAACATAAAACATTCTTGAAACATGCAAAATATCATCATCTCAAAGGATCTGAAAAGTAGTTTTTCACAAATTCTGGAACATTGTGACTACGACAAACTTTTTATCCTGACAGACCATAATACCCAACAGAAATGCCTGCCAGTCTTAACTGAAATTCTATCTGATTATGATAAGAATCTGATCAGCATAGCCCCCTCAGACGAACACAAGAACCTGGAATCACTATCATACGTATGGACACAATTAGGCGAAAAAGGTGGTTCCAGACATTCTCTTCTCATCAATATTGGAGGAGGTATGGTCACAGACCTTGGCGGATTCGCAGCTTCGACTTTCAAACGGGGTATTCCTTATATTAATGTACCTACCACACTGCTATCCATGGTTGATGCCGCTGTCGGAGGAAAAACCGGTATTAACTTCAATGGCCTGAAAAATGAAATCGGTGTTTTCAATCCTGCTGTTGCCGTCATATTAAATACTACATTCCTGCAGACACTGGACAGTTACAACATCCGGTCCGGATATGCAGAAATGCTGAAACACGGCCTCATCAGTAACGAAACTCACTGGAAAGAACTACTTCAGTTCGATCTTGATGATCCTGATTTTCCTCACCTACAGGACATGGCAGGACACAGTGTAAGTATAAAAGAAAACATTGTCAAAGAAGATCCTTTCGAAAAAGGAATCAGAAAAGCACTCAATTTGGGACATACTGCCGGACACGCCTTCGAAAGTCTGGCTCTTGCTGAAGGCAGAACTATCCTGCACGGCTATGCAGTAGCCTGGGGACTTATCTGTGAGCTCTACCTCAGCTGCAAAAAATCCGGATTTCCCAAAGACAAACTCAGATCTGCCATCGACTATATCAAGACTTTCTACGGAGTATTCACATTCAACTGCAAGGAATATGAGCAGTTATATCAATACATGACACATGACAAGAAGAATACATCCGGTCATATCAACTTTACACTATTGGAAGATATAGGACAAATCAAGATCAATCAGACTGCCGACAAGGAGGAAATATTCGATATGCTTGATTTCTACAGAGAAGTAATGGGTTGCTGAAACTATAAACTACATTCCAAAAACTATTTTATCATGAAGAAACAAATCAAAAAACTGACACTGCTTGTCACTCTTGGCCTCAGTGCCACTCTTTCTGCACAACGCCCCACAACCGGCAATCCGGTATTGCCGGAGTTCCATGCTGATCCGGAAATCCTTTACGCGGAACAGACCAATCAATATTACATTTATTCAACTACTGACGGAGCTCCGGGATGGGGTGGATATTATTTCACAGTATTCAGCTCAAAAGATCTTACTGACTGGCGTCATGAAGGCATTATGCTCGACTTGGCTACAGATCAGGTAAAATGGTCTGATGGCAATGCATGGGCTCCTTGTATTATCGAAAAGAAAACAGACGGAAAATATAAATACTACTTCTATTACAGCGGTAACACTCCCCATGGAAAAGCAATAGGTGTAGCAACTGCTGATTATCCGACTGGCCCTTTCACTGATTCGGGAAAACCTGTCATCGACAAACGCCCGAATGGAATCAACCATGGCCAACAAATTGACGTTGACGTATTTATGGATCCTGTAAGCGGAAAATACTACCTTTACTGGGGTAACGGATATATGGCAGGAGCTGAACTCAACGAAGATATGATGAGTATCAAGCCTGAAACAGAAACTGTTATGACTCCACAAGGCGGCAGCCTGCAGGATTATGCATTCCGCGAAGCACCTTATGTATTTTACCGCAACGGATTGTATTATTTCTTATGGAGCGTAGATGATACCGGATCACCCAATTATCACGTTGCATACGGCACATCAAAATCACCTCTCGGCCCTATTGAGGTAGCCAAAGAACCGGTCATTCTGATTCAACGTCCAGATCAGGCTATCTACGGTACTGCACACAACTCCGTTTTGCAGATTCCGGGAAAAGATGAATGGTACATCGTATACCACAGAATCAACAAGAACTATTTAAAAACTCAGCCGGGTACGCATCGTGAGGTTTGCATTGACAAAATGGAATTCAACGAGGACGGTACAATCAAACCTGTAGTACCAACCAACGAAGGAATCAAACCCGTAAAGACTAAAAAAAGAAAATAAAATCTTCATAAACAATTAAATGAGGCTGAAAGGAAACTGTTAAGTTTTTCTTTCAGCCTCATTTCTCCAAAGACCAGTTCTGAATTTTACAGAAACAATATTGAAGAAAAGAGGTTATGTTTATTATTTTATAACCTCCTTTCTTTTTAAAAAAGCTGTCATCTTGTTTCGGATGCAACTGTCAAAGGAGAAAAACGTGATAAGGGGAATAGAGGGGGATTAACACGTTTCCTCTTTTATCATCAGTTCTCATTATCATCATGGTGATTTTAACGGTATAATCAGACTCCATTAATACCACTCCATAAGCAAATATACAATATTTACTGATTACATAAAAATTATTCCCACGGCAAATAAGCCATAAAAAACATTTTTATGGCTATAAATAGCAGAATTTTAACGATGAAAAGGATTTTTTATAAATCATAAAAACGATCCAACAAAGCTTTTCTATAATTTCTACCAATCTTCAATTCCGTTACCTCGTTAAATGGAGCTGCCATGATACAACTGTTATCCTGTATCAAACTTAAATAATTGATATTAATAATATAGATTTTATGAATCTGAACAAAATCCGGATTATAATTCAAGATAGTATCTGCTGTCGTATTATGCTTTAATGCTATACACTGCTGGCTATCAAGTACTATTTCCCATAATTTTCTCTGTGAATTATATCTGAAATAACCTATGTTACAAACACGCAGCACTACTTTTCCATTTGTTGCACTGGTCACCATCAAGGGTTTTTCCGTACAATCAGGTGAAAGAGGTAATTTCTCTATACCCTTATCATCCATCTGAAGATTCAGTCTCTCCATCAACTGATTCAAATCACTTGGCATCAAAGGTTTAACAAGATAATCAAAAGCCTGTAGCCGTAGAGCCTGCAACATATATTGCTCGAAAGCCGTATAGAATACTGTTTTCATGGGCCAGTCAATATCGGCCTTCACTGAGCTCAGGAAATCCAGCCCGGTCATATTGGGAAATTCAACATCCAGAAACAACAGATCTGGTTTGTAATCCATCAGCAAATCTTTTGCCTGATGTAAATGACAAGACTCTGCCACAATCTCTATATAATCAAATTCGTCAAGGGCATTTGATAGTACCTTCACAGCCAACGGATCATCATCTATTATAACTACTCGAATTCTTTTCATAAGGGTAACTGCTTAATTAAATCTGAAATCATAATTCTCTGGTATAACCAATCTGGCACAACATCCGGTCTCGCCACTTTCAGAACAATAATTACTCATACGGTACGACATGGGTCGCTTATTATGTTCATTTAAAATCATGATAGTCTGAGTAATGACATTTAGTCCAACTTTAGCCTTTTTCTGATAAGTCTGTTCTATAAGCGGTGCACCATTATTTTTCACATCAATGATGATATCACCACTCTCACGGAATACAGACAGACAGAGTTTTTTCTGTTCTCCATCCGCATAAACTTTTCCTTTAAGCCCATGCTTAATGGCATTCTCTACAAAAATCTGCACCATCATGGAAGGAAGAATGACTTTAGCCGGATCTATTCCATCCTGTAAATCGAGCAGAAAGACAAAATCCGGTCCTAAGGTTTCACCTTCTACCTTAACATAAAGATCAATAAAATCCAATTCTTCTTTCAACGAAATACAAAATTCATTAGCATGCATCTGCCCTTGACGCAACAAACGGACCAAAGTATCAAAACGCACCGGCTTACCTTCCTGCATCGATAACATCTCATGATTAAGCGCATTATAGATAAAATGCGGTGTAATCCGGTTACGAATGTTTTCCATTCTCAATGCCACTATTCGCTGCAACATCTGGGCTTCACGCAACTTACTCTTTTTATGTCTATAAACAATCCAAAATACAAGCAATATACAGAATCCTACAACCCACGAAAGCCACATGTGTGTGACAATAAGCTTTAAATTGGCCTGACCGATCAGCAATTGTTGATGTAATACCGTCGTATCACGTTCATAACGCATCTGCAAATCCACAGCCCGCATCTTGACTTTCATACTTCTCAGCGAATCGCCAATTCTCTGATAGTTTGCCTGAGCCTGAAATGCATTTTGCCAGTCAGCTACCGACTGGTAATATTTCATTTTGAGTTCTTCACGCAAGAGGAACTGTTCCGGTTTGGACCCGTCAGGTAATGGATTGCTTTTCAGCAACAGGGCCACTTTATCATATTCTCCGATCTGCCGATAGTATTCCATCAGTTGCGTATTTAAATGAGATATTACATTATCAGCCCTCATCCGAGTAAAATAATCCAATGCAGGTTTTAGGACTCCAAAGGCTTTGTCATGATATCCCAACCTCAAATACACATCGGCTAAATTAGCATAGCAAAAATAATGATCCCACTCTGTGGCATGGGTATGCATCAAAAATGTATCCAGTTTTTGGAACATTTCCAGACAGGACTTATAATCTTTCTGATAGTAATAGTCATTTCCCCGATTATTATAATAAATAAAACGGTCGTTTTTAACCATATAGTCCCACAATAAGGAAGCCTTGTCCCACCAATAACCACTTTGCTCAAAATCTTCAAGATTCGTATAAACTGATCCCAGACCAAAATATAAATAGATATAGTCAGACGGCTCAGCATGAATGGAATCCGCCAAAAAAACAGCTTTCCTATAATAATATGCACTCATGGCAAAATCTCCACTTTGCTTATAAGCATCCGCAAGATTTCCATAACACATAATCCGCGATTCTTCATCCATTCCGTTATCTGCTACCATACAAGCCTCACGGGTATAATAAATCAAAGAATCAAGATTCAATACATATTGCGAATAATATGATGAAGCTACCTGATAATATTTCATCCATAATTTTTGACGTGAATCCACTTTGGGCTGATTCTGCAAATATTGACGACAACGATTTACTTCCAACCACAATGAATCCGGTTCAGAAATATAGTAATACAAAATAGCCTTATAAAGCAAACAAGTGTAATAAACATCACTGTCCGATGCTACAGCCATCGCTTTATCAATTGCATGACGGGCATAATCCACCTTCATCTGACTGAGCGAATCATTCAATGTCCTCTCAAATGTGTCCCAATCCGAGGTGCTTTCCCGGTCAGACTTATGTTTGCAGTCCACACAGAATACAGCCAAAAACAGCCATACAACCATCATTACTCCATATTTTCTCATTTCCTTTTCCTCTGTTTTTTGACTTCTTCAATTCACAAATTTAAGAAAAAAAAGACAATGTCTGTTGACCTAAACTTAAAAACCTGTCATTTGGTTCTTTAACTGATAAGAATGTTCTTGTTTATTTTTCATGCTTTAACCAATCACGGACTTTGTCCAACAAGGTGGTCCTGATACTGAGCAGATACACAGAGAGTATGGTGGAAAGTAAAATACAAATAATTCCACCTAACCAATAAAATGTACCTTCACAAACATTCACAATCAAAAAGGCAGATATGACCAAAGGCATTTGCACCATCATTGTCATTAATACCCTACGATGCATCCTGTAACCATACAATATACGGCAAGTCAAACAAACAAGAATCAAATCAAACAATGCAGATAAGAACAAGGCCATCCCTGTCCCAGAAAGCCCTCCTATCGAATAACCTGTCACTATTGCCACTACTGCAAATATATCATAAACACTTTCAGTAAACAAAAAAACTTTAGAACGCCCTTTTGCCAGAGTCAGATAAGCGACCGGCAAGGTTATTGCCCGAAAAAACATACCCAAAATTGCATATTTCGCCATATCTACCACTGATGAAAAACTTGAAGAATACAACAATGGTAAAAGAATCGGTAAAAAGACCAAGAAACCGACCAATAATGGAGCTATCAGGATGAGGGATACTTCTATTTGCCTGTTCACAGTTCTATTAGACTTCACTACATCTTGATTGACAGCTGAGAGACGTGGAAAATAATCTGTCTCCATGGCCGTAAATACCATTGAAGCGTAAGTGACAGTCAAAGCATAACCTGCATTATATAAACCGACATCGGCCTCGGAACCCAGCTGCATCATAAAAGCCCGGATCAGAAATTCACTTCCGGATGTGAAAATTCCACCTAAGGTAAAAGCTATACCTAAACGAATCATCGGACAACCGGACTTAAGCACGGTCCAGGAATTCAAAACGTAATGAAAAGGATATAAACGAAAGGAATAATAACACATTGACGACACGGTCAATAATGCAATCAGCAATAAAGAGGCTATGATACCGCTCTCACCCCAGATCAGATAAACCGGCAAACAAAGTAAAATGGCACCCAAGGAAACAATAATGGATTGGATGGCTACTTTTTTAAGTTGCCTCGTTCCTTTCAATACTGCCAGTTCACAACCGGAAACAGTCATGAGTGCAACAACCGGAGAAAGCCAAAGAAATGCTATCCAATGCGATATATCCTGAAAATAAGCCCAGCTAAGACATGGTGAAAGCAATACACAAAGCAACATGCCACACAAAGCCGTCAAAAGACTCCAACTACGAATCACCTTAATAAAATGAATCAATTCTTCATGATTGTCCTGTTCATACAATTCAGAGATGTGACGGACAGCACTGAATGGTATACCTAAGTTAGTGGAATTATTCAATAAGGTAATGGCTGTGTTATACAACGAAATCAGGCCTAATCCAGATGGCCCCAGAATGACAGCGACCAATTTGTTTTTAACAAGCGATGCCAGCAGATTCATCCCTTGAATGCCTCCAAACAATCCTGTATATTTAATTACATGATCATATGCTTCAGATTCACCTTCCAACTTATGTTTTTCACCGGTCTCCATAATATTTCAAGTATAAAGAACAAAGATACAGTTTTTTCACCACATCATTTAATTACCACATTAAAAATCCATCCAGTTTAAAACCATTCTTTTTCTATCTGCAAATGCGATTCCGTTCAAGCACAGGCCTTAAAAACAAGTCATCCTTTTGAAACATCACAAATGAAACAAGATCATAAACGATTATCACAACCGATCACAACATGAAAGAATATAAAAAAGCCCGTCTGTCCTTTAAACAAACGGGCTACTGATCTTATTTATAACATGATTATCATTCGATAATAGTCATTTCGTCAATCAAATGTCCACAACCTCCCAGTTTCTCTAATATAAAGAGTACATAACGGATATCCAAAGCTATGCAACGCTGAAGATTATTGTCGAAACTGATATCACCACTCAAAGATTCCCAATTTCCATCAAAGGCACAACCTATCAACTGGCCTTCTCCATTAATAACCGGAGAACCTGAATTTCCTCCTGTAATATCATTGGTTGTTAGGAAACAAACCGGCATGGTACCATCTTTCAAGGCATAGCGTCCATAATCAGCATTCTGAATCAGTTCCTTCAGTTTTGCAGGAACATTGAACTCACGGTTATTAGGATCTTCTTTCTCCAGAATACCTTTAGTCGTTGTATAATAATCGTAGTAAACACCATCACGCGGACGATAAGACTTCACATTACCATAAGTCAAACGAATTGTAAAGTTAGCATCCGGATAAGAAGGTACGGGGAGCTTCATCTCACCCAATCCACGGATATAAGCCTTATGGAGCAAAGCCAATTCTTTGGTCAAAGCACGATATTGCTTGCTCAAGGTATCCAGCTTTTCTATTTTTGCTCTGGAATATTGTGTAGCCAAATCACGGTCAATTGCCTTTATCGTCGGTTTTTTAAGGAATTTATCCAGATTGGCTCTGCTAGAGAAGATAGAATGATCATACATATCATCAACATAGGCATCTATGTTGCCTTTATATTTATCTTCTATAGTCTGATAAAATGCTGGTAACTGGTCTTTATCCAATGCTTTGGCCAATGCGGGCAACATGGCTTTCATTACCGTACGGTCTACATCATGATCATAATCCTTGTTGAATAACTTCTCATAAGAAATTTCAAGCTGAGCCAATGTGAAATCCAACAAAGAATCATTTTTCTCGGCAATAGCTTTTTTAATCTGATCCATCAATGCAGGAGGACAACCAAAACGTATTGTACCATTCAGACCCTCATAAATGTAATTCAACTGACGATATACCGGGGTACTCTTTTCTACAATGGCATCAATTTTTTCTACCACGCCCTCATATTCAGGCTTACCTTTTGCAAATGCTGCATATTTCTTTTCCTGTTCTGCTTTAGTTCCCAACACATCATTATCTATGATGGCCTTATTCATACCAATAGAGTTTTTCCAGTAATTACTGCTGGACGCAAACTTGCTGGCATACTGTATACGGACTGTATCACTGGAAGCCATTTCCTTCTTCAATACATCCAGATATACCGTACGCATGTCTATCATAGCCTGATTGTCGGCTGTCATGCGTTGTTTTACCTCACTTTGAGTCAAATATCGACTTGTACTTCCCGGGAATCCCATGATCATGGCATAGTCACCTTCATTAAGACCTTTGATAGATATAGGAAGATACTTGGGCGTTTTCAAAGGAACATTTTTCTCATTATAGGCAGCTGGTTCTCCATTCGCATCTGCATAAATACGGAACATGGAAAAATCACCAGTATGACGAGGCCACATCCAGTTATCTGTTTCGCCTCCAAACTTACCCACACTTGAGGGAGGTGCGGCAACCATTCTGACATCGCTATAGACTTTATAATAAATCAAGTAGAACTTATTACCTGCATAAAACGGCAATGCCAAAGGTTCAATTCCAGGCTTTCCTTTCAGGTCGCTCTTTTCCAGTTCTTCAGCAGCTACCTTTTCAAGGAATGGATTTGTCAGGGCTTCGTATTCATCGACCTCTCCTGATTTGATTTTTGCATTAATCAAATCTGTAATATCAACAATACGATGTACGAAACGGAATTCCAAACCCGGAGTAGGCAATTCTTCTGAACGATTCTTTGCCCAGAAACCATCTGTAAGATAATCGTGTTCAACAGAACTATGTTGCTGGATAGAAGCATATCCGCAATGGTGATTAGTCAGAATAAGTCCTTCCGGTGAAATAATTTCACCCGTACAACCTCCTCCAAAAATACCAACTGCATCTTTTAAAGAGACTTTACCCGGCTGATAAATTTCATCAGCTTCAAGTTTTAAGCCCTGCTTTTTCATCATATCTATGGCGTTCTGCTCTTTCATCAGCTGAAGCAACCACATTCCTTCATCTGCCCACAACGGCATTCCTAATACTACGGCAACAACCGTAACCAATAGCTTTTTTAACTTCATTACTGTCTTTCTTGTTTTTGATATTTAACTTAATTATTTGTCCGTATCTCGCTATTGATGAATATTTTTATACTAAAAAATCTGAAATAATCATCAAATAACTTTTCAGACGGCAAAGTTATGCAATAATTCTGTTTTTACGAATTATTTTAATTACATATTTGAATTTTATATTTTATAAACCAACTCAACTTATGTAACTGATTCAATTCTTCGCATAAAAATCCTCTGTCTGAAACCCTGCAAATAATTTGAAAAAGAATGTTTTTTTAAATACCTTTGTATAAACACTATGAAATGCCATGAAACAATCCATCTGTTTTATTCTCCTCTTTTCATTCTTTTCCATTATTAATCATACTCTCAAAGCACAATTCATTTGGACTGAAAACATACCTTTATCCAACCAACTTCCCTCCAATGAAATGACCGACATCTGGCAAGATAAAAATGGATTTGTCTGGATTGGAACCACAAACGGACTGGCCCGTCTTGACGGCTACCAAATGAAACTATTTCAAAACAAATATCATCATACACAGCAACTGACATCCAACCATATCACTTGTATTGCAGAAACAGATTCTCATATCTGGGCTGGAACCGACCACGGATTAAATCTTATCAATAAAATAACACTAAACACAGAAGAATGTCCGATTAAAGCATTGCGGACTGCTCCAATTAAAGCACTCTGTACTGACACGAGCCAAAATATATGGATCGCCTCACAGGGACTGCTTTACGAAGTAAATCTTGAAAAAAAATACCAAAAAATATATGCTTTCACAAACACACAGCATAAAAGACAAACACGCATCAACTCCATCTACCGTGACAGACATCAACAGATATGGATATGCACACCCGAAGAAATCTTTATCAAAAAAGGATTATCGAAAAATATCAGGAAATTAAGACTTAAGTCTAATCCCAACACGGCAACCGTCATGGAAGACAAGGATGGCAATTATTGGTTGGGAACATGGGGAGAAGGATTATGGCAAATTGTCAGAACCGACAACGGACGGATGAAATCCATCCACCATCCCATAAAAAAACACAAGATCTCCGACACGGAAAAAAGATTCTTCAGCCTCGCTCAGGATCATGACGGATATATATGGGCTATGGCCTACAACGGCCTGTACAGATTCAAACCGGACCGGCATGGCAAACCACCAGTGACGGCACTACTGCCACCTCATATCGATGCCGACAAAATGTATACTAAAATCATCACAGGAGCAGACGGAAATCTTTGGCTCAGTTCCTATGACGGGGGAACCCTCGTTTCGTTCCGCAACGACCGGATCACGGAATTCCCCATAAAGGAAATGGTTGACGAACTTAACCGGACACCCAACCTGCTTACGCTCGACAAGGACAAGGAGGGCCGATTCTGGTTCATACAGGACCGGTTGGGACTGTGCGTATACAGCCCCGACGCATCAGGACACCGGTTTGCAAAGGCTGATGCAAGGGATCTGCAGGCCACCATCGACGCACGCGTATCGGCTGCAAGCTGTTTTGAAAAAAACGGGATTTGGATAGCTTCCCCCGCCACAGGACACATCCTGCTTTTCGTCTTCGAAAAAGGACGTATCGTCAGAAAACGGACAATCTCTCCGCCGGGGCACGGACGGCCGGCACAAATCATCGAAAATGGGGACGGTAATCTGTGGATGAGATACGGAACGACAATCATTTTGACAGACAGGAACGGACATGCAGCAGCCGGTCTGCCTGACACATGCCAGTTCAGCTGTATGGCGCCTTACGACGGGAAACAGATCATTGCCGCCGGCAAAGACAGGCTATTCGTCCTGTCGGGCGAGAACGGCCGTCTGAACTGCAGCCCGGTCACACCGGTCATCCGCCTGACTGACGACGAATCCGTTCTGATGATAGGGGCCGACTGCCTGGGAAGGGTGACAATGGCTACAAACAAGAGACGCCTGATCGGTTACAATATTAAAAGCCGGACCTCCCGCTCTGTTGAATGGCCGGATATCAGAAAAGAAACTCCAATCAATATCATAACCCGAAATGACCGTACGGCAGTCGTCACGAACAGGCGTATCATCATTTCCGAACCGTACAGTAACGGAACAACCTCATTTGAAGCTCTGGAAGGACAGGCTTCAGTAGACATCTATCGCGACAAGGCTGCCTGCTCGGATCCTGACGGCACATTTTATGCCGGTGGAAAAGGAGGATTCGTAGCTTACCGCACCGGAAAGGAACCAACAGGAAAGAATAACCGCCATCCCATCCGGCTTTCGGCCATAACGGACGCCGAAGGCCGGACGCCACCCATGGTCATGAAAGGAAAAACACCTCATGTCATTCTGGGACCTGACTCCACAGCCCTGACGATCAGCCTGACCACCGCGCAACACGATATGGCGGCAAAAATAAGAATAGCCTGCCGGCTCAAAGGGGTAGACCAATCCCGGGTAATTCTGCCTCGCGGAGAAAACACGGTCACCTATCGCTATCTTCCCGCCGGAGAATTCATACTCGAAGCCCAAGCTACCGACAGATACGGACGATGGCTGCCGGCATCGGCATTGCTGCATATCGTCCGACGACCTCACTGGTATGAAGGTACATGGGCCATGGCTGTTTATGCCGGCATGATTCTGCTGGTATGCTCTGCCGGTATGATTGCAGCACGAAAGCGTATGGAAAAGGAGAACCGCCGAAAGCTTAATGAAGCTCTCGCCCAGGCCAGGCTGGACTATGTGACAGGAATGACACACGAATTGCTCACACCTCTCAACACAATAGCCTGTACAGGTGAATATTGGGAGAGGCATTTTCCTGAAGAACAGCAAAAGACACAGGTTCTCAAAAACAACATCTACAGACTGAAACAACTTATACAGCAGGTTCTTGATTTGCGGAAAACCGACTATCACAAATTGACCGCACAGGTCACGTATACCAACCTGAGCGCATTTATCCGCAAGGAGGCAGAAGCTCATTTCATACCCATGGCCGCACAAAAAGACATTGATCTGCAGATCGTGACCCCTGCAGACGACATTCTGGGATGGGCGGACGAAGACAAACTCGACAAAATGATCTACAATCTGGTAGCCAATGCCGTCAAATATACCCCGAAGGGTAAACGCATTGTCATCAGCCTGCACACGGATGGCGTCCCGGACCGGCAGAAGGCCGTCTTCATGGTGGAAGATCAGGGGCCGGGCATGAAACCGGACGAAACAGACAAGGTGTTCAACAGGTTCTATACCGGACGGCACGCGCTCAAAGGTGCGTCCAACGGCATTGGTCTGGCTCTGGTAAGGGAACTGGCCCGAATACATCACGGAACTGCCGGCATAGCGCGCAATACGCCGGGAAAGGGAGCGGCCTTTTTCATATCCATTCCCCTGTCGGCATCCTGTTACGCCGAAGAAGAGATCGCGCAGGATCATCCGGCCAATGCTGAAGAGTATGCCGGAAACGAAACGGAGGAAGACACAAACGCCCGGCAGGAGAAAACAACAGACAAGGCGAAAGCCCCGGTGATACTGCTCACGGATGACAATCGCGAATGGGTTGATTTGGCTGCAGAGATCATGCAGGACCAGTATCGGGTCATCAAGGCACATGATGCGGCCGAAGCTATGGATGCTCTCGCCCGTCACCGCATAGATGTGATCATCATGGATGTGATGATGCCACAAACTGACGGATGGACGTTGTGCCGACAGATCAAAGACAACATTGATTACAGCCATATACCTGTGATCATGCTGACTGCATGCACCCAGGAAACAGATCGCATCAAATGTTACGAAGCCGGAGCGGACGGATATCTGACCAAGCCTTTCGATATAAAGGTGCTCACGGCCAGAATAGACAACCTCATTGCAGCCAGGCGGAAAAAGCAAAAGTTGTTCCGACAAGAGGAACATATCCACATGGACGAACCGGACGAGGCGTCCGGAGACACGATTTTCATGCAATCTCTGGCGGACTGCATCGGCAATCATCTCGACGACGAGCACTATGGGCTAGACGCACTGGCCGCAGATTTGCATCTGTCGAAATCCACACTGCACCGCAAAGTGAAAACCATGACGGGACTCACGCCCCTGGAGCTGATGCGGAACATCCGTCTGAAACAGGCCTGCCGGATGTTGGCACGCCATGACCGCAGCATATCGGAAGTGGCTTATGCCACGGGGTTCTCCACACCCAAATATTTTACCAGATGCTTCAAGGAGGAATTCGGGGTCACGCCCAGCGAATTCCAACAGGACGGTGGCATACGCCAAAACGGCAAAAACAGGGCATAAATGGGAGCAGAACAGGCGTATGACAGCATTTTCACCCTTATTTGAAAGAATCGTATACCATAATTCCGGCCTGATAGCGGTAGCTTTGCCACAGAATCAATTCTGATTAATCACACGGACACGAGAACCGGACAGTCTTTGTATAACCATAATAAAAACAAATCGGCATGAATAAAAAAAGAAAAAAACATTTCAACTGGAGATGGGGGCTGATCACGCTGTCTGCCTTGTGGACTGCGACGACCGCAACAGCCACTGCGCGGGATCTCACTACAGACCCGAACAACCGTGATGAACCCGTAAGGGAAATACCTCTGAACCAAAACTGGAAATTCAATCGGGGGGAGTGTCCCCAAGCCAACGAAAAGGATTTTGACGATACCTCTTGGCGTACACTCAACCTGCCTCACGACTGGAGCATCGAAGGACGACCCGAAGCGAACGAACCTTCCGGCAACGACGGCGGATATTATCCTGCCGGCAGCGGGTGGTACAGAAAAACGTTCCGTTTCACGCCCGACAGCCTGAAACCGGCTACTACCATCCTTTTCGATGGGGTTTATCAGGGAGCGGAGGTTTATGTCAACGGGGAAAAGGCCGGTGGCAGACCTTACGGTTACTCTGCCTTCAGCATCGATATCTCGCAATGGCTGAAGAAAGGCGACAACACCTTGGCTGTGCATGTAGACAACAGCAGACAGAAGAATTGCAGATGGTATTCCGGATCAGGCATCTACAGGGAGGTACGGCTCATACGCACGCCTGAGGTGCACTTTACGCCCTGGGGTATCGATGTGCAGACCGAACGGATCATGCCAAACGGCAACGGCACCCGGACTGCCTTGCTCCGGATAAGGACCACCCTGCGGAACAAGCTTCCGAAGGATACCACGCTGGCCGTAGTGGCGCACATCCGTATCGGAGAGGGGCGGGATTACACCGTCGTAAAACGTGCCACCATCGGAGCCGGAGCCACCATGGATGTGGTACAGCAGGTCAATGTGGAAATCGGCGACAGTCTTCTGTGGAGCCCGGACTCTCCCGTGCTCTTCAATGCCGAAGCTTATACAGCTGCGCCCCATACGACTGTTTCCTCATGGCGGACGGAGCCTGAATATGATCACATCGGTACGGAATTCGGTATCAGGTCCATCAGCCTGTCGCCCGACAAGGGGCTTGTCCTCAACGGCAAGCCGCTGAAACTCAACGGAGGCTGTCTTCACCACGACAACGGTTGCCTCGGAGCAGCAGCATGGAAGGATGCGGAGTGGCGTAAGGCGCGCCTGATGAAAGAGGCGGGATTCAACGCTGTACGCACTGCGCACAATCCGCCATCGGAAGAATTTCTCAATGCCTGCGACCATATAGGTCTGCTGGTCATTGACGAGGCTTTCGACGGATGGCGGACAGCCAAAAACACGCATGACTATGCCTCGCTGTTCGACAAATGGTGGCTGGCTGATATCGAATCGATGGTCAGAAGAGATCGCAGGCATCCGTCCATATTCTGCTGGAGCATCGGCAACGAAATTATCGAACGTAAATCAGCCGAAGCCGTGATAACGGCCAATGCGCTGGCTGGGGCAGTCAGGAGACTGGACGAATCACGACCGGTTACATCGGCACTGGCGGCCTGGGACAGCGACTGGGAAATATACGACCCGCTCGCAGCAGCACACGACATCACGGGATACAATTACATGATCCACAAAGCGGAATCGGATCATCTGCGTGTGCCGGAACGCATCATGATGCAAACGGAATCTTATCCCAGAGATGCCTTCACCAACTGGACCAAGGTCAATGATCTTCCTTATGTCATAGGTGATTTCGTATGGACAGCCATCGACTACCTGGGTGAATCGGGCATCGGACGGTTCTATTACAAGGGCGAAACCGAAGGTGAACATTATCACCGTCCGCAGTATCCCTGGCACGGGGCTTATTGTGGCGACATCGACCTGACAGGATGGCGCAAACCTATATCCCACTATCGGGAAATTCTCTACAGCCGGGAAGAGAAGCTTTATATGGCTGTGAAAGAACCGAACGGATACCGTGGGGAGATAAAGGAAACGCAATGGTCGGTGTGGCCCACATGGGAAAGCTGGAACTGGCCGGGACATGAAAGCAAGGACATTGACGTGGAAATTTATTCCCGATACCCTGCCGTGAGACTTTATCTCAATGACAGGCTCATCGGCGAAAAAGCCACCGGTAGGGAACAGAAATTCAAGGCGGTGTTCAGGATACCATATCAGGCTGGCGTCCTGCGGGCGACAGGCGTGAAGGACGGAAAGGAATGCGAAAGCATGACCATCGCCACGGCTGGAGAACCCTATACCATCCGTCTGAAAACAGACCGCACGGAAATGAAGGCTGACGGGGAATCCCTGGCTTTCATCACGGCTGAAATTATCGACCAGCAGGGACGGACCGTTCCTGATGCGGACAACCTGATAGAGTTTTCAACCGACGGGCACGGACGCCTGCTCGCCACCTGCAGTGCCGATCTGAAAGACTGTGTGCCCTACACTTCCGCACAACGAAAAACATGGAAAGGAAGGGCTATGGCCGTCATCCAGTCCATACACGGACAGAAAGGACATCTTAATATCAAGGTCAGGGGAAAAGGACTGAAAACAACGTCGCTGACCATAGATTGCAAGGATTAACAAGAACGGTACCGGCATCCCTGCCCGCAATAACAGACACATTTCGGCCGTTTGTCATCAGGACGGATGTCTGAATCGTCTGCCGGAGTGCCGTCCGGACGGCACTCCGCTTTATTCTGAATTCTCCCGTTTCAGCATGGCTCTGTTCACAGAGAGGCTGAAACGGGCGTTTTTTTATCCTGTCATAAAACCACCGAACGGAGCATCTCTCCTGAATGGTTCCGGTCCGGACGTACTTGCAAGGGCACGAACAGTATGTCTCCGCCTGTCTGGCATGAAATACCATTTCCTCATCTTACAGGGATACCTTTACCGGCCTCCGGAAACCGAAAAAGCAGGATATGTTACATGAGAGAAAATAAATATTACATGGTCAAAAGTCATGAAACGGACGGGCAAACATCTCATATCCTGTCAGAAATAACCTGACGGAATATGTATTAACTTTGTATCGGATCATATCCGTTCCTTGATCCGAAACGGCAGATGCGGACTATTCATTTTTTATTAAAATAAGACCATGAAAACGATAACCAACACTTTCAAGACACTGGCTTTGGCCGTCATGGCCATTCCTGTCCACAGTCTCGCGGCCGAACAGTTCGTCAGATTCGGCATAAAGGACAATGCCGTACCGATATGCCAGAACGGACAGACGGCTGATATCGTCGTCGATCCGGACGAATTCAAAGGCGTAACCATAGCGGCCCGCTCGCTGGCAGATGACTTCATGAGAGTCACTGGACAAAAAGCCGGTCTGGAACAACAGGCTGACGATGACGAAGTGCAAATCATCGTGGGATCAATGGACCGGAGCGATCTCATACGCCAGTATATCCGGCAGGGACTCATAGACGGCAAACTGCTCAAGGGCAAACGCGAGGCTTTCGTTGTCTGCACGGTCAACTCACCTCAACACGGACGGAAAGTAGTTATTGCCGGTTCCGACCAACGGGGAACCATCTATGGCATATACGAACTTTCCCGGCAGATGGGGGTGAGTCCGTGGTGGTGGTGGGCAGACGTACCGACACAAAAGCAACAGCAGATCAGCATCCTGCCGGGCACCTTCACGGATGGCGAACCGGCCGTGCGTTACCGCGGAATCTTCCTCAACGACGAGGCGCCGTGCCTGACCACCTGGGCAGCCAACACGTTCGGCAACCCGCCGGGCGGACACCGGTTCTATGAACGGGGTTTCGAACTGATTCTCCGGCTGAAGGGTAACTTCATCTGGCCGGCCATGTGGAGCTGGGCCTTCTATGAGGATGATCCGCTCAACAGCCGCACGGCACAGGACATGGGCATCATCGTGGGGACCTCGCACCATGAGCCGATGGGACGCAACCACCAGGAATGGGTGCGGAGGAGAAAACAGTTCGGGGCATGGAACTACCGCACCAACAGGGATACCATCCGCAATTTCTTCAGATATGGCATCGAACGCATAAAGGACACCGAGGATCTGGTCACTATCGGCATGAGGGGCGACGGAGACGAGGCGATGAGCGACAAGACGGACGTGGAACTGCTGGAGGAAATCGTGCGCGACCAACGGAAAATCATCAGAGAGGTGACCGGACGACCAGCGGACAAGACACCGCAGGTGTGGGCGCTTTACAAAGAAGTCATGCAGTATTATGAGGCGGGCATGAAGGTGCCCGATGATGTCACCATGCTTCTCTGCGACGACAACTGGGGCAATGTCTGCCGGGTACCCAACGCCAAAGAAAGGAAGCATCCCGGCGGATGGGGCATCTATTATCACGTGGACTATGTGGGCGCACCGCGCAACTCCAAATGGCTCAACTGCACGCCGCCGGCCCACATGTGGGAACAGCTCGACCTGGCCTATGAAGCGGGAATCGACAGGATATGGATTCTCAACGTGGGCGATCTCAAGCCGATGGAATATCCCATCACGCTCTTCCTCGACATGGCATGGAACCCGAGGCAGTTTACGGCGGACAACCTGCCACAACATGCCGAGAGATTCTGCAGCGAGACGCTGGGCAGCGAACATGCAAGCGAGGCAGCCAGACTGCTTACCGAATATGCCCGTTTCAACGGCAGGGTGACACCGGAAATGCTCGACCACCGCACCTACAACCTGGAAAACGGGGAGTGGGACCGCGTCTGCGCCGAATATACCGCACTGGAAGCTGACGCGCTCAGGCTGTATAACCACATGGAGGCACAGCGGCGCGACACGTATCGCCAGCTCGTTCTCTTCCCCATACAGGCCATGGCCAACCTCTACCGCATGTATCACGCGCAGGCCATGAATCTGCATCTGGCCAAGATGAACATGCCGGAAGCCAACATTTGGGCGGACCGTGTGGAAGAGGCCTTCAGGCTCGACTCGATGCTCTGCAGGGAATACAACCGCGACATCGCGGGCGGAAAATGGAACGGGATGATGATCCAGAAGCACATCGGATACACGTCGTGGAACGACAGTTTCAAAAAGGACATCTGTCCGGCCACCAGACGGGTGGAAGATACGGACAGGAACGGAGGATACGTGTTCATGCCCGAAGGCGGATACGCGGCCATGGAGGCTCCACATTATTTCGAAGCTGTACCCACAGAGGGCACGCAGTGGACGTTTATCGCGGGCATAGGAAGGACTTTGGGCGGCATGGCGCTGCGGCCGTACGACCGGAAAGCGGAGGGGGCGGCACTGAAGTACCGTCTCAGGCTGCCGGAGGGAACGGACTCGGCCACCGTGCATGTCGTTGTGCGCTCCACACTGGCCTGCTTCCGTCCTGAAGGCCACCGCTACAGGATAGGGTTCGAAGGAGGCGCGCAGGAAACGGTCAACTTCAACCATAACCTGAACGAAAGGCCGGAAAATGTCTATACGGTATATTATCCTACCGTGGCACGGAGGGTCATCGAAAAGACGGTCAGGATAGCCCTGCCGGAAGCTGATGCAGAGGGCTGGCACACACTGGTGTTCCGTCCCGTCGAACCGGGCACGGTACTGGAGAAAATAGTCGTGGACTATGGCGGCTACAGCCCGTCGTACCTTTTCATGCAGGAATCGCCTTGCAGAAGACTGCCCCGCTGACGCCCCTGACGGCAGCCCGGACATCATACTGAAAAAACATCACACGGCGGTTTCCCGGACGAACAGCGGGGCAGCCGCCTTTCCTTAAATCTTCAACCGACATGAAACATCAGATCTTACTTTCTGTATCCTTGGCGGCCCTGGCGGCCGCAAACGGTCTGCCGGCACTGGCTGACCACACGGAAGCCACAGCGGATATCCGCACCGCCGAACGCGCGCAGCACATCGATGGATTCGGGGGCTGCGGCATGAACGGCCAGTGGGTGGACGTCTACAACGAAAAAATGGTGGACATGCTTTGGGGACGCGACGGCATGCGTTACAACATCATGCGCATACGCATAGCCCCGGATGAAAGCAACTGGAACGGTTACACCAATCCGGTCAGATGGGCGCGCCAAAGGGGGGCATTCATCTTTGCCACACCCTGGACGCCTCCCTACCGCTTCAAGACGGGAGCCACACAGACGTGGGGGCAGTCGTCCATACACGGTCATATCCGCACGGACAGCATCGAGGCGTATGCCCGATGGCTCGAAAGGTACCGACAACACATGGCGCAGCAGGGAGCGCCCGTCGACATGATCTCCATACAGAACGAATGTGACTACGACCCCGACTACGAGGGATGTCTCTACAGCGTGCAGGAGATGACGCAGATGATCGGGGCGGCCCGGAGACTGATCGACCCGTCGTGCATGGTGATGGCACCGGAATGCTTCGGATGGGACAGCCACAAGTATAACCGCGAACTGGTGCGCTCGGCGGCCGTCAGGCGCAACACGGACGTATGGGGCAACCATATCTACGGGGTGAACGACATGACTTACGTGAACTATGTGACGGGGCTCACGGGACGCCCGATGTGGATGACGGAATATATCTTCGACGAGGGACAGACGGGCACGTGGGAGGATGCCTGCGGGTTTGCCTCACAGATCGATTCGTGCCTGAGGGCGGGGTTCAGCGCTTATGTCTATTATAATATGGTGGACCACATGTTCGGCGACGGAACCGGCGGAGGCAATCCGGCGTTCCTGAGCAAAATGGCTTACGTCATGGGGCATTATGCGCACTTTGCCACCGGCAAGGACCGCGTGAAGATGGTGTTTACGGCCGAAAAGGGTGCAAAGCCGGAGGGGTCGGCTTATCTGAACGCGGCGGGCGACACGCTCTGTCTGTTCGTGCTCAACCGTTCGGCCGACAGCGTCCGGCTGAAGGTGGACCTGCCTTTCGAATGCCGGCAGGCGGCCGCCGTCATGACCAACGAAACAAGAAGTTTCATGCGGTCTTCGCTGACCGACAGGTGTAAGGGACTGACCTCGCCCGTTGTGGAACTGCGGCCGCAGGCTCTGTATACGCTGATATTCACCCGGAATGAGGAAAACGCCTCGGAACCCGTTCCGGAAGCCGGCCAACCGGCAATATGGAAAACGGCCGGAGAGACGAACCCGCTGTTCCCGACCGGATTCTGCGGCGATCCGGCTGCCCTGTCCCACGACGGACGGCTTTATGTGTTTGCGACCAACGAACAGCAGGCTTTCGATGCGACAGACGGCATGGAGGGCAGCGACGGCAAACGGATCTCGTCACTGACGGTGATGTCGACGGCCGACATGGTGAACTGGACCTGGCATGGCATCATCGACCTGAAGGCGGTGTGCGGCGGACGCGTCGCCTGGGCGGCTGCTCCATCCGTACTCGCGCGGACGGAGGATGACGGCCTGACACATTTCTATCTTTATTTTGCCAACAGCGGAAAGGGCATCAGCGTCGTGACGGCCACTTCGCCCGAAGGGCCTTGGACCGATCCGCTAGGAAAGGACCTGCTGACGGGATACACGGGACTGGAAGCGGGCATCGGCACGGCTTTCGACAGCAAGGGCGCGGCCTGGATGGCTTTCGGAGGGGGAAAGGCCGACGAAACGGATCCTCAGGCCGGAAAGGCCTGTATCATCCGGCTGGCCGACAGTCTGACCGCAACGGAAGGCGAAACAGCGGATATCCCAGCACCTTATCATGAGGGGGGCAACCGACTGACGCTGATGGGGGGCAAACTGGTATTTTCCTACACCACGGGCAGCGGCGCACGCACGGACTGGCCGTCGTATGGCAGTTCTCTGGAAGCTCCGGGCGAAAAGTGTGTCTGTTACTTGGTTTCAGGCCAGCCGCTCGAAAGCGGCAGCTGGGACTACCGCGGGACGTATCTGGCCAATCCGGCGGAAAAGGGCTATCCGGACAGCGGCAACAGGGCTTCGATCCTGAAATTCGGCTCGACGTATTATCTCGTGTACCAGACAGGAGCACTGGAACAGATGATGGGGATCAGCGGCCGTTATCATAACATCGCGGCGGCCCGGGCGACAGTCGTGGAGCGCTCGCAAAGGATCTCGCCCGTGGAGGTGAGTGCCGGCGGCACCTTGCAACTCACGGCCGCACGCCCCGATGCCTATGACCGGCAACAGGCGGAATCGCTCTGCAACACGTGGGGAACCCGGCCTGAAACTGACGGCGCAGCCGTATCTACGGCTTACCTGAAGACTACAACCGGCAAGGCCTGGACGATGGTGAAGGGGGTGCAGTTCGGCAACGACGGCACGGCGACGCTGAAGATGCGGCTGCGCGGCAAAGGACAGTTCAGCGTCTGCACCGACAGTCTGGGCGCACAGCCTCTGGCCGCACTGGCATTCGACGAAAGCGGATGGGCCACGTTGGAAGCGGAGTGCGGGCAAAACGTGACGGGCGTACACGACCTTTATTTCATGATTGAAAGCAAGGAGGGAGTTGAATTCGACTCCTGGCAGTTCACCCAAAAGAAAGGAACCGGTGTGAACGAAACCGGAATGGCCGGACACGGTACCGTAACGGAAGAGGAATATTACCTGATGTCGGGTGTCAGGGTCGGAGAAAAACCGGATAAAGGGCCTTTCATTGTCAAGACCCGGTATGAGGACGGCACAACGGTGACCCGTACCATCAACACCATGGATTGAAACTGCCGGTCCGGCGGGACCTGATCCGTTACGGTGACGGATCAGGAAAAGACCTGCCCGCAGTGACGGAAAAGCGGGGGAAGGAGTGACAAAGGCCGGACGTCGGCTGCACTTGCCGGGCTTTTCCATCGGAATGAAAAGAACAGGTCAAAAACCGGCATGGACATTCCTCCTGAGTGACAGGTCGCGACGGTCGCATCCCAAAAGGCCGTATCAAATAAAAGGGCCGTATCAGACTCTGCATGGAGTCATGATACGGCCCTTTCTTTATTCTTTCAGGGGGATGCCGGGTTTTCGAATGATAAGTTCATGTTTCCCGGAATCGGGTTTTGAGTCGCCCTCGTTTTCATGTAAAACCGGGCTTGACGGACAGGGAGCACGGGTACGGTCTGTGTCTGTTTTCAGACGCCGTTTCCGTTAAAAGGAATCCTCCTGCCGACACCGTACCAGGAAAAGGCAGGGCATGCGGCAGGAGGATCAAAAGCCATTGGTATGCTGAATCCGTACGGTCTGTCCCGACCGGTCTCAGGCAGAAGACAAGGTGTCATCACTGACCGGATGGCAACCGGATGTCCACAGACCTAAAGACGGTTGAAACGCACCAGATAGGTCTTGGTCTGGCCACGGTAGGTACATTTCACCATACCATCCTTGTCTTTGCTGCCCTGGGTGACACTGACGGCTACGGACGGATCGGATGATACGGCCGACAGGCGGGGCATGGATGAAGCGGACGAAGGCACATCGCAACGTACCTCATAGGTGGTGCAATCCGTCAGACCGTTGGCTGATGTGGAACGCAACGGGATGACAGGCATGGCCAGGTCCTTACCGTCTGCCTTGATCTGTACGACCGGCACCTGAGGACGTTCCAGTGTCTGTCCCTTCTTGCTGAATCCCAAACCGATGAGGTCGCACAGCGGAGCCTGTCCGGTACCTTCGGCCACCAGGTAAACGGCATGCTTGCCGTCGAGACCGTCCACGGCTGCGGACACGTCAAGACTGAAACGGGTCACTTCCTGCACACTGCCGGCCGGCACACTGATCTCGCCCAGACGGATGCCTTTCCATACGGCATTGTCCCAAGGACCGTCGAGCCAGACACTGACCTTGAAGGCTTCATCCGTGAGGGGTTTGAGGAAGAGGTTGAAACGGGTGGCGTTCCCTTTGGCCGTGCCTTCGAAGGCTTTCAGGCCGTTGCGGGGAGCATCCAGGCCGCCGAAACCGAAATATTTGTAACCTACGATATGGCCGTTGCGCATGCCGCCCACAGGAGCGCCGTTGTCCCATACGTCCCAGCTGTCCTGCTGCAGGCGCACGTCGGAAAGATAACAGGCTATGCCGGCGGAATAATAGGCGTAAGGCGGAAGGCCGTAGATGTGGAATCCTTCGGAAGTGACTTCAGCACCGCGGTACTCATGTCCCTGGCTGTCGGCCACGGTGCGGCGGCCTTCGGGCGCAAAGGGATCGTAACCGGTAATCACCACCTTGCCGCCTTCCGACACGGGGCGTTCGTCACTGACCACTTTCACGGGAGCTACCATGGCCTGACGGGCGAAACCGAAACCGCGCGGCGGACGGTGGTAGAACACGTACCATTGTCCGTTGATCTGTTCCATACTGCCGTGAGTGTTGTGTCCGGCATTGGTGGTGACGATGCGGGTGCCGTCGCTGTTGAGTTCGGGTGCACGTGAGTCGACCAGCACACCGCCGCTCTTCCACGGACCGAGGGGCGAATCGCTGTAGGCATAGCGCAAAGCCGAATTGCTGCTGCCCACGCCGTAGTCGGGACCGGAATAGCCGCTGTAGATGGTCACGTACTTGTTGCCGATGCGGCGGATGGAAGAGGCCTCGAAGAAGTTGAACGCTCCCAGATCCTCTCCCGGCCAGATGCAGGGATAAGGCACGTCGGGCTGGCGAAGCTCGCCGTAACGCAGACCGGCCGGCATGAAATAGGGAATCACCTCGGTACCAGGACGTACGGAGTACATCGTGGACTGGTCGAGCTGGGCGGCCATGGAGCGCTGGAATCCCCAGTAACCATAGGCACGGAAACCGATCTCATAATCGGGATCTGAAGGATCGGAGACATACTCCACGTAGATGGAGGGATCGAATCCCAGAATACTGCCGGGCAGGGTACGCTTGCCGTCCGGTGTCAGATTGACGGGTGTAAAAGGCCCGTCGGGACGGTCGCCACGGGCAATCATCGCTTCACGGCCTGCCCCGCGACTGTGGGGATAGAGGTAATATTCCTTACGGCCGTCCTTGCGGCGGATTTCCACCAGGTCGGGGGCGTACATCACGTCCCACTCGCCGTCAACGGCATAAGTGAAGATGGGACCTTCATCGCGCCAGCTGGACAGGTCGTCGACAGGAGCCGACCACATGCGGATGTCCGGACCGCAATAACTGTCATAACGCAAGTCGTGTGAACCGATGATGTAGATGCGGTAGTGTCCAGGCCGGTCCGGATCCTCAAACACGCGCGGCTCACCGTCCGGCAGATGCTCCCAAAGGGGCAGATAAGGGTTTCCTGCCCCGTGATAGACATATTCTTCGCCTGAAGAAGACGGCGAAACGGCAGTGTTTGCCAGAACTTCCCCCTGTATGGGATTGCCACACAGGAGCGCACAAGCCAGAGCCATCCCCCAGCCGGATTTTTTCATTCTCTTTTTTGTTGTCTTCATTTCCTGTAGTTTATTTATCGGATTTTTATTTGATATAAGCGGTTTTCCATATAGTCTTTCAGGGCAGCGGGCCAAAGACCGGCAAGATGCCCTCCCGCAGGGAAAGACCAGCGGCAAGCCTCACCGCAAACAACGACCGACTGCCCCGTCCGGCAAAAACCGAGGAAAGGAAGCCTCCGTCATCCATCGTCTCATGCCCCTGCTTTCATTCTGTGTTGCTGTCTGAAACCTGAATTACGTTCGAGTCCGGATCCGGACCGGATTTCCGGAAAGCCGTATGACGGATGTCGGTCGCCATCTGTCCGGATCTCCTTTACCAGAAGCCGGTCCGGCCGCAAAAACGATCTGTTTTCTGACAAGACAAATTTAAAGGTTTCCCTCTCAGCCGTTTTTTGTATTTGTAACACATTTCTTTTCGTATGTATCCTGCACGAAAAAAAAAGTATGAATGTTGCCATATTGAAAAAAACTGCAACACAGCCGAAACTCATTTTTCTCCCAAGAGATTAACTTTGCAGCATAAGTTTATAATATAATGATTAGGTTAATGAAATTTGGCGGGCATCCGGTATGGGAAATATAAGATGCCCGTATTAACAAAAGAATTAGGTTAATGATTGGTTTCAAAAGGAAAGAGTTTGGTTTAAGGTGAATTCCTTCCCCAAAACAGGAAGAAACAGGTCCAAGGCCGTTCCGGGAGCGCCCGGAACGGCCTTGGTGCATATCGCCATCCTGTTTTCCGGCCGGCTACTACACACAATTAGATTTTTTGATATGAAATTCAAGATTGTCTATTGACTTCGCATCATCACTCCCAAGGGGCAGACTTGACTCAAACACCCTCAATGATACACGGCCGGCAAGTACGACACGACCGGTCTCCCGGTCTCGTCCCTGGTCGGCCAACCAAAAACGGCGGGAAGAAGATCTTTTCCCGATCCTCTTCCCGCCTGAACAACTTGTCAGTTTTTTTATACACTATCCGGTATATCCATGGAAGACCATATTCCCGAAGGAGCATCGCCTTTCGATTCGACCCCTCGGTGCGCGCTATCAGCGGCTGAATCCCCACCAGTCGAAATTGAACAGCTTGCAACCCTTGCGTCCGCGGAACACGAAATAGACGTCGTGTACGCCCTTCACCTTGCCGTCTACCGCTGAATCGATGCTTAGCCATTCTTCCCAACCGCCGGTGTGGGGCACGTTGATCTGGGTCACCATCTCGCCACCAATACTGTCCAGACGAACTTCCATACGGCCGCCACGCAACGCGCTGGCCACCGTAGCCGTGAACTGACGAGGCGACTTCTTGCCGAAATCCACTTCGCGGACCTTGATGTAATCCCCGTTATGGATATCCGACACATAGATGCCCGTCTGAGCGTTCGGTTCCGTGTGGACACCTTCGGAAAAAGCTATCGTCTCAGCTTCCACCCGTCCGTAAGGCGAGAGCGTACCCACCGGACTGACACCCTCACGCGTAGCATTGATAATGGGGAAGGTGCTGTCTTCATTATATTTGAACTCCTCAATGGCTACGCTCCGCCCGAATCCGCCTCCGCCGGGAAGTTTGCCGGTATGGTAGGCAAAATAAGAATGTCCCTTATAATCCGCCAGGCCACAATGGTTCGTGAACGATCCGGTATCCTGTAACGGCATGATCGGTCCCATGAACTTCCACGGTCCCAATGGAGAATCCGCCATGGAATAAGCGATATGTTCGGGCACGCCGCCAGCCGCATACAACAGGTAATACTTGTCTCCGCGGCGCGAAAGCCATGGCCCCTCCACATAGCCGCCGGGATACTTTTTGCCCTTCTCGCGTGCCGAAGCCAACGGTGCGCCTGTCGTCTCCTCGCTCTGCGGTACCTGACGCACCTCGCCCTTGAAGGAAATCATGTCGTCACCCAGTTCGGCATAGAACACATTGGGATTACCCCAATACAGATAGGCCCGCCCGTCGTCGTCGATCAGCACCGTCGGGTCAATGTAGGCCCAGTTGCCGTCGATGAGCGGTTTGCCCAACGCATCCTTGAACGGCCCCAGGGGACTGTCCGCCACAGCCACGCCGATGGCCATGGCACCGCTCAGACGCGAATGGGCACACACATACCAGTAGAACTTGCCGTTACGCTCCACACACTGGGCTGCCCACGCGCGGTCGTCAGCCCACGCAAAGTCCTCAAGGGCCAACGGCGAACCATGATCCGTCCAGTTCACCATGTCGCGCGAAGAGTAGACGCGCCACTCCTGCATCCAGAAAAAATCCGCACCGGCCTCGTCTCGTCCGGTATAAAGGTAAAACGTGTCGTCATGCACCAATGGAGCGGGATCGGTCGTATAACAGGTCTGTACCACCGGATTCTGCGCCACGACACCGGTATGAACCGAAAATGCCAATGCAAACAGCAAAAGAAATTTTGTTCTTGATTTCATGTTGTTTTCTTTTTTCATGATATGTCATTTAAATAAAGGTTTTTTCATCAGTCATCGACTGCAACCCGTCCTTCAGTCAGCGTCATTCACCAACTGTTTCCCAACGGAACACCGTCCCGTCGCAACGGTCGGGTAATGCGCCCGGCCAGTCGGCCCCGTATGGCTCGCCTGTAGACGGATGAATCCCCACGTAGCGATTGGTCTTCAGCGAAAGCAGCATACATTCCCCATGGAGCATGTCCTGCCAGAGGAACAGACTGCCTTCGGCCTCCTGCTTCAGGAGCCTCACATCAGAAGACAAGCCCTGTCCCACGACCGTCACTAACCCGCTGCCGTCCATCGCCTCGAGCGCCACGCGTCCCCGGCCGCGGTCGTGCACCCTGAACCGGCAAGCGCCCGACTTCGCCTCCGGGCTGCGGGGCGAAACCGAATGCAGCATGCCGTGGGGATTGGCCCAGGCCGGATTTCCCGTAGCCAGATTCACCAACGTAATGACCTTGCCCAAAGGCAGGTTACCGCTCCGGTCAGCCATTGGCTCGTCAAGCGTGAAGTCGTCAAACATTGCGTATCCTCCCTTTCGGCCTTTGGTATTATAGGCGAAAAGCGCATACCGCGTACCTTGGAACGTCTTCAGCTGGTAAGGCATCTTCACCGGACCGCCCAATGGCGTGTAATGCCGTCCGTCCACGCTGTAACTGAACTGCGCCACCGCCTTGTGGAAATCGCCGCTGGCCCGCAGATAAAGTTGCGCCACCGCCGCCGTATCCACCTTGACGGCCGCAGCCTGGTCACAGAACCGGAGGACATACTCATCCTCTTTCTTCAGAATGCCGATCCAGGCATAAGGCATGTTCAGCAATCCCAGACCGGCCACGTCGTCCGCTTTCAGCCGGGAGACATCCACCTTCACCGTCACCACCGAAACCGGTCCGACACCCCGTTGTGTCAGTGTGTTCCGCGCCCAAAGGAAATCCTTTGCAGGCAACGTATGGAGCCGGAGCTTCCCACCGGACAGTTTCCATTTCCCGTCCACCGGCTCGTGGTTCCACTGCCAGACAGGCTTCAGGTCCGGACCGTCGAAGCCGTCATTGCGTTCATACGGTGCATGGGGCCGCACGTCTTCGCCCACATTCGGTTTGAACCAGGTTCGCGGCGACCGTCCCAGGTTGCCCGGCAAGCCGAAATAAGGCCATCCGTCCACCCACGTCACCGGCGAAAGACAAGTGGTGCGCCCCACTGCCATGAAATCCGTCATCGAGAATCCCCACCATTCGCCGTTGGGCAGATCCACGATGCCGCCCTGATGCAACGGTACGGCGCTGAAATAATTCCCCTCAGGAACATCGATCCTGAAACCGAAGCCATCCTCCGGCACAGGAGATCCCAGTCCCACATTGCCCACGGTCATGGCCCGCATAGTCCCCATCGTTTCGCGCGCGCTGACGGTCACCGTTTCGTAAGGCCCCTCCGGACGGTCGGCACGCGCGCACTGCATGCGTCCCACGGGTGCATAATTGGCACTGATGATATAATACCGTCCGTTGATCTTATAGAAATGATGTCCCTCCCCCATGGCGTTCCCCGCCGGAATAATCACGCGCTCGCTGCCTTCCACATAACCGCTGAAGTCCGGTTTGATCTCGATCAGGCGGACCTCGTCATACTTGTAAACGGCATAGATTTTCCCGTCGTCATCGAACAGCACGGACAGGTCATAAATATTTCCGCCCATATTGATATGCTTCCATGGCCCTTCGGGATGGTCGGCTATGAACACCTGCATGCCATGGCCGTTGATATTGGAGAACACGTAAAACTTCCCCTCATGATAACGGATACAAGGCGCCCAGATGCCCTGCCCGTAAGCTTCGCGGCCGTTCTCCAGCCGAAACTCACCGCCCATGTCAAAACGGTCGAAGCAATAGCTCATGAATTTCCAGTTCACCAGATCCCTGGAATGCAGGATGACCAGCCCCGGCGTGCAGTGCATCGTCGTACCCGCCAGATAGAAATCGTTTCCCACGCGGATCATGTCCGGATCCGAAAACTCGTCGTAGAAAAGCGGATTGGTAAACGTCCCGTTCCCGTTGTCGGCCGTCCACGACTGTGCCTTCAGACCGGTTGAAGCTACTGCGGCCAACAGGCATCCCGCTATGATGACGGATGCCCGGCGCACAGCGCCAAGCATCCCCGATACAGTTTTTTTCATACCTTCACGCTTTCAGATTCAACGTGCAGCATCCATCAGCCTGACTTCATAGATGCGCGGCGTCGGTTTCTGTCCGCCGGGCATAAACCTTACTGTGACTGTCTCCGCTCCGGCAGCATCCGCAGGCCAGTTGACCGACAAGGTTTTCATGCCCTGTCCGTCGGCGGTCTCCGCTGTCAGGACAGTACGGCCATTCACCTGCACTGTCATGGCTGTCCCCTTTTCGGCCTGATATTCCACACGGATCTGTCCGATCTTCCGCCCGCCGGTCCGCATACGGTATTCAAACCAGTCCTGCCCCGCGGCCTTGCGCCAATGACGGTCGTTGTCACTGCCTGTCTGTGTTCCCTTCATTCGGACAAAATGGTCGCTCTCCGGCTGTTGCTCCCCACAGATTACCTTATCGGCCGTAGCGCTCTCCAACATCCGCCGTTCCTGTTCGGCACGCGCCAAGGCTTCCTGCTTGACTTTCAGTTCCCCAGCCGAAACCAGCGGCCAATACACCATGTAACGGCATTCGTAAAGCCGGTTGAAAGGCACCAGCTTCAGGCCCTCGTAGCGTGCGGGACTTACTCCGCTGAGCCTGAAAGTCAGCGGCCGGTCATCCACCTTGCTGACATGCTTCAGGACATCCTCCGGCTGTCCCACCAGTACCGGCATGTCCTGCAAAGCCCATTGCCGTCCGGCTGCGATGTGTCCGCCTCGGCTATCGTCCGCAAACAACCCGTCCTGTTCCCCGTGCCCCATGTCGGCTGCCAGCACCACAGGCCCGTAAAGGAAAGAATAATTAGGTGATCCGTCCGGCAACTGCATCACGCGCAGTGACATGGGCAACGTCAGTTCCACCCGGTCACCGTTCTTCCATTCGCGCTCTATCTCCGCATAGCCGTCCTCCATTTCGAGCTGCTGCGCATGGCCGTTGACCATAGCCTTCACGGCTGCCGCGTCCGTCCATTCCGGCACACGGAATTTCACCTTCAGACGGCGCGCCTTCTTCATGGTGAACGTCAGTGCGGTGCGGTCGCTTTCGGGAAAATCCGTCACCTGCTGCACCTTCGTCTTGCCCCATGTCAGCACCGAGGGAATGAACAGGTTCACGTAAAGTTCGTCGTCCCCCTCATGCGCATAGATCATTTCGCCGTAGCGTGCATGGTTTTCCATTCCCGAACCCACACAACACCAGAAGCTGGTCTGCGGCTGCGAATACACCCGGTAATGTCCCGGCCGCATGGGTGTGAAATAAACGAATCCCCCCTGCACGGGATCTATCGTGGAAAGGATATGGTTATAGAGCGCCCTTTCGTAGAAATCCATGTAATGTACGTCCGCGCTCGTCTGGTACAGCATTTTGGTCAGGCGCAGCATGTTATACGTATTACACGTCTCCGGCCCCTGTTCGCTGGTCATCATGGCCGTGAAGTCGTCGGCCGGATGGAAATGCTCACGCACGCTGTTTCCCCCGATGGAGATGCTGCGGTGGTCCACCACCGTTTCCCAAAAGAACCGCGCCGCACGGTCCCAGTCCTCGCTGCCCTCCAGATCGGCTATACGCTTGAATCCGATCACTTTGGGTATCTGTGTATTGGCATGCTTGCCCGTGAGCTCGTCCCTTTCCGCCATGAGCGGTTCAAGGATAGCCCGGTGTGAGAAACGATGCGCCAAACCGAGATAACGCTTGTCGCCCGTCATATCGGCCGCATCGGCCATCACCTCGTTCAGTCCACCATGTTCGCTGCGCAGCATGTCTTGCATCTGATCGTCCGAAAGCCCCGCCGTGAGCTTCTCCATCCAGTCCACAAGGGCCACGAACATGTCTTTGGCCTCCTTGCGTCCCGCCACCAAGTAAGCATCACGCAGTCCTGCATACGTCTTGTGAATGTTATATAGCGGCACCCAGCGGTCGTTCAGTCCGAACGAATTGGCACGGATATTGCCTTCGGAGATTTCCTTCCATATTTTCCTTCCCCCGGGCACGCCACACAGATAGCCGTCGCCCGCCGCTTCTTGGCAGCGTTTCATTTCCGCAAGCATATAGTCCAGCCGCCGCCCGATCTCCTCATTGCCCGTAGCCGCATACATATAGGCCAGGGCCGAAAGATAATGCCCGCCGATGTGGCCGTCCAGCCCCGTATTTTCCCAGTTAGGATAATTCTCCGCCTTCGGTGTCAGTCCGGCCTCCTTGAGATAAGGCGCCAGCAGGCGATCGGGGTCCAGTCCCAACAGATAGCGGACATCCAGATCCTCGGCCCGCTTGAAGACACTCTCCGTGAGCCTCACGTCACTTACCGGAAAAGATTCCACCTTTTCCGTCAGCACGGCACCGGCGACAGCAACCGAAACTGCCCACAAAGATGCCGCACCAAAAATTTTCAATACATTTCCCATTCTTTTTCTTTTTTGTATTACTTGATATCATGATTCAAAAAACGACTGTCACGACGGACCGCACTTTCCACTCTCTAATTGTTCCGGAAAACACAGCCCGTCCGCGACCTATTTCCCCCACGCAGCCCTGCGGTAAGGACTTTCCGGCATACCCAGATGCGAAGGTTCATATCCGCCGCAGTCCACGGTAATGCGCTCCCACACGATACCCGGCTGCAACGGCCGGCACACCAGACTGTGGCAACCGGCAGACGCCGTGCCGAGCGGCAGACGCACCTTCTTTTCTATCACACGTGCGGCCCCTGTGGGATACATCAGCGTATATTTGTTTTCCCACGTCAGATCCCGGTTCAGGCAGACCACCTGTTCCGCTCCCCCGTCCAGACTGACGGCCACATGATGTCCGCCCCTGAGGAAGGGCATGACAGCTCCGAAGGTAAGATACACATCCACTGAATCGGCCTCTGTGTACAGCTCCATGCGGTATTCCAACGCAGCCCCTTCAGCATCGCGGGTATAAGGCATCAACAGTAAACCAGAGCGCGTGCGCCCCAATCCCTCGAGCACCACCCATTCCGTGCCGTCCGCCGGCCGGCAACCGAACGCGTGCTCAGCCTCCATGGCCACCACCCCGTCCTTCTGCCTGAAGACATAGCCCCCACAAGGATTGCTTCCGCAGGCGCCGCTGTCCACGCGCTCCACCTGCGGCATGCGGTTATGTCGCGGCGCATGCCAAGACTCATAGCCGATGTGCACCTGGTCCATCATGTGGTTCCACTTCCCCCCGGCCACTTCCCTGTTGTATGCCCTGCACCACAGCGAGTCCTGCCGGTAGCATGCCTCCACGCGGTCCGCCCATCGGTTGGCTTCCGTACTTCCCTCCGCCGCCAACCTGCGGTTCATGGCCAGCGCGTAATACAGGTCATAGAGGTTGGCCATCCCCTGTATAGGGAAAAGCACCAGTTCACGGTAAGCGTCGCACCAAGCCTCCTCTAGGGTCAGATATTGCCTCAGAGCCCGGGCCTCGAGCGCCATGAACTCGTCGCGTACGGCCTTGAACTCCCCGCTCTGCAGATTGTACGTCTGCGCGTCGAGCATCTCCGGCGTGACGCGCGAGGCATAGCGTCCGTACGCCGTGAGCAGTTCGGCCGTCTCGTTCGCCTGTTCCTCGCCGAACTGCTGCGCACAGAAGTCCCGCGCATAGTCCCCGAGATTGTCGTGGCGGAAACGTCCTGGATTCCAGGCCATTTCCATAAAGAAATCCGTCAGATACTCATGCGGCTTGATATCCCCAACGTTCAATATCCAGAAGCGGTCCACCCCATAGGCATACGTCATCTGCATCTGTTCCCACATCTCGGCCACGGTCGATACCGACAGCCACTTGCTGGCCCTCGGTGCCCCGTAATAGCCCACATGGTAATACATGCCGTACCCCCCGGGATGCGGTTTCCGTTTCAGGTCCGGCAAGCGGCGCACATGCCCGAAGTTGTCGTCGCAGAGCATGAGAATCACGTCGTCGGGCACTTTCAGCCCATCGTCGTAGTAATCCATCACCTCGCTGTAGAGCGTCCACACCTGCGGTGTTTCCCTTGCCGGCCGCCCCGTGGCCTTGCGGATGATCTCCCGCTGCCGGCCGATAATGTCCTCCATCACCCTGAAGTTGGCCTCCCGACTTCCGGCATCCGTCATCGGGCGGTCCTCGTCGCCTCTCATGCCTATCGTCACCATGCTCTCGTAATTCTTCGCACGGGCGATGCCCTCGGCAAAGAAACGGCTGATGGCCTTACGGTTGGTGAGCCAGTTCCACTCCCCGTTGCCATAATCCTGCCGGTGTCTGATCCATTCCTGCTGCGAACGCTGCATGGGCTCGTGGTGCGACGTCCCTATCACAATGCCGTACTCATCAGCCAGCCGCGGGTTTTCCGGATCGTCTTCATTGAAACAGTTGCCCGCATAGAGCCCGTCGTCATCATGCATCACCGACACCAGAGGCTTGTATTCCCTAAACGATCCCCACATGGCCGGCCACAAGGTGTTGGCCTTTAGCCGCAGCAGGAGTTCAAACACACGGGCATAAAACCGACTGTTCAGGCCGCCAAACCTTTCACGTGCCCAAGCGGTCAGGCACGGAAACTCGTCATTGATGAAAATGCCGCGGTACTTCACCGCCGGTTCGCCGCTTGCCCGATAACCGGGCAAGACATAGACTTCATCGTGATGGCGTACCGGCACGTCAGCCCACCAGTACCAGGGCGACACACCCATGCGGCGCGAAAGCTCGTATATGCCATAAATCGTGCCCCGTTTGTCGCTGCCGGCAATGACCAGCGCCCTGTCCGCCCCGTCCCAGAGACGGTCCACCACGGCAATCACATAACTCTCCCATCTCCCTTCCAGATCATCACGTTTGAGCTTGCCTTGCCGCACCAGTCCGGCTATCATGCTACTGCGATCCATGCTGCCGATAATGACAGGCAGGCTTCCTCCTGTTCCCACCGCCACCCGCGGCGTCCGGCCCGTGACCTTGAGCATGTCTTCTCTCAGATCGTCTATCGCCCTGATCACTCCCGCGTGCTCATCCGCATCATAACAGAGTGAAGCCGTCGCCCCCGTCGTCACCAACGGGAAAGCCCCGGCCAGCGGCTGAAAGGAAATCCATTCGCCCGCCATGTCATCCACCGCCACGGCACCACGATCCTTTCCGGCAGCCATGACGGATACAGCCGCCATCCATCCGGACAGCGCCATGATCAAAAATCCTATTCTGCAGATTTTCATGTTTTACAGTTTATTCCGTTTATATTGTCCGTATGCCGGACCTTTTCCGTTCCCCGCCGTTACTGCGCCGTGAAATGATACACACCGCCCGCACGGGTCACCACATCATATTCAAATACCTGAGGCACACTGGCTTTCTGCACTTCCTTCACTCCGGCAGCACGCAACGGCGTACGGATCTCAGCCGGTTTGAAAAGTCCGTTGGGACATGCCCCTTCGGCCTTGCGCAGTCCCTTTCCCGTAAGAGGTACATAGGAACGAATACGAAGCACACCACCAATCGTAGAACGGATTTTCGCCTTGGCCATTTTACCTCCGGCCCATTCCATGTCCACCTCAAAACCACCACGCGCCCGCAAGCCCGTCACCTTTCCAGTCGGCCAAGCATCCGGCAGTGCAGGCAGCAGATGCACCGCGCCGTCATGGCTCTGCAGGAGCATTTCCGCCATACCCGCCGTGGCCCCGAAGTTGCCGTCTATCTGGAACGGCGGATGCGCGTCAAACATATTCGGATAAGTCCGCCCCTGCGGGAAATCCCTGGCTACCTCATCGGCAGGAAGAAGCCGCAACATATTGCCGATAAGCCTGAAGGCATGATTACCATCAAGCATGCGCGCCCAAAAATTAATTTTCCAACCTATACTCCATCCTGTAGCTTCATCCCCTCTCTGTTCAAGCGTACGCCGCGCTGCCTCAAACAGTTCCGGATGAAGGAACGGCGAAATCTGGTTACTCGGATACAAGCCATAAAGGTGGGAGATATGACGGTGCTCGTCCTTCGGATTGTCGATATCCTCAAGCCACTCCTGCAACTGTCCATGCCGTCCGATCTGCATGGGCGGCAAGCGGTCGATCATCTGCTGCAGCGAGTCACAGAACGCTTCCGAATCACCAGTGATCCGTGCTGCCTGCAACGTATTGCTGAGCGCGTCGAACACAATCTGGTTGTCCATCGTGCAGCCCGCCGTCACAGGACCGTGTTCCGGCGACAAAGAAGGTGCTACCACCATCCAACGGTACTCGGGATGCTCCACCAGGAAATCAAGGAAAAACCGTGCCGTCCCTTTCAGAACAGGATAATAACGTTTCAAAAACGCCCTGTCGCCCGTAAAGAGATAATGCTGCCACAAATGTTGTGCCAGCCAGGCTCCGCCGGTCGGCCACATGCCCGCAGCGGCAAAATCCACCACGCCGGCAATACGCCACAGATCCGTGTTGTGATGCGCCACCCATCCCCCGCAACCGTACATGGTGCGTGCCGTACGCGCCCCGGTCACCGACAGGTCGCGCACCATTTCGAAAAGCGGCTCATGCATTTCGCTCAAGTTAGTCACTTCAGCCGGCCAGTAATTCATTTCCGTATTGATATTGATGGTATATTTGCTGTCCCACGGCGCATAGATGCTTCTGTTCCAGATGCCCTGCAGATTAGCGGGCTGTCCGCCCGGCTGCGATGATGAAATCAACAGGTAACGCCCGTACTGGAAAAGCAACGCCGGCAATGTCACGTCCTTTCCTTCATTAAAATCGCGTATGCGTGCCACCGTTTCCTTCCGGCTGTTTTCATTCTCCGGTGCATCAAGCTGCAATGAAACCCTTCCGAAAAGCTTCTTATAACAAGCCACATGAGCGGCCAGGGCCTTTTTGTAAGGTTTGGCCATGGCCTGCTCCAACAAATGCTCAGCCCGCGCCTTGGCATCGGCATCCACACGGCTGTAATCCACAAAATTGGTCGCTGCAGCGATATAGAGTGTCGCTTCCGTGGCCTCTTCCACTCCGAGCCCATGCTCGCCGGTCTGAACCAGACGGCCGTCGGTACGGATACCCACCATACATACGGCATGCAGGGCTGCTTTCACCCCTTCCTGTTCCTTGCCTTCACAACGCACCACCAGACGGTCGTCGGCCACGCTGACTTGATGCGGAAGCGGAGCGTCATATCCCAAACTGAAATTCAGCTGCCCTTTCCGGTCTGCCTTCAAGCGGACAATCACCAGGCTGTCCGTAAATGAGGCGAACGCTGTCCGCTCAAATCCTACCCCGTCCACTTCATAACGGGTCGTTGCCGTAGCATTACCGATGTCCAGATCGCGGTAATAACCGGACACTTTCTCATGCCCTTTGAAATCAATAAAGAGGCTTCCAGCCGACAAATAGCTCATCCCATGCTTTCCGCTAAGGAAATTGGCATCTACCAGCCGTTGGGCTTCGGCATATTTCTTTTCAAAGATCAGCTTCCTGACCACCGGCAACACATACACCGCATTAGGATTATTATTATCATAAGGACCGCCTGCCCAAAATGTTTCCTCATTAAGCTGAAGTTCTTCACGGGCAGGCCCGCCGTAAATCATGGCTCCCATCCTGGAATTACCAATCGGAAGCGCCTCCGTCCAGCGCTGCGCAGGCGTACTATACCAGAGTTTAAGATCTTCTCCTAAAGCTGCTGTTCCTATATAAAGACAGCAAACCACAGCCATTATTTTTTTCATCGTATCAGATTTTATATATTCAGTCTATTCTATTTAAGAAATACAAAGTTATAAAAAAAGTTCAACCAGCCCCTTAACGAAACCTTACGCCTGTCCGGATTCCTCCTTCCGACCATTTTTCTCTGACAATTACCGGCCCTTTTACAGAACCTTTTACCGGCCGTCCGCTCATGTCAAAATAGTCCGTACCCAACAAACGATCCCAATTTTCAGCCGGACGTATATCTGTTACGACATCCAATAACAAGCCTGTTAAAGAATCCAGTGTTTCAGCAGCTGTCACCAAAGCAGCCTCATCAGTCAGATCCATTATGTCTGCATTATAATGTGCCAATGCTTCTTTCAAATTGACATACGCCTCTGTCTGTTCGTAATATTCATTTCCCGTACACTGCTCCAGAACAGAATCAGCCTTTTCAAGAGCCTGAAAATAAAGATCTACCCTCAGTTTTCTTCTTTCCAAGGGTTTTACCGCATTTCTCAGTACCCCAATGACCCGCTCATATTCCGTAGGCGACGTGGACGTAAACCGTACATATTCTTCCATCAGTCCGCCAAGCTCTTCACGCAAAGCCTCCGAATCCGCATACCGTTCGCCTTGGGTTTCTCTGTATATCTTTTCAGCCCGTGCCATCATCCTCACGAATCCACCTTTATACACATCTGCCACAGAAGGGGCAGTAGTCAGTTTCACATTGCCCACGATCACTGAATTCCACCCCTGCGACATGGAAAAGGACAACACGCAGTCACTTTCCTCCGACACTTCAAATTCATATTCATGCCGTTGCGACCCGCTGACCGGACAATCGGATACCTCATCCATGCACCCGGCAGAAAGCAATCCCGTACGTTCTATCCATCCGTGCCCTGTCTTCATATCCGTCACCGTCATGTCAAACGTAGCCTGTCCCTGGTGTGAACCGGCACTCCAGTAAACGGAATTGAAAGAAACCAAATATTTGCCAGGCAAGAGATGCAGACGGTTTCCCTCATATTGTCCATAGCTCAATACGCAACGGTCATAATCCCTGGCGCTCAAGTAGAATCCCGCATCGAAATCACCACCCTCCATAAAATATTTAAGGCGGGCGCCACCTGTATTGGCAGCTCCCGACCCTTTACGATCCTCCGACCCGTCAGCGCGGCTGTTCACCCTCAGCCAGCCATAAGGTATTCCCTCGCCCACGACAGCCCGTTCCGCATACCAGTCCGGTAGCAGGAGCGTATCAATATCCAGGGCAAGGCCAACCTCCGTCCACCCATAAGTGTAATGCCACCGGCTCAGTTTCATCTGTCCTCCCTTTTCATTCACGACAGAATCCAGCATGAGCGTATAACTGCCATCGGGCAAAACCGCCCCATCCGGCAGCTTCAATACCAATGCTTCATTCCAGCCCTTATCCTCCGGCCGGAGCTTATAACTGATACCATCCGGTCCCGTCAGACTGGCCACTGCCTTGCTGCCGTCCACCGGTTCGTTAAAGACGAATTCATAAGTCCGGCAATCCGTGGGCAAATCAAAAGAACGGTCCTCCGGTTTGACTGAAACCACAGCAGGCGGTTCCGGTTCCTCCGGCCCCAGCGCATAACGCTTGCAGAAATTCCATATTTCTGATGTGGTATGCACACTGGCCATATCATTGGAATGCCAGTGTCCTTTCCCCTCTATGGATATCAACACCACCTCAGTTCCGTCCTTTCCACCGGCATATCGGGTATAAGTAGCCGCCGAGCCCGGTTTATTACAGGGATAAGGTTTGATGACCTCCGGCGTCAGACTGCATCCGTCGAACTGAGCCCATTTTTTCACATACTCCGGCACACTGCCATATCCGCCCGCCGCATGGTTCGGGTCACCATTATAATACACCACATTGTCTGCCGTGCCATGCGTATGGATAAAGGGTACCGGCCGCACACCAGAAGGCTCCCTGTAGTCCACCGGAATACCACTGACAGGACCGAAGGCCGCTATCTTGTCCCCCATCCTGGCCATGGCGTGATATGTCATCATGCCTCCCATGGAAAATCCCGTCAGGTAAACCCTGTTACGGTTGATATGGCAACGCGCGTACATGGTGTCGATGATGACTTCCAAAAAACGGATATCCGTCATCCCGCCGATGTCCCATGCTTTGTTAAGCCCTTCCGGATAAACCACCACAAACTTGGCCGTATCTGCCACGGCATCCCATCCCGTCTGGTTACGCTGGTAAGCTGCATCCTGCTGCATGCCGTGCAATGAAATAACCAAAGGTGGATTGTAAGGCAGGTTGTCCGGCACATGGGTGATCATCCGGCGCACGGTATTATCCACTTTTATACTCTCCTGTGCCGTCACTCCGGCACTTGCCAGCCATAAGACGGCCAACCAGGTTATCAGTCTGAACTTTCTCGTCACGTTTTTCATTTGATGTATTTTCCTTAAGATTATTCTTGTCAAGTTCCCGTTTAGTCCTTCCCCGAGGAACAACCTCCCCCCGGTTGCATTCATTTCTTCTGTTGTCCCAGCAAGTACAGCATAGTCTCCGCATAACGGCGTCCCAATTCCCGGTAACCGGCAGGATCAAAATGCAATGAATCGGTAGCGCACGTACATCCGGCTGAAGAGATCACATGTGCCGTAGGCACCACCTCCGGCAAGCGGCGGATAATCTTGTTCATCGATGCACAGACACCTCCCTGGTCGGCATTGACCACTTCACCTGCCAACAACGGAACCTTATCCGCTTTCAGTCCCAAATCCTTGAGCAATGCCTCATAAACGGTCTTCACCTTTTGCGGCCAATTCTGATCACCGGTATTCGACTCCCCCTGATGAATCAATATACCTTTGATCACCCCGTCCTTCTGTGCCAGGCGTGCCATCTCCACCAACCTGCCATAAGGATTGTTGTCATAAGCCTTCAACGGCCCTTTCATCCAATCCGGTGCACGATGAGCCACATAATTATCAATACTGTCTTTCATGAAAGTCTCGATATGACAACCGCCAATGGCGACATTGATCACTCCTACACGGATATGCTCCGGCAGCGTAGCCACTAATGTCCGCCCAAAATAATCCACCGGTGTCAACCCGTTGTCCTGCCGGCAAAGCGGCGGCATCGCAGTATACCAATGCCCTTTCTCCCGTTTCATTCTCGGATTATCTGTTGCAGCCATCATACTGAACCGACTGTCCACACCGTTCATATCTCTGATTTCCGGCCGTGCATTACCCTCCATATTGGATTGTCCGAAACACAGAAAAATATAATGGTCAGGATCCGGTTTCGTCTGTGCCTGAACCATCTGACCGACACCAAAGCCACATAATAACATGGCCCAAACAAACTTGCTTATTCTGTTCATATCACCTGTTCTGTTTTTATTGTAAATCCTTCATTTCTTTCTTTTCATATCCGAAGCAGTCCACATCCACATATCCTCCGGTCTCCTTGGTTGCATAATTGAATATACCGAACTTCGTTCCCATAAAGAATTTGCGGAAATCAAACCTCATCTTGAAATCACCTCCAAGACGATTCCAGCGTTTGCCGTCCGTACTGTAAAAGAAGGTTGCCACATCGCGTCCCAGCCGGAAATCGGCATCCACCCGCAGATAAACCACGGTTCTGTCTCCCAAAAGGATCTCACCGCCTGCACGGGATGCCGTATTGACGACCCGCTTGTCCTTATCAAATTCCACATCTTCCTCTTTCATGCGTACCATGGTTTTTCCACTTTCCCTGGAAACCTCGAGCACTCCCGCATGGTCATTGAATGCGGCCAGTCCGGCTCTGTCTCCTTCCTTCATGCCCGAAACGTCCAACTTTATCCATCCCGAGCATCCCGGCCCCTCCATGCGCTGGGTCAGCGTATTTCGCGCCTGGAAAATATCAGGTACCACTTCTGCCGTGGTCAGTCGGAGCCAGCCCTTACGTTCCTTCAGAGACCAGGCCTTATCCACGGGATTATGATTCCACTGCCAGTGCAGATCAAGCTTTTTGCCTCCAAATCCGTCACTGACTACCAATGTCTGTGCAGGCTGCGCTTTCAACGGCACGGTCATTTCGGCCGGCACCTTGCCGTTCTCGTCTCCCAGCACCGGCCAACCGTCTATCCATCTGCAGGGCGACAACGTAGGTACGCGTCCTACAGCCCCGCGGTCCTGGAAGATCCAGCCATACCAGTTTCCTTTGGCATCATCCACGATCGTACCCTGCCCCACATAAGGGAAACCGGCAAAATTATCACACAATATGACCTTCTTCTCATACGGCCCCGTGATACGGTCTGCCCTGTAACACAACTGCCGGCGACGACCACCATTCGGCCATGATATCATCAGCAGATAATATTTACCGTCTTTCTTGATCACACGGCTGCCTTCCAACAAACCGTTTTCCTCCTCGTCACGTACATTGAGTGTCATGTCCACTCCCCCTTCCTTTACACCGGTCAGATCCGGTTTCAATTCCGTCAACCGGCCTGTCCCGGAAAAGACATACACTCTGCCGTCGTCATCAAAGAAAAGCGAAGCATCATGGAAATGATTCATCCTGCTGTGCAGTGTCCATCCCTTGGCAGGATCTTTCGTCGTATAGACATAACTGCGGTACGGTGCGTCATTGGGCGAGAACAGGGCATAAAACTGTCCGTCATGCCAACGCAGGGAAGTCGCCCACTGGCCACGTCCGTATACCGTCCCGTCCTTCATGTCATACTTGGGTGTATCTTCCAGTCTGTCGAACAGATAGCTGACCAGTTCCCAACTGACCAGATCTTTCGATCTCATGACCGGCGCACCCGGCATCAGGTGCATGGTCGTACTCATCATATAAAACCAGTCACCCACACGAATCACGTCCGGATCGGGATAATCAGCCCACATCACCGGATTCTCTGCCGTAGCAAAGGTTGTTGTTCCATCCGGCTGAAACGGCTCAGCCACACTTTCCGACAACGGCGTTACCGCAGCCAGACAAACATACACAAACCTGAATATATTATCCTTGTAATTCATAACCTGTTTGTTTTTATGATCCTTATCATTAACTGTTACTGTCTCCGATCCTTCTTTTTACTGACGAAACAACAGAGGCAAAAATTCATTCAGACAACGGCGCCATGTCAGCCATTCATGATGTGTACCGGGCGAACGGTAATACACATGCCGGATACCGGCCTCATTCAACATGGCGCTGATTCTTTCACCCGGCATGTTTTCTTCTGTTCCCTGTCCTATGAAGAACGCATGGACACGGTTATTGAAATCTGTGGAATCAGCCAGCGCTCCACCGTACGCCTCACGGATATGCTGTCCCGCATGCAGGAAAATCGCACCGCTGAAAACCCCTATATGAGAAAACCGGTCCAGATTGGACAACGTCACCTGCAATGTCTGGTGTCCTCCCCACGACAATCCGGCCATGGCACGGTGGTCACGGTCTGTCTTCACACGGAAAGTCTGTTCCACATAAGGAATGAGATCATTAAGCATCACAGTCTGGAATGAAGCTCCGAATTCATCTCTTGACTCTCCTTTCCGTGCGCCATGGATATAACTGCAATTCCCGTTATCCATCACTACGACCATCGGTTTGCATTTTCCTTCAGCAATCTGATTGTCAAGGATATCAGCCATACGTCCCTGTTGATGCCAACCACGTTCATCTTCTCCCATACCGTGCTGAAGATAAAGTACGGGATAAGTCTCGTCTCCAGACGTATCATAATCGGCAGGCGTATAAACATAACACCGGCGCATACGATTCTCCGTACGTGAATAATAACGACATTCACGCACCTGACCGTGAGCGACCTTCTCGTTATAGGTATAGTAAGCCGCCTCCGATGCCGTTTCCGGTATCTCCACAGCACTGGCCATCCGACCGCAACCATAAAAACCGTCACTGGCAGGATCAGTCACTGACACGCCGTCCACAATCAGGAAATAATAATGAAAACCTACGACCAATGCATCTGTCGTCACACTCCACACACCATCCGCTCCTTTGGTCATCGGATATTTTTTGCCACATATATCCACTTGAACTTCCTGAGCCTGAGGTGCTTTTATACGGAACAGGACCTGGCGGTTCTCATTCACTTTGGGATATTCAGCCATCGGCACGTTATAAGCCGAGCGTACTTCCTGAGCCTGAACAGCCGGACCGGTCATGGCCGACATCAAGGCCAGACACGCACAAGTCATCAACCGGCGGCATCCCCATACTGATTGGTATTTCATAGTTCTATCTGATATTTAATAAGAGTTATCTGTATAATTCCTTTTTCACTGTTACGCGTCCGTTTTCCATCACCCGGCGCACAATATTAATACCAGGCTGTGGTGTGGCATACATCTGCCCCGACGGCGTATAATAAGTCACCGATATGACACGACCTTCCATACTGCCATTATCTTCTGCTGCCTCTATGGCAGATGGATGGATGCCGTCGTCACTCAGGAACACCTCCTTGATATAAAGCGGTCCTGATCCGGTTGTCCAGAATCCGGCTATATAAATATGTGAAGGATCGCATTTCGTACCATCCGACTTCATCATGTTCTGCAAATCTATCCGTGCTTCGGTCTTAGCTCCCATGTCGCACATATAAGGAGTTGACCAATAACTGGAGTTATCAAACAAACGGAATGAAGGCTGACAGGAAGCCGATTTATGCAAACGGATCACCAGGTATTTATAAGCCGACAAGTCCAGTCCTGTTTCATACTGCCATCCGCCAAATCCCCATTGTCCGGTAGTCAGACACCCTGTTTTTTCGTCAAACGAACCGATCGCATAGATTGACGGATTAAATCCTTTTTCTGTCAACGGGAATGTCGCCACACAGACCGTATAAGTCACAGAAGCCGTATTACCCATAAAATCAGTATAATAAGCCGTCACCTCTACTATTCCGTCAGTCAGAGCAGTCATATTACCGTTTTCCAGACTGATGATGCCGGACTTGCTCATTTCGTAACAACACACGGCTCCCACATTTTCCGTTCTTCCGGACTGGAATGTAACCGTCAAATCCGTAGTCTTACGCTGTCCGGGTATCATGTCCACCCGTTCGTCAGCCACTGCCAGCGAAGCCATAGTCAGATCTTCTTCAGTGAAAACAGTCAGCGTACCTTCAGAATAATATTTCTCTTCACTGAAATCCGGTTCCGTAGAGAACCAGTCTATATCCACATATCCACCTTTTTCCTGCGTGGCATAATTAAAGAGAGCAAAACGGTTTCCCACAAATATATCCAATGTATATCCCATACTCCATTCCTGGCCGAAGGGCACATAAACAACGTTGTCCGTACTATAATAGAACCGAACCTTGGCTGTACCGAAATTCACCACTGCACGCAGATACACGATATCACCGTCCAACACGTCACCGACTGTTTCTTCTGCTTCCACTATTCCTCCGTCCTTGTCATAAGCACTGCGATAGAATACCAGACGACGCTGACCGTCTGTCATTCTCACACCGACATATCCATAAGGATCCTGGAACACGCCCAATCCACAAACGTCACCTTCGCTCATTCCCGACAGATCAAAACGTGCAGTTCCGTAAGAATCACGATAATTGCCCGAAGGCGTTCCTTCTGCATTGTAACTGAAAATGCGTTGGGTCAGCGTATTGCGTGCCTGCATGAAGTCATCCGTTACCGAAGCCGTATAAAGGCGCAATGACCCCGGGTTATCGAAAAGCGACCAGCACGCTGCGTCGGCGTTATGGTTCCACTGCCACTGCTTGCCCAGCGAAGGTTCCGTAAACGTATCGTTCGTAGGCAGATACATCCGCGGATAAGCCATTCCCACATTCGGTTTGTCAAACTTGGCTCCATCACGACTCACATCCAGACCGTTCTGCCCTATTACCGGCCATCCTTCCACCCATTCAACCGGTTCCAGATAAGGTATACGGCCCACAGCCCCTGCATCCTTAAACAAGATAGTCCACCACTGACCTGTTTGTGTTTCCACCAATCCGCCCTGATGGATATGCTGCTTTTCAAATACGCGTCCTTCATGTTCTTCATAAGGCCCGAAAGGACTCTCCGAACGGAATATGGTCTGACTGCCTTCCGTACCGCCATACGTGGCATAGATATAATAATAGTTACCGATATGGTACATGTGGCTACCTTCACATCCATTACCCACACTGATCACCTTTTCTGTTTTGACAGCTTTGAAATCCTTGTCCAGTTGTGTCACACTGATTTCATCAATACCATGGGCAATATAGATGTCATCTCCATCAAACAGAAGTCCGGCATCATAATAAAAGCCCTCCAGTTTCCTCATTTCCCATTCTCCCTCAGGATCAGCTGCGGTAAGCAAGAAATCGCCTCCATCCTTGACATTTTCATGATCGAAAGCCACAAAATGCAGGTAAAACAGGCCCTCATGATATTTCAGACTGGCCGCCCACTGCCCGCCGGCATAATGATTGAGTCCGTTCTCCAGATTATAAGGAGCCGAAGCACTGATCTGCTGCAACGGGTTGGCGCAATAAGTCCAGTTAACCAGATCCTTTGATTTCAGGATTGTCGCACCAGGAAAATAAAACATCGTAGTACTCACCATATAATAGGTGTCTCCCACGCGGATTATATCCGGATCAGGGAAATCCGCACCGATCAGCGGATTGGTAAACGTGCCGTCACCATTGTCTGCCGTATACTGATAAGTAAAATCCGGCCGTGGACAATCCACCTTGGCATATTCCGCATACCAGTCGAAACAAGCTTTTGCACAACATTCCGGATTACCGCCGAAAGCCGGTGTCACTGTTTTGTCATCCAGGTACGCATCGATGTCGATATAATCGGCAGTACCTGTCAGTGTGATACTGATATTACCATAATGGTCGAGCACTGACTTGAAGGCCATACCCCACTTTGAAGTACTGGCGGTTCCCCATGTACCGTGATTTTTCGTATTTCCGTCTTCATCCACACTAACTACCGGACTCCAGTCCGTTTCGGAAATCAATATCGGGTTTGTAGCAGCAACAGGCACCTGTTTTCCCCACTGTTCGATGAAAGCGTCATGGTCATAATTCTCATCATCGGCTCCATACCATCCGGGATAAGTATGTACGGCATATCCTATATTGTAACCCTCAATGGGATGGACGGCAAAACTTTCATATTTGGACTGATATCCCGTACCGGGAATCCATAACACACCCGTATAGCCGTTCGCACGGATCATATCCACAATGGGCTGGAAGAAATCATAAAGAGCCCGAGGTGATTCTTTACCCTCTTCATCCAGACAGGTAATGGGTTCATTGGCCAATTCCAAGGAAATCTGTCCGGCGTATTTTTTCACGGAATCATTACGGCTGACCACATCCCATACGTCAAGCAGATACTTCTGATATTCACCTCCCACCTGAATAACCTCTGGACATACTCCGGGCGGACGCATCACCACATACAGCCCATGATCCATTGCTGATTCTGCTATGGGATAAAACAGCAGACGAAGATAATTGTTCAGACGCGCCCTGCTGTATCGGCTGATATTGGCTTCGCCGGTAGCTTCACCCGTCTGCGCCTTGTTCGGGTCGTTCGTCCAACACGGATCCAGATGAAGCCTGAAGATGTTACACCACGCCCCTTGTGCCGTATCAGTAATGGCTGTAAACAGTTTGTCAAAATAGGTACGACATTTCCTAAGCGTTGTATTGTCGCATTTATCTCCCCACCTGTAATTATTAAAATAAGGATTGGGCGTATCCATGACGCCATGAAGATTCACGATGTTGCCATGAGGATCTTTCAGATACTTGCCATCCACATGCAGAGGAGGCATCTGTCCATACTGTGCTTTCATAGCTGATGCCGCAACAAACAGCATCATAAAAACGATTAAAGATTTAAGGTTCGGTTTCATATCATATATTTTTCACACTTGCTTGTTCAGGTACTCACTTTGAAATCCCGGAATGTTTCATCAAACCGGAAACACATTAATACTATTGCAAAAATACATGGAATTATAAGCAAAGAATTATTTATTCGTAACAGACTTTTTCGGATATGTATCAAATCATAAAAAACCGTGCCGAAAAATCACTTTTCAGCACGGTCTACCACGAATCTAAACTAATTATATGAAAAAACAATCTACTGCTTTCATCCTACCATAGGCCATCTTCCCAAACTTCCTTATTGGACAGGTTGGGCTGATTGACATCTGAAGAAACATCATCATTTACTCCCGGCATGGAAGCTGCCAGAATCGTTTCTTTTATTTCCCAATCATTACACTCTACTTTTGGTGTTATATAAATCCTTTTCATGAATTATTTGCTTTATAAGATTACTTAACTATTATTTTTCTCACACTTCCGTCCGACAGTTTCACACTATATTAATGCCTCGCTGCATAGCATTACGCTGTGTTCCTGTCAGATCATAGACTGCTTCTATCGTCACTACACCATCCGCATTGGAATTGGTCAAAGACGTTGTCTGATCCAAAGATATTGTCAAACGGTTTGCATCAGCCTCATCCAAAACAAGGTAAGCGCTAAAAGGCACAACCTGCTGCGTATTATCCTCGGCTACCTTATAAAATGCGACAACGTCATTCTGCTTCTGAAGTACATAGCTACCTTTTGGCGCTGTTGTAGCTATATAAGATCCCACCAACTTTCCATTCTGAGGAACTTCAGCAGACTTTATATCCACATTTTCGGCAACAAACGAATATTCTCCTTTTTCAGACAGCAAAACCGGTTCATTGGCATTGATCTGATCAAGCAATGTACATTCCAAGTCACTTCCCTTTACTGAATGGATGGCGTATGCTTTAACTTTTTCCGGTACGACACAAGTATAAGGAAGTACAAATGTTGCAAAACCGGCATCAGATACAGTCTTTGAAGCAGAAGCTGTCTGAGCTGTAAAATCATAGGGTACACTGAAAGGATAAGCCGTATCAAGATACAACCTCTCACAAACATTACCATTCTCTCCCTTGACCACTACATTCTCCGTATTACTCAATGTTGAAGCATTGGAAGCAATAAACAGACAGTTGGGATTGACCGAGACCAGATTCAAAGGTATGGCATTAGTCAAACCTGTCACATCTATACAAGTAGCAGATACGTCTGACAAAGCATTTTGAACAGAATTGGTCAACAATCCAAAACCGGAAATATTATAGTCTGATTTTACTCCATACCTAACTACAGCTATATTGGTCACATAAGCTGAAGGTCCATTATCTGTTTTTGCACCGATCAAATAAGCTTTTCCTCCACACTTTTCCTTAACAGCTGATATATCAACCAGCATATAATCTTTATTTTCTACTTTCTGAGCATAAAAAGTCTCTATATTTGAATTATCCGAATTAAAAAACCAAAAACGTAAATGATCACCTCCCTGAGTTGCATACAAACGTATAGATTCATAAGCACTAACATCCGTATAGGCATCACAGTTCTGTACATTGACACAACTGCCATATACTTCTGCTGCCAACATATTGATATTCCATGTAGGGTTGGTTGTTTCATTAAATTTTCCTTCTGCGTTTTTTACGTAGAAAGGCAGATCATTCAGACAAATTTCATCTCCTTTAACCGCAGTAATAAAGCCTGCAGTAAAACAAATGGAATTAATCTTCATTTTTCCAGTCTTAGCTGAATCAAAATTATAACTTATTGTCTGTACATTAATTCGTCATTATAGACAATATTATATTTGCTGGTATACCAAGAATTAACCGCTATATTATTAGCATTAAGAATAGTCGTACTCAAAACCAGATCAGTATATCCTTCTTCAGACGACATGTTTACATCTGTAACAATACTGGCCACTCCAGACAAATCCACAGCTTCCCCAAAATCAATTGTGATTTTGGCTTCTCCGGCATTATCCTTAGAAACAACACCATCTTCCGTCATTGCCAAACCGGAAACCCCGTCAATAAAATCCTGAGGATAAAGGTAAGCTTTTCCTGACTCATCAAAATTCAGTTTCAAAGGCTGTACCAGATATATATCTCCTGTTTTTATATTACCTTCATTACTCTTACTGACAAAACGTACAGCCTTAATCATTTGAGAATGAACTTCAAAAGCTGTAAGATCTATCGTTTTTGTTGATGGTGCATAATAATAATTCGTAATTCCGTCCAAAAGCGTTCCATCTTCCTTCACCAGTTCTATTGTAAAGGGACCATTATTAACTTCTGAAACTTCCACGACCAAACGCGAACAAGAAGATACATCAGTCAATGTTACCGGTATATCTATATAAGCTTCATTAGCAGTCCATGAAAAAGATCTGAGACTACTATCCCATTGTGCATTTTCAGTCGCAGTAACTGCATTTATATCTGCATTAAACCGCTTTGCATAACCATTTATCCCTATCCCCAGGACAAGAATAACCAAAATTAAAATTTTTCGTAGCATTTTACCATACATTTAAATTTAACAAAATTGCATGGCAAAAATACTACGCAAACAGTCTATTTCAGTTTTTAATTCGTTACGGATTTTTTTTATCAGGTATACTACTCCTGGTTTTCTGTTACAGAAGATTTATTTTCATCATTTTCTTCTTTGCTTTTGGTATTCTTTCGCATATACTCCGTAGGCGTCATACCATAATAAGTCTTGAAACACGTCGAGAATGTAGACACTGACTTGAATCCCGTAGCCACACTTACATCCGTAATGTCCAGGTGTTTGTCTGAAAGTAACTTGGCTGCCTGAGAAAGTCTGATATTGCGGATAAAGTCACGCGGTGTCAGACTCGTCATTTCTTTCAGACGACGATGCAAATGCACACGGCTTATACCTACCTTATCCGATATAAACTCTACATTCAAATCCGGATTCGAAATATTCTCATTTATCACTTTCATCAGACGTTCCATCAGTCTTTCATCCGGAGAAGTCAATTCTATCTTTTCCATATTTTCTTCCTGACTGGACGTTACGGCCAATTTGCCTTGAAGGCGATGACGACTCTCCAACAAATTATTCACCGTCTGACACAACACATCTATATTGAACGGTTTGGTCATATAAGCATCTGCTCCCATATTCAATCCCTTCAACTTATCCGCATCATCATTTTTTGCAGAAAGCAACACTACAGAAATATGGTTGGTATTGAAATTGGTCTTGATTTTCTGACAAAGTGTAATACCATCCATTACCGGCATCATCACATCACTGACCACCAGATCCACCCGTTCAGGATTCTGAATGATATAGTCCCATGCTTCCTGTCCATTGGCCGTTTCTATCACTTTACATTTTATCGAAAGTTCATTCCGCAAATAACGACGGATAGCCGCTTCATCCTCTACGATCATCACATTATACAACTTCTTCTGAGTCGTCTTTTCACTGACCAGACTTTCTCCTGTTTCCACCACATGTTCGGGTTTAGGTGGCAAAGAATAACTGGCTTCTGGCAAAGAATCATCAACTATACCTTCCAACATCTGCAAAGTCTGCGGCATTCTGACTACGAATCTGCTTCCTTTTCCTGCAGGATTGTCTTCCACCTTAATTTCACCCTCGTGAAGTTCAACAAGCAATTTGGTCAGATTCAGTCCTATACCGGTTCCGACATAATCTCCGCCATTACCTGAATAGAAACGTTCAAAAATACGTTTCTTATCGACGTTGGAAATTCCGACACCTGAATCTGTCACCATAAGGACAAAATCACGTTCTTGAGTCTGCTGCCCCTCCACATCCTGCAATTCTATTGTAATTTCGCCTCCATCGGAAGTAAATTTGAAGGCATTCGACAAGAGGTTCATCACCACTTTATCAAAATTCTGAGGATCAATACATACTTCCAGTTTGTCCATCTCATGAATAAACCGGAACGTAATATGTCTGTTATTGGCCGTCGTCTCAAACAGTTCATACAGATTATTGATAAAGCCGACCAATTCTACCTTATGGTATTTCAAACTGAACTGTCCCTTTTCTATCTTACGGGCATCCATCAGCTGATTGATAAGCCGAAGAATACGCTGTGAATTCTGATAAATAAGTGAATAATTCCGCTGATGTATCTTATCCGTATCCATTTTCATCAATTTCATCAATGGACCTAATATAAGGGTCATCGGCGTACGGATTTCATGACTGATATTCATAAAGAACTGTATACGGGCTTCATTCAGTTCCTCTGCCTGACGATGCTTCTCCAACATGCGTTTGGTTTCCAGCTTATCCTTAATCTGCAGGTAAACGATATAGGAAGCCACAATCAACAATACCACATACACACAAATAGCCCCCCCTGATAAATACCACGCAGGATGAATAATCACCTTCACTTCCTTCACATCAGACATCTTGCCGTAAGCATCAGCCTTAATTCTGATATGATATGTACCAGGCTCCATTTTGATAAATGAAATACGGTTCTGACCGTCACCCACTGCCATCCAATCACCGGAATTGATACTATAATAAATCACGCAACGGCTATTAAAATTCATGGTAGACAATTCTATTGCAAAAGATCTGTCCTGATGCGACAAATTCACTTCCTTTACCATGGGAAACCAACTGTCAATAATCTTATAATAGCCGGAACGATCCCCCACATGAACCGGTTTACCGTTCACATAAAAATCAATAAGACGAAGTTCCAGTTTACCGATATCCTCGCGTTTTTCCACTTCTGAGGGACGGAAAAAAGTCAAACCGTTGATACCTCCGAAATAAAGATGCCCGTTCAAGGAATAAGAAGCTTTCGCACTGAACTCATTTCCCTGAAGACCATCGTTGATATAGTAATTTTCAAAATTTTTCTTTACCGGATCAAAACTGGACATGCCTACATTGGTTCCGGCCCAAATTTTGCCATCCGGAGCCAATTCAATACTGGAAATGGAATTACAAGGCAAACCGTCTTTTACGGTATAAACAGTGACCGTTTTGTTATTCAGATCCAAAAAGCCCAGTCCTTCCGTACTCGCAAACCAGATCTTACGGTCTGGAGTTATTTTCATATCATTAATACCAAACTTCTTCAAATAACGCCCTACATGCTTAAGGCGGTTTCCTTCACAGAGAAAGACCTGCAATCCATCTGCACTTCCCACATACAGATAGTTTTCATTGACCAACAATGCACGTACATAAGCATTATACAACAAATGATATGGATATTTCAGACGCGAATTATCCAACGGCAAGTAATGAATCAGTTCACCCGTCTCTCGCGTATAACAATATAATCCGTCTACCATGGAACCGATCCATATATTTTTATGCTTATCCTCTACCATGGTATAGGCATTCTTTATTCTCTCGCCGCCTTTCACCCATTCACCCAGATTCGTGCATTCACCGGTTTCCTTATTCATTTTTGCCACACCGGCCCATGAAGATCCCAACCACAACGAACCATCCGAATCTTCCATCAAGCTCATCACCGTGGAAGGCATACCGCTAACCAATTCCGGTTTAAAATGTACGCTGGATGTACCGTCAGCAGCCAGATGATAAACCCCGCAATGGTCTGTAGCGACCCAAAGCGCTCCCTTACCATCACCTGTAATTGCTGTTACACAGTTGGTGCCCAAGGTATTTTTATGCACAGAACGCCGGCCGATATATTCAAAACTGGTAGCTGTATTTGGCATAACCCAGACCCCTTTCCAATAGACTCCGACCCAGACATTTCCATCTGCATCCATCATGGCATCCTTAACATTAGAAGTAGCCAGATTATATTCATACGTCCGGATATTGCTCTGTTCTATTTTTCCAGTCTTTTCATCATAAACTTTCAAGCCATTACCATCCGTGGATATAAAAAGAATTCCGTTCGGGGCGGCTGTAACTGATGCTATGACATACTGTTTACTGGTTTCATCCACTTCATGAAACTGACAATCTGCTTCCGAATAAACTCTCAATCCTCCATAAACTGAAGCCAGATAAATCCGTCCGGAAGAACTTTCACATAATCTGGAACCAGACTTATAGGTTCCTACAGGATGGAACTTTCCGTTAACCCTGCAATAAACCATTCCAGAAGGATACAACGCCCAAATCCGTTTCTGGCGGTCTTCCATAATCTGCAAGGGAGGAACTGATTGAGGAAAAGTATTAATCTCCAATAGTTTTTCAAGTCCTTTTTCCTCTTTTAAAACAAAAAGGCCATATCCTGCCGTGCATACATAAACTGTTCCGTCAGACAACTTGGTCATTGACACTACATGTGCTTTGATCGTATCTCCTTTCCATGAAATTAACGGGATGTCTGTAAATTCGTCCGTATCATATGAATAACTCTGCACGCCTATTTCAAGTCCCACCAATATTTTACCCGGTTCCTGTTCCAAAACACAAGTCGTATTATCATGTCCCAAAGAACCTTTTTCATCGGACTTATAGTGATAGACATTCATTTTAGCCCCGTCAAAACGATTTAACCCATACTGCGTACAGATCCATACATTCTTGCGGCTGTCCTGCTTCATCGAACGTATGCATGTATTTGACAAGCCCTGATCGGAAGTAAAAGAAACAGGGCTTTGCGCATACACAAACAAGGAAACCCACAACAGGAAGGCCAAGGCCAAAAATTTATTCAGTTTCATAGATTGCTCGGAGATTATTCAGTCAAAAAAGTATTATTCCATTTATGCAAAGTTAAAAGAAAAAACTGATTTTAACATAAATATACCCTATAAAATTCAAACCCGGAATTTTATTCTTCATAACTTTACCATACGCCTGTTTATTCAAATCAGGCAAACAGACGTATGGTATAAAAGACATAGATTACAATATAACCGGCATTCATATTTATTTGGAAATATGAATGCCGATATTTCTTAATATTTCAAATCATTCAATATGGATTTTCGCCTATTTTACGCTACAGTAATCCATTAACATTGAGACTTCAAACAATTAATTCACGGACATCATGAACGGAGAAGCAGGAAGGCCTTCCACATTGTAAATCGAACATTCAGGAAAATCATCCCAAGCATACCGTACAGACACCGGTTGCATGCCATCCGGAATATCGACGACGACTGTATAGTCACCATCCGTACGTGCATCTGCCCATACATATTTTCCATCTGCCCCAGCCAGAGCTATACTCTTCAATGATGAAGAAGGAGACAATTTTCCTGTTTTTCTATCAAAACTTATCTTTATATAATCATTTTTCCGACGTACCGTCTTGACTTGAGGACCGGATACGACCTGATGTTTAGCCCCAAAGCATAATCCCTGCATCTGTAAAGCCACACGGCGCCCCAGCTCTTTTTTGTTCTGCGGATGGATATCATTCCATTCTCCAATATCTACAGCTGTTGCCAACCCGGCATCAGGAATTGACAAAGCCGCCAGACGTTGTGCTTCCCGCAATCTAGCCAGATTGGACTCCACCGGCTGTTTGTGACGTTGCTGGAATCCGGCCAACTGAACTACGACCAACGGTAATTTCCGGTCAAACTGTTCACGCCATTCTTTTATCATACCCTCCAAATAAGCCTGATAGGTATCCGGTTTGCCCACATTGGACTCTCCCTGATACCAAACAATACCACGGAATGCAAAATCTTTGAAAGGAGCAATCATCGCATTATAAAGTGCGGAAGGCGTATCCACGAAATAGGTAGATCCCGGTTTGAGTGACATACTGCTACCCTTTGCATACGCCCACTGACTCGCCAATGGGAACACTTTTTCACCGACTTCTATCTGATACAGCTTGCCACTGACAAAAGAAGGACCTCCATTCTGTGCCATCAAATGCACCATCACCTCATTCTGACCTTCACGCAATATTCCTTTCGGGATTTTATAAATACGGGGTGGATACTGATAAGAGGTATAACCTACAAAATGACCGTTAACAAATACGGAATCTGCATCCACCATGGCTCCCACGCGAATCAGACCAGCCTGTCCGGACACTGAAGACGGAAGAGTGACAACCTGCCTGAACCAATAGGAACCTGGCCCCGGACGCTGTCCTCCGCCATTCCATTCATGCGGTTTGAACACATCCACCAAAGGCCACGAAGAAAAATCAAAACCGTTCTGTCTCCATTTACCTACAATGGTGTCCAAACGTATCATATTACGCTCCCAAGCCATTCCTGCCGCCAATTCAGCCTTATTGACAGAGTCGGGCCAATTCTCCTGATGATACTTCAAAGCATTAAATTCATCCTTGTAATCATCAAAATGCTTCAAATTGCCCTGACTCATCCAGGCTTCCACCTTTGTTCCACCTACGCTGGAATTGACAATTCCCACCGGTACTCCGGCATTCTCTTGCATATACTTGGCAAAAAAATAGCACAATGCACCTATTTGGGGAGCTGTTTCAGGTGTGATGGCCGTCCATGGTTTCACCGCCACATCTTCCTGAGGACGCACATAATTATACTGATGGGGAAGTTTCAAATAACGGATCCGGTTATTGCTGTACGCCGAAACCTCGTCCCTATACAGATCCATGCATCGTGATATCTGCAACTCCATATTAGACTGTCCGGAGCACAGGAAAACATCACCCACCAATACATCAGACAACACAACACCTGCTGTACGTTCATCAGATTGCCCGTCGTCATCTTGACTTTCAATTTTCAGAACATAAGGACCACCTGCCTTCATCGCCGGCAATTCTACCCGCCACTGCCCGTCTGCTGAAGCCGTGACTGACTTTTTATTCAACGGGGTTTGGCCTTCATACAAAGTGGCAATGACATGTTCTCCACTTTCAGCCCATCCCCACACCGGAACCGGACGTTCCCGTTGCAACACCATCCCATCGGAAAAGAAACGAGGAACACGTACCTTGGCATCAAGAAGCGACACGGCCAGACAGCCCCATACTGCGATAAGAAATTTTTTCATGACTTGATTTTTTTGATTAGTGCAAAAATAAAAATTATTATTCAAGCCCGTTTTCACCTGTGTAACATATTCTTTTCAAAAGGTAATCTGAATTGCCCAATTCAGTTTCATTCAGATTTTCTTCCGCTGCCCCCATTATTTCCTCTAAAACATGATTTTTCACCTCCCAATACCGTTATCCAATTATATCCTTCACCTCTTCACTTCCCTTTATTTATGCGGGCTACAGCATGATACCTCCTTCATCACTCCTTCACCGGCCCTTCACAGATCATTCACGCCATTGGAAACGGCTAATATACTGTAAAAAAACAACAGGAGTTTTTCAAAAAAGTAAAGCTTACTTTTGAAAAAGTAAACCTTACTTTTTTGAAAGTAAGCTTTACTTTTCTACAAAGATACCGAAGTACAGGAATGACAGATTATCATTTTTATCAACAAATTAACATTCCATCACTAAAAGGAGTCACGAAGTGGTTTGAAGCACAGCTATTCACCATACAATCAATTAATTATCAGTTGATTATGATTAAAAATGAAGAGGTGAAGCATTTTTTCAGACTTTCTTCTTTTGGGAGTACCTTTTACCATCCTTCACAAACTGCAAAATGACGTCAGACAACTGTTTTCAAACTTTAGAAAAAAGCATATCCGGAAAAAACATAGGGCCCCACAAACAATAAAAATATCCAGGATCAGACTTATTCACCTGTTTCAACAGCCAATTCCTCCAAATCATTACTACCATGAATCAGCATTTCAGAAATGCTGCAAAAAAGAACTATTGAAAAACGCCATTCTCCCTTTATCACCAAAAGAGCCGCACGGAATATCATGTTCCATGCGGCTCTTCACCTTAAATGGCTGATAACATCAGCTATGATTCTCTATCAGGAATCATTATTTTACCATGACTTTCTCCACTGTCACGCTACCGTCTGCACGGTGTACCTTCACAATGTTAAGTCCCTTAGCCGGACGATCCAAACGGATACCGTCTACTGTATAATATTCGTAAGATACGGCTTCAGAATTCTGAACGTCACTGATGTTAAGCAAAGCTTCAGAATAATCAAATCCTTCAAGCGGAGCTACAAGGAACAGACGGGCATCGTCTACATAAGTATTGGTATCCCAAATACCCTTGTCCTCATTGGTTTCCGGATCAATATTCTTTCCTGAAGTATAGGCTTCCTTGGCACCGATAGTCAATACGGTGTTTTCATCCACCTTCACGTTCTTGATTACAGTAGGATAGCCACCCCATACACCGTCGTAAACTGTCTGACCTTCTTCATAAGCTGTGAAGAGAGTGTCGCCTTCAGCTGTTGATACCCACATAAACATATCAGGACGACCTGTTTCATCATTCACGGCATTCATGCCCGGAGCCGTACGTGTGCGCAAGCAGATGTCATATACGCCGGCCGGCAGACGGCTGATACGCTGGTATACACTGAACTGACTGCGATAACCATTGATACGGGAATTAGTTACAGGCAAATCTTCACGAGTACACCAATCACCATCACCACTGACATGTACGTATCCGTCAACATTCCAACCCGGTGTGTTCACAGCATTAACTGAATCTGTACCGTTAGCCAGATAAGTATAGAAGTGCGGGTTCTTCACAAAACCAGTCAATTCGATACCGGAAGTAAGTTCCACGTAATCGCCTGAACCTTCGTCAACTTTGGTTTCGCTCTTCACTACAGTCTTGTAGTCATCAGGAACACTGGTGTTAGCAGCGAGGATCTTATAAAGAGCATACTTGTTCATGTCGTTCAACTGGTCTACCAGACGATCGTCATCTTCTACTGCATTCTGAGCGCTGAAGATCAAATCTTCTGCCTCGCTATCAAGGATAAGAGCAGATTCTACAGCCTTGTCCAAACGATAGGTCAGCGCATCAGTAGACTTCTTAATATTCGGAACCAAAGCGGCATAGTGTACGAGTTCTGCAGCCACATCATTCAGAGTTTCATCATCAAGTGTAGTAGCATCTACATCCTGATATTCATTCAAGAGGGCTTCAGCTGCCATATAATCATCAGTCGTGACATACTTGGTACCAGCATAGCTACCCATTGCATTCTGCAAATCAGCCAACTTGAGTGAGTAATTGTCTATGTTGGTGATACGCTTCAGCATAGTACCAGACAAAGCATAGAGCTCGGCCATCAGATTATTGACTTCTGTTGGTGAAGTGAAGTGTGTTTCTGTAGCATAGGTTACTTTTTCTGTCAGAGCGGTCTTGGTTGTACCGTCGTAAACAGCATCAGCCGCCATATTCAATACCACATTTGCACTGTCTACAGCTTCACCGAGCAACTGACGATAGTAAGCGGCATCAGAAGGTTTGGTTATCAACTTCACATTAGCCAAGAGGAACTCATTCCATGCTGTACCCTGCTCTGTTGAGAAACGCATCATGTAATAGCCTGCCTCCGGTACGGTGAATTCTGTACTCAATTCTACAGATCCGTTTACTTCAGCTTTCGCACCGTTCATATTAGGTTTGGCTGTGATCTTGTCAAATCGAGCCACTACATTACCATCAAGATCTTCAAGAGTGAAATTGAACACCGGTTCGCCCTTCCATGCTGCCATGCGGAATGAAACCTCATGTTTCTTAGCTTCAAGGTAGAGAGCAATCTCCGGATCCATTGATTCATCAACACTACCGTCGGGCTGCATGTAGTCCTTTACCTGCTCACCGTATGACAGGAATCCATTTCCTGCTACAGAACGCCAGTAAATAGCCTTAGTGAAATCACCGGAGAAGCCTTCGAACATACGCGGACCACCCTGGTATCCCATCGGGTTCTTGCCACCGTAATCATAATTATAGATAGAACCATCATCATTGATACCATATTCATGAACCTCTCCCTCATCGTTAGAGATCCATCCCTTCGGGAATGTACCAGCCTGAACAGCCGTAAAGTCCGGTACATAGATATTCTCGGAAATAGACTCATCCGTATCTTTACCAACAGAGAACTTGATGACCTGATCTTCAAGCGTCATCGCACCACTCATGGCATTGGCCACACCGTTAAGTGTCAGCAGATATTCGCCATCGGCCAAATTATCAACAGCCACAATAACTGAACATCCGTCCTCAGATACCGACATGGCACCTGTCAAGTCAGTATTAATACCATTGGAACTCAATGTAGCTGATGCCGTAGACAAATCAACTTCGCGGTCATAAGTAGCCACAATCTGGGTCAGTGTAGCACTTTCAAGTTCGAAACTACCGTTTTCAGGAACTGAAGACAGGTAATTCGGTGCATCCCATGAAGAAGGCAATACATCAAGTGATTCATCCAGATAAATACGTTCATCTTCAAATGGCAATACCACCATCCGGCTTTCTACATCCATGCTCGGACGCTGGTCTGTGGTATAGATGATCGGACAATCGGCCGGTGGAGTAAAGCTGACACGAACATCTTCGCTACCATCCTCCAAAGCAGCAGCATCAACCATGAAAATGTAAAGTCCACCATCGGCTTTACCTTCCACAGCAGATACTTCCAGTTCCTGATCACCCTTCATGACCTTCACGCAAGACACAGGTAATGACAATGTACCCATCGGGTTCTGACTGGCAGCAGCCAATTCAGCGATATTGGTGGGATAACCGAAGTCAATCTTTACAAAATCATAATTGTAGTAACAACCGGCCATTGTGGCTTTTTCAACCTGAATATCATCCAGATAATAAGTTCCCGGATTATACATGTTGATCGTCACAAAGAACTCATCAGGGAACTGTGAATATTCCTGTCCCCAATAGATTGTATCGTTCTTTGACGGATCATCAGGATCGTTAACAATAATCTCCTTGATGTTGTTATTGAAGTTATCAAAGAACTTGTTCTGTACTTCCGGGCCTGAATAATAAGACACATAAGAAAGACGACGCCATTCACCGGTCATGCCGCTGGTCCAGTTATAATAATACTGTGTACCGCTCTGTGACATGAACGGAGCTTCAAGATTCTCTATACCGATAGACAGAGAAGACTTGATACTGGTGTCGTATTCTGAATCGGGCTCACTGTCGAGTTTGTAGGTACGGTCAGCCTTTACCCAGAAAGATACACGATAAGAAGTCTGTGGTTCTATTTCCAAACCACGCAGTTTGATGCCACGGTCCCAAGTGTTACCTTTAAATTCTGTTGAGTTGACAGCTTCAAGAGCATAGCTGCCAGAATGTGCTTCCGCACTTTTTTCAGTCCACGTATCACCTCTGTACAGATTGATATGGTCTGCATAGAAGGAAGCAAACTGAGCTGAATCAGGATTGTGATACATGTGATCACCGTCCTCAAAACCTAGAGATGCAACAACCTGCGCCTGAGCAGCCATGCTCAATCCTGCAAGTCCCAACATCATCATGAAGTTCCTTTTTTTCATACGCTTCAATTTAAGATTAAAAAATAAAAAACAGTTTTCAAGTCTATTCTCATTATTTTGGAAAGATTCCGGACGCTAAATTAGCGCTTGCCGGAATCTTTCCAAAATATTTTTGTATCACAAATCTTTTCTTATGTAACATACCCTCAATATAAAGGAGTTACAATACTTCAAACCGCTTATTCCAATGGCAAATACCAGTTATTACGGTCACATAAGCGTGAGTAAAGTTCAGAATCGAATGCATCCTTTCCATTACGGTTTGCTATTTTACGAGCCAGGAAAGTCGGATCATTGCGGTGCAGAGCTATACGTTGCAAGTCGCCGAAACGGGTTCCGTCGAATGCTTGCTCAAGAGCCATTTCATCGCATATTTTGTCCTCAACGTAAAGAATGGAATCTTCCAAAGTTGACAATCCGGCAGGAATAACGTAAGTTGTATCCGCATCGGAATTACCGCTACCGAAAGCATGGATGCCCTGCGTATTGTTCTTGTCGAATTCATACTGGCTCCAGCTTAACAGGTTGCCGGCACGATCCTTTTCAGCCTGACTGATATATTTGCTGATTACATCGGTGTAAAGACCATGCTTCAGGATTGCAAAAGCTGACTCGGGCAAACCGGCACGGTTGTAAGCCTCTGCCATACGCAAATATACGGCAGACACACGATACAGCTGTACCATCGTGGTATTGATCTTCGTGATAGTTTGTACCTCTTTAGAGTAGCCATCGTTTCCGGTACCTTTTCCTGTCGACATATAAGATGAATAACGAAGGTCACCACGCATCATACCGTCAGCATAAACCATGTCCTCCGGAGGCGATATGGTATCTGGCAAGGATGTAGCCGGATCCGTATAGATCAGTACATAACGCTGGGCAGCCGACAACTGAGCCAATGCGCTGGAGGCAGTCACCTGATAATAAAACTTATTGTCATCTGTCGATTCGAACACATCGTCCAGATAACTGATGATACCATCGTATTCTGACGCTTCCATCGGAATATAAGTCAAAACCGTTGATCCGGAAATATAAGTGTCCAGATAGGATTTGAACTCATAATCCATCCAACGTATGGATGAAACTCCCACCGGTCTCGGATTGTCCACATGAGTCAGATAATCGTGGTAATATTGGGCAGCTTCCTGATAACGGCCAGACCACAAACAAAGGTCACCGAGCAACACACGAACCGGAATATAATAGCTGCTGAAGCTACCTCCAAGTACAGGTGTCTTGGTTTCTACATACGGGGCCAGATCATCGATAAAATACCGACAGATCTCTTCAATGCCGTATTTCGGGTAAAGCGAAGGATCAGCTTCAGCTTCAGTCATCAGCGGTTCTGTAAAGAAAGGTACCCGCCCGTAATAAATGGCCAGCTGCAAATAAGCCCAGGCCCGGTAAGCCTTCACGGCTGCATATTCACGCAGGAATACCTGTTCGCCATTGGTAGTCAGATTCAGATCGGCATGTGTAATATAATAGTTGCAGTTCTGAATAATGGCATAATAGTCGGCCGGTTCATTATAACTGTTATCAGCTCCGGCTGTAAAATTGGAAAGATTACGCAAATCAGTCGTACCGGCATCTGTCACACTGGCCAGATCACCGCGCACCTCTCCAAGAATGAGGGTTCTGTCGGCCACCACTTGCATTTTATTCAAGATACCCAAAAAAGAATATACGGTGTCATTGGCTGAATCGAGTTCGGGATTGAAATCCACCAGACTGGATTCCGTATCCACACAGGAAGTGAAAGTCACTCCTGCCCCGAACAGGAGTGCCATACCTATAGTAAATAACTTATTTGTTTTCATAATGCTCATTTGATTACAAGTTAATCTTTATACCCAGAGAGAAATTACGGCCCTGAGCCAGCAAACCACGGTCGATACCCTGTAACAGGACATCATTGCTTGCGCTGAATTCAGGATCATTACCCAAGTAACGCGTAATGGTAAACAGGTTGTTGGCTGCTCCCCATACGGTAATCCCCTGAAGGTAAGTGGTACGGATAGGAATATAGTAACTGAGTGTCACATTCTTCAGACGAAGATAAGAACCGTCTTCTATCCAGCGGTCAGAGAAGCGGGAGTTACCCGGAGTATCCTGATAACAGGTACGCGGAATATCTGTCTGCTGTCCTTCAGTCGTCCATCGGCGCAACATGGCTGTAGTCTGATTGTAGAAACGTGAACCACTTTCGAGCACGCTACGCTGATAATTGTATACGTCATTACCCAAAGAATAATTGAACACGACATTCAATGAAAGGTTTTTCCAACTGAGATTGGTAAAGATATTACCATAAATATCCGGATTCGGATCACCGATGATCTGCATGTCGGCTTCGTCTATCCTATGATTACCGTCCACATCCACAAATTTCATGTCACCAGCCTGGAAGTAAGTTTTCACACCCTTCTCATCTTCCTGATAAAGTGCAGCAGCCTCGGCTTCAGCTGTCGTAGCAAACACACCGGCAGTCTTGTAACCATAGAATACACCGGCAGGACTGCCCACTTGTGAAAGGATTGTTGCACCATAGGCTTCAGTTGTAAACCGTCCGGAAGAAGCCGGTAGTGAAGTGATCTCATTCTTATAATGACCTACTGTAGCTCCAGCACTCCATTTCCAGTCCTTAAGATCAAGCAGACGTGCCTGAAGTGATACATCAAAGCCCTGGTTTTTCATTTCTCCACTATTGGTCCAGTTGTTCTTCAAACCACTGATATAGGACAAGGTATTCAACCCGAGCAAATCAGATGTCCGGCTGTTGAAATAATTGAAACTTCCGCTCAATCTGTTATTCAAGACTGAAAAATTCAAACCGGCAGTCCAGCGTGTGGTCGTTTCCCACTGCAAACGGGTGTTACCGATATTTCCCATTGTCAGACCGGCAGCGGAATTCAACAGTTTCTTGGCTATGAAATAGGTACGTGATGCCTTACTGTCAAGATCATCATTACCAACCATATCGAATCCTACATTGAGCTTGAGATAATTAAGCCAGCTTTGATTCATCCATGATTCATTAGTGACCACCCAGGCAGCTTCTACTGAAGGGAAGAATCCCCAGGCATAATTACCTATTTTCACCCCATTCGGTGCATCGACTCCAAACTTGGAGCTACCATCCATGCTGACTGCAGCAGACAGGTAATAACGCTCAGCCCAGTTATACTCACCGGTAAGATAGTAGGTCATATCTACGATTTCATCCTCCGTTCCGTCTGTGGTACGATTGCGAAGACTGCTTGACATATTAGGTGTCTTGTCATTACCGCTATCATAACCGATCATGGTATTAAGCCTGTAAGAATCGTGCATATAGCGCAATCCGCCTCGCAAATTAAGGGTATGGGCATCAAAACGTCGGCCATAGTTGAAATAAGTATCACTTGAAATGACAATCTGACGTCCGGCCAAGGCTGATACTTTATTGGATACAGTTCCAACTCCCTCCACATCAAAATTAGGTACACCGGTTACCGGCAAATAATAGTTCTCATCCGTATTGACCAACTGGAAGGCAAAATGCTCGGCTATGCTCCAGTGCTTATTAATATTCCATTTCGGAGTAATGGCCAGAGTGATCAGACGGTTTCCGAAATAGTTTTTGTTGTCGCCGTCACCATAACTGAGGATAGCCAAAGGATTGGCCAGTGAATTCAAATAAGATTTGGAAGGCAGGACATCCGCAAGATAATCATCAGCCCCTGCCATATAAGATGATACGTTACCATTGGAATCAAAAGCATACGGACTCAGGAACGGTGCCTTGATCAGGCTCAGGAATGAAGGAGACGAAATCACGCCGTCATTCAGGTTGGCAGCCACGCCATCATCACGCATATCCCGGGTTACATCACTGTAAGAAGCATCAAAACGTACATTCAGGTTGTCTGCCAGTTTAATGTCGGAGTTCAACCGCAAGTTGAAACGAGAATAAGAGTTATTTTTCAATGTGGCATCTGCCGATGCATAACCTACAGACAGATTGTAGTTGGCGACATCATCACCTCCCTGCACATTTATACTGTAATTCTGTGTAAATGCCTCCTCATACACCTGTTTCTGCCAGTCCGTATTATTATGATACATCTGATAATAGTAATAATTGGGATCGGTCTGCAAGAACTTAAAACTGTTGGAAGAAGTTCCTGTCGTACCGATCAATTCAGATGAATAAATTCTGTACTGTCCGGCATCCATCATATCCATCTGCTTGGGCAAAAGCTCATAACTTCCACCGATAGACACATCTATCTTGGTAGCCATGCTCTTGTTACGCTTGGTCTCGATAATGATCACGCCATTGGCACCCTTGGCTCCGTAAATGGCCGTACCGTTTTTCATGACCGAGATTTTCTCAATATCCTCTACCATAATATTGGCAAACAGATTATTGAAGAACCCGTCGTGAAGTGACGGACGGGACAGCTGCATATCCGTAATAACACCATCAATGACCACCAGTGGCTGAGCATTGGCATTAAGGGAGTTCAAACCATTCATAAACATGGCTATACCCTGACCCGGCACACCACTACGCATAATTGTGCGGACATCACCACCCAGTTTCATCTGCATTTGTCCGTCTATGCTGATATCATTATTGTTGTAATCCACATTGACCGTCTTCGTATTAAAAGCAGAAGTCTGATTGTCGTAACGTTCACCGAACGTATTGCTATACATCCAGGAATCAACTACGGCATCCCCTTTACCGACACCTATCTGCTGACTGCTGTAACCGTCTGCTCTCAACCATAATGAGGTTACATAATAAGGCACCTTGATCACATAAATACCATTCTCGTCGGTCATGGCGGCATAACGTGCATCATTATAAGCCGATACACTCACACCAACAGCCGGCTGCTTGGTTGCACTGTCAAAAATACGTCCCTTTATTTCTTTCATCGGAACTTGCGACAATGCTTTGTTATCCGTCACTTGTATGGAATCCTTCACCGTCTCCCGGACAGTACTCTCCACCGCATTCTGCGCCATAAGCGGTCCACAAGCGGCAAAAAGACAGAAGGTTGATAAAATATGTTTCATAGTATTATTCTTCGTTTACAGGTTTGAAATATAGGCAATCAAGATACATTTCGCGAGAATATTGTGTTTCCCTACGGCTGATACTGCATTCCACTTTCAGATGAACCTTACTGTTGGACTGGGCATAACTGCAGACCGGAATAGAAAAACGACCCACAGAAACGGTGTCTACCCGATAAGGATCGTTCACACACTCATCTTCAAATTCGTATGATTCCTGAATCCCTTCCTCTGTTTCATAATAGATTGTAGCCTTAAACTTGTTAGGCTTGAAATCACGTGAATTGGGATTATAAGCCGTTTTGGGCAAAATAACCAGACAGATTTCATAAGTACCTGAAAGTACATCCGGCACCTGGAACGTAGCCGTCCAGTTAGAAGATGTCGTACGCGGCACAATATCCAGATAGCCGTTTGAAATACTGTCTGCTACAGCAGAACGATAATTGAACGTACAATCTTTATAATCGGTAATCATATTCTCAATCTCTCCTTCTGTCTTGACCGGGAAGAAATAGATCTGTTCCGGTTTGAACGGCCATGCGCCTAATTCGTAAATTACACCGTTACTGCATTCAAGCGAGTCAACCACATACGTTGAAGAGAATATACCACCCGGCTGCAACGGTTTGTAGAACACATGATGACGTTCCTCATCATAAATATTGTATGATGTAGAATACACCGAATCGGCCATGTGAGCACAGCCATAATTACGGTTATATACCAAATCCCTGATCAGAGAGATATTGGCCCAGTAACGCATAAGTGAATCGGCTTTGTTCACCGTACCATAATTAAAATGCGAGCATGCTTCGGCAAAAGCTTCATTCCAGACTCTCTCACTGGGCTGCAACATGATGAAATTACTGTCCTCTTCATTTATCAATCCGAACTGTCCGAAAAGGATATTGGAACGGCGCATCACAGAATCCGAATAAATAATCATTCCATCCACAATTCCACTCTGGATACTGGAGTTTTCATCCAGCTCCATTTTTTCGTATGATTTGAAGAATGAACCTACGGAAGAATATTCCGGCAAAGTTGTGATACCTTCATAAATATTATAAACATAAGGTACCTCTCTTTCCAAAACATGAAGTACACCGTTCTTGGCCGGTTCATTGGCTCTTCCAGCCGCATAAGGCACACCATGGAAACTGCCCGGTTCCTGATCCAGATACTTGTCATTCAGCATCATGACCGTGCGTTCTTCCGCACTGTTGTTATTGGTGATATAATGTGCAATATGGTTCTGGATAAAATGCTGGCCGCACATGGAGTCTCCTTTTACTGTCTGACATTCCTCCAACAGGGAATCCACATTAAAGGTTCCGTCCTTAGGTGCCCATACCGTAAATGTCTGGTCACTTCCCAACAAATCAGCATAAGTCACTTTTGAGGGCTTATTGTTGACAAACACATGGGTTTTCTTTAAAACTGAAAGGAAATCATTCAGGTCACCGGCTTCTTCCACCAGCTGGAGAAGAGATTTGTCAGAAGTCAGATTGCCTGCTCCATAATGTTCGTCCCACGTATCAGTGCAGCATACGGCTAAAAAAGCCGTTGCTGTAACTGAGATGGTTTTTATTATATTATTAGCTTTCATAAGATTACATTTTTAGAGTTTTATAAAAAAGTGTATCTTTTCTTTCTTGATCATCAATGTGTATCTTCTGCCTCTACTCCGGCATAAACACTCTTGGGACAAAGTTCGAAATAATTGATCGGCAACTCAGCCTGCGGATTATCTACCACCAACTTGATTCTTATATAATAATCACGGTTCGGATTCATTGTCTGCGTAGTCAGGATCTTGCGTACCTTCATAGGCTGTGCTCTCAGGATATTGGCACCACCCTGCGCCCATGAATCCATATCTTTCATATAACCGCGGTTATGCATGGCCTTGTCTATCGCACGGTCTGTTTCTTCATCACCGGTATCCGCAACCCAACCGATCAACGGGTCTGCAGGCCACAAAGTAAAGTCAATCGGAATACCCATTGGCAACAAGCCCTTAGGATCTTCACCGAAATAAACCTGTACGACTCCACGCATTGCACCCCAACCGTAAGCGAAACGTACCTCATACGTATTTTCCGGAACCGGCGGCAACTTGAAAGTCACGTCAAACTGTCCTACCATATCCACACAGTCGGCATAAGTCACCATCCAGACATCACGCTTACGAAGTGACATGGTCGGAGTCTTACCATGGAAATCCCAACCTTCAACTTCCTTAAATCCGGTTGCACGAATCGTATTACCACGCGCACCACAATTCATGAACTCTGGAGAGAGTGTCACTGCGTTGATACGGATACGGTCGTTGAACACCACATCACGGGTCTGCTTGTCATAAACGAGAATATCATCAATATAATGATAAATACCATTAGTAGCCTGCTGGTCGATATCACCGGTCTCAGACGGTGCCAACACTTTCACACCTCTTACCGTATACTGCGGTCCGACTCCTCTTCTGTTAATGAACAAACCTTCAGAAGGTGTGCTCATTTTCATAATCGTACCCGGCATCAAAGTCGTATACCAGTCGGTACAATCAATCAGATCGGTCTTGGCACAGATTGTTTTGACATCTCCATAAACCGTCCAGTCATTATAGGCACCATAGTATGGCAACAAATGGTATGAAACAAAACGGTTCAACGGGTTCTTACGGTTAGTCCAGTCTTCGTCATAAAGTCCTGCATCTTCAGGATACATCTGATCATAAATTTGTTTGGCGTATGCTTTCAGATCATCCAGATTGTTGATACCTTTTGCAGCATAAGTCTCATTTTTCTCTACGAAAGCCGTATAACGTTTCATACGGATACCCACATAACGCATTGGATAAGTAGAACCTCCTGTTTCAACATACATATCCTGATTGACAGAGTCATCTCCACAATGGTATGAAGCATCAATATATTCCAGCAAAGAATCACGCATGCCGGTCAGATTCAAGGCTTCATAGAAAAGTGAAACATCCGGATCCTTTTCCAGCAAGTCAGGCAAAAGATCTGAACTAGGTACGATCACTTTATCTATGGTATGTACCACACCATTCTCCACAGAATCATCACGCAAGATAAGACGTGAAGTCTTATTAATGTAATACACGACATTATTGGAATTCAATGCGTCAGAATCACAGGAAAAAGTCAGATAACGCTCATTCATATTCGGGCTCGGGATATTACCGTCCGTCAAATCCGTCGTAAAATAAGCGGCTTCATCAATAATGTGATTCCAAGCCAAGGTATCACAATCGGCCTTCGTCAGCTGATCCACACTGGTCAGACCTCTTGAACGCAAATAAGCATCCATGGCGGCATTATTCGGTGCCAGACAAGTATAAGTGCCGTAAGTCGCCATCATACCATAAATACCGGAACGCTGCAGTACGGCGATGAACTCACTGAACTGGTCCGACCGGTTGGAGAGATAGTCTGATACCATCTCGCCGGTAAAAGTATAGTAATTTTCGGCCAATGGCTCATCATCGCATGAAGACACGAAGACCGGCAAGGTCATCAGAGCCAACAAAAACTTGACCATTATTCTATCTATTTTTTTCATACTCTTATTCTGTTGTAGTTATAGATTCATTATTATAAGCCGGATTCTGAACCAGATAGGGGTTAGCTCTGAGTTCGTCCTTATTGATCGGATAATAAAGTGCATCCTGGGCAGAAAGGCGGATACGCAATGCAGCCGTATTTTCCTTGAACTTAGGCATTACCTTGTCTACCATACGGGTGTTCGTACCATCACGGCGGCTCATGCGTACAAGGTCATACCATCTCTTGCCCTCAAACATCAGTTCGCGCTGACGCTCATCATAAACGAGGTTTTCCATGGTTGTCCGCGAAGTGGCATAATCATCAAATACCAAGGTGTCCGTAGTAGCCACACGTTTGTTGTTGGCACGCTTCCATACGGCCGAGATACAAGAGAAAGCCGTGCGATAATGTCCCATCTGTTCATCAGTAAGCGTACTTCCTTCCACCACATTACCTGCCAGTTCGATTTCAGCCTCAGCCTTCATCAACATTATATCAGTCAGACGATAAACAATCCAATTGCAATCCATTGTCGTACGTGTACTTTCGGTTACTGAAGGTGAACCTCCCGTTGTGGTACTTGTTCTGAAGCTGCATCCCTGTGTCACATATTTACGGATATAGACAGCGGCATCAGTTCCCGACATATTTTCCAGATAACGGCAATCTGTTTTTCCAAAATAATTATTAGAACCTTCAGCAACCTGAGAGAACAGATAAGAAGGAGCTGACAACTGACCTGCCGTACTAGAAACAGTACCATAAAAATCATTCACCATGGAATTAACCTGATCACCATCCAGGAAATTCAATTCAAAGATACTTTCAAAAGAAAGTCCCTGTCCGAATATCTGGGTATAGGCTGTTCCGGAATAAAGTGCGCTGTTAGGTGCTTCGGATATCAACGGATATTCGCCGTAAAGTTCCACAATTGGTGAAGACTGTTCTTCAAGCATTTCCTCATACTCAGCTTTCTTATAATCAATAACCTTGTCGCAATACTCTATGCAACGGCTATAATTACCTTGCCACAGATACATGTCGGCCAGCATGGCATAAATAGACCAACGGGTAATGCGGGTCATATTGTCCGTATTGTCCTCACCGTATGAACGCACGGCATCATCCTTCACCGCTTCCAGATCGGCTATAATGGAAGCCAGCACGTCATCGAACTTAGTGGCCGGTATACGGTAATTCACATTGTCATCAATTGACGGCTCAGTTACATAAGGTACATCCCGGAACGTACGGATCAGGTAGAAATAACATAAACTGCGTATGGCTGTAACTTCAGCAATATGGGCTTTCAGCTCAGCCTCCGTATAATTCGGATCCTTCTCGTGAATAGACGGTGCATAATGAAGCACGGTATTACAACGGTTAATACACTGATAGAAAGGCTGCCAGTTGGTATATCCGTTCGTTTCAAGCAGATTCTCCTCTGCGATCTGAATGATATCAAGAGGGGAACCGTTTCCTGTAATCAGGTTGTCAGAACGAAGTTCTCCCCACACCAGCATTCGTTTCAGACAATCGGTAGACTCCAGCTGCGCATAACAGGAATAGACACAACTGTTAACGTCAGCCTCTTCTGTCCAATAATTCTCCAGAACGACCTCATTCAAAGGAATGATGCTCAGAAAATCATTACATGAGGTCAGAGATGCCGCCAACACCGCGGCCGAGAAGAATTTAGGCATATATTTATTTAAATGCATTTTCATAATCGTTTTTTTTAGTATTAGAAACCTATCATCACACGCGCTGTGAACTGACGTGAACGCGGTGTTTTGGCATTGTCATATACCACACCCAATGATCCATATCCAACTTCAGGATCAGCACCGGAATACTTCGTCCAGCAGAACAGATTGCTTGCACTGAGATATACGCTCAACTGGTTCAATCCCCATTTCTTGATCATCTTGGGATCAAATGAGTAAGACAATTGCATGAAATTAAGTCTCATAAACGAACCGTCTTCCACGAAGCGGTCACTACCCAACCAGTTGTAACCTGCACTATACAAAGCTCTTGGAATCTCTGCAACCTGCCCTTCTACACGCCAGCGCCAGTTTACTGCTGCGGACTGATTGTTGTTGTTATACATAGACTCTGCATTCATACGGGCTGCATTGATAATCTTGTTTCCGTAACGGAAGTTGAACTGTGTATTGAGTGACCAACGGCCATAGTTCAGTTTAATACCCCATCCACCGGTAATTTTTGGCAGAGAAGATCCCAAATAAACGATATCCAGTTCATTGATATTACCATCATGGTTGATATCTTCATAGATGGCATCACCTCCCTGGAACTCATAAGGATCCGTATTGCTGACCTTGTCATAACCGAACACCATCGGAATGGTAAAGCCGGACTTATCCTTAATCACATTTCCATCGGCATCGCGGGCTACCGGAGCATTCGGACCGCTCACGCCAGGCACTTCCACTTCTGAATAATCAGAATACTGATAAACGCCTTTATAACGGAAACCATAAATGGCACCAAACGGATTATTCAACTGGATTCGTGACAGATAAGAACCGTTCTTATTATCAAAATCAGAATTCAAATTAGCCAGAATGGTCGGATCCATTTCTACTATCTCGTTCTTGTTATTGGCAAATGTCACATTGAAATCAGCAGAGAACTTTCCTGCCTTGATGATCTTCTGTCCGTTGATATTGAATTCCCAACCGTTGTTACGCATATCACCTACGTTTTGCCATGACAGTTTGTCAAAACCTGAGGAACCAGGCAATTTCTGATCTGCCATCAACAACTTGGTAGTAAGCTGTGTATAGATATTGAAATCCGCCGTGATCATGTTATTGAACAATCCGAGATCAAATCCCACATTCCAGGTTTCTTTCTCTTCCCACTGAAGATTGCTCAAACGTATATTACTCGGGTAGATGGAAGTATGTCCGTTATAAGCCGCACCTGTAGAATATTTAGAGAAATACAGATACTCAGAATACGGTTGGTTACCCACACGTCCCCATCCCGGACGGAAAGATAACATAGACAACCACTTATGTGTCTTCTCCATCCAAGGTTCGTCTACGATATTCCAACGAAAAGACAATGCCGGGAAATTACCCCATCGCTTATTGTCACCAAACTTGGTGGTTCCGTCGCGGCGCATAGAAAAGTCGGCAATATAACGTCCTTTGTAAGCATAGTGCGCAGAGAATGTCATATAAATACTTCTCCACTGGCCGGCTTCCGTACTGAAAAGCCAGTTATCGGACGGAATAATACCGTCGGCCGTAGCTGAACCGATATCACCAGTAGGCAAATTGTACACTTCGTTATTCTGTTTCTTTGAGGATCCGTTGGTCAACTGGAATTGCGCCATGGCCATGAACGAATGATCCTCATTGTTGAAATGCGGCGTCAATGTCAGACGATGTGTAGTTGTAATCGCACTGCTCTTATAAGCTTTTGAAGTTGAACGGTTGTTATTTCTGTTTGTCCATCCTTCAGTCACCAGACTTGAGGGATAGAACAGATCCTCATAAATATTCTGGATATTGAACAAGACCTTTCCTTCATACTTCAACTGGGTTTTGCTTTCATCTACTCCTAACAGGTTATAATGCAACTGGAATTCCGGCTGAATCGTATATTTGGACTCCTCGTTGGTCGCCTCATAAGCCAATGCCACAGGATTGACCAGGCTAAACTGGTCGCCATTCTGACGGAATGTACTTGAACAGTCCGGCTGCATGTGATAATAGTTGGACTTGTTGTTACCATAAGCATCCTGTTCATAAACCGAAAGGTTAGGCATCTTGCGGTAAGCAATGTTCAACAGGTCACTGTAGTTCTTCTGGTTGTCCTGATAAGTCAGGTTAAAGTTCGTCACGATCTTGATACGGTCACTTACGAAATAATCAAGCGCAACACGTGTGGTGAAACGATCCAGTTCCTGAGCTATCACCGTACCTGTCTGATGGTCATAACCGGCTGAAATACGGAATACCGCCTTTTCTCCACCACCGGTAAGAGTGACGTAATGCTTTTGCAGCAAACCCATCTTAGTCACTTCATCTACCCAATCGGTATTGTTGTTATACATCTCATATTCCGAAAAAGACGGCTCATAGTTGAACTCAGGAATATCTGATGACGCATCACTTAATGCCGGATTGTAATAGGCCTCCTTCATCAACATGGTATACTGGTCACCGTTGAGCATACGCATACCTTTTGGCTGGTATGTCATTGTAGCAGCATAAGAATATGTCACTCTGGTCTTACCGCGTGCACCACGCTTGGTCTTGATCTCAATTACACCATTGGCACCCTGCGAACCGTAAATAGCCGTACCGGCTGCATCCTTCAATACCGTAATGCTGGCAATATCATCAGGATTGACATTAAGCAATTCGGAATACTGTTCCTCCGTAGCTGAAGCGAAATCAAATCCGGAAAGATAATCACTCTCAAAAATATTTCCGTCCACAACGATCAAAGGTTCCGTATTACCGTTGATGGAGCTTACACCACGCAAACGCATGGAAGTACCGGAACCGAGGTCACCGGAATTAAAGACAATATCCAAACCTGATACACGTCCCTGCAAAGCCTCATCAATACTTGTGATACCGAGTCCCTCAAATTCCTTGGCATCGATTGTCTGATGTGCCACAGAGAGTTCACGCTCCGGAATAGCCAGACCACTGGCCTGGATTACTTTTTTCTTCTGAATAACCACTTCATCCAGTTGCGTATTACTAGACAGACGGATATTGTAACGTGTACCCTTGATAGGGATAATCTGCGTTTTATAACCTACATACGAGATCTTCAGCTTATGTTTGGGATCCACGATACGGAAAGAGAAGTTACCGTTGATATCCGTAACGCTATGGGCCACAATACGATTAGCCTCATCTACTTCGACGACATTGGCCATCATCAAAGGTTCTATATCGTCGGATACCGTACCACTGATCATAGTCCCCGGCGATTGTGCGAAAACAGCCAAAGGCAAGGCTGAGAAAGCACTTAATATAAGATGTTTATATATGGTTTTCATTCCATTATGGGTTTTCTGGTTCGACAAAAATTATTCTTCAGTTTGAGCTTTCCACATCAAAGGACCATCTATCTGGTGTACCACAGCAAATGACGATGTATATATCGTCGATGCGTTTTGGTTATCGGGTGAATCATATTGATATTCACGCGCCATCAGGTTATATAATCCACCGCTTGTCACAACATGACGCACATTGCCCACACGATCCTCTACCTCGATTCCCGTATTGTCGCCTTTTGCATCCAGCTTGAAGTATGACAAGGTATTGGTAGCATTATCCACTTCATAAGCTGCTGTTTCATATTGTGCTTCGGCAATCTTGCCTTGTCCGATATACAGCGCGTTGTCCTGAATGTGATACTTTACAAACTGATTGATCTCCTCGGTGAGACGCTCTTTCTCTTCTTCGTCCTCCGCATTTTCCACATCATCCCATGTTGGCAAGTCGCCAGCTTCCTGCAAGGCACGAATAGATTCATTAGTCGGTACATACACTGTATAATGGAAAGTATTGAACAGACTGATATTACGACTCGGACAAGCATGTTCTTCTGTACCGATCACGTATTTCTCAGACAGATAAGGCGTTCCTTCCAGCAGTTCAAGGAAAGCAGAGAATTCTTCATGCTCCGCCAGGATATCAGCCACAGACTTGCGGGAAGTCATCACTGGAGATGATTCCAGAATATAAGCCTTTCCGTTACCCTCCACAGACTGATCGTAAATAGTGGTGACATTTACTTTCTCACCCTTTTCAACTTGCCATCCGCCAGATACAGTCATATTGCCTTTTCCTGCATTTTCTACCACAATCGTGCTACCGTTCTTTGTCTGGTAATATTTGTTTCCACTTTCCACATTACCTATGACAATATGTGTATCGAGAATATCCTTCAAACGATTGGTGATCTGTGTATAATTGGCTTCACCGATGGAATCGCCTACGACATGTGTTTCAGTATTGTAATTCCAGATGGAAGCCCAAACCTTGGCATCCTCAGTTTGTGCAGAGGCATCATAGTGGAAACGGAACAACTGAGTTTCAGTCTTGCCAAACGAACAGGGATCCACATACTCCAACAGCGCATTGTTGGTCGGAATAAAGAAACTATAGTAAGAATTCTGTGAGTTAAGATAAATATCATACTTCAATTGCTCGATACCCCAGTAAAGCACGTTCATCGTTTCGTTCACCAAAGCCGGGAAAGATACTGAGATATAGGAAACGGGGTTGAAAACCTTATTGGTCAGATACACCGCTCCGTTGCAGGCAAAGAATACACTGTCCACATTTTCCAGACTAAGTCCCAACTCATCATTGGCATCATTAAGCACCGTAGAGAATTTGCTCGGTACAGAATTGATGAACGAATTCAGCATATTCACGTTAAGCATCTTGGACACTACCTGATCCGGTACATTTTCCCATGTACCGTAGCGATCCTTCAACACTTTACCGCCTTCTTCATTCCAATAGCGATTAAGCGCCTCGTTGGTTGGAACCAACATCACTGCCATATTCTCCTGCAAAGCTACATTGGTAGCCGTAGATGCATTCATTTCTGAATAGAACTCATTCCATCCCGGATCAAATTTCAGTGTCGCTTCCACCGGCCCATCCTGTGGAGTCAGATTCAAAGCCACACCGTTTTGGGAGCGTTCTGAAAAATATCTTTTCTGAAATACGGAGTCATAGCTGGTACCATACAAACGATTATATTCACGTGTTACAGCCTCACCACAATAATAAGGTGCAGAGAAACGTTCCAACAACTTGGAATATTCGCTGGTCTGAGGTTTATTCTCTATAAGCTCGGCTAAATTAGGAAGTGGTGTGATCACTTCAGCCATTTTATGAACAAACCCGTTAGAACAACGAATATTCTGTTCCTCCATCATCACACCATTGATATTGGCATCGCCTGCCTTACGCTCAATTTCGTAATTGAAAAGGAAATTGCAGTCCTCATTCGTGATACGACGGTTATTGAGGAAATCTTCTATGAAGTGTATCATTGGCGGTGTAGTCAAGTCACGCAAACAAGGGATTGTCTTGCCTGCAGACTTGTAATAAGCCCAATTAGGATTGTCCGGCATCTGTTCCGGACGGATCATAGGCACAGTATCGTAAGCCGACACTGAAGTCAGACGACGCATGCAATCACCTTCAATCGGACCGGCTGCACTTGAAAGGTAAGCGACCTGACAGGCATTGTTGATCATTGCTCCGAAAAGAAGTTGCTTTTTCTGGGCTGTTGATAATTCCTCGTAGCATTTGGCACCATATTTACCCGATCTGAAAAAACGGTCAAAGGCGTTGTCATCAGCAACGAAAAGTGTTTTACTACCGGTCTTGGCTAGAACCTCACGGTACCCCAAGTCATCGATAAGTCTCACCGTATTGGTGTAATTACCGTTTGACTGCAGATAATCATAAATACTGCTACCCAACCAGGAAGGATCCTCGTCTGCCAGATCGTAACCGTCACGACAGGAGGTAACAAGACATAGAGAGCAGCTGAAAAACAGGCCACCTAAAATCGGAGCCATTCTTCTTCGGTTTTTCTTGAACTTCATATTAGATTATTTTATCAGTTATAAATTCACGATTTAACAAAGCTTATCTTTCATTTCCGACCGCTAATTTACATTACAAAGCCTTAAGTCATTTTTGTTCTTGTATCATATTACTTTTAGAATGTTTCATTTTAATAAAAAAACAAAAAAAACTGCCTTTTCCTGTTTTTTATATTATGAAACTTTCATTTTTGCAGATGCCACAAAATGCACATAAATCATTATCATTTAGCGAATTACATTTTTCATAGTTCAAATAGGCCTTAAAAAGATCTACAGGCACGTCTTTCCATATTGCCTCAGGCATTTATAAAAGAAACCGGATCTGACATCTCCAGAATATCAGATCCGGCATCACCGTACCAGAGATTTTTATTCTTTATCCTTGCGAATATACGATTTATTCTTCATTGTTACAATGACACATGGAGGTATATCTATCCTCATAGAGTCTCTTTACCATGTTACATTTTTTATCGATACCGTAACATCACCCTTAAGGTAACAGTTTCATATCTGCTGCTGTATAGTTGTTAATGAGCAATTTATAATTCTGAAGATGCTGTAACTCATATCCAAAAGGTTCGCAATCTACCGGATACTCCATTTTCGAAAATTGCTGGAAATATTGCAGGCAAGCACTACGCCACCATTCGGCATCCTTTGCCTGACGCTCAAAACGCTTTCGTTGATTTTCGAACCGCTCATCATCAACATAAGGCTTCATCTCATCCCAAACCTTCGTAAAACTACGGGCGGCAGATACTCCATCTCCATAAGCGTAACATAAATTATCCCACAATGACAAACCATTGCGCATCACAAAGTCCCAAGGCACATGATGGAACCACAACAGATATTCTTCCGGACAGGTTTGAATATGGCCATACACAGCAGACAATGGTTCATGATATTGCAACACTGCTCCCGATCCCTGAACTGTACGGTCAAATCCCAAACCGGCTGAATCGGCGCGATGATAATATTTAGGCAACCAATCCGGACGTGTTCCTTCCGGATCACACCACGGTTCCGGCCCATAGTGATGACCAAAAGCAAATATATGATGCAAGCCATACGGCATCATATAATTGACAGCCGCATTCCAAGACTTCAGCATAACCTGACGCATCGGTTCCACAAAACGTCCGTCATCAGTAAAAGTCTGTTTTAAGAACTCATCAGCAATCTGTGAAGCACTCAGATCTGTATTCCAACACAATCTGCCGAATGCATACCAGTTTGCCTGTGCCATATCACTACCTGTCCAATTAACGTCATCTCCTATGTTTGAAACACCGGCCATCGCAGTCAAGGCATGTTCGGACACGCGATTTTGAGTAGTCTCCGCAACAGTCCATCCTTTCGGATTAAACGTTTCCGCATCCAGACAATCTTTCCACATGGTTGCCAGAAATACGGTATGCACAGACTGTCCGAGATATTCCTGCGTTATTTGAAACTCCGGCATCACCTGAGTACGAGTCATCGCACCGAAAAGCGGACTGAACGGCTCACGTGGCTGAAAATCGATCGGACCATTCTTGACCTGAATGATAACATTATCGCGAAAACGTCCATCAAACGGCATAAACTCTTCATAAGCCTGGCATGCACGGTCCGGACTGGATGCTTTATACACAAAAGCACGCCACATTACTATACCGCCATACGGTTGCAAGACATCAGCCAACATATTAGCTCCGTCCACATGTGAACGTCCATAATCCTGAGGTCCCGGCTCACCTTCACTGTTAGCCTTCACCAGGAAACCACCAAAATCAGGAATCAGCTTATAAATTTCTGCCGCTTTCTTCCTCCACCAATCCTGGACATCAGGATTCAGCGGATCTGCATCCGGCAACCCTCCCAAAGCTTTCGGAGAGGCAAAATTAACCGACAAATAAGTTCTGACACCATAAGGCCTCAATTCATCAGCAATCACTTTCACCTTACGCAACATGTCAGAAGAAAGCATGGCCGGTTTGGCATTGACATTGTTCAAGACTGCGGCATTGATTCCTACCGAAGCATTAGCCCTTGCATATTCTTTATATCGCGATGAGACTTTACCCGGCAGTTCATCCCATTTCCAAATGGATTTTCCCGCATATCCGCGTTCTATTGTCCCGTCTGGGTTATCCCAATGATCCAGAATACGGATATCATAAGCAGGCGTTTCCATACGGACCTGACCATTATAAAGAGAATCACCTGTCTGCTGCATACGTAATAACGCGTATGCAGCATACAAGACGCCACAATCTGTTGCTGAAGAAACATATACCTGTTCTCCCTTCCTGCTAATGGAAAATCCATCACGCTGGGGAGCTTTGGAAGATACACTCAAAGTCAGTTTCGTATCACCTTTCCAATAATCTTTCAACTCTTGTTCAGCAATACGCAAAGTCGGTGTCTTTGAAGTACCTTTCTCTATACGGACATCTGCCGCACGGCCATTAGGATTCATGCGCAACCATAATCGGTGTCCGTCTTCAGCCCTTACAGTCTGCAAGCACAACAGGCTAGCCAATGCCAAAATAAGTTTATTCATCCGTACCATTTATCGTCTGGATATGTCCCTCCTCATCATATTGCAATTCGCACACTTTCAGACTACGTAACCACGTTTTCCCACCTGAAGGTACAGAATCATGATGAAAGAGATACCATTTTCCTTTATATTCTACAATACAATGATGTGTGGTCCATCCCACAACAGGAGTAAGAATAACACCCTGATAAACGAAAGGTCCATAAGGATTATCACCTACTGCGTAACACAAATAATGTGTATCACCCGTAGAATACGAGAAATAATATTTGCCATTATATTTATGCATCCACGATGCTTCAAAGAAACGTCGTTCGTGATCACCAGCCACAATCGGTTTGCCGTCTGCATCCAATATAACTATGGGACGTGGTTCTTCCGCAAACTGCTTCATGTCATCTGTCAAGCGAACTATACGAGACGGTATTGCAGGCTCGTTGTCAGCAGGAAAGTCTGCATTTTCCAGAGCTGAATTTTCCTTATAACGCTGCAACTGTCCGCCCATCAGACCTCCAAAATAAATATAGACCTTGCCGTCATCATCTTTAAACACCGCCGGATCAATAGAATAGCTTCCTCTTATCGGATCTGATTCAGGAATAAAAGGACCATAAGGTTTATCACTGACAGCCACTCCCAAGCGGAAAATATCCGTTTTATCCTTAGCTGGAAAGTACAAATAATACTTGCCATCCTTTTCGCAACAGTCACAATCCCACAGTTGGCGTTTTGCCCAAGGCACATCAGCCACATCAAGCACAACACCGTGATCCTTAACTTCTCCTTCCATCACATCATCCAGAGAGAACACATGGTAATCGCGCATATCAAAATGAGATCCCCAATCATCTTCTGGAATACCACTCACACGGTCATGTGAAGGGTATATATAAACTTTTCCATCAAACACATGAACTGCCGGATCTGCCATATAATCATCCGGTACCAAATATCTCTTTTTCATTGAATATGTTTTTTAAAGTTATATTGAACTATTTATTATTTCTCCGCATCATATTTTCCTGATTCGGCCATATTGACAACTTCCTGTACAAACGGCTTGGGTTGCATCTCACGGTCAAATGCCAAAGGATAATCCGTACGTCCATGAACCGGCCAGTTGTTTTTCCAGGAATCTCCATCTGTCACGCCCCAGAATGTCACACGGGTAATATCCTTACTATGCCGTAAATAAATATCAAACAGTTTCACAAAAAAGTCAGATTGCTTCTTCTCCATATCCGGTGTCAAGCCATCCTTATAAGGATCCATTGCTTTCTTATACTCGAAATTGGTTTCCACTGCCGCGCCAAAATTACCTCTTGGCCATGGCAATACACTAAGATCCAACTCAGTAATCATCACTTTGACACCGGCACCGGCAAAAGCCTCTATACTTTTCTCATATTCATCAAGCGGTGTATCAAAAGCTACATGTGACTGCATGCCGACAGCATCTATACGACAACCTTTTGCCTTGAGATCTTTCACCATCTTTACTACAGCCTCACGTTTGCGAGGTGAATCCATTCCATAATCGTTATAATACAATTCTGCATCAGGATCAGCTTCATGAGCAAACTGAAATGCCAAACGGATAAAATCCGGACCAATGATACGATAATAAGGTGATTTACGGAATTCACCATTTCCCTCAATGGCTTCATTCACCACATCCCAACCTTTCACACGACCTTTATAATGTCCTACCACCTTATATATATGATCCTTCATCCGCTGTATCAGGACCTCCTTTGAAACCTCATTTCCATTTTCATCCTTAAAAAACCATTTCGGAGCCTGAGAATGCCAGATCAGGCAATGACCGATTACAACCTGACCATTTTTTTCTGCCAAATCACACAAACGATCACCATTGGTAAAATCAAACTTCCCTTCTTGCGGCTGAATTTCCTCCGCTTTCATACAATTTTCAGCTACGACTGAACTGAACTGATTACGGATCAGATTTTTAAGTTCTTTATTACGAGTTAGGACCTGATGAGTATTCAAAGCTGTTCCTATCAGGAATTTATCTGCGAATGCCTCCTTTAATGTGACCTGCTTATCAGCGCAACTTGTCAATGCAACTCCCAATGACAATGCAAAAACCACCATTTTTTTCATATATTCTCTCATTTTATATTATTACTCTTCTGCACGCCGTTTCACCAATTCTGCCTGCATTTTTTCATTCAAAGCTTTAGATATAGGATAAAAGAATAAAGCAACTACACCTATTCCGAAACAAATTCCAGGAACCACACTGGATGCCAACCTGATTCCCAATAAAGATTCAGCCGACTGTGTGATCTGAATATCATTCACATAACCAAATGCAGATAAGATTACACCGGCTATTGCACCACCTACACCTAATCCTGCCTTCAAAGCAAAAACCACACCTGAAAAACAAAGTCCCGTAGCCCTACGATGACTTACGTATTCCATATGATCTGCCACATCAGCGATCATAGCCCACAACAACGGAACGGTAGGAGCATAAGCCAAACTTTTCAATATACCTAAAATAAAGATAAGACCGATATCATCCTTGGAAGGCAAAATAAACGCAGCCGTAAAGAGAGCTGTCAATGCCAAACAAACAATAAAAGTCGATTTCTTGCCGTAACGGTTAGCCAGGAATTCTGAAAGTGTCATTACACCAATCAGCTGAACGATCGCTCCGGCCATGTTAAAGACAGAAAGACCTATTGAATAAGCTTCAAGAGGAGATATGGTACCGTCAGTAGCTCTGGTTGCCAGCAAACTGAATGAATCCAGAATCTGCATGCCCACACCTAACACAGCTCCTTCGTCCTTAACCAGCCCCAACTTATCCAAGAACAGCCCAAGTGACTGAAGATCAACATAATGTTGGAAATAATAACACATAGCAGATCCCCACATGGCCAAAGTAATAAAGACAAACAGTGTCAAAACGAACATGGAACGCCATGACACATCTGCAAACAACCCCTTGATATCATTCTTTATATCCATCTTCTGGGAAGCAGGCGGCGCAATGCGTTCTTTAGCTGAAAAACCTGCAATGATAAGGAAAACAAATCCCACAAGAGCAAAAATAGTTATTGTGGTCAGCCAGCCCTGTGCATCGTCTGCACCAGATCCACGACCGAACTTATGAACCAAAGGCAATGTCAAGCCCTGTACGACAAATTGCGCCACTGTCGCAGCAACAAAACGGATGGAAGTAATGCTTGTACGTTCTTTTATGTCTGCTGTCATCACGCCTCCAAGCGAACTGTAAGGTGTATTATTGAATGAATACAATGACATCAGCAGTACATAAGAGATTCCTGCATAGATGGCAACCAACCCCTTATTTTCAATACCTGGATTATAAAAAGCCAATACATAAAATACCATAAAGGGTAAAGCTGTCCAGATGACCCATGGACGGAATTTACCCCATTTGGTCTGGGTCTTGTCTGAAAGTATACCTGCTGTAGGATCAACAAAGGCATCAACTATACGCGCAACCAAAAGTACCGTTCCAGCTACTGCTCCCTCCAGTCCGAACACATCTGTATAAAATTTCAGCTGATAAATCATCATCATCTGAAAAACAAGATTGGCTGCAGCATCTCCTAACGAATAACCAATCTTTTCGCCTAACGGCACTTTTTCTAAGATCTTATCCATAATATTTCATTTATTTGTTGTTTTTCATGATATGCAAAGTAACGTTTTTTATCCGATACTCATTTTTAATGGCGTAATCTAAACTTTTTAAAATGAAACATTATCTCAAAAGATAACCGGAATCTATCTGTTTTTAGCCTTTTCATCCACTTTTACACAGATGACGGCTTGTCCTCCCATCTGAAAACAAGCTCGTAAAAAAACCATCATTTTCACTTATAAAATATGCAGTTTCCGTCAGGAGCTATCCCTTCAGCTGAAATATAAATATTCCGGCATGAGGAATTATTATAAAATTCCACCAAGGCACTTCCGCTTTCATCAGCCCTGACATCAGGATTCCAATATAATGTCCGACGAAAGTCCGACATCGGAGGTAAAACTTCATAATCATTCATTTCAAACACAGACGGCACATTATACCCCTGAAAATAAGTACTACGCGTACCTTTCTTTTCTTTTCCTACATTTTGGGTCTGCGTGTAAATGAAAACCACTACAGGCGGACGACGTTGAAATCGGGGATCAGAACTGTAGCTCACATACCGTTCCGGATCCTCGCAGATGTAGATGGACTTGATTTCATCCAAAAAAACCGGCATTTTCTGATTACTTTCACGCAAAGAATACGCGTTACTCTCAGCAGGAACGGCGTTGTTTAGAACCCATAATATTTCTTTTCCCTTATATTTGGAGTTATCCAAAAAACTTTGCAAGTCGGAATCATCAACCGTAGAAGCGCTTTCTGTTTCTGTATCGCCTGAATCAGAATCTGTCTGAGATGAAACAGAAGAACCGTCAGATATTGCATCACCTCCAAAAAAAGGATTAACCCTCAACAACCAATCCCTAAACTCCGGTATCTCTTCCGCCCGATCACGGACATCTTCAACAGCCTGCTCACAATCATAATAAATATAAGATCCATAGGAACCGTTCTGCTCGTTTTCCCATGCAGCCCTCGCATCCTCATAAATTCTTTTCTCTTTCACCGTCACTTCTGACAACAACCGGGTATCCGGAGAATAAAATAACAAACTTTGCGGCAGACTGTCTATTGCCTGATATTCGGACATAAGATTAGGAACTACACTCGTTCCATCATATAATGTTTCCGCTGGATACAAAGGCCGTTTTCGAGGAGAGAAATGTCGGCTGATTCCGACATAATAGCGGCGGGGTTTTCCTTCACTGGATGTTTTGAGTACCATTTCCCATTTGCCATCCAATTCCGGTAAATCGAAAAAATAAAATCCCAGACTATCCGTACGGGTTACTCCCTTAAAACTTTGGCCATGCTCATTATAAAGATAAGCCGAAACTTCCACGTCTGACGTTTTGTTCTTTTTCCATACTGGATTCAATTTTCCATAAAGATAAAGTTTATCCTCTATGGGTTGCCTGACTTCGAATCTTCCGTTCCCACTCATCACTGTCCAGTCATACCTTCTCCATCCTTGTACCATCATCAAAAGATCAGCAGCCATTCTGTGTGTCATGTCAGCCGACTCAAAATAATATTCCGGATGCGCCACATAGCCCTGCAATTCTGAAGAAAGAAGTAGCCATGTACCCAAATGTCCGACATTCGGAGTTGGCATGGTACCGGCATCTGCAGCCGAAAAAGAAAATATCGCATTCGGTTGGGTTTTTATCTCCAACCGTACTTTTCCACACGGTGAAAGCACCAGGGAATCAGCCTTGATCCGGATTGAATCACCGGCTAAAAGTCCCTTATAGTTGAAAAAAAGTCTTTCTGACCATATTCTCCCGTTTTGATCAAAAAGCGTGGCTTGCCCCACTCCAGCCGGAAACTGTTCCGTAGAAAATGATAAACGACAAGCACCTTCTTCACACGACAATTCCTTAAATGCCGTTACCTGTCCGTTATGCATGACCGACAACCCAACCATACCGCCATCCGGAAAACGACATTTCTGTACAAGGAATATAACCGAGTCCGAATCAGACACTGCATCTACTTCCATTGTCCAACCTTTATTTTCTGCACTTGGCAACGGAAACTTTTCAGCATTTCCTTTCAAAGAAAACGCCAGATAACCAGGTATGGAATCCGGAATCAACCGAAACCACCCCACTCCTTCACGTACAGTACGGACTTTTCCGATTTGCCGTCCGGTATAATCAAAAAGATAAGCCGTAGTGTCACAAGGACGACCATCCTTTCCTGTAAACCGAAAAGCAATTCTGCTTTCCAATCCTCGCACCAGATGACCTCCTTCAGGATAGAATTCGGCTTGTAAATGCCCCTGTGTCTCCTTTTTCTTTTCCCTATATGACGGCAAACGATAATTATCATTCAGATCCAACATCCTTTTCTGTGCGTAATCTCCTTCTTTTTCAGGCTTGTCAAATACAGGAAAAACCCGGGAGAAGATACCACGATAATCCCAGTTCGTCATATAGCGGGTGTAAGCACGCACCTCATAAAATCCTGAATACCGGATTTTATCAAGCTTAATGTCACCATTTGCCTGACCATCCTTAATTTTCAGCTTGCGGGTCTCTACGATACGTCCACCTGCATCCAACAATTCCACATACAGGATCCGACTGACAGAAGCCGGTTTCACACGATCTGTCCTCCACACATAAGCTTTAAACCAGATGGTCTCCCCCATAAAGTATCCCGTATTGTCAAAATGCAGATAGACCTTTTCCTGAGGAAACAATTTATTAAAGGTGATTATATTACCTACAAATGCACGAAGACGCAAAGCTGCATCCGTAGTATCTTTTCCTGCGTATGATAACACATCCGAAGAAAAAAGCAGTCCTAATACAACCCAACATAAGATTTGCGTAATCCGTTTCATACGTCCTCACTCAATATATACCTTATTATATATTACAAGAAAAACAGCGTCTGTTCATATCTAAAATTCTAGCTTTAAAATTGGTCATTTCATCTGAATACTACAATAGGAATATGCAATTTGATACATGATCACAAATTTTTAATACAATTTCCGGTATTGACGACATGTTTTCGCGCTCCATTCCCCGAAAACATCATTCTGACACTATTTGATCGGGCATAAAAAAGAATTCTATTCTGATAAAACAATTCAAAGAATCCATGAATAAGAAATAAATATCTGATCATATTTTCAATGAAAAATCTATTTTTACCATTAAAACCCATCTTCTGAAACAATTTATTTATTAGTTTTGCTAAAATATCAAAGATTAATCATTATAACAGAATTCACCAAATAAGACACAGAAAACGCAAGATACGGATATAACGACATTCAGGCATTTCCATTTATGGCAGGAATTTCACATTACTGGCTACAAACCACAACAGTCCATATTAATAGCTTTTGAATATGTCATAAAGACAACTGTCCCGATCCATGCATTCTGTGTTCAGTTATATAAAGAAATAATAAAATCACAATGAGAAAAGCAAGCAGAGAAATGGATAGTACTTGGGCTTTGGACGTTATGCGCAAGGCACCATATATCACAGTCAGTTTTACACGAGCAGACGGAAGTGCCTACGGTGTTCCGCTCTCTCTGGCATGTACGAGTGACAACGTGTGGTATTTTCATTGCGCTCCGGATGGAGATAAGCTGGATGCACTTGCCGTACATCCGGAAGTCTGTCTTTCGGCAGTCACAAAATGCACCCCTACCATAGGGCCTAAAGATGGTACATTCACACTCCAGTACCGTTCGGCCATTGCTTTCGGAATAGCGGAACTGGTAACTGATGAAAATGAAAAAGTATCGGCACTCCGAGCCATCTGCGAACGTTTCCTTCCCAAGCACATGGACGCTTTTGATGAAGCTATTGAAAGAAGCCTTCACAGGACCTCGGTAGTCCGGATTACTCTGACAGCCCCTCCTACCGGTAAACGTAAACAATATGACAAGAATGGTGATGAAATGAAATACGGAAGGATGGAATAAAAAAGCCTATCTCATTTAAGCAGGAATACAGATTTAAAACCACATATATTCTTATCAAACGGATTGCTTCATGAAATGGATTAAGATATTGCTGATCTGGTTCTGTTTTATCCCAATCGCCATTCTCAATGGCGGTTTCCGCGAGCATGTATTGGATGAGTGCCTCACAGCTGAAAGCGCTTTAGCAATCAGCGGAATACTGCTGAGTCTACTCATCTTTTTAACCACCCGACTGCTATTCCCATATGTCTATCCGTCAAAACGGGATTGCATCCCAACAGGTTTGCTTTGGGGCTTCCTGACAATAGGTTTTGAATTGGCTTTTGGCCTGTCAGCAGGAAATACCTGTAACGAATTGGCTGAAGCCTATAATCCTCTCAATGGCAATCTATGGATTTTAGTCGTACTAAGTACGGTCTTTTCACCCATACTGGTATACAGGAAACTCTCTGATAAATAATCCAGCAGACATATTCAACGGGATCTTTTCATAACAAACGAAGCAAATTCAAGATAAATGACAGATAACCCCCAAAAAACAAAAATATGGAAAAAAGAATATTGGAAACAGAAAGACTGATTCTTCGTCCATGGATGGAATCCGATGCGGAATCACTCTACCAATATGCCAAAGATCCGGCTGTCGGCCCGATTGCCGGATGGCCACCACATACATCTGTTGAGAACAGCAGAAACATCATTCGTGATATCCTTTCCGTTCCCGAAACTTATGCCGTTGTGTTAAAAGGAACAAACAATCCAATAGGAAGTGTTGGAATTATGTTTGGCGACAATGTTCATAGTGCAGACAAACAAGATCATGATGCGGAAATCGGTTATTGGCTGGGTGTACCTTTTTGGGGAAGAGGATTAATTCCGGAAGCAGTTAACAGACTATTGGAACGTTGTTTCAAAGAACTGAAAATAAAAAGAGTCTGGTGCGGTTATTATGATGGCAACATAAAGTCCCGCAGAGTAATGGACAAATGCGGATTCAGGTATCACCACAAGGAAGAAGAAAAAATCTCCCCATTAGGGGATATTCGAATAGAGCATTTTACTTTGCTGACACGAACAGAATGGAACAATAATCGGAAATGGTATAAATTGAGACCACTCGGTGAAAAAGATATTCTTGAGATGCAAGCTTTATTCTCCAATACCGTACTGAATATCAACATCAAGGACTATACTGAAGAAGAAGTAAAAGACTGGTCATCATGTGGTAACGACTTAGAACACTGGAAAGAACTTTTATCCTGCAATCATTATATTGGAGCTTTTGATGAAAAGAATAACATGATCGGTTTCTCTTCAATGAATGAAAAAGGTTATCTGCATTCCATGTTTGTACATAAAGACTGGCAGGGCAAAGGTGTAGCCACACAACTTCTCACTGAAGTTGAACGTATTGCCAGAGAATTACAGGTAAGCGAGATTACATCAGAAGTCAGTCTGACAGCCAAACCGTTTTTTGAAAAGAAAGGATATAAGACGATTAAGAGCCAAAAATGCAAAGCTAACAAATTGAAACTGACAAATTTTGTAATGCGTAAAACGCTAAATTGACAAGCCAAGAATTTTTGAAAAGTCATACTAATTCGGTGGAGATTTTTGCTCCACCTTTTATCTCCACCTTTTGCTCCACCTCGAACGGTAATATTTTGCCGTTTTTTGCGTGCTTGGGGAAAACAAAAAATCCCGATTTCGCTTGGAAATCAGGATTTTACTGTCTTTTGCTTTTCTTCAAAGTGGTGCCACCAGGAATCGAACCTTTTGCTTCGGTTTATTCTAACTCCTTGAGTG
>ENA-OVGQ01000115-OVGQ01000115.1-human-gut-metagenome-genome-assembly--contig:-NODE-115-length-102608-cov-13.207132_pt1 | contig 102608 bp, 87 predicted proteins | sample MGYA00237774_ERZ505427 | MGnify/ENA primary metagenome ERZ505427 (study PRJEB26158, sample SAMN06016404) | human gut metagenome | biome: human gut; feature: ankylosing spondylitis patient; material... | reverse complement strand
TGGTGTCGCTCATGCAGGAGGAGAAGGACAAGCTCAAACCCTACCGGCTTGGAGGATTGCCATGAGCCTGCTTGACGACATGAATGCCGGTGGTGGTGGATGGCGTATGTCTGGCGCGACCAAGTGGCGGCGACTGCGTGCGAGGAAGGTCGATGACTCGTATTCCGGCGAGCAGACCGGCGAGGACTGGTCCAATCCGGAAACTTTGGATTTCACCGGCGCTCTCGCCAGTTCCAGCAGCACGCGCACGCCAGACGGCCTGCGCGAGCAGACCACGAGCGCGGCTTACCTCACGTCTCCAGATCCGACTCTCGACATCATGCCGGGTGACAGGATTCAGGCGTTGCCGGATGACGGCAGACGTTGGGAGGTCAGCGGCTATCCGAGCCGTGACGCGAATGCTTTCACGTCGTGGCAGCCGACGGTCGAGATTCCACTAAGCGAGTACAGGGGGTGATGTGATGGGTGTGGCGGTCAAATTTAACGACCGATATTTTGACGAGCTGCTGAATTCGGCTGGCGTCAAGGCCATGACCCGTCGTGCCGCCGAGAAGACGCTCGAATATGCGAAATCGCATGCTCCGGTGGACACGGGCGCGTATCGTGACGGCCTCCGAATCGAGGAGGTGCAGCATGCGCATCGAACCACATGCATGGTGGTCGGCACCGACCCGAAGACCCTGCTCGTGGAGTCGCAGACGGGCAATCTCCGCAAAGCGTTGAAGGCAGGCAAAACATGACAGCAGTCCTGCCACCGGACATTGAATTGTGGATCTGCTCTTTTCTACGTGCCAGGCTTAAGCCGTCTTTCCCGACGATCATCGTTTCGAATCGTGAGCCGGACGATTACGACGGTGCACGGCCGCTCGTCGTGGTGCGTGATGATGGCGGCTCGCAATCGAATCGCGTGCTCTTCGACCGGAGCATCGGCGTGACCGTGCGTTACGGGTCTCGTGCCGCTCCGAAACCATGCCGTGACTTGGCGGCACGGATCTACGGCCTGCTTACCGACCCTGAGATTTGCTCGCTTGACGGTTCTCCGATCGCGGGCATTGATGAGGATGAGTGCAATGGTCCGTTTGCCGTGGCCGAGGATGCGAATATCGCACGATATTACATGGCTCTCGGATTCTCCACCATCGGAGAATTCCAATAATTTAAGTTTTTCTGAATTTTCAAGGCGTTGAAACGTTGTGTTTCAGCGCCTTTTTGTTTGAAAGGACAAAAAATGGCAGCTGATCCAGCAGGCAATGACCTTAGTTCCGCGAAGATCGTGGTCACAAGCGCCTACCGTTTCGCACCCTATGACGCGACTAAGAAGCTGACCGCCGATCTCATCGCGCCGACCGTGGCCGACGTGAAGACCGGCTTGGACAAGATTTTCACCGGCGGCGGTTTCGTCGGCCTCATCACCGAGGATGGCGCACCGCAGGACAGTCGTGACGCCGATGATGCGATCAAATTCCACCAACCTGGCTACCGCATTAATGGCAAGGCTTCGCTGACCGAACAGTTCACCGTGGCCGAGGACAACAGCATCACGCGCCAGATGACCATCGGAACGCCGGACACCAATGGCGTGTATCACGTGACCGATGTGATCCAGGATGGCAAGTGGTTCTGCTACAAGGAGACCGTTTACAAGAACGGCACGCACCGCCGCCGTCTGGGTGTCGTGAATATGACCGGCAACGAGCAGGGGCAGGAGACTGCCGGCAAGAACACCGGCGACGCTTGGACCATCGAATGGATTCAGGATGACGCCTGCGATTCCGGCAACAGCAAGTATTTGGAGTCCTTCGTGACTCCGACTGTTTCATCCAGTCCTCATACCGGCGGTCATCAGGCTGATGATTCCGAGTCTCAGCCGGTCACCGACTGACATTGATTCTTCCCAGCATGTGTTTCTTTCTTCCTTTCTTCGCATGTGCTGGGATTCTTCCTCTTCATCCAGTGAAGCAAAGGAACTTTTACAGTCGTTTGAAAGAAGGAAGAAATGACCAAGAACGTGATGCCCTCCGCCGCCGATTTCGACGCTTGGACTGCAGAGGATGAGGAGAAGGCGCTTGAAGCGTCCGCCGAGCAGATGAAGGTGAAGCATCTCATCAAGGACGGCTCCGTATGGTTTTTGGCACCGCATGGCCACATTTACAAGCTGCCTTTGGCACTGTCGATTGATGATTTCGTGAAGCTGTCCGACATTAAGTCGGATGTCGAGCAGATTCAGACGTTGAAGGACATGCTGACTGCTTTCGCCGGCGAGGAGGCGGCCAAGGAGCTGGCGAAGGAGCCGGTCATGGTGCCGATGAACATCCTCGGCGCCTATGGCGAAATCATTGCCAAGGTGCAGGGCGCTGATTTGGGAAAATCGTCGGCTTCTGCCAGCTCCTCCGAGGAGAAGACGGCGACCGAATAAGGGCTGATTTCGCGGCGCGTGGATGGAGTCTGCAGGCCGACTTGGGCGGCAGACTCCGCTATGCGGACGCGATCGCCTTGTGGGAGAGCCTTTCGGCGGATCCATCGACGTATTGCGGCATGACTGCCGTGCATATGGTGCTGCCGATGGATGCGACGGCTATCATCACCGCGATTCAGGCCGGTGGCACGTCGATTCTTGGCGACCTCGCGCCCGAAAAAGCTGGGGAAAAGCACGTCGAAGTGACCGATGAGGAGCGTCGTGCGGCTTTGGAATCGATGAGCAGCATCTTCGGCTTCAAAAAGACAAGTGAATAGAGGAGGCTGTCATGGCTGGCGGCAGTGAGCTTGGTTCCGCGCATGTGAGCATTTTCCCGCAAATGCGGGGATTTCGTCAGAACGTGGCGAAAGAAACCGGCAAGGCAGTCTCCGACCTGAAAGACGCCTTTTCCAAAGGGTTTAACGGGGCGCAGCAGGGCAAGCAGATCGGCAGCGCCTTCAAGAACGGGTTCAATAGTGGTACCGCCGAGTTGAATTCCGATGCTTTGAAATCCTTTAAGAAGGACGTGGCACAAGCATCGCAGAAGAATACTGACGCGCTGCTGAAATTCAAGGCCGCGTCCGTGCAGGTGCAGGCAGCTCAGGAGAAGCTGAACGCGGCCACGCAAAAATATGGTGCGGACAGCACGCAGGCGCAGGCTGCGGCCATCAAATTGGAGCAGGCGCAGATCCGGCAGAAGGCGGCGTCCGACAATCTCAAGGCGGCGTCCGACAACCTCAAAACGGCGCAGGGACGGCTCAAGGATCTTGAGACGCAATTGGCGTCCGAAGCGGACAAGTCCCGGAACGTTTTCGCCCGCATGGCGTCTGGCTTCGCGTCGGTGGCCCAGCAGATCGGCAGCAAGATTCCAGGCGTTAACTCGGCCGTACAGAAGATCAGCACGACGGCTGGCGAGGTCACGTCGTCCATCAAGAGCAAGTTTTCGGCCGTGTGGAATGCGCTGCCGGAGGGTGCGCGTAATGCGGCCGCGAAGGCCGGTAGCGCCTTGCATTCCGGGTTGGGCAAGGCGTCCGGTTTCGCGTCCAAGGCCGTGTCCGGTATCGGCAACGCCGCGAAGGGCATGGCCACCGTCGTGTCCGGCGCGGCCACCGCAGCGGCCGCATACCTCGTCAACTTCGGACGCCAGTCCGTCGCTGCGGCGCTCAAGGCCGGAGAGGTGACCGCGAAATTCCAACAGGTCGCCAAAAACAACAATTGGACGGACGAAGAGCAGAAGTCACTGCTCAGCCTGAACAAAACGCTTGGCCAGACCGGCGTCATATCCGGCGGCACCTTGAAGGCCGCTCAGGCACAGCTCGGCACTTTCGCGCTGACGGCCGATCAGGTCAAGACGTTGACGCCCGCTTTGGCGGACATGATAGCCAATAACAAAGGTTATAACGCGACAGCTCAGGATGGAGTGCAGATAGCGAATCTGCTTGGCAAGGTCATGACAGGCTCGACTACCGCGCTGAGCAAATATGGCGTGACCATGACGGACGCGCAGAAGAAAGTCTTGCAGGAGGGCAGTGCGTCCGAAAAGGCAGCCATGGCCGCGCAGGTCTTGGAAGCCAACTTTGGTGGTATCAACAAGGCCTTGGCGCAGACCCCGCAGGGCAAGATGACGATACTCCAGCATGAGATCGCCGGGTTGAAGACTTCGGTCGGCAATGATCTCATCGCGGCTTTCGGCGGTGTCGGCGGCGCGGTCATCAAGATGGTGCAGGCCGTCGAACCACTCATCACCGCGCTGTTTGACAAGATTGCTCAGCTGGCGCAGAAGATCGGCCCGCCGCTGGAGAAAGTGTTCGGCGCTGTCGCTGACAAGATCGGCAAAATCGATTTCAGCGGCTTCACGGGCCAATTGTCTGGATTGTCCGGCCCTATCGCAGCCGTGACTGGTCTGCTTGGCGCGGCTGGTCTTGGCGGCGCTTTGAGCGGATTGAGTGGCGTGCCGGTGATTGGCGGATTGCTGTCGAAGTTCGGCGGCGTCCTGAGTGGTCTTGGTGGTCCTGTCACTTTGGTGATTGGCGCTCTGGCCGGCCTTATCGCCATGAGCCCGCAATTGCGCAGCGAATTCGGCACGATGCTGCAGAACGTTTTCGTCAGCTTGCAGCAGGCATTCCAAATGCTTCAGCCGTCGATTCAGACGCTCATGACGGCTTTGAGTCAATTGGCGGCAGCTGTCATGCCGGTAATCACCAATCTCGTCGGCCAGATAATCCCGCTGCTGACGCCGATAATCTCCACGCTTGTGGGTGCTTTGGTGCCGGCCATTCAAGGCATTCTGACCGTGGTGACCACCGTCATTCAGGCGATAACTCCGGCCATCCAAGGAGTCCAGCCGGTTGTCACGGCGGTGGTCGCGGCCATCACGGCTGTGATTCAGGCGCTCATGCCGGTCATCTCGCAGATCAGCAGTCTCATCACTGACGTGGTGGCTGCCATCACGCCGGTGATTCAGGGCCTTGAGCCTTTGGTTACGACGGTGGTGCAGGCGATTACCAGCGTGATTCAGGCTCTGGTGCCGGTGATTCAAGCTCTCGCACCATTGGTGTCCACCATCATTTCCGCGATCGTCGGTTTCATCGGCTCGACGCTTCTGCCGACCGTGCAGGCCATGCTGCCGTTCATTCAGGGCGTCATCAGTGGAATCGCTTCGGTCGTCAGCGGCATTGTCAATGTGATCCAGGGTGTCATCAACATGGTGACTGGCATCATCAACGGCAATTGGTCGCAGGCGTGGAATGGATTCATGCAGGTCGTGCATGGTGCCGTGCAGGGCGTGCTTGGCTTCCTTGGTGGCATCGGCAGTGCCATCATGGGCGTGTTTGCCGGTGCTGGCGCGTGGCTGTGGAACGCTGGCGCGAGCATCATCAATGGTCTGCTCAATGGTTTGAAGGCGGCTTTCGGCAGAGTGAAGAGCTTTGTGAGTGGCATAGGCGATTGGATCGTCAGACATAAGGGTCCGCTCAGCTACGACAAGGTCATGTTGGAGCCTGCTGGCCGTGCCATCATGCAGGGCTTTGACAAGTCATTGCGGCAGGGCTGGAAGGACGTGCAGCGCACCGTGAACGGCATGAACGCGCAGATCAACGGCGGTTTTGATGTGGATGCGTCGAAGACCGGCAGGGCGAATGTCAGCAATGGCGGTGGTTCGACCACGTATGTCCAGCAGACCTTTAATTATCCGGCGATCGCTCCGACGAGCATTAGCACGCAGCAAAGATTGCAGACGGCGGCAATGCCGCAATGGTGACACACGAGCGAAAAGGGTGGTGCAATGATTCTCACGGATTATCTCATCGAAGGTCAGAATCTGACTGGTGAGCATTCGAGTCTGATTGTCGGCACCACCCATTTCACGAGCATCAGCCCGCGCATTAATTCCGTCGCGGTGAATGGTCGGAGTGGTGTGATGCTTCCTGTTGGCCCACTGGCTTTCGGCGCGCCGGAAATCACGCTGAAATTCATCACGAATGGGCCTGATGCGGATGCTCTGATGCACCGCTTCTACCGCTTGTGCCGTTTGGCTTCCAAGCTGACGCGCGTGGAGCGTGACACGGTGTCCGGTTGGACTCGGCGCATGACCGCCAGCGCGGTGTGCACGTCATGTCAGCCGGACGGTGACGAGATTCCGTGGGATGACCACCGCGCGGCCACCGCCGTCTTCCAATTGCCTGACGTTTATTGGCAGGGGGAGCAGTGGCAGGAGCGCACCTTGGACGCGACTGGCGGGCGTCTCATGGCCGGTAGTGTCGATAAGCCCAGCAACAAGGGTTATTGGACACGGTGGGCTGGATTGCCGAACGCTTCCGCCTCGCAGCTTTTCGACACAGTGCCGGAGTGCTGGCTATCCAATGCGCCAATCGGCACGCTGGTATTGCGTTTCGGTGCTGTCACTGGTGTGACCATTTCAGATCCGGTGAGTGGCACGAATCTAATGTGGGGCGGCAAACGCGACGCCTCACGACCTTACCTTTTCGTCGATGCAGCCAATCGCAAGGCGTGGACGGCGGCCAATGCCGACGCATGGTCAGGCGGCACGGATGCGACGAATGGCATCGACTGGACCACGGAGCCACTGCAAGTGTGGCCTGACATTTCGTCCGGCGATTATCGCCTCGCAATCAAACAGACCGGCAGCGCCGACAAGGTGACATGCCGGTTTTTGCAATCCTGGGAGTGATTCATGGCAAAGACTTTGCACGCGCGCCTCGTGGCCTACCGTCCCTTCGGCGAGCGAATCGGCGTCCTTGCGGAGCCGGTGAGCTTCAGCGCTTCGATGCTCCACGATGATGATGGTGCGATCAGCATCGAATATTCGATGCTGTCCGGCGACGCGACGGCGTTCGACAGGCAGCTTACCGATGGCCTTGAAGTGGCCGTGGAGGTGTCGGACGGCAGCGGCTATCGCGAGCCGGACAACGCACGTTTCGTCATCACCGGCCGATCCGGCAAGACCGACGACCGCACCCGCACCGTCACCTATTCCGGACAGTCGATCAGCTGGCTCCTGAGCAAGGCCGAGAACAACGATTCCAGCCATCTGCTCGCGGACGGCGACAACAAGGGCAAGCGTCCCTTCTATTCGTCGAATCCGGGCGTGATTATCAAGACGTTGCTCGACGAGAACAAGGCGCGTGGCGGCGTTGCCACCGGCCTGTCGCTTGGCTTCGATACCGCGAAGGACGCGGCCAATGCGGCGTGGGCGAGGAAATACACGCTTTACTATTCCTTGGGCACCGACCTGCAGACCATATTGAGCTCGCTGGTCAACGGAGGCGGCTGCGATTGGCGCACGTCCGGTCGCACGTTGAAAATGTGGAACGCCGACAGTACGGCATTGAGCCGAGATTTGAGCAAGAACGTCGTGCTCCAGCTTGCCCGTGACATCGGCGAGGCACCCTACGAGGAGTCCATCGCGGATCTGGCCAGCACGATCCTCGTCGAGGGTGACAATAATCTGCTTTTCCGAATGGATAATCCGGCTGCTCCGACGCCTTGGGGCAAGTGGGAATCCTATTCGTCGCAGGGTGGCGTGTCCGATAAGGACACCGCGCAGGCATTCATGGCATCGACCCTAGCCGATGCGGCCAGAGTTCGCGGCCAGTACACGCGCGACCTCATCGTCAATCAGGTGGACGCGCTGCCGCTCATCGACTACCATCCCGGCGATTGGATCACCGCTCCGACCGTCTCCCATGGGGAGAAGGTGCGCGTGCAGGAAATCGACCTGAGCATGCGCCAGAACGAGGGCTTGAGCGCGTCCATCGCATTGAATGATATCAAGTACGATGCATCCGTCAGACAGGCGAAGAAGATCAAGGGCATCACCGGTGGTGCCGCATTGGCCGGCAGCGAGGGCGGCACGACCGCCTCCTCTGACCGTGACCACCGCGTCCCGAAAGCCCCTCTCGGATTGATCGTGCAGACTGATGCCTATATCGGCAGCGATGGTTTCGCGCATGGTCTGGCCACGGCTTCGTGGTCTGCAGTGACCGAAGCGACGAATAACACCGCCATCGAAATCAGCAATTACGCCGTCGAGTGGCGCAAGCACGTGGACGGCGCGCCCTGGCATTCCGCCGGAACGACCGACAAGACTCAGCTTGGATTCGGCGGATTGGATTGCGGCACGCAAATCGAGGTGCGCGTCAGGGCAGTCCCGACGTATTCGGACAAGCTCGGCGAATGGTCGAGCGTTTTCGTGGCGACCGTCGAATCGGACACGACGCCATGCTCTGTGCCGTCCAAGCCGGTTCTCTCGTCCGAGCTTGGCGTGGTGACCGTCCACTGGGATGGCAGGACAAGCACTGGCGCTCGGATGGAATCGGACTTCGATCATATTGAGGTCGGCGAGGGCGTCAATGCGTCCGGCATGACCGTCATCAGCGCCACGCAATCCGGTCAAGGCGATTATCTCGTGACCGGCCTGACAGCTAGCTCACAGCACTCTTATGCGCTCCGTTCCGTCGATCATGCTGGCAATCGCTCCGACTGGTCAGCAGTCGCCACTGTCACCGTGGCTTCGGCGGTTTCGCCTGAAGAAGTCAAGCAGATCCGGAAGGATTTGGCTGACAACAAGACGGCGTTGCAGGATAATACGGTCAAGCTCGATCAGGCGCGGAAGGATATTCAGGCGAATAAGACTGGTCTTGATGCGGCGAATCAGACGCTCACGCAGGCCAAGGCCGATCTGTCGCAGGCACGGAAGGACATCGCGCAGGCCAAAAGCGACCTGACAGCGGCGAACGGCGAGATCAGCAAGGCGAAGGAGTCGGCGGCGCAGGCGTATGCCGAAGCCCACTCGAAGAACCATACTTTTCGTGGGCCTGACATGCCGGACGCCTCCAAAGGGCTGGTCGTCGGCGACCTGTGGCTCAAGACCCAGAAGTATTGGACTCGCTGGAAGGGGGAGAAGAACGCAAGCCCCTCACTGCTCGCGGACTTTTACACGTACTGGACGGGCGCGCCAAACGCTTCTCCAAGCGTCTTGGTGCCGCTCGCAGACCGCGTTATCGACACCTTGGTGTGGGATGGCTCCGCGTGGAACCACATGGGCTATGCCGACGTGGAGAACAATGCGAAGCAGATCGAGCAGGCGAAGTCGGATATCGCGGACAATGCCGCGAAGACCACCGATGCCAAGAAGACTGCTGAGAACGCCGCTGCCGCAGCCAAGAACGCGCAGGGCACGGCTGATACGGCCAATGGTGCCGCGAAGACCGCGCAGGATACCGCCAATGCGGCTACCGCTGCCGCCAAGAGCGCCACCGCCACCGCCGGTCAGGCCAAGGATGCCGCCAACGCGGCAAACGCCGCCGCCGAAAGCGCCAAGAAGACCGCCGGCAATGCGGAGACGCTGGCCAACACGGCCAATGCTTCGGCCAATGCGGCCAAGTCCGACGCGGCTTCCGCCAAATCGGACGCTTCCACCGCGAAGTCCGATGCGGCCAATGCCAAGGCCACCGCCTCGAACGCTTCGAGCGTGGCGACGCAGGCGAAGGCCACCGCCGACAGTGCGGCCCAATCCGCCACCGACGCGGCCAATGCGGCGCAGAAGGCGAATACGGCTGCTGCCGCCGCCGCTGGCGTGGCGAACGGCAAGGCCGACGTACTGATCCAGTCCACTGCACCGGATACGTCGATGCGCAAGCCCACGACACTGTGGATTGACACGACGAATGGCGCGAACACGCCGAAACGGTGGAACGGGTCGGCTTGGGTGGCGGTGACGGACAAGGCCGCTACCGATGCGGCCAATGCCGCTGTCAAAGCCAATGCTGCCGCGCAGACGGCGCAATCAACGGCTGACAAGGCTCAGACCACAGCCGCGAACGCCGCCGCGCAGGCGAATCAGGCGCAGGCCGCAGCGAAAAAGGCGCAGACCACGGCTGACGGCAAGAACCTCATCTACCGTGGCCCCGATGAGCCGTCCCATGACGGGCTCAAACCAGGTGACATGTGGTGGCGCACCCAGAAGTATTGGACTCGCTGGAAGGGGGAGAAGAACGCAAGCCCCTCACTGCTCGCGGACTTTTACACGTACTGGACGGGCGCGCCAAACGCTTCTCCAAGCGTCTTGGTGCCGCTCGCAGACCGCGTTATCGAAGTCCTGACGTGGGATGGCACGCGCTTCGAACCTTTTGACCTCGTGGCGAACAACATCCTCGCATCTGGAACCGTGGCCGCGAAGCATCTCGCCGCCGACTCAGTGACCGCCGAGAAGGTCAAGGCCAATGCCATCACAGTGGACAAGCTCGCCGCGAACTCCGTCACGACGGAGAAATTGGTGGCTGATGCGGTGACCGCAGCGAAACTCGCCGCCAACTCGGTGCAGGCGCGGAACATCGTCGCACTGTCCATCACGTCCGACAAGATTGCCGCGAACAGCGTCACCACTGCGAAGCTCAAGGTCACGGAAGATATGACCGTTGCCTTGCTCAACGTCCACAAGATTCAGGCCGGAGAGATTGCGGCTAATGCCGTGACCACTGCTGCCTTGGCGGTTGGTGTCGTGAATGCCGACAAATTGGCTGCTAATTCGGTCAATGCGTCCAAGATTGTGACTGGTGCCATCACAGCCGACAAGCTGGCGGCAAACAGTGTGACGGCCGTGAAGATCGCGGCTGGCACTATCACGTCTGACAAGGTGGCGGCAGGCCAATTCAAAGGCTACGTCTTTACTGGCGCCGTCTTCCAGAGCTCCGAGGCCGCGAATACGGGCATGAAGCTCAATAGCACGGCTTTGCGGATGTGGGATTCGAGCCATAATCAGACCGTCTATTTGGACGGTGAGGGCAGGAGCAACCTGCTGACCGGCACGTTCCAAACCCGCACCAGCGGGCATAGGGTGCGCATTTCACCGGATTACAAGTCCACTACCATCGGAGGGACGGAAACGTTCGTCGGTGACGGATTGGAATTCCCCGCCTATGACTCGTCTAACAGCGCATACTACAGTTTTCCGGCCGTCGCCTCGGTCGTCCAGTCGAACGAGGTCGGCACGATGAGCGCCATGAATCTTTGGAGCGGACACGTCAAAAAGAACGATCCGGCGGCTTTCATGCGTCTGAACTCCAAGCCACGCGAGCGTGGCGGCACCGGCAGCGGCGGTGTCACATCCGAAGTGTTCGCCGTGGCGAACACTGATTACGACGAGCCTGACGCGAGCAAAAAAACCAGCGCATCGCTCGTCTTGGCCGGAGATAACGCGAACGGGTCGAATGCCTGGCTCCGGGCGCAAGACGCTAACGGCACTGTCGGAGTCGGAGCGAACATCGCGACCGGATACTTGTATCTTGGCGGCTTTCTTGGCGGTGTCACGAACCGTTTCACTTTCCGAGGCGCGGTCGCCTGGAAGGCGTGGTGGCCGAATCCCGGCCAGAGCATAGCGACCGGCGCTAGCACGCAGGTCAATTGCACGTTCAGTCCGACGAAATACGGACGCTATTACGTGGTTGCGAACGCGGATTCCGACTGGGCGGGCATCATCGCGCATACGGCGAACACGGGCGGTCAGAGCGGCTTCGTTCTGAAGCTTTACAACGCCGACCGTCCGTGCCCGGTCGAAGTGTGGGCCGAATACCTCGCCTATCTGGTCAAATGAGATTGGAGGAAATCTTGTCATCGACTTTTGAAATGGATGAGAACGGATTGTGCATCATCCGCTGCGATCCACCAGTGAACGGATCGGACAGTTTCGTGTTCGCGCCTGAGGTGATCGCATCGTGGAAGGCGCTGCTCGGATTGGGTTCGACCCGTGAGGCTATCGCGGCGATCATGCAGGGCAGGGAGGACACGAGCCGGTATGATCCGAAGACCGGCAGGGGCGTGTGGACCGGGGCGTTCGAAGCGTTGGAATCAGCTTTGGCCGATTCCGCGACCGACGTGAGCATGCTCGCCGCTGATGGGGAAGTGTTGGACGATCCTTTGACTGCCGCACGCAATGAGACGCGCGCCGGAATGCGATTGCCGGTCATGTCTAATGAGGTCGACGCGCGAATGCGCGCCGCATTGATCGCTGACGGTTCCGGCATGGAAGCGTCGAGCGGCATCGACGTGGCCTGCACGAGGGGTATCGACGGATTGGATGAATTTCTGGACGACGATTCCAGCAAAACCATGCTTGACGAATGCGAGGAACGCTTCTACGAAGCGCTCATGCCAAGACAAAACCAACAGAATTAAGGAGATTGATTATGACCGATGTGACCACTGAGACCACTACCGATACCTCGCCTACCGTGACGCCCGCCGAGCCGTCTGGCGTGCTTGATTTGCGTCCGCCGAAGGAGTCGGTGCGCGCGGAATTGTGCCGATTGGGATTGGAGTTTTCCAGCGCTGACGGCACCGCCGAATCGTGGCGTGACTATCAGCGTGGCGTGCTTGCGACGTTCGACGATTCCGGCGCGTCCGTCACTTTGACGGACGTGAAGACGAATCTCGGACGCACTTTGACGCTCGACGGGCTTAAGGCCGTTACTCGCATCGATACGATGACCGCCGCCGACTAACCCGTATTTCCCAGTTTTTTCAACCCCTGCAATCCACACGGATTGCGGGGGTTTCGTATTTAAGGAGACATTTTGACTCAGCAGATTCCAGCCGACGCGAACGAGGTCATCGACCAGCTCTCGCAGCAGATCGGCGCACTCACCAAGCAAATCGCAATCCTGACCAGCCAACTCACGGCGGCCATGAAATTGATTCCGCAGGATGTGCTCGACGCAACCAAGGGGGTGGATGATGACACTGAGGACTAACCTCTTTCCCGACCCGAACATGGCTAACACCATTTTCAAGTGCATACCAATGCGATGCGATGTGGATTTGCCGACCGTCAGCGGCTTCCGGTGGCTGCGTGCCACGACCAGTGGGAGTGGCGACGGGTACGCGCAATACCAGCTTACGGGAGTCGATCTTCCGCGGGCCGGCGTGTATCACATTCACGCAGTCTGCTATGCGCAAGGCTCCGGCGCATTGTTTCGCGTCTATGCGGGTGTCGTCGGCAAATTTTTCATCCTGTACGAGACTGGTGTCGCAGACAATCAGACGAAGACGATTGACGCGGACATCACGATTCCGGCCAACACGACGCAATTGCTCATCCGTGTCGTGCCACCGTCCACGGTCGGCAAATTCATGCTGATTAGAGACATCCTCCTCGAATCCAAGTCCACTTACGACACTGCCGTGGGGGGGGGGCTTCCGGGCTTCTTCACGGGGGACACGATGCCACTCGCATAGGAGCGTCCGTCGGGCGGGTGATGTCCGATGATGGTCACGAACCTATGCACGAGCCCATCCTCGGCCATCACCCTGAAAGCCGACAAGTGGGTGGATATCACGACCATTCCGAACAAGCCAGGGACGAAATATTTGGTCAGCGCCTATGTGAACGTCACCGGCGGCACTATCTCGATGAGAGCGTATGGCGACATCAGTGCAAGCCAACGTGTCAGCTACGCGTTGACCGCCAGCGTTCCCGGTCCGATGTCAATGTATTATTCCGTCAAGTCAGGCAATCCGACCGTCACCGTGACAAACATTCTCTTATGCTCGTTCGCCGAATACCAGGCGAACAAGGCCTTGCTCGACGGCCTCAACTTTTTCGACGGGGATACGATGCCGCGCGCCTAACCCTCATGGGGGTGATGGCATGAGCATCATCACGAACTATTGGCCAGATCCACGATTTGAGAACATCGGAAATATCGTTCAAATCAATTGCGGTATCACTGGCGCCTCCCACGATTTCGATGGGAATGTTTTCCCTCGTATCGTCATTAAGACCACGAGCAGTGGCGATGCGAGGGCGGAACTGTCGGTCAGTGTGCCGACAGGATTGAAAATCGTCGTGGTCTGCAAGAGCGGCAATGACGGTAACACGCCGAACGTCAGCAATGCCATCACAGTGTGGACATTGACAGGGAGCAGGAATCTCACGAATCTGCCAGCTAATGGCGGCGTGAGCAGTGAGTTCGTGGTCCCTGCGGAGGGTTTCAAAATCTGCTTCCGCGCACCGAAAGCTATCGGCCAATTGCGTTGGGTCGGCGACATCTTTGTCGGTACGTTGGACGACTATCAGGCGCTCTTGAAGTACGTGCCGTCCGGCTTCCTTGCGGGCGACCTCATGCCGAAAGACTAGCAAAATCAAAGGAGATGTAATGTGCTGCAAAATTTTCTAGCCGGTTTTGGGGGTGTTGGTGGCGCGTGCGCGCTCATCACGCTCGGCCTGAAAGTCTGGCCGGGCGCGTTGGACGCGCTGGCGACCGGATTGTACGCGCACGTGCAACCGGAACGCTTGCCATACGATTCGCCGCTTTCCAAGCATTTCGCAAAAACACGGACTTTGGGAGAGCGGACGGCGAAGATCGACGACCGTATGGACGAGTTGTGCCGTGACACGATCAAAAACACGATCATCAGCCTGATTTACGGCGACAAGGACACCGACCACAGCGAGGCCGTCAGCTACGAGCTGTCGAAGCTTGAGAAATTGGACGCGCAATGCTGGATCGTCGCCGCAGCCGAAAAATACTTGGAGGACCGGCAGTGACACGTCTAGCCATCGCTGGCGGCATATATCTGCTGCTGCTCGCGCTCGTCATCATATTCAATCATGGTGCGCACCGGCATTGATTTTCATATTAGTTTTCAAAGCCATCCCGCTTCGGGATGGCTTTTCTATTGCCCCTTGACTTGGGGCGGGAAGGAGAGGATGTGGGCATCCTCAACAACAAAGGCAAGCCGAAGCACAAGCGTCTGCGTCGGCATGTCGGCAAGCCGTTGACCGCGTTGGCTGCGGTGCTGTGCGTCGCTGTCGCGCCGGTCGCCAGCGCGAACATGAACGTCATCGACGTGAGTGGATGGCAGTCCGCTGACGTGACGCGCGTGGTGGACGCCGACGCGGCCATCGTGAAGATCACGGAGGGTGGCGGCTACGTGAATCCGTCTTGGCGCAGCCAGACCGATTGGGCGCGGCAGACCGGCAAGGCTTGCGGCGGCTACCATTACGCGGACGGCGGCAACGTCACCGCCGAAGTGAACCATTATCTCAACCAGTTCAACGGCTATGTGGGCCAGTGCGTGCTCGCGTTGGATTGGGAGTCCAACGGGAACGCCGCTTGGGGCAACGGCGACTGGGTGCGCCAGTGGGTCAACCAGGTGTATTCGCGTACCAAGGTCTGGCCGATCGTGTACGTGCAGGATTCCGCCGTGTATCAGATTCCGTCCGACGTTCGCGCCCATTGCATGCTGTGGAAGGCTCAGTATGCGTCGATGAACGCGACCGGCTGGCAGTCCACTCCGTGGAACGCCGGAAGCAAGGGCGAGGGCATGGTGCAGTATGCGTCCACCGGCTATCTGAACGGTGTCGGCCCGTTGGACTTGAACCTGTTCTTCGGTGAGCGTGACGCTTGGCAGAAGATCGCGAACGGTGATCGCGGCAAGACGAATGCCGAGGTGAGGCATGATCCGGTCAGGCCGCAGGTCACTGCCACGCCGGACTACAATGACATGGCCACGAAGGTCATTCGCGGCGTGTACGGCAACGGCAATGAGCGTCGTCAGGCTCTTGGCGGTGCCTATGACACGGTGATGGCGATAGTTAACCAGCGTCTTGGCGGTTCTGGCGTCGCTCCCGCCGCCGCGAATTGCGGCAGCGTATGCGTGACGGTACGCAGTGGCGACACATTGAGTTCCATTGCGGCACGTAATGGCGGTTCTTGGAACCAATACACGGGATACCGTTCGGGTAATCCGAACGTCATCTACGCTGGCGAGACCGTCTGCCGTCGCACCGGCACGGGCACGGTCGCCACCGGTGGACGGTACGTGGTTCGTTCCGGCGACACCCTCGGCGGCATCGCCGCATATTACAGGGTCAACATGTACAGCATCCACGGGTACCGTTCCGGCAATCCGGCGTTGATCTATCCGGGCGAGACCCTCTACTGGTAAGGAGACTGATTATGGTTGACGGCATCAAGGAGACTAATCATGACGGCGAAAAGCCGGAAGAGGAAACTGGCGAGGAAAACAAGTACCTCCTGCCGGACAAGGCATACAAGGCATTGAAATGGGTCGCGTTAATCGCGTTGCCCGCTTTGGCCGTGTTCGTGCATGTGGTCGGCCCCGCATGGAACCTTCCATGCGTTGACCAGATCGTGACCACGTTGAACGCTCTGGCCGTGCTGGTTGGCGCGTTGATCGGTGCCAGCGAGTTGAAGGCCCAGTATTCCGAGTAGAAACCTTTCATTTCTCTGACCTACTCGTGCATTGAGTACGAGTCGCCCCTCTCTCAGCATTGCTGGGGGAGGGGCGTTTTCTTGTTATTCGGCGTGTTTGCGTGGTCGTCCGCCGCCGTCGCGGCGGCCCGGTGGTTTTGTGCGAATACCGTCTGGATCACGCTCACGGCGAGACGAATGTCCGCCGTCATGGGGTATCGTTGCAATCGAACTTGAGATCCGGACCTGCTTTGCTGGTGGGCAGGGTTTCGGGTTCGAAGCGTGTGGCTGGCTGCCGCAGGCATCCGATGGCGAGTCGATGCGCCATCAGCGAGAGCTGGATGTCTCGCCCAACGGCTGGGCCAGACGGTTGAGACCAACCGGAGCCGTGACCCTTCCCGCGCAAACGGGACGCTAGTCATGCAGAAGACTGTAAAAAGATCAGCCACACGGCTTCGGAGGGGCGCTTGGTCGGTGCCCCTCTTTTAATTTTCTGGGAGGATTCCGGGCGTGAACGTGACCGAGGCGAAGCGGCGGATGCTTGGCGAGGCCCGAAAGGCAGCCCGACTATACGCCAATCTCGTCGGAACGATCACGAGAATCGCGTGCGACGACGGGATGACGCTGGACATCCAATGGAAGGCCTCGAACTTCGCCCACCTATGCGGCCTGGAATACTACGCCGACGACAACCGCACCCGCAGACTTCCCGCCCGACGCCTGTACACCGACCTCCTGTCCGGCCATGGGATCTCGGTGAAAAGGGTCGCGCCCACCGGAGACGCGCGATGGCTCGCGAGGAAGACCGACGTGATAGCCAGCGCATTCGCACTGAACGACGCATCCATGGTGGTCGAATCAGGCAACAGCCGGATACGCCTCTACATGGGAAACACAGTCTGGTGCATCGGCCTCGGAAGAAGCGGAGAGGACGGCCCCTACTATCCGCAATCCCTACGCAAGGGGAACGCGGCCAAGGAAAAAATGCCAGGAACCCAGATCCACCATGTAGTCTCGATCAAATACCTGAACACGGCACAGTGCCACCCATCGATCCAAGACTGACAACATCCAACCTCCAACAACAAAACCGCCCCGGCGCTCGCGGATGAGCGCCGGGGCGGACGTCACTCCGCCGGATGCTTGCGTGGCCTGCCACCGCCGACTCCGCGTCCGGGGCGTTGCGCGTTCCATTGGTCGATGGTGTCGGGGAGCCAGCCGCGCGTGCGGCCTATTAGGGCGTCCGGCTGGGGGAGCTTGTAGGCGCTGACGGCGGCGGTGCTGATGCCGAGACGCTTGGACACGTCGGTGACGCTCAGGTATTTGATGGTCATGTCAGTCCTTCCTTCCGGCGATGAGCGCGAAGACGGCGCTGACGATGGCGCATCCGGCGGTGAGGTGGAACGGCCAGTCGAACCATGCGCTGGCGGCGGTTCCGAGCGCGAACACCGCGCTGACTATCGATTCTGTTCTCATGATGTTCCATGGCATAATCGGAGGTATGGGGTTCCGGCCCCTACGACTGGCCGGAACCCTTTCTCACTTTTTCCTCTTCGGCTTCCGTCTCATCTCCTTGATGAGTCCGGTCACTGCTTTGATGAGGGCCGCGAGGCTCGCGACGAGAAGCGAGATGCTGGTGATTATCTCCGATGGTGTCATGTTCACCTCCTTTCCTTGATATAAACTATATTAGCATAGTAAATAAAGTATTGCAAGCCGAAACACAAAAAACAGAGAAAAAAATCAACGGATTGATAGACTTGATGCCACGCAAACGAAGGGGCAAGCATGGCCTACACAATCCGCCAATACACGACGAAAAGCGGCAAACGCTACGAGGTGCGCTACCGCAAGCCGGACGGCAGCGCGACCGGCAAACGCGGCTTCAAACGCAAAATGGACGCCGACGCATGGGGAGACCAGCACGTCAACGCCGCCAAAAGGGACGGCAGCTTCGTGGACCAGTCGGCCGGACGCACATTGGTGTCCGACGTCTACGCCGAGTGGATGGACTCACGACGTCCGATCCTCAAGCCAAACACCATCCGCACCGACGAAATTACTTGGAAGACTCATGTGGAGCCGGAATACGCGGCACGACAGATAGGCTCCATCACACACCGTGAACTGCAGGCCTTTATCAGCGGCAAGGCCGAGACATTGGCTCCGAGCACGGTGCTCAAGATCGTCGGCGTGCTCAAGGGCGTCTGCGATCTCGCCGTCAAAAACAGGCTCATCGCCAAGGCTCCGACCGACGAACTCGCGCTGCCCAGGCGTGAGGGAAGGAGGCTGCACCGGTATCTGACCGTCGAGCAACTGCTGGCCGTCGCGGACGAGGCCGGCAGGGCACGTATCCAGCCGACCGACCGCAAGGCTCTCGTGCTGGTGCTTGGACTGTGCGGCCTGCGTTGGGGCGAGATGTGCGGATTGAGGGTGGAGGACGTGGACTATGGACGCCGCCGAATACATGTCCGACGGAATGTTACGCGCATCGGCAGTGAATGGTCGGAGACCTCGCCTAAGTCGCATGAGATGCGCGACGTGCCCATGCCATCCATAGTGGGCGAGGCGCTGCTTCCCGTGCTGGCCGGCAAGGGGCCGTCCGATTGGGTTTTCCGCGACCATCTCGGCCGTCCTCCACGCAACCAGTCTGCCGCGGGGGCGAAATCGAACCGCACATGGTTTATCAGCGCGTGCAGGAGGGCGGGCGTGGAGCCTCTACCGCCGCATGACCTGCGGCACACGGCCGCATCCATCGCGGTGCATGCCGGCGCGAATATCAAGGCGCTGCAGCGCATGCTTGGCCATAAGAGCGCGGCCATGACGTTGGACGTGTACGCCGACCTCTTTGATTCCGACCTGGATGACGTGGCTCGTACCATCGATGCGGCGGTGCAGGTCGCTTCGCAGGATGTGGGCAAAATGTGGGCACAGGTGGATGCCGCACGTGTTCGGAATGTTTGAATCGTTGGAATCTCAAGGATTCCGTGAGGTGGGCGATGAGGGACTCGAACCCCCGACATCCACCGTGTAAAGGTGGCGCTCTAACCAACTGAGCTAATCGCCCGCAAAGCTCTACTGTACAGTATTCGTTGCCTGCGACAGCTTCAACGTGTGTCGCGCTGCCCAATAGGGGTTCCTTCCATAGTAAATGCGTGAAAAATGGTGTGATTTGAGTGTCGATTCGCTGAATTTTCCACAAGAAAGCCAAAAGCGTCGAATCAATCACGTAGAGTAAGGACGTTGAGTAGTGCAGTAGGAGGTCGATAGCCAATGGCGCAGGAACCTGAATCCGAGAGGAACGCATCGGGGATCGCTCGTACTTCAAAGCGCAAGTGGGGGTATGATTCCGAACAGGTGGACGCTTTTCTTGAGCGTGCGCACATGCTGTACGAAGGTGAGGGAGCGCAACTCACCCAGCATGATATTCAGAATGTTTCTTTCGATTTGGTCAAAGGCGGCTATGTGATCGCCCAAGTGGACGCGGCCCTTGCTCGTTTGGAGCGCGCCGTGGTGGACAAGCAGACCACATGGGAGATTTCGCAGCACGGTCGTGTGGCGTGGAAAGCGCAGACCGAAAGTCTGTTCCGCCAGCTTGACGCCCATTCCAAACGTGAGCACGGCGAACGTTTCAAGCCAGGAGAAGGCAAGGAACCGAGCTATGACCGCAAGCAAGTGGATCGCATCGTCGATCAGTGCCTGACGAAGGCCGCTGGCGAGCTCGGCGTTGAGGAAGTGTCGGAAGACGATGCCAAGAAACTTGTCGATCTAAACTCCCAGACCGTGGCGAATGTGATCTTCACCCAGCGCAAGGGCAAGCGTGGCTATGACGAGCGTCAGGTGGATTATTACCTGAACGAATGCGTGCAGCTGCTGACCAGACTCGAATCCTATGCTCGTGTGGCCGACTTCGTGGGCGAGCCCTCCGAAAGCGCGATGGCCGCAGCCAATCCGTCCGCAACCAGTCTGGCATCCCAAGAGACGCAGGTGGTCTCGCCGTTATTCGCCGTTCCAGCCGTTTCCGCAGAACCTATTGCGCAGCCCGCTCAGGTTCAAAACAGCACTGACTCCTTCGACGCTTTGAATAAGGCGGAACGTGAGATTTTCACCACGCCTGCAACGTCCCCGGTGAGCATTCCGGCCACTCAAACCGCTGCGCCGACGTATGCTCCCGTGGTTCCGCCTGTGTTCCAGCCAACCATCAGCACCCCGTCGGCTCCGGTAACTCCGGCAGCTCCTGTAACGCCGGAACCTCAGGCCGCTCCGGTTGCTCCAGCGGCTCCGGAACAGTCGTTGGCACACCTGTTCAAAGCGTCCAATGCGGTTGCCGAGGAGCCATCTTCCGCAGGAACGGAAACCGAAGCGTTCAATCCGCTTTCTGATGATGGCGCGCCGAGCTATGACGCTCCGGCCGCGCCTGCGGCTCCTGTGATTCCAGACACTTCGGTCGCGCATCAGCCGGAAGAATCTCACGGCATCACCATCGCTCCCGATTCTTCGTTGGCTGCCTTGGCGCAGATGGCCCAGAACATCGACGCTCCCGATCCGGTCGAAGACACGTTCACCCCGCGCATGCCAAGCCTGTCGACGCCGAACCTTCCGCAGGTCAATACCGACTCGATTAATCTCGGAACCTTGCCGACCGTCCCACCCTCCTTCACGCTGGAACCAGCAACCTCCGCAGATCACTCGACAACGGCAACTCCCGTTGAACCGGCGAAACCGGCAGAGGAAGAGAAGAAGAACGAAACCAAGCCGGCAACCAATCCGATGTTCGAAGCATCCAACAGCAATCTGGATGTCGATATTCCCGACCTGTCGTTCCCCTCTTTTGAATAGGCAATCGCACTGAACAGGCTGACGTGACCGTCAGCCTGTTTTCGCGTTCACACGAATAATCCAAAACAAATACGGAGCACACGCATAACCCATGCAAACCTCAACCGTAGTCATTCTGGGATCCACCGGATCCATCGGCACCCAAGGACTTGACGTCATCTCCCGCCATCTCGACCGTTTCAACGTGGTCGGACTTGCGGCAGGCGGCTCCCACGTGGAACTTCTGGCCCAACAGGCGGTCCAATTTCACGTTTCGAAAGTCGCCATCTTCAACACAAACGCGGTCCATGCGCTCCAAGATGCGCTAAACCAAGCCGGCGCAAGCCATGTGGAAATCATGGCCGGGCCGGAAGCGGTAATCGCCATGGCCGGATCCGGTGCCGACGTGGTGTTGAACGGCATTACCGGATCCATCGGCCTTGAACCTTCGATTGCGGCACTGCAGGCAGGATCGCAGCTGGCGCTCGCCAACAAGGAATCCGTTGTGGCCGGCGGTCATCTGCTGTTCGACGCACAGGTTCGTGCGCAGCAGATCAATCCGGTTGATTCCGAACATTCCGCTATCTGGCAATCGTTGCGTTCGGGCACGCACGGTGAAGTGTCGAAACTCGTGGTCACCGCTTCCGGAGGTCCGTTCCGCGGTTGGAAACGCGAGCAGATGACCGACATCACGCCTGAACAGGCGTTGAACCACCCTACTTGGAATATGGGTCCGGTGGTGACCATCAACTCGTCCACGTTGATGAACAAGGGGCTTGAAGTCATCGAAGCGAGCCGTCTGTTCGACGTGCCTCCGAGCCGTATCGACGTGACCGTGCACCCGCAATCCATCGTGCATTCCATGGTGGAATTCCGCGATGGCGCCACCATCGCACAGGCTTCACCGCCTGATATGCGTCTGCCGATCGCGCTTGGCCTATCGGCTCCCGAACGACTTGGCAACATCGCAGCGGCCTGTGATTGGACGAAAGCCGCCATGTGGACGTTCGAACCGCTTGACGATGAGGCATTCCCCGCAGTGAGCTTGGCTCGACATTGCTTGGAAGCTTCCGAAAAGCATACGGCCGTGCTGAATGCTGCCAACGAACAGGCCGTTCACGCCTTCCTCGAACATCGCTTGCCATATCTCGGCATCGTCGATACCGTCAAGGAAGTGTTGGACGAAATGGATGCGGAACTGCGCGGCAATCCGCTATTCGCTTCCGTGGAGGAAATGAGCCAACTCGAGCTGGAAGCCCGTCGTCGAGCCGACGACCTGATAAACAAGTAACGGAAAACGAAACAAGACAAACAGACGAAACGTAAGTGACGCAAGGCTCCCTAAGTCGGGAGCCTTGTTATTGCAAGGATTTGACGTATGCCAGAAATCGAAAAGCCGTTCCGTAAAACCGGTGAGGCAGCCATTAGCGAAAGCCCGCTGCATCCGCGCCGCAAATCGCACCGTATTATGGTCGGTCCCGTTCCAGTCGGCGGGGGAGCGCCAATCTCGGTGCAATCCATGACCAATACGCTGACAGCCAATGTTCCCGCGACATTGCAGCAGATCGCGGAACTGACCGCAGCAGGCTGCGATATCGTGCGCGTGGCCGTACCAAGCCAGGATGATGCCGACGCATTGCCGGAAATCGTAAGGAAATCACCGATTCCGGTCATCGCCGATATTCATTTCCAAAGCAAATACGTGTTCCAGGCCATTGACGCGGGCTGCGCTGCGGTGCGTGTGAACCCCGGCAACATCCGCAAATTCGACGAGGTTGGCCCTTCCATTTGCAAAGCCGCCACGGACGCGGGCATTTCGTTGCGCATCGGCGTGAACGCGGGCTCGCTCGATAAGGAACTGTATGCGAAATATGGAGGTCCGACGCCGGAGGCACTGGTTGCGTCCGCCATGAAGGAAGCGCGCATGTTCGAAGACGTCGGCTTCCATGATTTCAAGATTTCCGTCAAGCATCATGATGTGATCACCATGGTGGAAACGTATCGTCTGCTCGCTTCCAAGGGTGATTGGCCGTTGCATCTTGGTGTCACCGAAGCTGGACCGGCATGGCAGGGCACCATCAAAAGCTGTTTGGCATTCGGTGCGCTGCTGGCTGAAGGCATTGGAGACACGATTCGCGTTTCGCTGTCGGCACCGCCCGTCGAAGAAGTGAAAGTCGGGTGCAAGCTGCTGGAATACATGGGATTGCGTCCGCGCAAGTTCGACATTATCTCCTGCCCGAGCTGCGGTCGTTCCCAGGTTGATGTGATTCAGTTGGCCAATGCGGTGACCGAAGGTTTAAAGGATGTGACCGCGCCGATTCGCGTGGCTGTTATGGGCTGCATCGTCAACGGTCCGGGCGAGGCCCGTGAAGCCGATTTGGGTGTGGCATCCGGCAACGGCAAGGGACAGATTTTCATCAAGGGCAAAGTCATTCAAACCGTGCCGGAAGACCAGATTGTGGAAACGCTGCTGGTCAAAGCGCAGGAGATCGCCGCGCAGATGGAAGCGGACGGACAGGTGCCCGTCAACGCCACAGGACCGGTGGTGGTGCCGGTGGCGCAAGGTAATTGTTGATTTCGCTGACCGCGGGCGGTCGATTGCAGATTGTGATCGGCCGCCCGCTGGTTTTGCTGGTTGTCGATTGCCATTTCAGCTGGAGTCGGTACAATGAACGGCGTGTCAGATCAGGAACGTCAGTCAGTCATGTCCAGCGCGGAGAGCCAATCCAGTCAGTGGACGAGGGGCAGACGGCTGATGGTCAGTCTGCCTATCTTCATCATCCTGCTGGGCATTCTGGTGTCGGTATCCAATTTGACGGCATCGTCATGGAAGTACGAGCCAACCGGTCAAACCATCGAAACGTTATCATCCGACACGGCAGTGACCTTCGATAATCCTTCCGGCAAAACCCTTGCCAAACGAGGCGATTACGAAGTGACGCAACGATATGTCACCATTGAGGCGAAACAGCCGTCAACCGGTGAAATACAACAGGTCAAAGTGTTGATTCGAGAGCCGAAAGACGCGGGAAACAATCGGCCCGGCGTGGTGTTCATGCATGGTGCCGGATATGGTACCTGTGACAACTCATTTGGAGACATGGCCACCGATCTCTCATCCGCAGGCTTCGTGACGGCCGTGCCCGACAAGCCGGTATGGTCCACCAACGATGCGACCCGTGATTACCCGGGCTCCGCGGCCATTTACGATCAGGTCATCACCATGTTGCGTGATCTCGACAACGTTGACGCTTCGAATGTCGGCATTTACGCGACTTCCGAAAGCACTTGGATTTCCTCATATCTGCTTGATCAAGACCCCGACGTGGCATTCCAGGTGTTGCTGAGCCCAATGGTGTATTCGCCACGACATTCGTTGGGATTCCTTGCCGCACAGGATTTCGCGCTGGTCGGAGCGCATGATGGATACCAGTCCATTGTGCGCCGCGCGTTCAACATCGATGCGGAATTGTTCGGCCTGACCAATCTCGACCTCGACACGTTGAATCCCCAAGCCTATTCCATTCCCACGCTTGTGGCATACGGCACCAAAGACGTGATGACCGCGCAGGTGGAAGGTACGGAGAAAATCATCGACATGGCGCATAAGGCGGGCAATTGGGACGTGACCGTGCGCACATACCCCATCGCCAACCATGTGCTCCGACTCGGCGACGAATCCAACAGCGGCACTCCGTTCGCCGACGCCTACGTGGATGATGTAATCAGTTGGGCTGTCGGCATCACGCGGGGACTGCAGCAGACCAGCGAGCGTGTGGCCGGTACCAACTTGTATCAGTCGATTGCGGTGCCGTTGGAATTGCAGGCGAACAGCGGGCTGACCATTTATCTCGTGGTGCTGCATGCCAGCATGGTGCTGTTGCTGCTGGTGATCGGCGTGCTGTGGCTGATTGTGCTCGTACGTAAGATTTGGGCGCATGCGCATCGACGCCGATATGTGTTGGGGCTGAGACCTGTGTTCAAAAATGCGTTGATTACGCTTGCCGTTGCCACCATGGCCACTTTTGTGCTGTTTGATGCAGGATTGGGCGAAGTGGTTATGGGCGTGGTCAAGCTAGCGTGGGGTGGCGCTCCCGCCGAGGATCCGGGCATGATGTATTGGAGTTGGCCGGTTATTCAAATGGTGTGTGTTGTTGTGGTGTGGGCGTGGTCTCGCGTGTTCGTGCGTCTTATCGAGGAGGCGACGAATCGTGGTCTTGCACAATGGCCACCGCGTAAGGGGGCTATAGGCGCGATTGTGAGTGGCCGCCAGCCGGTGCTCGCGTCGACGAGGTTCGGCCGTGTGATGTTTTGGATCACGGCGGTCACCATGCTGTATGTGCTGTTGGTGTTCGCGTTCTGGGGATTGTTTATTTACTGATATCGCGGGAGAGTGCGGCTGGCGCGAGAACGTGCGGAAAGTATAGATAGTTCAGTTAAGAAAACGAGTCGAGGCGAAGGAGGTGTGTGAATGCCGTTGTATCAGGACGAGGGCGTGGTCTTGCGTACCGTCAAACTTGGCGAAGCTGATCGTATCGTCACTTTGCTGACACGTGACCATGGCAAAATCCGCGCCGTCGCCAAAGGTGTGCGTCGAACCAAATCGCGTTTCGGAGGTCGTTTGGAGCCTTTCATGCGCGTCTCGTTGCTTATTGCGGAAGGGCGTTCGCTTGATGTGATTTCCCAAGCCGAGTCGGTGTCGGCGTATGCGAGAGGCATCTGCACCGATTTCAAGGCGTATACCGCAGCGAATGTGATTTGCGAAACCGCTGACAAGCTGGTAGTGACGGAGCAGGAGCGTTCCGTGGCACAGTATCGGCTGGTGCTGGGAGCGTTGAATGCCCTTTCCAAGCATGCGCATGAGGCTGCTGCGATTGGCGATTCCTACGTGATGCGTGCTCTTGCGATCGCTGGTTGGACGCCACGTTTGCGTGCCTGCGTGGTGTGCGGGGAGCCGATTTCTGCTGATCGTCCATGGTTCTTTTCGATTTCCGCGGGTGGCCTGATGTGTTTGACCGATCATATTCGTGAATCGTTTGATGTTTCGTGGAATGCGATCTGCCAGTTGCAGGCGCTTGTAGACGGCGATTGGGGAGAGCTGGACGGCACGGCGTTGCTTCCGGAAACCCGACAAATGGTAGAAAAATGGGGTGAATACTATTTGGAACGTCCGATTCGTTCCATGCGCTTGCTAGATTAGCGGGTATGGCTTTTGAGAACGTGGATTACAAGTCCCTTGACATTCCGGCGGCACCATTTTCTGACCCGTCGATTATTCCTGATTTTCCGAAGAACAAGGTTCCGCGCCATATCGGCGTGATCATGGACGGTAATGGTCGTTGGGCGCAGCAGCGTGGGCTGATTCGCACCGACGGGCATCAGGCTGCCGAACCGGTGGTGTTCGACACCATCGCAGGTGCCATCGAAGCCGGTGTGCGCTACCTGTCGCTGTATACGTTCTCCACGGAGAACTGGAAGCGTTCCCCGCAGGAAGTGCGCTTCCTGATGGGCTTCTCGCGTGACATCATCCACCGTCGTGTGGAGCAGATGAACGCGTGGGGCGTGCGCGTGCGCTGGTCCGGCCGACGTCCGAAACTATGGAAATCCGTTATCGACGAATTGGAAAAAGCACAGGAACGTACCAAAAACAACACGACCATCGACGTGGTGTTCTGCCTGAATTACGGCGGACGTGCCGAAATTGCGGATGCTTGCGCGGCAATCGCAAAGGAAGTGCGTGACGGCAAGATCTCCGGCGATCGCGTAACGGAAAAAATGATTTCCGAACACCTGTACAATCCTGATATTCCTGATTGCGATTTGGTGATTCGTACTTCCGGCGAACAGCGCACGTCGAACTTCCTGCCGTGGGAAGCGGCATATGCCGAACTTGATTTCGTGCCGGAACTGTTCCCCGATTGCGGTCGAGACGTGCTATGGCGTTCGATCGACCACTACATTCACCGCGACCGTCGTTTCGGCGGCGTCAAAAAGTAGTTTTTGCTGAGTTGATTAGGTTAACTGCGGGGAGAACATAATGTTCTCCCCGTTTTGTTTGTTACAACGTGCTGATTCGGGTGGTGAAGGTGGGGACGAAACGGGAGGAGTCGACGTGGAAGGCTACGTGGATGCGGGGTGCGTTGGAGTCGATCAGTCCGGCGGGATCGCCGATGGTTCGGCCTCGGGTGCCGTGGAAATCGCCGGTTTCGAGTTCGACTTTCATTGGTAGGTCGATACAGGTCACCAGCGACGGATCCACGGCAACGGCGGCGGCCAGCGGATCATGCAATGGCATGCCCTGTGAAAACAGTCGCGCGTCGGCCTTGAGGTTTGCGGCAATGGAAAAATCAGCCATGTCGGCGAGGAATACGCGCACATCGGAAGCAGATGGGCTTGCAGCCACACTCGAGGTTCGAGCTGAAGCTGCATTTGAACTACCAGCTGAACCATCAAGTGAATCAGCGACTTGGGATGCGGTCGAGCTGGTAAGTGTGTCAGCGTTCGCTGCTTCACGCCAAGCACGGGTCGCATCGGAACCCATCAGGCATTGATGCGTTACATCCAGGCCGACCATGGTGATGTCGGCACCGGAATGGAACACGCGATCTGCGGCTTCCGGATCCTGAATGATGTTCGTTTCCGCAGTCAGATCCCAACAGTTGCCTTCCTGCGTCAACGTGCCGCCCATCATCACCAGTTTGAGTTTGCCGGCAATATCCGGTGCGGCCGCGATCGCAGCATCAATATCGGTCAGCGGACCGGTCGCAACCACAGTGACGTCGAAACCATAAGCGCGAACCTGATCAATAATGAACTGCACGCCTTCGGAAACCGAGTCGGCGGAAGAATCATCAACATGAATAAAAGAAGCCGAATCCGTAGTAAGCGACAATTCAAACGAATCAACCGCAGGATTCGCATGAACATCATCCAACGCATATCCGCCAACGGAAATCAGACTACGATAATCACGAGAAAAAACAGTATCAGAACCGGAATTATCCGAAAAAATATCTGAAAAAGCAGTATCCGAAGACGAACTATCGCAAGCCGGGCCGAATCCTCCCAATCCGTCCGTGCCGTGAAACTGCGCACAACCTGCATCCGGAATGAAACACCGAGCCCATGAAGGATGCGACGATCCACGTATCACCGGAATGCGCCGAAGCCCCAACCGTTCCAGTACATACGAAGTATTGCGAACCGCAGTGTCGACGGAAACATTGCCGTACGTGCCGATCACGCCAAGCACGTCAACAGTGTCGAACGTCGCAAGGTATGCCAACGCCAGTGCATCGTCGATACCGGTGTCCACATCAAGAATCAGTCGTGTCATATTTGTATTTAATCAAACTCGTGCAATGAAGCCAAATGCAACGCATAATGGTGCGGCATCCCACAAACCATGTTCAACCCGAACTGAGCAAGCAGTGTTGGGCATGAAATAAAAATGCAGGATGCCGTATTCCAATATTTTCGATTATTCGCACCTAAACGGGTTACAAACCTACTCGTTCAAACCCGATTATTTCAGGAATTCGTCGGTGGCGAGATCCTTGGCTTGCGGAGCGTCGTGCACCACCTTATCATGCGAATCGGTGTAGGCGTCTTCCTGAGCGAGGAAGTCGAAATACTGCTGGGCGCCTTCAACGTCGTTCGTACCGAACGTGAACGAACCATCCTTGATCTTGGCGGGATCGCCCCAATACTGACCGTCCACAATGGTTTTCATGCTTTTCTTGACGAAATCAAGATTGAGATTCGCGTCGGGAGCTTCCTTCACAAGGATCTTCGCTGCATCGTCAGGATTCGAATATGCGTACTCGTAGCCCTTCTTGGTGGCTTGTACGAACTTCTTCACCAGTTCGGGATTGTTGGAAATCGTCTTGTCGCTGGTGATCACGCCAATAGTGTCGGCATTGCCGGGAACGCCGTAATCCGGTTCGGTAAAGCAGTTGAGCTTCGGACCGTACATGTCGGCCTGCACACCCTCCCAAGTGGCATAGAAACCACCGAAATCAGCCTTGTTGCTGGACAGCGTTTGGAACGTGGACGTGCCGACGGTCACCTTGTCGAATTCGCCCTTACCTCCGTCCGATTGAATCATGCGACGGATCACCGCATCGGATTCGTTGGATCCGAACGTGGCGAAAGTCTTGCCGTCGAAATCCTTCGGGGATTTGATTTCAGTGTTGGAAGCGAGCGAACACCAGATGGCGCTTGGCTTCTGCTGTACCTGCAGCACCTGCTTGATGGTTGCGCCCTTAACAGCGTACGTGCTTACGTTGGTGAGGTTCGACAATGCGAAGTCGGCCACGCCGTTGTTCACGGCCTGTTCGGCACCGGCCTGTGCCACGGCCACGATGTCAACGTCAAGACCTGCCTCTTTGAAATAGCCCTTGTTTTTCGCCACATACACGCCGATATGATTGGTGTCGGGCGCCCAGGACAGCATGAAGGTCACTTTGGTCAGATCGCTGCTGCCAGATGCTGTGCTTGTTGCGGAATCGTTGCTTTGTCCGCATGCGGTAACGCTGAACAACATGGCGATTGCGCTGAAGAGTGCGATTATTGTGCTTGCGATGTGAGTACGTGCGGTGGCGTCATGCCTGCTGAAGATGCTCATAAAGCGATTTCCCTTGAATCTGTATTCTCTATCGTTTTCTAGGGATATGCTGCGAGCGGAGTTCGGGCAGAAAACGATACGAAGGGCCTCAGGCCCCCGCTCGTCCAATGCCCCCGACATTCCTTACGGTGCCTAGTGAAAGGCGTGGAATATTGCCGGTTTGCCACGCATTGGCTTAACAGCGGGTTTTATTATACGTAGGCAGCGTGACCGACATGCAATGCGGAGTGGCGAATGCTGCGAATGCTGCGTTTGCAGAAGGCCGATGATGTTTGGCGTGTTTGACTTACTGGTCTGCATCGGGATCGGCGTCGGCATCAGCTGGGCCGAGCAGGACGCGTTCGCTGAGGTTCACCAGGCACATCAGAACGCCGGTGATGGCGATGATGACCAGCGTGGCTGAGAAGATCAGCGGTGTGCGGAACGAGTTGTAGGCGGCCTGTAGCCAAATGCCAAGACCTTTGCGTGCGCCCAAATACTCGGCGGTGGCGGCGGTGGCGAAAATGTATGCGGCGGAAACGCGGATGCCGCCATAAATCTGACGAGCGGCCACACGCAGCTTCACATGCCACAGTGTCCACGCTTTCGTGGCGCCACAAGTCAGCGCAACATCCGAATAAAACTGGGGGACCGCTTCAAGCCCACGAATCGTCTGCACTGCAATCGGGAATAAGCCGAATACCGTTACAATCACGATTTTTCCGGAAATCTCAAAGCCAAACCAGATCAAAAATAGGGGAGCGATGGAAATCAACGGCATGGTCTGCGCAGCTGAAAGCAACGGGAGCAATGCGGCGTTCGCAATGCATGAGCAGTACAGCAGTATGCCGATGAGAATGCCGAACAGTACGGCGAACAGGAATCCGACGGTACCTTCAAGCAAAGTGACCTGCGTGGCAGGCCATAACGTCGACCATGTTTCGACGGTGGCCTGTGCGATTTCGCTTGGCGCGGCGATCATGGTGTTGGGCACATTGCCGATGCGGACCCACGCCTCCCATACCGCCAGCAACAGCACTACTGCAATAACCGTGGGAATACGGCGTTTGCAAACGTGAGCAAAGGCGGACAAAGCTTCGAGAAGTTTTGCGACAATGCCGGCTTTTGAATTCGTGTTCGCAGCCATGCCCGAACCCATGTGCGAACTCGTGTTTGAGGGTATGGATCCTGTTGCCGAATCCCTGTGTTGAACGTGCGAAACCGCCATCGTTCACCTTGCTTTCTGCGCCATAGTGGGCGCGCACATGACCGGTGGCGAGAAATCAGTAAGGTGAGGAGCCTGCCCGCGTTCCGGTCAGAAAAGTTCATTACCGGGGTGCCAGTATAAAGCATTCCCTAAACCACGTTCTGAAACGAAAATCGTTCTTCAAACCAAAACGTAAGTCACAACTTGCGGCATAACGCAAGGTGGGTTCCGTATCTTGCCTGATACGGAACCCACCTTACTCTTTACCCCTTGCTACTGCCTTGGATCAGCTTCACTCCAGTCCGATGGACTTCATGGTGTGGAGCTTCAAGGACTTGACCTCAAGCGTGCCGGATTCGGCAACAAGTTTGATGGCTCGTGGGCCTTCGGAAGCGTAGCTGAAGGAGCTCATGGCCTGGCGGCCGTCGTTCACATACACTTCCACGCAGCCGCGATCCACGAACACGCGCAGCTTGAGTTCGCCGGAAGCCAGTTCCTCGGCGGACAGCGGGGCGGTACGGTAGCCGCGATCGCCCTGGGCTGCGGCCTGACGGTCGATTACCACACGACCGATCTGATCGTCGAACGCCACGTACGTGTAAGCGCCATCTTCGGTCGCATGAATCTTCAGACCAGCACGTTCCGCAGTGGAGGCGTTGAGATCGATGGTCATTTCGATTTCCACGGCTTCGGCATCGTCGGCAATGGTCTGCTCGCCATTGACACCAAGTGAGATTGCGCCGAAATCGGTGGTGTTTTCGCGCAAGCCCTCCATTTCGACAACCGGAGCGGTGTGCAGATCGCCGTCGGCGCCCAGGGTGATCTCACGCGGAAGGGTCAGGTTGCCGCACCAGCCGTCATCCTGCATCGGAATCGGCTCAACGAACGGGCTCATCCAGCCGTATACGATCTGGCGCTCGCCATCGTTGAAGGACTGCGGAGCGTAATAGTTGTGGCCGCAATCCCACAGACGGAACTCGGTTTCCGGCTGGAACGCCTCGCCCGGGGTCCACGTGCCGATCATGTAGCCGGCGTTGGAAACGTTGCGGTTCATGAAACCGGAGGCCTTTGCGCCCATGGCGGAGAAGCCGATGACCCACTTCTCATTGCCCTCGGCGTCCTTGATCGGGAAGAAGTCCGGGCATTCAAGCATGAAGACGTTCGGATCCGGGTGTTCGAACAGCACACGCTCGTAGGTCCAACGAACCATGTCATCGGAGGAGAACAGCCACATCTGGCCGCGCTTTTCTGCGGAGGAGACACCGAAGGTCATGTACCACTTGTCTCCGGTCTTCCACACCTTCGGGTCACGGTAGTGGTGGTCGACCTTATCGAGCGGGCAATCGATGATCATGCCGCGCTTGGTGGCGCTGGTCAGCTCGTCGTTGTCTGGTTCGGCGATCATCTGCACCTGCCAGTCGCCGCCGGTGTTGTCGATGCCGTTGGCCCAGCGGTGGCCGGTGTAGTAGAACTTGAGCTCGCCGTCATCGCCGATCACTGCGGAACCGGAGAACACGCCGTCTTTTTCCTCTTCGAGAGTCGGGGCGAACATGATCGGCTCACGCTTCCAGTTGAGCATGTCGGTGGATGAGACGTGGCCCCAGTGCATCGGACCCCACTGGGTGCCGTACGGGTGCAGCTGGTAGAACACGTGCCAACGGCCCTTGTAGAAGCACAGGCCGTTCGGATCGTTGATCCAGCCGCCGTTGGATGCGATGTGGAACTTCGGGTACCAGCGGTTGTTGCGTTCGGCGGCCATGGCTGCAACGCCTGCTTCCGCCTGTGCCAGGGCTTCGCTGTGGTTCTTGATTTCGTGAAGGACGGGTGCGTCCGGGGTGAAGCCAGTCATCGTTGAATAGCCTTTCTTGTGATTGTTGAATTGCTGCTTATTGAGTTTTGAGTAAAAGTTGTAAGAATGCTGCCCGAAGCGGAAAAAGGGGAAACGCTTCGAGCAGCACGATTCAGTTATGTTCTTGGCTGGACTTGCGATTGCGTTCAGGCATTCGCTTCTGCAGCGGCCTGGGCCTTGAGCTGCTTGTCGGTGTAGAACGGATCACCGCCGACTTCCTGGTCGTCCTTCTTGATCACGAAGAAGCCGTAGATCAGGGCTGCCAGCACGATGCCGGAGATGGTGAAGAAGGTCGGGCGATCGCCCATGGCGTCATGCAGGGCGCCCATCGGGGTGGAGAAGATCACCTGGCCGATCTGGGAAGCGATCTGGAAGCCCACCATGTACAGGGTTGCCGACAGCTTGGTGTCGAAGTGCAGGGTGAAGTAGCGGAATGCCGGCAGGCAGAACAGCGGAACCTCGATGGAGTGGAACAGCTTGACGATGGAGACGCTGACCGGATCGTGGAACACGCCGCACAGGCCGATGCGCAGGAACATCACGGTTGCACCGAGCAGCAGGGAGTTGCGCACGCCGATCTTCTTCATGATGATCGGAACGACACCCATCATGGCGGACTCGAGGAACACCTGGAAGGAGTTCAGGGTGCCGTAGGTGGCGTTGCCGATTTCAGTGGTGGAGAAGAGGGAAGCGTAGTAGTTCGGGAACATCTGCTGATCGAACACGGTGTAGAAGGTGTTGGTGAACAGCATGAAAACGATGAGCACCCACAGGGTCGGCATCTTCAGAACGGAAATCATTTCCTTGAAGGACGGGTTGGTCGGAGCCGCGTTCGGATCAGCTTCCTTCTTGAGCTCTTCCTTCTGCTCGGCCGGAACCCAGAAAGCGTAGATGCACAGCATGCCGAGGCCGCAGATGGAGCCGACCCAGAAGTTCAGCAGCGGGTTGATATTGAACAGGAAGCCTGCACACAGCGCCACGATGGCGTAGCCGAATGAGCCCCAAGCTCGGGACTGGCCGTATTCGAAGCCGAACTTGCGGGAGTAGCGTTCGGTGAGTGCCTCGAACAGGGAGCAGCCGGCCATGAAACCTGCGGACAGCACGATGGAGCCGATGAGCACGCCGATGAAACGGGTGGTGCCGCCGGCTGTCAGCATCGGGGCATACACGAACTGCACGAACGGGCCGACGAGCGCTGCGATGGCGGAGACGAAGATCACGAGCTTACGCTTGATGCCCAGTTGGTCCTGGATGGCGCCGTAGGCGAACATGATGACCAGGGTTGCCAGGGAGTTGATGGAGTAGATCTGGCCCTGCTCGGCGGAGGTCATGCCCAGACCGTGGGCCGGGTCGGTAAGCCAGCGGGAGAAGAAGGACCACCAGATGCCCCACGAGCAGAAGAACATGAAGATGCCGAAGGAGCTCTGCAGGTAGGAAGGATTCTTCCATGCAGATCGAGTTGTACTTGCCATGTTGTTGTTTCTCTGTTTCTCTTTGTTTGTGCCGCTGCCGCGCGGCACCTCGGTTGTGTGCCGATGTTGTGTTATGCCGTCATTCACCCAGCTGCCGTGCCAAGTGGATGAACATGGTTAAATAATAGCGCGTCAAACGATTGACGTCAATCGATTGACGTAAGTAATTCCAACGCTTTTCGGAAGTGTTGGAATTAAGCCGAAATGGGGGATGAAAAAAAGGCCTCTCGGCGTGTCGTAACGGACACGTCAACAGGCCTTTCATGTGGTCTTAGATCGCGAAACTTAGCTGCGAACCGATCCCTTTTCTATCAGCGCGCAATGGATCTTCGCAGGAATCGGCGAATCCAACGGCGGCATGGGAGCGGTGGTATTCGGCCAAGACGAACTGTCGACGGGCTTGCGTTCGATCATCGAAATAAGCTTGCATGCGGCCCAATAACCCATCTCATAGTGGGGCAGTTCCACCGTGGTCAGCTGCGGTTCCAGCGTTTCGGCGAACACGCGGTGGTTGTCGACGCCGACGATGGAAACGTCCTTGCCGACGGTCAGTCCGCGGCGTGCCGCACATTCGTACACATACCATGCGCGCGCATCATTGAAGCAAAAGAAACCGTCGGGATTGCGTTCGTCAAACAGTTTGTCGACGGCACGCAACGCAGGACCATTATTGAGCACATTGCATACCAGCGAAGGATCATAGGCGAAACCGGAATCCTGCAATGCCGCCTGATACCCGGCAAAACGGCCATCCTGCGCAATCATGTTTTCCGAGCATCCGATGTAGGCGATACGCTTGCAATCGGCCTGAATCAGCCGTTTCGTGGCATCATAGGCGATTTGGAATTCGTCCGGCTCGATGCTGGGAATCTGGTTGTCGGCATCGGTGGCATCCACCATCACCACCGGATAATCGCCGAGCGAGGCTGGCACGCTCGCAATGCGATTCGACATCTTCGAATAGAAGAAACCGTCCACGCCATACCGTTTCAGCGTGGCGATTTCGTTCTCTTCGCTCGCCCTGCCATCGGTGCTGACCGTGATGATCATGTACCCGTAGGTGCTTGCCGCGTCTTGCGCGCCCAGAATGATGCCGCCTGCGTACGGCGTGGTGGCAACTTCCTCGCTGATGAAGCCGAGAATTCGCGTGCGGCAAGTGCGCAGGCTGCGCGCCAGAGGATTGACCGTGTAGCCGAGTTCGTCTGCCTTCTCGCGTACGAGCGCGGCCAAAGGGGCTTTCACACGTCCTTCATCCCTGCCGTTAAGCACCAGGGAAACAGTGGAAATGGACACCCCTGCCGCTTCGGCAATTTCCTTCATCGTAGTCATATTCGCTACACTATACCCAAATCAATAAGAAAAGCGCGCCATTCCTTATAAATAGCGCGCTTTTCGATTTTTCTGACGATCTAACAGTTTATTGCCTGATTTATTCCGACAGGATTTCGTCCACAAGTGCCTGCTTGGCGTGGATCTGACCTTCGAAACCTGGGCGAATGTCGAGACGGATCACCACGTCGGTGCGATAGCCCTGGCCAGCCAGCTTCATGGTGGCGTCGCGAATCACCTTGAGCACGTCGTCGATGTCGCCTTCGATGTTGGTGAACATGGCGTTGGTTTCACTCGGCAATCCGGATTGACGGATCACGTCGACCGCCTGCGCCACGTACGTGGACTTTTCAGGGCTTGCGCCGGCGGGGGAGATGGCGACTGCGGCAAGCGTGTTGATATACGGTTTGCCGGTTTCCGGGTTGATCGGCACTTCCTGCTTTTCCGCATTGCGATCAAGGGTCATGTTCGTTCCTTTCGTTGCGTTCCTATCGGCCTGATACGACTTGGATTGGTTGGTGCGGATTTGGCTGTCAGCGCCATTTCCAAGCGTGATCCATCGGTCCGGATCCGTGACCGAGGTCAAGCTGCGCCTCCAAGGCGCCCGTCAGATACAGTTTTGCACTATCGACGGCTTCCGGCAATGTCTCGCCAAGCGCCAGATGCGATGCGATCGCCGAAGACAGCGTGCATCCGGTGCCATGCGTGTTCGGATTATTGATACGACGCGCGCGGAACCAAGTGACTTTGCCGCTCGGTTCAACGAGCACATCGCTGGCATCCTGCGTGCCATGACCGCCTTTGACGAGCACCGCGCAGCCGAAATGGCCGGCGAGCATATGGCCTGCCGTCACCATGTCGTTCTCACTGGAGATGCTTTCGCCATTCTCGTAGTCGATCGCGTCGGCACCCTGTTCGACGGCCAGCTCGCACAGCGCCTGGGTTTCCGGCATATTCGGCGTGATGACGGTGGCCAGCGGGAACAGCTTGGAAGTCAGTGCCGCAATCGCGTCGCCTTCGATAAGCTTCGCGCCGGACGTTGCCACCATCACCGGATCAAGCACAATATTCGTGGCATCATGCGCAATCAGGCGGTCGGCGATCACGTTGATGAGCTCCACGCTCGACACCATGCCGATCTTCACCGCGACCGGCGGAATATCTTCAAATACTGCGTCGATTTGCGCGGCGAGCATTTCCGGAGGAGTGTTCGTGACCATGGTCACGCCTGTGGTGTTCTGCGCGGTCAGCGCCGCGATGGCGGTCATACCGAACACGCCATTGGCAAGCATGGTTTTCAAATCTGCCTGAATGCCGGCACCACCGGAGGAATCCGATCCCGCGATGCTCAATACCGGTGCCAAAGTGCTGGTCATGAATGACTCCTTACTTGCTTTTGCTTGCTTATGATGCGAAGTTCTGAAATATTCGTGATCCGTGATTGCTATTTGCGCAGTACGTGCCCATGCTTTGCATCACCGCGCACTGCCTTCCATCGCGAAACCATATTGCGGGTCGCCTCTTCCGGATCGCTTGCGCCGGCAATGGCCGACACCACAAACCAGCCGGCCGCCTTCGAATGTGCGAGCATCTCCATATCGTTGGCGGTCACTCCACCGCCGACCACAACCGGAAAATCACTCGCATCGCAGATCGCATTGATCTGCGCCTCGTCGAGCGTATGCCCGGAACCATCGTTGCCACCAACGGAAGCTTCCGGCTTGGTAGTGGACACGTGCAACGGGCCGGCCCCGATGTAGTCGATGCAGCCGGCAGGCAGCTCGTTGATCAGCTTCACCAGGCTTTCCGTTTCGGCAGACAAGCCCACAATGGCATCTTCCCCAAGCAACGCGCGGGCTTCCTGCGGTTCCAAGTCGGTTTGCCCAATATGCACGCCGTCAACTTTGATGCCCTTGTGACGTGCCTGCCAAACTACATCCACGCGATCGTCGATCACAAACGCCACGGAATCGGATTTGCCGTTGTTCTCGATAACCTGCGCGATATCGCGTGCCATGCTGGTGATGTCTTTTGCGTCGGTGTTCTTGGCTCGCAGCTGGATGAACGTTGCACCCCCGCGCAACGCATCCTCAATCACACTGGTAATAGTACGGCTCTTGCAATCCTGCGGGCCGACCACAAAGTAGGCGCTCATATCGAATGTATCGCGCATCGATGCATATGAATAATTGTTCATATAATCAACCCTTCTCGGTAAGTGATTCAGAAAGCCTACAATGTGAACCGGCAATCGTCCATATTTTCCACATACGCAATTGCCGAACCCTGCATGATATGCCGAATACCATGCAGGGTTCGGCAAAGCCTAGTCGATGATGATTTCGGAAGCGGCGACTTCCTCGGCGGTGACGTTCCAAAGCGCGTCAAGCAGCGCCACTTGGAAAGATCCGGGACCGGACGATTTCGCTTCGGCGATTTCGGAAGCCCTGTTATACAGCAATGATGCCGAAATCGCGGCGACAAGCGGTTCGGCCACGGCCAGATACGTTGCGGTAACGCCGCCGAGCGAACAGCCGGCGCCGGTGATCTTCGTCATCATCGCGCTGCCGCCGGGCAAACGGAACACGCGCTCGCCGTCAGTCACCAGATCGACTGCTCCGGAAACGGCCACCGCGCCGGCTCCAACAGGGGAGTATTTCGCAAGATGACGAGCCACTCGTTTGGCCGCGTCAACGGCGGAATCGACTTCGTCGACGGCTTCCACGCCTGCCGGGCGAGTGCCGGGAACGGTGGAATCATGCTGTGCCAAACCCCACATCGCATCGAGCGCGATGATTTCGCTCGCATTGCCGCGCACAATGGTCGGCGGGTATGTGCGGAACGATTCGAGAATGGCGGTACGGGTTTTGCCGATGCCCGCGGCGACCGGATCAAGTACCCACGTCTTGCCGTTCTTGTGCAGTTTGTAGGCGATTTCCGGTAGCGCGTCCTTGAAGAACGGCAGGAGTGTGCCCATATTGATGTAGTTCGATCCGGCGATTTCCGCGGTGTCGATCACGTCGTCAGGCAGGAAGCTCATGGCTGCGGTGCCGCCGGCGGCCAGCTGCGCGTTGGCCACAAGATTCATCGTTACGAAATTGGTGAACGACTGTGCCAAAGGTGTGGTTTCGCGTACGTCGTTTACTGCCTGCGCAATCTGTTCACGCAATGCAGCTGCATATGAGTCATCGCCCATTGTCTGCTCCCTACGTTGGTCCTAACCAACAGGTTCAAAGGGTCAGGCATTTGCCTATCTCAGCTTCCGCTTTCGCCGGAAGCCCCCCTGCATGTACATAACATATCTAACCTATACAAAGGTGCTGACAGTGGCACGTTTTGCATAAACGAACAATCGACACGTTCCAGTTGGATGCCGGTCCACTTGTTATCTGCGCGTTGCGCCGTCGGGCCAGTCGATTCCAGGATCGGGCGAATGCAATACGTTCTCGTAAATGTCGTTGCGCACGTAAATTTCGCAGGCGCCTTCCGACCATGTGCTTTTCCAAGGTGTCTTGGTTTCGGCGATTTTGATTTTCGTGTAATGGTTTCTGTCGTAACCAAGGTCGGAGAAGAAAAATGGCTGATACAGAGTGTCGTAGAATTCGGGTTCGCCCCACGATTTCCATGTTTCGATGTCTTTCTTTCCCGCATAGGGGTCAACGCACCATTCCCACGACGAATAGCTTCGTCCCTTGTATGCATTGGCAAGAAGCGTATGGTCGAAGTAAGGGGCTGAATCGATAAGGGTGCTGCCGTACCAAGAAGTGTAGTCGATGCAGTCGGTGCCGCCGCAATATCCGCCTTTGTCGATGATTTTGTTGATTTCTGGATTGGAAGCGGTGTCGTTCTTGCTGACGCGTGTCCAGCCTGCCATCCAACGGTATTGCTCCAAATGGTTGGTTTTGATAAAAGACGCTACCGCCCGGGAAGACGAATAGTCGTACCGAATATCGCAAATACTGGCGCTTGCCGTCCAATACACGCTGACAAGCATGAAGATAAGACCGAGGATTTTGAAGAAACGGAGATACCGTTCCGTTTTCTTCGGTCCAAGAAGAGTCATAACACGGTTGTTGAGATTACGGATCCACTGAGGCCAATCGTTGGAATTGATTTTTTCGATATCGCAATCGATGGCGAGAATGGCGATGAAGAATCCCAAGATGATTCCCGCATGATGCATGGAAAGATGCGCGGTGAACGCAACGCTTATACCCAAGTATGTGGTGAGCAGCAATGATGCGGTTTTCCGGCGTAGGCAAATCTGAATAAGAAAACACCACATCAGGCATGACATTACGCACGGCATAAACAGCTCGCTTGGCGTGAGAGCGATGAACTGCATATTGCCATCCGACAGGGTTGAAGTGAACAACGTCTCGGAAGGCATTACCAGCCAGGTGTTGAATACGGAAACCCATGCGGGTGATGTTGTTGCAGTGCCATGTATGTCAAAGTCACCGTGGTATGTGCCGGGTGCGGGGAGTACGTTGAGGAGCAGTATGATGGCGAATACCAGTAGCAGAACAAGTCCCGCGAAACGCTGCTTGTTTTTTATAAGCGAGCGTTCGCCGCAGAGAAATTGAATCGTCCAATTCAAGGCAAGCATGCCGGCGATTGCCAATCCGTAAGAGCTCGTGGCGCATAGCAGCATCATGCTGAGTATGACTGGCCATGGCTTGGTGTTGCGGTTGTTCCAATTGATGGCTATGAGCAGCATTGCGGCGATCATAAGCGCATATGGTCTGGAAGTTACGCCATACTGGTAGCAAAGAAAATAGGAAAATGGCAGTATTACCTTTAGTAATTCGGGTAGTTTCGTTTTGAATTCCAAAAGCCAGATCATCAGCGCGGCGCACATAAGATTGAGGGATTTCAATCCTATTTCGTAAGGCATGCCAAGTTTGGCGGGAATGGCAAGCAGCATCCACCAAAGAGGTGGGTGTCCTTCGTAATGGGTGCGTACGGTAAGCAGTTCCTTCCATGAGCAATCACGTGCGATCAGCCAGGCTTGCGCCTCATCAAACCATGGTTCGTGAAAACACGACACGGTGACGGTCACTGTCACGTAGGCGATGAAGACAATGCAGTGCAGCCGTTGTTCGGCGAACCAGGTGAAGAGTCTTTTTCGAAGGTTCGTCGCGCGGTTCGCCGAAACGTCGGGCTGGATGATGGTTGGTGTTTCTGCTGTGTTGCTCATGATAGGTGTAAAGATGGTGTATGGGTACGGCGAGGTCAGAAGGAGGAGCGGGCGCCGCAGAGTTTTTCGAATTCCTCGAGGACCTGCACCTTGGCAAGAGCGTCTTCGAAGGTGATGACGCCCTTGTTGACGAGTCTCGCCAGATCTTGGTCAAGCGTATGCATGCCTTCCTTTTCGCCGGATTGCAGCACGGTACGAATCTGATGCGCCTTGCCTCCGCGAATCAACGCGGCCACGGCCGGAGTGTTGATCATCACTTCGGTGGCAGGAGCGCGGCCATGCCCGCTGGCACGTGAAATCAGGGTTTGCACGACCACCGCGCGCAGAGTGGAGGCCACCTGCACGCGAATCTGCTGCTGCTGATTTTCCGGGTACACGTCGATCAGACGGTCCACGGTCGAACCGGCGTCCTGCGTGTGCAGGGTGGCGAACACCAAGTGGCCGGTTTCCACGGCGGTCAACGCGGTGGAAATGGTTTCGAGGTCTCGAAGCTCGCCCACTTCGATAATGTCGGGATCTTCACGAAGCGCGCGTTTAAGCGCTTCCGCGAAACTTTTGGTGTCGGTGCCCACTTCACGCTGGCTCATCACGCAACGCTTGTGTTGATGCACGAATTCGATCGGGTCTTCAATGGTGATGATATGGTCGGCGCGTTCGGCATTCGCTCTGTCGACAATCGCGGCGAGCGTGGTGGATTTGCCGGAGCCGGTCGGACCGCATACGAGCACGAGTCCACGCGGCAGTAACGCCAGATCGGCGATATGCGGGTCGAGACCAAGCTCCTGCGCGGTTTTGATTTCCGTGGGAATGGTTCGTAATGCCGCGCACACGCCCAAACGGTCGCGGTATACGTTGACGCGGAATCGCAGCAGATCGCCGATGGAGAATGAAATATCAAGTTCCAAATCGTCTTTGAACCGTTCCATCTCCAGCTCGTTGGTCATCACTTTGATGGCTTCATACGTGCGGTCCTTGTTCCACACGCTCAGCCCTTTGGCGGGGCGCAGCTTGCCATCCACGCGCAGCATTGGCGGATCGTTGACCACCAGATGAAGATCGGACGCGTTCAATTCCACCAGCTGGCATATGGCAGCCACGAATTCCGGATCCGCATCGGGATGTTCGGCATGCAATGTTTCTTTGACCTGGTGCGCTTTGATTCTGCGTTGTCCGGGAACAGCGTCCTCGTCGGAATCATTGGTTTCGGGCACTATGAAATCCACGATTAGCCTGTTGTTCATATTGGGTTGCGGTCTGGCAGCGGGCGCAGGCTGCGCAATATGGTTGATGGCGGAAGGCTGCATGGTCTGCGTGTTCTCCTCGTACGCCGCATAGTCGTCCGGCTGTTGCGCGAACGGCGTGCCGCCTGGAATGAATGATGGCGGATCGCCGTCGATTTGCTGGATCGGTCCATGATACTCGAATGCAGGGGTGACTTCCGTCACGTCATCGTCGAATTGCAGATTCTGCTGATCCACGGCTTCGTTTTCCGGGGTTTCCGGAAAAGCGGTGTCGTAGGAGAGTTCCTGTTGTTCTGCAATGAGCGGTGTTTCCGCAGGCCGTGTCGGAGCGGGCTGCGGTTCCGCTACAGATTGTGATGCAACGGCTTGCGGGGCAGCTGACTGTTGCATAGGCTGCCGCTGTGCGCTCTGTTGAGGCTCGGCCGCCGGCTGTTGCTCGACCGCGGCCTTAGGCATGGGGTCGGGAACGGTACCGGAACCATGCCGCAACGCGGGTATGGCGTCAAGCGACGCGAAAATATTGCGCAAACTGTCATCGTCAGCCTGAATCGCATTGTCGGGCGACCAATGGCGTCCCCTACGCGGATCCTCGTTGAATGAAGGAGCGGTACTGGGAATGGTCACACCTTTCAAACCAGACAAATCGGTGTTCGCATCCCAAGTCGGCTGCGCATCGGGATCCGTCGCGGTGTTCATTTCGGTTTTCAGCTCGGGTTGCTGTTCAATATTGGTCATCATTGTCCTTTATGTATGTTGAAAACGCAGTCACACGATTACACAACTACACGGTCACGCGAAGCACTTCATCCACGGAAGTAATGCCTTGCAGAACCTTCTGCCAGCCATCCTCACGAAGCGATGTCATGCCTTTCGACTTGGCCGCTTGCTCGATTTCCAGCGACGTGGCGCCACGCGCGATCAAATCCTCCATCTGCGTGTCCACGCCCATTACCTGCTGAATGGCCACACGCCCGTGATATCCGGTGTTGGAACATTCACGGCAACCCATCGCACGGTACACGGTCGGCAACGGAGAGCCGGGCGTATATGGCACACCCATCATCTTCAACTCCACGGGAGTGGCCGTATCGGCCTTCCGGCATTTCTTGCACAGGCGCCTCGCCAGACGCTGCGCCATCACCGCAGCCAGCGACGAGCTCACCAAAAACGGTTCCACGCCCATTTCCGTCAAACGCGTCACCGCACTCGGAGCATCATTGGTGTGCAACGTGGACAGCACCAAATGGCCCGTCAGCGAAGCCTCGATCGCAATGGTCGCCGTCTCCTCGTCTCGAATCTCACCGATCAGCACCACATCAGGGTCGGCACGAAGAATCGAACGCAACGCGGCGGCAAAGGTCATACCCGCCTTATTGTTCACCTGCACCTGATTGATGCCCTCCATGCGGAATTCCACAGGGTCTTCAACCGTGATGATGTTGATTTCCGGGCGGGCCACATCGCCCAACGTCGCATACAACGTGGTCGACTTACCCGAACCGGTCGGACCAGTCACCAACACCATGCCGTACGGGCGGTTGTACGCTTTGGAAAACACATCGAAATTGCGTTCGCTGAAATTCAGATCCTCCACTTTGAGATTGCCCGAAGGCGTGCTCAAAATACGCATGACGATTTTCTCGCCCCACACCGTAGGCAATGCCGCCACGCGAAGATCAACCTTCTGACCGTTGTGACGTACGGTAATACGGCCATCCTGCGGCTTGCGGCGCTCGCCGATATCCATTTCGGCCATGACCTTAATGCGGCTGATCACACCTTGGGTCATGGCGCGTGGCGCTTTTTGGAAGATATGCAACACGCCGTCGATGCGGTAGCGTACGAGCAGACCGTCTTCCTGCGGTTCGATATGGATATCGGAGCAGTGGTCGTCGATGGCCTGGTTGATGAGCAGACTTACGAAGCGTGCCACGGGGGAGGCGTCTTCGCTGTCGTCTTGTTCAAGGTCGACTTCTTTTTTCGCGGTCGCGGCGATCTCGTGCGATAGTTCGGTCAACTCCGCATTGGCGCGCAGGAACCGGTTGATGCAGTCGCGTACCTGCGATGGCATGGCGACCATGGCGATGACGGGCATGCCGGTTGTTGCGGAAACATCGTCTACCGCGGCGAAATTTTTCGGATTCGCCATGGCTACGGCGATGCGCCCGTTGACGATGGAAAGCGGCAGAAGCTGGTTGCGTCGGCACAGATCGTCGGGAACCATGCTGATGACTTCTTTGTCGATCTGGTATTCGTTGAGGTCCACGAACGGCAGGCTCATGCCTTGCGCCAACGCCATGGCATATTGGCGTTCGGTCTGTTCGTCCATGCCTTCGGTGGACGTTGGCATGGCGGGAAAATCTCCGGTGACGTCGCTTGTCGTTGCCGCATGGCGTGGTGTGCTCGGCGCGAACACCTGATGGATCTCGCCGGTCGTCGGCGCGATCGGATCCATACTTTGCGGGAAAGCGTTCGGCGTGTCGCTGTTTTTGTTTCGCCTGAGGAAGGGGAAACGGCCTCCCGAACCGGCGTCGCTCATAATGACCTCCTGCACCGCATGCGCGCTTATGCGCCTGTCATACGGCATAACATGAAACCCCAAGCAAACGGCAGCATTTGTGGGGTGGCTGATGTTCAGTTGTTCGAAGTCATGTGAGCTACAACGATTGCAGTATTGTGTACTGCTAAATCAGCATTGTAGCCGCAAAAACAGGTAAAAGCTAATCGGGGCAAAGTTTTTTGAGAAATATGTTGCTGTGAAAACGTTGGCAGAATATCGTGATACAGTAACTCATGTTTATGGCACCGCGTTTGGTTGCGTGCCGAATTCCTGCCGCTTCCAATGATGGGGTGGCATCTTGTGAAGGAGCTGCTCATGGAGTACAGCTTGCGCACAGCGGGAGACGCCCCCGATTCAGGGGTTGCGGCGAGTCGCGTCAATCGATTGCCAAAACGTGGCGAGTCCGGCTTCACGTTGGTGGAAGTGCTGGTGGCGATCGTGGTGTTGAGCATTACGGGACTTGCCGCCGCACAGTTCGCCATTACGGCCATTCGCACGTCATATGCGCAGCAGCAGCGGTCCACCGCCGTGTCGCTGGGCGACGACGGCATGGAAAGAATGCGTGCGCAGATCGCCAATGTAGACGCCAACCAATATCTCGATGAACTCATCAAAGGCATGGGGGAAACGTCCGTCACCGCCGCGCAGAAGAATCTTTCCGACGTTGGCGCCATCGCGTCGCAATTGGCGGATCTGAGCTATACCAGTTCGCCTGATCCAGACAAGAGCAAGTATATTCAGCCGGTTCGTGCCACTGCGGGCAAGGACGCCAAGCATACCGAATATACGGTGAACACGGTGGTGGAGCGCTGTTTCCGTGCCAGCGGCGAGATCTCGTGCAAGACCGCATCTCAGCTGGGCATTTCCCGTAGTTCCGCAACGAGCTATACGGCCAATACCTCAACAAGCGCCACGGCCGACATTCTGGATCCGGGCAAAACGGTATCGGGCGCGTTCACGTTCGGTGCGCACACGTATATGCCCATGATCCGCGTGGTGGTGGGCGTCACATGGGACGACAACATGCATCAGGGCAAAACCTGCCTGTACACCACGTCGGAACTGCTGGATATTGGTGTCGACAACAAGCTCATCATCTAGTGAGGGGTTGCAATGAGCGGAACAACAAGCGGAAAACTGCGTATTCGCGCCGTCGCGCAACGTATGGCGCGCGGTGAAAGCGGCGTCACCTTGGTGGAGATGATGGTGTCGCTGTTCATCTTCGCCATCGTCTCCACCATGTTCACCACGGCGATCGTGCAATACCTGCATTCCACCAGTGCGGATGCGATACGAAGCAGGTCTTCCACGGAAATAGCCACGTCGGTGCAAAGCCTCGACCGGTATGTGCGCTACGCGGAGGGTGTTGAGTATGACGCCACGAACCATACGATCACCATGGTCACTCCGGGGGATTCTGGTGCGAAGCAGTGCGTGGTGATCACGTACCAGGACGCCACGTGGAAGAACGGTACGGTAAGCGATTACGGCAGCGTGAAGGTAAAAACGAAGCCGTATGATGCGTCCGTCACGTCATGGAGCACGCGCGCGGTGTTGGGGTCGGTAATGAACAACGAGTCGGGAGGCACGTCTGATGATTCGCTGTTCGCCTCGCGATTATTCACGGTGGATGGCACCAATCGGGTGGTGCGTTATTCGCCGGTGACGGGGTCGTATGTGAGCGGCAAGCCGGTCACGTCGAATACGTCCACGTCGTTCACCGCACGCAATGTGAAATCGGGTGGAACTGCAATCGATTTCACTCCGTGTGGCTGAGTGTTCCGCTAGGTCTTGCGGCAGACGGCTGGTTCCTTATGGAGCCAGCCGTTTTTTGTCGCCCCGTCAGCACCCTGCGACACGCCCGAAAAGGGTGGTTATTCCAGTTTTTTCAAAAAAACGTGACTGCAAAGATTTGCTGAGCGATTGTACTGAAAAACAAGCTATTTGTGGTGTTGTATTTTTTGTTGCACGATTTTGGTTTTGTGTTGTACCTTTTGTGTCCGCTTGAAAAAGTGTGATTTGCTTGATGGTTGTGAAGGGGGTTGTGGGGTAAACTAAAGCGCTTTTGTGCGGATGAAGGATGAGGGGAAAATGAATCGAAAATGAAACGCTCGTAAAACGATTGACGCCGGAATAATGGTTCTGCAAACGATGTCAATGCGGATAAAGTTAGGACTGTTGGTTATGTGAGCCAGCAGCCCCCACAAGGGGACGATCGATAGAAGAACGCCGCGAAGCTCCATCGTGGGATGCGAGCGGCGACCTTTCCCGAAGGAAAGAAGGATTCAATTATGAAGAGCGTGCGCAACGCACTCAACCGCCGCGCCAAGGGCGAAAAGGGCTTTACCCTTGTCGAGCTGCTCGTGGTGGTCATCATCATCGGCATCCTCGCCGCCATCTCCGTGCCGATCTACCTGAACCAGCGCAAGTCGGCCTGGAACTCCCAGACCGAGTCCGACGTCAAGAACGCCAGCCTCGTGGTTGAAACTGCGTCCACTGCCAACAATGGCAAGATTCCTACTCTGCCGGGCACGGATTGCACTCACACTAGTGCCTGCGACATTGATGGTAATAAGGTTACCGTCACGGAAGGTGTGAAGCTCCATTTCGCCACGACTGCAAATGGTGATGGATACATCATTACCGGAACGAACTCAAATGGAAAAACAACTTCAACATTTGTCTACGATTCAACCAATGGCACCGTCTCTGAAATTAAGCCTGCGAAGAATTAAGGCTAAGTGAATTCAGAAGTCAGAGTCTAAAGGTATCGGAGCGTATGAGGTATCGCTCCGATACCTTGTTCCATATCCATATTCGTTCTATTGTTCGTCAATCATTCCATGGGGGAGTAATGGCCAGGGAACAGGCGCAAGTGGCATTTCAAAACGGCACCAAGAAGTGGCGTTACAAGGGTGTTTCCGCTGACGGCCGCACCAAGCAGAAGGGCGTTATCGAAGCGCAGACGCGAGATCAGGCTATCGATCGCGTGAATAAGCTCGGTCTGATTCCAACGGAACTTGTTGACGTGAACGCAGGCACCGGTCTCAATACTAATATTGAAATCAAAGCGTTCGAAAAATATCCAAGCAAAAAAGACTTCGCGGTTATGTCACGTCAGCTTGCCACCATGGTGGCGGCAGGCGTCTCCCTGATTCGCGCACTGAATATCGTTACTGAACAAATCGGAAATGTGAAACTGCGCAATGCGGTACGTGACTGCATGCAGCAGGTTGAGGCGGGATCATCGTTTTCCGAAGCAATGGACAATAATCCCGACCATCTGTTTCCGCCCATTATGATCAACATGGTGCGGGCCGGCGAAACCGGCGGCTTCCTTGACAAATCCCTGATTACCGTGGCCGACAGCTTTGAAGCGGACGTGCGTTTGCAAGGTCAGATCAAAGGCGCACTGGCTTACCCGGTGGTGGTGCTCGGCATTGCTGTGCTGCTGGTGGGCGTGATGCTGCTGACCATCGTGCCCATGTTCGACAGCATGTATGCGTCGATGGGCGCGGAACTGCCATGGGTCACGCAGATCATGGTTGATATGGGCAAGACCGCACCGGTTGGCATTCCCGTGATCATTGTGTGCGCGGTGGCGTTCGTCATGTTTTGGAAGTGCAATCGCAACAAAGACATCATTCGTACCTGGTGGGATCCGTTCACGTTGAAGGCGCCCGTGTTCGGCAAACTGACCACCAATGTGGCATTGGCGCGATTCTGCAACAATTTCGCATCCATGCTCGCTTCGGGCGTGCCCATTCTGCAGGCTCTTGACATTGTCGGATCCACATCCGGCAATTATGTAATCGACGAAGCGTCCAAACGAGTGTCTCGACTCGTGGAACGCGGCTATAGGCTGGCGGACAGTATGGGTACCGAAAAAGTGTTCCCGAACATGATGGTGCAGATGGTGGCGATCGGTGAGGATTCCGGCGCCATCGACCAGATGCTCGCCAGCGCGGGCAAAGCGTATGACGAAGAAGCGCAATCCATCGCCAAACAGCTCACTTCGCTGCTGGAACCGTTGATGATTCTGGTGCTCGGTAGCGTGGTCGGCTTCATGGTGGTGGCATTGTACATGCCGATGTTCTCCATGTTCGACGCCATTAACGGGCAAGCGTAAGCGAAAGCGGGAAGGTTGAACATGAAGAACGGATTGTGGGCCGGACTCAACCGCAGGTATCGTGCCAGATTACGCCAACACATGGGGGAGCAGGGCGCGGCCATGATGCTCGCGGTACTGTTCGTAATGGTGGTGCTCACCACGTCGGCACTGGTAATGACCATACTGATTTCGCAAGCATTGCCGTACAGGAATAATAAGGAGAACGCGCAAGTCGGGTATGCCGCCGAATCTGGACTCGAAGTGGCATTGAGTTTCCTGCGCGAAGCGGAAGCAAGCAAGGACTATAAGAAACTGCTACCGTCGACCGCATCAAACACTGGCAATGCCAGCTTGGATGAGACCTTCACTACAGCATCGGACGGGTCGGTGCTGCTCAACAATGCGGAAGTCAACAACGACGTGTCGGCAACGGGCGTGAGCTCGTTCACTCCAGACGATATCTCGTACCGAGTGCAAATCGGATATTATGACGACGATCCAAGCTCATCGCCGGCCAAACGACTCACATCCGAAAGCGAGCTGAAGAACGCGAAATATGCGTGGGTGCGTTCCTACGGGTATATCAACAGGTATCCGAATGGGCGAAGCGCTGGTACGGAAACCAGCGCGCGCCGAGCCATGAGCGCCATCTACCAATTCGAGACAACGAGCGGTGATGACAGCTACGTGATCTCCACCAAGGGTGGGCGTCTCGGTATGGGCTTCTACGCGGCAGCGCCAAACAACGAGCGCCGTACCAACCAGCCGACCTGGAAGGAAATCGCCTCATATGATGTCGATGAGAACGGTGATCCGACCGGCATGGTGGACTATGTCAACAAGCCTGGCTCCAAGAATGCGGCCGACGCCATGAGCAATACCATCACTATGAATCCGGCAAACCAAACTTGCATGCTTGCCACCACCAAGCCTGTAGACAAGGTCGAAACGCTTGACGCCATGCTTGACCCGAACGGCAAGCCGGTGGAAGGATCGGCGTTGGTGATTCTTATGCAGGCACATAAGAAAGACTCCAGCAGCGACGACCTGTATTACACGGAACAGTGCAAAGCCAACGGCGCCTACAAAGACCTGAACACATGGGTGTATTGGAAGGATGATTCCATTCGCCCCGCATCTAATCTGACATTGTGCGTTACCGGAGCTGACATTACGCATGTTGGCGGAGGCACTGCAGGAGCCGCCACATTGCAGAAATGCGGCGAGTCGTACGGTCCCAACTACCAAAGCGACTATTACACCGATCCTGACAAGAAAGCGCAGCAAGACGAAAAGAACAATCCGTCAAGCCTGCTCAACAAATACCAGAAGTGGGCGTTCTATAACGGTTTCATCAATGCGGGCTACTACAACGAGCTAGATAGCGTGCGCGATGAGGCGAACAAGTATGATGCGTCTCTACCGGAATCGCAAGGCTATGCCGTCGGCGGTGTGCAAATGCAGAAGAAGACCCGCTTCCAAGTGCTGGAAGTTTCCAACAAGGCGAATGTGGGCGTCACTATTCAATATCTGAGCGGCGGTCACTGGGCGTCCAACGTCGATGATGCTGCCGATTTGACTCCGCATTTCCTGATGGTGTCGAAGTGGAATTATTCGCTCACCGACGTGAAATCCTGGTTCGACGTGAACGGTGATTTCGAAGACGCCACCGCATCGTTCGGACAGGCGGGAGAAGCCGGCTATGCCACGAAGCAGATCGTCAATGAAACGTCCGGATTCTGCATTTCGTCATCGCAAGACGGATTCGACGCATACACGTCAACCTGCCGAGTGGGTGGCGGTGATTTCAACCCATACTGCTACCACAACACTATCAATGGCAATCCGGCGCAATCATCTTCCGATCTGCATCAGATCGACTACTGCGGGGTGTCCGATTCCACCAAGCGTAAAACCGATCAGGCCGAATATGTTGAAGACACGTCGAGTGACGGCAGTGGCGTGAACACGCAGATTTGGACGATGGTGAACGGGTCGAAGCGTTGCTATGGGTTCGGCGGTTCGGGCAAATTCCAACTTATGGAATGCTCGGCTGCGCCAACATTCACCCGATACAACGAAAAAGCGTCTGACGAGCACAGTAAAGGTACGTTCCAACTCAACGGTCAATGCCTGACGGAAGTGTATCCGGGAGACAAAATCGACGGCAATCCCTCATACTCCGGACGTATCGACGGGCATGCCGACGTGATTATGGCCAAATGCGGATCGGCACGAGACTTTTTGAACCGAGAAATCAAATCGCAGGTGTGGAATGCCTCGGTTAACCTCGGAACAGGCGGCTCAGGCGGCGGCGTGATTTATGGCGGTGGTAGTTCTACCACATTGGAGCCATCCTCCACCAAAGGCTACGTGACATCCAAAGAACTGAACCCGTCCACTATCGCATGGTGAGTGCTGCGCGAGATGGATGTGAACATGAGCATTGTGAACGATACGCCAACTGTGGTGCTGCTACTCGTGGCATCGCTGGTAATCGGCTGCATTTTCGGATCGTTTCTGAACGTGGTGATTTGGCGCGTGCCCAACCACATCAGCTTGGTAAATCCGAAACGCAGTTTCTGCCCGAACTGCGAAGCCCCGATCGCATGGTATGACAATATTCCCATCATTTCTTGGCTGGTGCTCGGCGCGAAATGCCGGCATTGCAAAGAACCGATCGCCGTACGCTACCCGATTGTGGAAGCGTTGGGCGGACTGTCGTTCCTCGCCGTCACCTTGGGGGCGCTATTCGGCGCGTATTCGCCATGGATATTGCCGGAACTCTACGTATTCGCAGCGGTTTCGATCGTGATCGCATACATTGATTTCGACCATCATCTGATCCTCAATGTTGTGCTATTGCCAACGCTGATTGCAACACTGGCACTGCTGGCTTTGGCATCACTCGGTACGAATGAGTGGAACAGGCTCGGTCGCGCTGTGATATGTGCGATAGTGCTCGGCGCGTTCTACCTATTGCTTTCCATCATATGGAAAGGTGGCATGGGCGATGGCGATATCAAACTTGCGTTCATACTTGGCTTGATTACGGGCTGGCTCGGATGGTCGCAATTCATCATCGGGGCGTTCGCAGCCTTCTTTATTGGAGGATTCTTAAGTCTTGTGCTGATTATCGGCAAAAAAGTCGATATGCATGGAGGCATACCGTTCGGACCGTCCATGCTGCTCGGCATATGGCTTGGCATATTCGTCGGGGCTCCGATCGCCACACTGTACTTGCAAGTGACGGGACTCGCCTGAACCAATCCCCAGCCAACCTGCAACACGTTATATATAAGGAGAGAGCATGAGATCAATAACGGCGCTGTCGATCGCGAACGACGCCATCCGTGCGGCGGTCATAGCAGACCCGTATTCGGATCTGCCCACCATCAAGCATTTCCAGGCGATCCCGTTGCCGAACGGAGCCGTAGTGGATGGCGAAGTGGTCGACCATGATGTGGTGGCCGGACTGCTGAACACACTGGTGAAGCGATTCAAATTCCCCCGCGAGGACACGGCTCTCGTCTACTCCAGCCGACGCATGGTGTTTCGCGAGGCGGACTTTCCCTACATGTCGCTGAACGATCTGAAATCCACCTTGCCTTTCCAAGCCAAAGGCATGATTCCGCTGCCTATTGAGGAATCCGAGCTCGACTTCGTGCCATTGAACGTCATCGACAGCGAACAAGGCAAACAGTTGCACGGCATACTCGTGGCGACATTGCGTAACGGACTGGAAAAAACCGCGCGCACAGCCGAAGACGCGGGATTTGTGATCACATCGATCGATGCGGGCCCGTTCGCGCTTGCCAGACTGTTCGCCGACACCAACCAGCAGCAGACCGAAGCGGTGGTCAACATCAGCGGCAACGGCACCGACGTGATCGTGCTCGAAAACGGGCAGCCCGCCTACATGCGCGTCGTGCCATCCGGCGCGGATGACGTGACTGACGCCATCGCCAACGCGCTCAGTATCTCATTCGAAGACGCCGAACGCATCAAAAACCAGATCGGCCTGCAAAACGTGACCGGCGACGAACGACTCGAAAAAGCCGAGGAAGTCATCCGCGAAACCACGGCGCAGCTGATCGTCGGCATCCGCAATACGCTCAACCTGTACGACGTGGACCATGCGGGCGGCACCATCAGCGGCGTGGTGCTTACCGGAACCGGCGCACGGCTGATCGGACTGCCGCCAGTGTTGGCCAGTTCCATCAACAAAGTGGTGCGGATCGGCGACCCCTTCATCCGTTTCCGGCTTTCCAAAGAAGTGGAACGGCAGAACATCATGGCGCACGCGATCGATTTGGGCGCAGTGCTTGGACTGGTAATCGGAAAGAAGCCGAGGTGAACGGACGATGAGCAGAAAAAACAACGGAAGCATGAAGCAGATCGGCAGCTCCCACCGCGGTCGACGCGGCAAAATCAAGGATAATCCGAATCCTGAAACCAGTGATGGCGAGAAAACCTCGATTTTGTCGATGAATATTTCCGACATCGGCAAAGCGCTGCGTGCGAGCAGTTCGAAAACCTCCAAAAAGGCTGATCTGCCCGCCGAATGGAATGTGCGCGCCAACCTGCTGCCACGTTCCATCGTGACGCTCAACCGTGATCGTGCCATCAAATACTTGCTGTCATACGTGCTTATCGTGGTGGTGGTTGCGGCCATTGCCATCAGCGCGGGCATGGCGGTGCGCGTGAGCTGGGCCGACCATCGCGTGGAGGAGGCACAGGCGAAAACCCTGTCGTTGCAGAAGGAAAAGGCGGAATTCAAAGACGTGGAAGACACGTTGAACTCGCTGTCCGATTCGCAAAGGTCACGTATCGCCGCGCTCTACGACGAAATGGATTGGATGAAGGTGGTGGATTCGCTCAATGGCGCGCTGCCAGCCGGAGGCCAGTACACGAACCTGTCGTTGAGCAGCTTCCAGATTGGCGGGTCTGACGCTTCTTCGCATAGCGCTACATCTTCAGTATGGTCTGGGAATGGTGTGATTTCCGTTGATTTTACCGTTCTTTCTCCAGATTTCATATCTGCAAAAGATTTTATCGGTAATTTTGCTGCAATTCCTACCTATAAAACAGGCTATGTGAGTTCCATTACCGAAAACAGCGATGAAAACGGCACCACCTATACATACACGGGAACGGTGTCGTTGAAGATGGATACCAATACCACGTCACGAAGCGACAACGCGGCCGGTGCTGACGAAGCCAACCGAGCATTGCAGCAGCAGCTACGCGACAGCCTGAACAAAGCCGCGGCAGGGGAGTCGACTGATACTACCGACAGCGCGACCGCAACTGACGAAACATCCAATGAATGATCGGGAGCAATCATGAACAAGCATAAAATCGCATGGATCGCATTGGCCGCAGGTATTGTCTTCGTCATCATGCTGACATGGCTGGTCGGCGTTTCCCCGCAAATCAGCCATATCAAATCATCCGACGCGCAAACTGCGCAAATCGATGAGAACAATAAGGAAACACGCGACGAAATCGAAACATTACGCATCGCCAGCGAAACGATCGGCCTGCAGAAAGACCGTTTGCGCCAGTTGCAGCGGCAGATTCCAGACGGCTATAACCAGCAGGAATTCATCAATTCGTTGGATGCGTCCGCTGCGGGAACCGGCGTCGCCATCAAATCGGTGAATTTCGATGATGCGGTCGACGCCGACATTCCAGCTGAAATGCAAGGTACCATTCAAGCCGGTCAGCTGGTGCAGGTGTCGGTAAGTATCACCGCCACGGGAAGCTATGATGCCATGCGTAATTTCGTGGCATCCGTGCAGAACATCAACCGTATCGCCGTGCCGGAAAATGTGACCTACACACTTGACAGAAACGGTGACGAAACGAAAAATGCCGTGGTGATCGATTGCAAGATCTGGTCGCTATTGCTCGACAACGACACGGTTGAAGACGAGAACGCCACGAAACAGTAACGCGGGTGGTGTTCTGTCACCGCGTAAAGGTAGGCTTTGCGCTTGTAAAGACCCCAAACCGTTCAAACCAGAAGGTGCATTGTGGCTGTATCCAAACTCGATGAAGTCGTATCCCTCGCCAAGCGTCGTGGCTTTGTTTTTCCCGCCGGTGAAATCTATGGTGGAACCCGTTCCGCGTGGGATTACGGTCCGCTCGGCGTTGCGCTGAAAGACAATATCAAGCGCGAATGGTGGCGTTCCATGGTCGTCACCCGTGGCGACGTGGTGGGCGTTGACACGTCCATTATTCTTCCGCCGGCCGTGTGGGTGGCTTCCGGTCACGTGTCCGTGTTCAACGATCCGCTGATCGAATGCCTCAACTGCCACAAGCGCCACCGCGCCGACAAGCTTGAGGAATCCTATGCCGAAAAGCATGGCGACAAGCTGCCGGAAAACGGCCTGAAAGACATTGTGTGCCCGGATTGCGGCACCCGTGGCAACTGGACCGAACCGCGCGACTTCAACATGATGCTGCGCACCCACCTCGGACCGGTCGAAGACGAGAACTCGCTGCACTACCTGCGTCCGGAAACCGCACAGGGCATTTTCGTGGACTTCAAGAACGTGATGACTTCTTCGCGTTCCAAGCCGCCGTTCGGCATCGCCAACATGGGCAAGTCCTTCCGTAACGAGATCACTCCGGGCAACTTCATCTTCCGCACCCGCGAGTTCGAGCAGATGGAAATGGAATTCTTCGTGGCTCCGGGCACCGATGAGGAATGGCACCAGTACTGGATCGACGCGCGTACCCAGTGGTACATCGACCTTGGTGTGAAGCCGGAGAACCTGCGCCATTATGAGCATCCGAAGGAGAAGCTGGCCCACTATTCGAAGCGTACCGTCGACATCGAATACAAGTTCGGCTTCCAGGGTTCCGATTGGGGCGAGCTTGAAGGCGTCGCCAACCGTACCGACTTCGATCTTTCCGCGCATGCCAAGCATTCCGGCGAGGATCTGAGCTACTTCAACCAGGCCACCGGCGAAAAATACGTGCCGTACGTCATCGAACCGGCCGCCGGCCTGACCCGTTCCCTCATGGCCTTCCTTGTTGACGCCTACGACGTTGACGAGGCCCCGAATACCAAGGGCGGCGTCGATAAGCGCACCGTGCTTCGCCTTGATCCGCGCTTGGCTCCGGTCAAGGCCGCTGTACTGCCGTTGAGCAAGAAGCCGGAATTGCAGACCGTGGCACACGATCTGGCCGCCGATTTGCGTCAGCATGACTGGATGATCGACTATGACGAGGCCGGTGCGATCGGTCGTCGCTATCGCCGTGAAGACGAAATCGGCACCCCGCTGTGCATCACCGTCGACTTCGACACGCTTGACGATCAGGCCGTCACCATTCGCGAACGTGATACCATGCAGCAGGAGCGCGTCGCACTCGACAAGGTGGCTGATTATGTGGCCGCACGTATTGGCGAGAAGCATGTACGTTACCCGCAGGTGCCGGTTGAGATGGGCGGCGAGGCTTGGCCTGAGTCCGTCAAGATCGCCGAAGCCGGTGGCTTGTATTAAAGCTGGATACTGGTTACCATAGCGTTCTTATGCCAGATAGCATTGTGACTGCTTACGAGGAATCCGACGTGCTCGACCCGCGTACCGACGCGGTGAGGCCGTCGGTTCCTCCGGTTATGAAGCCTGTTGATTTAGGGCCGGTACACGTTGAAACCCCGGTGGTGCTTTCGCCTATGGCGGGCGTTACCAACTGGCCGTTCCGCGTGATTTGCGAAAGCTACGGACCGGACGGTCTATACGTGGCCGAAATGATCACCGCGCGCGCGTTGGTCGCACGCAATCCCAAAGCGTTGCGGTTGTGCCATTTCGCGCCGAGCGAGAAAATCCGTTCGCTGCAACTGTACGGTGTGAACCCGGCGATCGTGGAACAGGCCGCGAAAATCGTCATCGACGAAAACATGGCCGACCATGTCGATCTGAACTTCGGATGCCCCGTGCCGAAAGTGACCCGACGCGGCGGCGGATCGGCTTTGCCGTGGAAGACGGATCTGTTTCGCGAGATCATCCAGCGTGTGGTCAAGGTCTGCGATGCTGCCAACGTGCCGGTGACGGCTAAAATCCGCGTCGGCATCGACCATGAGCATGAAACGTTCTTGGAAGCGGGCCATATCGCGCAGGAGGAAGGCTGCAAGGCGGTGACCTTGCACGCGCGTACCACCGCCGAATATTACGGCGGGCACTCCGACTGGAGCCGGATTGGCGAGCTGGTCGAAGCGCTTGACATTCCAGTGTTCGGCAACGGCGATATTTGGGGTGCGAACGATGCGCTTGCCATGGTTGCCGAAACCGGTTGCGCCGGCGTTGCGATTGGCCGCGGCTGCCAAGGCAGGCCATGGCTGTTCGCCGATATCAAGAATGCGTTCGCTGGCAGCGACAAGCGTGTTGACCCCACGTTAGGAGATGTGTGCCGTGTGGTTGAACGCCATGCGGAACTGTTGACCGAATTCTATGATGGCGATGAGCAGATGGCCGTGCATGATCTGCGTAAGCATATCGCGTGGTATCTCAAGGGATTCCCCGTTGGAGGCTCCACCCGTCGCGCGTTCATGGAATGTGAAAATCTTGAGGATGTCAGAGCCGAAATAGGCAAGCTGGATCCCAACATCCGTTTTCCCGAGCGAGTGGTCGACAAGCCAAGGGGGCGCGTGCGCTTCGCAAAGAAAGTGCATCTGCCTTACGGATGGTTGGAATCACGGGAAACAACGCATGATGAACGTCAGGCGTTGTTTGGGGATGACCCTATGGACGCCAGCTATTGAATATGACATGCTGATGTGGTTAAATCGTCGTGGGGGCACCGAAAGAGGGTAAATCGCAGGCGAAATGAACACGTTAGCAATAAAAAAGTGAAAAAACGCCGTTACACACGGCGAAAAGTGCGCGTACTGCAGCGTGTCTGCGATAAAGTTGTGCGTAAACGCGAGTGACAGGAGACTATGGTGAGCGAGATTGCCCAGACTGACAATTTCAACGACAAAACGAATATCAAGGTTGTCGGTGTTGGTGGAGCTGGCGGTAATGCCGTCAATCGCATGATTGCCGAGGGTCTTCAAAGTGTTGAATTCATTGCGATCAATACCGACGCGAAGGACCTGATGCGTTCCGACGCCGATGTCAAGATCTCCTTGAACGATGCCACCAGCCGCGGGCTTGGCGCAGGTGCCGACCCGGAGAAGGGTGCCAAGGCCGCTCAGGATCATCAGTCCGATATCGAGGAATCGCTCAAGGGCGCCGATATGGTGTTCGTGACCTGCGGTGAGGGTGGTGGCACCGGTACCGGTGCAAGCCCGATCGTGGCTCGCGCCGCGCATCAGCAGGGTGCCCTGACCATTGCGGTGGTTACCCGCCCGTTCAGCTTTGAAGGTCCCCAGCGTGCGGCTTCCGCAGCACTTGGCATTGAGAATCTGCGCAAGGAAGTCGATGCGCTGATCGTGATTCCGAACGATCGACTGCTTGAGCTTTCCGATCGCACCATCGGCATCGTCGATGCGTTCAAGACCGCCGACACCGCCTTGCTGGCCGGCGTGCAGGGCATCACCGACCTGATTTCTTCGAACTCGTACATTCACGTCGACTTCAACGATGTCAACGCTATTCTGCGTGGCGCGGGCACCGCACTGTTCGGCATCGGTTCCGCACGAGGCGAGGATCGCGCCACCCAGGCAGCTGAAATCGCCATCAGCTCGCCGCTGCTGGAAGAAAGCATCGAGGGTGCCCACGGCGCGCTGATCAATATCGCCGGCCCGTCCGATCTGAAGTTGCAGGAAGCGGCCGCCGCCACCCAGCTGGTGGGCAAGGCCATCCATCCGGAAGCACAGATCATCTGGGGTCTTTCCCTCGACGACGCTTACGGCGACGAAGTGCGTGTCACCGTTATCGCAGCAGGCTTTGATGCCAACTCCAAGAAGGCGGCTCAGGCTGAAGCCCAGAAGCAGGCAGAGCCTGCGGAAAGCACGGTGCCGCTGTCGGCGTTGTCCGCAGCCCCGAGGGCAGCGGCGGTTCCGCAGCAGCCCCAGCCTCAGCTTATTCAGACTCCGGAAGCCCCGAAGGTGCAGCCGCTGTCCACTTATATTCCGTCCACTCCGGAACCCGTCGTTCCGTCATTCGACCAGACCACCGAGCATGAAGTGGTGTCTTCGAACGATGCCGGCGATTTGGATATTCCGGATTTCCTGCGCTAAAAGCAACGCGAAGACGCGAAAGGATCGTTCATGGCAGGTTTTATGAAAAGCGCGATGTCCTATTTGGGCATGACCGACGTTGCCGAAGGTGACGAGGATTTCAACGAAGAGGCTGAGAGCAGCGAAACCTCGTTCGATTCCGACCATTCCGTGACCCCGATGGCTTCGACTCCTGCCGCGACGTCCGCACCGCGCGAGCAGACCAAAGCCAACCCGTTCCAAGGCGGAAGGGTGAGCCGTATCACCACGATTCACCCGAAATCCTATGAGGACGCTCAGCTGGTCGGACGTGCCATTCGCGACGGCGTTCCGGTGGTGCTGAACCTGACCGGTGTGGCCGAGGCCGTGGCGTATCGCATTGTGGACTTTTCCGCGGGTGTGGTTTTTGGCGTGCGTGGCTCCATCGAACGTGTCACTCCGCGCGTGTTCCTGCTGAGCCCAGCTCAGGTGAACATCAAGGTTGAGGAACCGCAGGCGAATAACTCGTCGCACGATTTGTTCGCCGACTGATATAGACGAAAGCCGTTGCGAAAGCAGACTGCATGAAGCCTCCGTCACCCGTGATGGGGGCTTTGTTATGTTCTGTTGCTAAGGTGGTGCCCCATGATTTTGTCTTTGATCGGTAGCATCGTCCACTTTTTGGTGAATGCCTACATTCTGGTGCTGTTCATTCGCATGATTCTCGATTGGGTTGCTGTGTTGGCATCGGCATGGCGTCCACGGGGGTTGGTGTCGTCGTTGATCGACGCGGTTTACCAGTTGACGGAGCCCCCACTGCGCTGGCTACGCCAATATATCCGCCCTATTCCATTGGGTCCCATCTACTTCGATGTGGCATTCATCGTTCTTTATTTCATTCTCATTGCTATTGATTTCCTCATTTAATGTATGTCAAATGCCGATTTTTCGCAAAAAATCGGTGGTCCCGTGCTAGAGTCGAACAATGAAAGCAACAACAGCAAGGCATCAAGCCCAAAGCGAGGTGTAAGATTTATGGCTCTGTTGACGCCGAAAGATATCAGAGAGCATACCTTCCAGACCGTGAGGTTCAAGGAGGGGTATGACGTCGATGAAGTCGACGATTTTCTCGATCAGGTAACCGAGACGGTGGAGGCCCTTGGCAAGCAGGCGGTTGCCAGCGGCCAGGCTACTCAGTCCCTCGGCCCGGATGTTGCGGGGCTCAACTCCAAGATTTCCGAGCTCAGCGCCCAGGTTCAGTCCCTGCAGCAGGAGAACGCGACATTGAAGTCCGCCTCCGAGCAGGCAGCTGGCGCTGGTGATCAGGCAGCTCAGGCCGCACAGGTCGCAGCAGCCAAGCTCACCGAGGCTGAGGAAAGCAACCGTGCTCTGTCGGCTCAGAACGAACAGCTCAAGGGTCAGGTGGATCGCCTGTCCGCACAGGTCGACCAGCTCACCGCACAGGCGGCTGAAGCTGCAGGCCAGGCGGATCTGGGCGAACAGCTGACCTCCATGCAGCATGAGCGCGACGCATTCCGTGCACAGACCGAAGACCTGTCCCGTCAGCTGGCTTCCGCACAGCAGCAGGTTGTGGTGGCCCAGCAGCAGGCGGCTGAGATCCAGCAGCTCAATGCAAGGCTTGAAGAGGCTCAGGAGCAGGTCGCCCAAGCTCAGCAGCTCACGCAGCAGCATGCGGCACAGTCCCAGCAGCAGGATGAGCGTGCCCAGCAGCAGGCCGCGCAGATTCAGCAGCTTGCACAGCAGCTGCAGGAATCGCAGCAGCGTGAAGCCCAGCTGCGCGAGCAGGTCGCCAAGGTCGAACCGAGTACCGAAACCGGAAGCCTGCAGAAGATTGCAGGAGCCGCAGCCAGCGCCAACACGGAGCCGGAGCGTGCCACCGCCATGCTGACCCTGGCTATGCAGCTGCACGACCAGTACGTCGACAAGGGCAAAGCCAAGGCTAAGGAAATCACCGACGAGTCCCAGCGTAGGTACGATGAGCTCATCGGCAATGCCAACGATTACTCCAACCGCACTCGCACCGAAGCCGACAACTACTCCGAAGGCACCCGTTCCGAAGCCGATCAGTATTCGGCTGACACTCGTGCCAAGGCTGATGGCTACTTGAACCAGAAGACTCAGGAAGGCGATGACTATCTGGCGCAGCGCACTCAGGAAGGTAATGCTTACTTGGATCAGAAGACTCAGGAAGGTAACGCCTATCTTGCTCAGAAGACGCAGGAGGGTGATGCCTACTTGGATCAGAAGACTCAGGAAGGCGACGCCTACCTTGCTCAGAAGACCCAGGATGGTGATACCTACTTCTCCACGAAGCACAACGAAGCCGACGAATACGAGTCCGAAGTGCAGAAGCGCGCCTTCGACTACGATTCGAAGACCCGTACCGCAGCCGACGACTACGCCCAGCAGGTCCGCGACAATCTCGAAGCGCAGACCAAGGTCATCGAAGGCAACATTCAGGGCCTCAAGCAGTTCGAAACCGAATACCGTGCACGTCTTACCGAATTCCTCGGCCAGCTCGTGTCCCAGGTGTCCGACACGAACAACTATGATCAGGACTCCCAGGACGACTGAGATTAGGCTGTGTCTGACATCATGACAAATGATCAAAGACGGCTGCGCACCCGCGTGGCCGTCTTTGCGTGTATCGCCGTTGTGGCACTGGTACTCGACCAGATCAGCAAGGCATGGGCGCAGTCGGCGCTTGCCGACGGGCAGACGGTACGTGTGATTCCGGGCATCCTCTCATTCACGCTGGTGCATAATCCGGGTGCGTCCTTGGGCATGGGATCCAACATGACCTGGTTGATTTCGTTGCTTGCCATCGTGGCGTGCGTGGCGTTGGCCGTACTGGCAATCCGTACCATTTCCATGAAATGGACGGTGGTGTTCGCTCTTGCTTTCGCAGGAGCATTGGGCAATCTCATCGATCGTGTGATGTATGCCGAAGGTTTCCTTAATGGCAAGGTCGTCGATTTCCTCAATTACGGATGGTCGGTCGGCAATGTTGCGGATATTTTCCTGATGGTGGCGGGCGTCGCCGCCGTCGTACTGCTGTTTGTCGGAGAGCCCTTCAGCCAGAAGGATCTTGACGAACAGGCCGCAGAACAGACGAAACAGACGACCGGAGACCAGAACGCATGAGCCGTCTTGTTCCCGCACCCGACGCGCTTGTCGGCAAACGATTCGATGTGGCCGTGGCCAAGATGCTTGGTATCTCCCGAGCCAAGGCCGCGGAACTCATCGAAAGTGGACAGGCGCGCGTGCTTGGTCGTGACATTTCCAAATCATCGACTCTGCAATCAGGCGAAACCGTCGAATTCGATATTGTCGAGGAACGGACCGAGCCTGAACCGATCGCACGAGATATGGCAGTGGTCTACGAAGACGATGACGTCATAGTGGTCGACAAGCCAGTGGGTGTGGCTGCTCACGCTTCCGTCGGTTGGACCGGTCCGACGGTGCTCGGCAGTCTGCTTGACAGGGGAGTGCACATCACCTCCTACGGCGCCGCGGGACGTCAGGGTATCGTATCCCGCCTCGACGTGGGCACATCCGGATTGATGCTCGTGTGCAAATCTGACCTCGCCTACGTGGAAATGCGCAGGCAGTTCGCCGAACATGAAGTCGTCAAAACCTATCATGCGCTCGTGCAAGGCAATCTCAAGGAAAACAAGGCCACGATCGAAGCGCCGATCGGACGTGCCAAAGTCTCCGATTTTCGTTTTTGCGTTACGCCCGCCGGCAAAGAAGCCATCACCCATTGGGATGTGATGGAACGTTTCGGTGAGGCGACGTTGGTTTCCGTGAATCTGGAAACCGGTCGAACCCATCAGATCCGCGTGCATTTCTCGTCCATCGGGCATCCGCTTGCGGGAGACGCCATGTACGGTGCCAATCCGCAGTTGGGTGAGGCATTGGGATTGGAACGGCAGTGGCTGCACGCCAAGCAACTTGAATTCCGCCATCCGCGAACCCATGTGTGGACCACGGTGAAATCGCATTATCCAGCTGATTTGCAGCATGCGCTCGACGTGATGCGTGGCAGGCACGACACACAAGACAAGCCTGAAGTGTGATCGCACGTCACCAATCACCGGTAGATTGGAACGTATGGCTACTTCCGGAAATTTCGTGCAACTGCATAATCACACGCATTATTCACTGCTTGACGGGGCGTCAAAGATTCCGGATCTGGTCAGGCGCGCCAAAGAACTCAACATGCCGGCCGTCGGCATCACCGATCACGGCAACATGCATGGCGCATACGAAATGTGGAGCACTGCGGTCAAGGAAGGCGTCAAACCGATTATCGGCATTGAAGCGTATGTGACGCCGGAAACCGCACGCCAAGATCAAACCCGCGTCAGCTGGGATACCAACTGGAATCCCGATATCGATCCGCAACATCGCAGGCGCAACCCCAACGACGTATCCGGCGGTGGCCTGATCACCCACCTTACGATGTGGGCGGAAACCGATGAGGGCCTTGTCAATCTGATGAAGGCGTCCACTGACGCGAATCTCGAGGGACGTGTCATGCGATACCCCCGAATGGATAAGGAAATCCTTGCCAAATATTCGAAAGGCATTATCGCATCTTCCGGATGCCCGTCGGGCATCATCCAAACGCGACTGCTGCTCGGCCAATTCGACGAGGCATTACGTGCGGCAGGCGAATTGCAGGATATTTTCGGACGTGACAATTTCTATATCGAATTCATGGACCACGGTCTGAAAATCGAAAAACAGGTGACCGACGGTCTGCTGGACATTGCGAAAAAACTGAACGCGCCGCTGCTCGCCACCAACGATTCCCATTACGTGCGCGCCGAAGACGCCGGCTCTCAGGATGCCATGCTGTGCATCAATTCGGGATCCACGCTTGACGAGCCGGGACGATTCAAATTTGACGGCACCGGCTACTATCTGAAATCCGCCGAAGAAATGCGTGAGCTGTTCAAAGACATTCCCGAAGCATGCGACAATACGTTGGAAATCGCCGAACGCTGCAATGTCATGTTCGACGATCATGAAGATGGCGCGTTCATGCCCCAATTCGACTGCCCGGAAGGTTGGGATGAGACGTCGCTGTTCCTGAAAAAAGTCGAGGAAGGCTTGGAACGGCGTTATGACGGGCATCCGCCGATCGAAGTGCTCAAGCAGGCCGATTACGAATGCGGTGTGATCTGTCAGATGCAGTTCTGCGGATACTTCCTTGTGGTGGCCGACTACATCAACTGGGCCAAATCGCATGGTGTGATGGTCGGGCCTGGCCGTGGCTCCGCGGCAGGCGCCATGGTGGCGTATGCCATGGGCATCACCGAACTCGATCCAATCAAGCACGGCTTGATCTTCGAACGATTCCTTAACCCGGAACGTGTGTCGCTGCCTGATATCGACGTCGATTTCGATCCGGACGGCCGCGGTCGCGTGCTTGACTATGTCGGAGACAAGTACGGGCGAGACAAGGTCGCGCAATGCGTGATCTACGGCACCATCAAAACCAAACAGGCGCTGAAGGACTCCGCACGAATCATGGGCTACGAATTCTCCATGGGCGAGCGCATCACCAAGGCGTTGCCGCCGGCGCAGACGGGTGGCAAGGATATTCCGCTGCATGATATTTTCGAGCCGAGTTCGAAGCGTTATGCGGAGGCCCGCGAATTCCGTGAGCTTTATGATTCCGATCCGGATGTGAAGCGCGTCACGGATGAGGCGATGGGTATCGAAGGCTTGATCCGTCAGACCGGTGTGCATGCGTGCGCCACGATCATGGGTAGCGAGCCGATTTCGAATACGTCGCCGCTGCTGGAACGTACCGATGGTACGGTTACGACCACGTTGGAGTATCATACGTGTGAAACGCTTGGTTTAGTCAAGATGGACTTCCTTGGTCTTTCCAACTTGACGGTTATTCGCGATACGTTGAACAATATCGAGGCGAATGGCAAGACGCGTATCGACCATACGAAGATTCCATTGGACGATCGTGCCACGTACGATCTGTTGTCGCGAGGTGACACGCTTGGCGTGTTCCAGTTGGATTCTGATGGTATGCGTTCGTTGCTGAAAACGTTGAAGCCGAATAACTTCAACGATATTTCCGCATTGATCGCGTTGTATCGTCCTGGTCCGATGGATATGGATTCGCATACGAATTATGCGAAGCGTAAGAATGGTTTGCAGAAGATCACGCCGATTCATCCTGAAGTGGCCGAGCCGTTGAAGGAAGTGCTTGACGAAACGTATGGTCTGATCGTGTATCAGGAGCAGGTGCAGTCGGCCGCGCGTATTCTGGCGGGTTATTCGTTGGGCAAGGCAGACGTGTTGCGTCGAGCAATGGGCAAGAAGAAGCCCGAGGTGCTGGCCAAGGAGAAGGTGCCGTTCTTCGCGGGCATGAAGGAGCATGGGTATTCCCAGGAGGCGGCGCAGGCCGTGTGGGATATTCTTGTGCCGTTTTCGGGCTATGCGTTCAACAAGGCGCATTCGGCCGCATACGGTTTGATCTCATATTGGACTGCATATCTGAAAACGCATTATCCGGTGGAATTCATGGCCGCGTTGCTGCAGGGTGCGAGTACGAACAAAGACAAGACCGCGTTGTATTTGGGCGAGGCTCGTCGCATGGGCATCCAGGTGTTGTCTCCTGACGTGAACGAGTCGGTGTACGAGTATTCCGCTGTCGGCGATGTGGTGCGTTTCGGTCTTGGCGCCATCCGTAACGTTGGCAAGGCTGCGGTTGATGCGATTGTCAAGGAACGTGAGAACGATCATGGCAAGTATGTGAATTTCCCTGATTTCATCAGGCGTGTGCCGATGGAGGCGTTGAATCGTCGATTGGTTGAATCGTTGATTAAGGCCGGTGCGTTTGATTCGATCGATCCGAACCGTCGTGCCTTGTTTACGATTCATGAGGCTGCGATTAATTCGGTGGTCGGTTTGAAACGCAAGCAGGCCGAAGGCCAGTTTGATTTGTTCTCCGATTTGGAAGATGCCGGCGAAGACGATGCGGGCATGGGCGATGCCATGGTGAATGTGCCCGATGTGGAGGAGTGGGATAAGAAAACCAAGCTGAATTTCGAACGTGAAATGCTTGGCTTGTATGTGTCCGACCATCCGTTGAGCGGTATGCAGTCGATTCTGGTGTCGTTGCGTGAAATGTCGATCGCGCATCTGATCGATCGCGCGGCGAATATGCCTGACGGCCAGCAGGTGACGGTGGCGGGTTTGATCACGAACGTGGACCGTCGTATGTCGAAGAAGGGCAATCCTTGGGCGATTGTGACCATCGAGGATTTGGAAAGCTCCATCCAGTGCATGTTCTTCGGCAAAGTGTATGAGGCCGCCGCTCCCGAACTGGCGGTCGACACGGTGGTGCAGATTCGCGGACAGGTTGAGAAACGCGATGAGACGGTAAGCATGCGTGCCACGGAATTCAACGTGCCGACGTTGGAAGCGCAGGATGAGAAGCCGGTGACGATTATGCTGCCGCCGATTGCGCTTGACCAATCGCATGTGCAGCAGTTGGGGCAGATTCTTTCAAATCATCCTGGACCCTGCGAAGTGAAGCTCGCCTTGATGGACGATAAGGGCAACGCCAAGGTACTGACGTTCGGCGACCGTTTCCGCGTACGCCGCGACACGAGTCTGTTCGCCGAAATCAAAATCCTTTTCGGTCCCAGTTCTCTGCCTTTGGGCTGACCGGTCGTGGGGATGATGCCGAAAGTTCAGCCGAATATCTCACTATGCGGCTGAACTTGAGACGCGCGGGCGTTCTCGTGACATCACGTTGTTACCATGGGGCGTTATGAGCGAAGAAAACTATATGCGAATCATTGACCTGCGTGGCAAGAAGCTGACCCGAGCTGAAATGCTGGAGGCTATGCCTCGCGCCGAGATGGGCACCAACGAGGCCACCGATCTCGTGCAGCCCATCCTTGACGATGTGAAGGCCCGCGGTGCTGCGGCCCTGCGTGACTTCGCGGAGAAATTCGACCATATTCGTCCGGAGAACCTGCGCGTGCCGGTGGAAGCCATGAAGACCGCCGTCGACGAGTTGGATCCGGAAGTGCGTGCCGCCATCGAAGAATCCGTGCGCCGCTCCCGCGCCGTGTCCGCTTCCCAGGTGCCGGCGCCGTTCCACACCGATCTGGCTGAAGGCGCGCGCGTTTCCGAGCGTTGGATTCCGGTGCAGCGTGTCGGCCTGTATGTGCCGGGTGGCAAGGCCGTCTACCCGAGCTCCGTCATCATGAACGTGGTCCCGGCACAGGCCGCCGGCGTGGAATCCCTCGCCATCGCAACCCCGCCGAGCCGTAACAATGCCGACGGTCTGCCTGACAAGACCATTCTCGCCACCTGCGCCATTCTCGGCGTTGACGAAGTGTATGCGGTCGGCGGCGCTCAGGCCGTGGCCATGTTCGCTTACGGCGCCAAGGGTTCCGAACCGCAGGACGGCGAAATCCTGTGCGATCCGGTCGACAAGATCACCGGTCCGGGTAACATCTTCGTCGCTACCGCCAAGCGCATGGTGTCCGGCATCGTCGGCATCGACGCCGTGGCAGGACCGACCGAAATCGCCATCATCGCAGACAAGGGTGCCAACCCGAGCTGGCTGGCCGCCGATCTGATCGGTCAGGCCGAGCATGACGAACTCGCCGGTTCCGTGCTCATCACCGACAGCGAAGAGATTGCCGAACAGGTGCAGGAGAACCTCAAGTACCGTGTGCCGCGCACCGAGCACTCCGAGCGTGTGAACACGTCGCTACGCGGACGCCAGTCCGGCATCATCCTCACCGATGGCATCGAGCAGTCCATTGACGCGGCCAATGCGTATGCCGCCGAACACCTTGAGGTCCAGACCGCCGACCCGGATGCCGTGATCGCCAAGATTCGCAACGCCGGTGCCATCTTCCGTGGCCCGTACTCTCCGGTGCCGCTGGGCGACTACATGTCCGGCTCCAACCACGTGCTGCCGACTTCCGGCACTGCACGCTTCGCCTCCGGTCTGGGCGTGCACACCTTCATGAAGCCGGTCGAAGTCATCGAATACGACGAGCAGGGATTGAAGACCCTCGCTGCTCGTGTGAACGCCTTCGCCGTTTCCGAAGATCTGCCGGCACACGGTGAAAGCGTGCTGAGCCGTTTCATCGACGATCCGTACAACAAGGAAACCATCAAGGAACAGGAAGAGCAGGCAGGCCTTCGATGAGTGAGACTTCCAGCAACGCCATTCCGGCATATCTTCCGCTGCGCAACGATCTGATCGGTGAGGAGCCGTACGGTGCGCCGCAATTGGACGTGCCGGTATGCCTCAACGTCAACGAGAATCCGTATGCGCCGGAACCGGCAGTGGTCGAAACCATCGCGCAGCGAGTCAAGGAAATCGCTCTGACGCTCAACCGTTACCCGGATCGTGAGCATATCGCGTTGCGTCAGGCATTCTGCGACTATCTCGAACGCGAGTCCGGCGTCAAGCTGGAAGTCGACCAGTTGTGGGGTGCCAACGGATCCAACGAGATCATGCTGCAGCTGTTCCAAGCTTTCGGCGGTCCAGGACGCATTGCGCTCGGCTGCGATCCGACGTATTCGATGTATCCGGAATACGCCCGCGACACGTTCACCACATGGAAGCTTGCGCACCGCAACGAGGATTTCTCGCTGAACGTCGACGCCACCATCAAGGCCATCGAAGACGTCAAGCCGGCCATGATCGTGCTCACCAGCCCGAACAATCCGACCGGCACACCGCTGAAGATGGACGATCTCAAGCGCGTGCTCGGCGCCGCCGAAACCGCTGAAGTGGCCGGTGCCGCCGAAGGCGTGCATCCGGTGGTCGTGGTGGACGAAGCCTACATCGAATTCCGTGATCCGGGCACGCCCACCGCGCTCGAACTCATCGGCGAGTATGAGAATCTCGCCGTGAGCCGAACCATGAGCAAGGCGTTCGCCTTCGCAGGCGCGCGAGTCGGCTATCTGGCCGCCAACAAGGGCATTATCGACTGTGTGCGCATCGTGCGTATGCCGTACCACCTGTCGGCCGTCACCCAGGCAGCCGCGCTTGCCGCGTTCGAACATACCGACGAACAGCTCAGCCGTGTGGCGCATCTGCGTGACACCCGCAATCAGACCGCGGCATGGCTCAAGGAACAAACCTACAAGGGCCAGCCGCTCGAAGTGGCCGAGACGCAGTCCAACTTCATTCTGTTCGGCGGTCATTTCGACGATCGCGACCGCATCTTCGACGAACTGCTCAAGCGTGGTGTGCTCATCCGCACCGTCGGCCCTGACGGCTGGATGCGCGTATGCATGGGAACCGACGAGGAAATGGCGCGTTTCCGTGAAGCCTTGGTCGAAGTGTTGCGTATTGTGGAACAAGACTGAGCACATACGGGACTGAACCAACACAACAGGACCGAACATTTTCCAAAAGGAGTCGCAACATGGCGCGTACCGCAACCATCGTTCGTGAAACCAGCGAATCCAAGGTCGAACTGAGCCTGAATCTCGACGGCACCGGCAAAACTGACATCGACACGTCGGTGCCGTTCTACAACCATATGATGACGGCGCTCGGCAAGCATTCGCTGATTGACCTGACCATCAAGGCCACGGGTGACACCGACATCGACGCGCACCATACCGTCGAAGACATCGCCATCGTGTTCGGTGAGGCGTTGAAGCAGGCGCTGGGGAACAAGCGCGGCATCCGTCGCTTCGCTGATGCGACCGTGCCGTTGGACGAGGCGCTTGCCAAGGCCGTGGTCGATATTTCCGGGCGTCCGTACTGCGTGTGCACCGGCGAGCCGGAAGGCTTCGAATACTGCATGATCGGCGGCCATTTCACCGGCTCCCTCGTGCGTCACGTTATGGAATCCATCGCCATGCATGCCGGAATCTGCCTGCATCTGCAGGTGATCTCCGGCCGTGATCCGCACCACATCGCCGAAGCCGAGTTCAAGGCCTTGGCACGTGCGCTTCGTTTCGCCATCGAGTCGGATCCGCGTGTCGACGGTATTCCGAGCACGAAGGGCGCTCTGTGATGAGCGACGATCGAAATAACGATTTCGACGATTTCCAAGGATTCGATGGATCAAACGATTTCGGTGACCTCAACGCCGACGGCATGCATTTCAGCGAAGAGGAACTGGAAGCGGCCATGGCCGGCTTCGAGCAGGAATTCAAGGATGCCGAAGCGTCCAAGCATGAGCGGGCGGACAATCCGCCATCTGAAGCTTTCGATTCCTCCGAAGCTTCCGATAACGCGGAATCCTCCGAATCCTCCGAATCCTCGGAAGTCGACGACATGCTCAACGCGGCTGAGGATTCGTTGAAATTCGAAGACGAGCTGCAGGGACTGCTTGGCAATCGCGCGAAAGTGGCGGTGATCATCACCAGACTGACCTCGCCACGATTGCTGTCGGCATTCTGTGAATTGTCCGACATTTCCGCGCAATGCATCGGATCGGCGCAAGGTGCTGTCGCGGTGCTGCGCAATCTCGACGGAGACGGTCCGGAAGCGGCGGTCAAAGACATGACGATCGTCGTTGCCGGCATGCCCGCGATTCTTGCCGTCAACCGTGCGGACAAGCTCGAAGCGACGATGTACGTGGAAGGCAGAGCGGGCAAAACCTTCGCTCCGCCGGTGCTATTCACCTCCACCGCGCCGTTCGTTGAGGATCTCATGCTGGGCATCACCGATATGAACGCGCTGGAACAGGCGGATATGACCATTTTCGATTCCGCTGACCTTGATCGGGATGCGGCGATGAGCATTATCGCCGAGCATACGCGGTTCGGACGCGGCACATCAAGCATCAGTTAACGACGGTAAACGCGAGTCATCCTGCCGAACATGCGTTATGCGACACAAGACGACTCGCGCCACAGAACAACGAATGACACAAGAAGGAGAACGCCCATGACTTCCGTGGTGGTTTTCGATTATGGTTTCGGCAACGTGCGTTCCATGGTTCGTGCACTGGCTGATCTCGACCTTGACGTGACCCTCACTTCCGACCATCGGCAGGCCTTGGAAGCCAACGGTCTGGTAGTGCCCGGCGTGGGCGCTTTCGGCGCATGCATGGAAGGACTCAAGTCGGTGGGCGGAGACACCGTGATCAAGGATCGTCTGCGTGCCGGGCGACCGGTGCTCGGCGTGTGCGTGGGCGAGCAGATCATGTTCGAACGCGGTATGGAACACGGCACCGGCACTCCGGGCCTTGGCCTGATCAAGGGCGACGTGGAACTGCTTGACGCCGATGTGGTGCCTCACATGGGATGGGACACCGTCGAGGCGCCGGAAGGTTCCGTGCTCATGAAGGGTGTGGAAGGTGAACGTTTCTATTTCGTACATTCCTTCGCCGCGATGAGTGCCGCTCCCGCCGACACGTCCGGCGACCAGCTTGATTTCGGTGACGCCGAGGAGCGCGTGACCTGGTGCACGTACGGACGTAGCCGTTTCGTGGCGGCCTACGAGCGTGGTCCGCTGTTCGCCACGCAGTTCCACCCTGAAAAATCCGCCGAAGCGGGCTCGCAGCTGCTGCGCAATTGGATTGCGACGTTCTGATGGTGCGAGATCGCCGATGATTGTTTCGACGATGCTTTGACATATACGCTTTTAAAACGACCACTTGGTACATTTATTTGCGATTGCCGTTTAGTGGCGGTCGGTTGATCACAGAGAGGTACAGACATGTCTTTGACATTGCTTCCCGCAGTCGATGTTCGTGATGGCAAGGCCGTTCGCCTGCGTCAGGGCGAATCCGGTTCGGAAACCGATTACGGTTCGCCGCTGGAGGCTGCCCGCACGTGGGTCGAGTCCGGTGCGGAATGGATTCATCTGGTCGACCTTGACGCGGCATTCGGCACGGGCAACAACCGTGACCAGCTGCGCGCCATCGTCAAGGAGCTTGGCGACAAGGTCAATATCGAAATGTCCGGTGGCGTGCGCGACGACGCATCCCTCGACGCGGCCTTGGAAGCAGGCGCCGCCCGTGTGAACATTGGCACGGCAGCGCTTGAGAATCCGGATTGGACCGCTTCCGTCATCAAGAAGTACGGCGATCGCGTGGCCGTTGGCCTTGACGTGCGCGGCCACACCCTCGCAGCCCGCGGATGGGTGAAGGAAGGCGGCGATCTGTTCGAAACCATGGCGTTCCTGGATTCCGTTGGCTGCTCTCGTTACGTGGTCACCGACGTGACTCGCGACGGCATGATGAGCGGTCCGAACATCGATCTGCTGCGTGAGGTTGCGGAACGCACTGATGCGAAGGTCACCGCGTCCGGTGGCATTTCCAAGCTCGATGACCTGCGCGCCATCAAGGAACTTGCCGATCTGGGCGTGGATTCCGCGATTCTCGGCAAATCGCTGTATGCGCGCGCCTTCACTTTGGAAGAGGCGCTTGAAGTCGCACGTTGAGCATTGTTCGCAAACCCATGACGATACGGCCGTCCACAACGTGGACGGTCTCGTCATATTCGGCGCGTGTTAACGACTTTCGTAACATGCGCATGGAACGATGGGGCACTATGGATAAACAGCAAGAGTTTGCTTTGCGCACAGTCGAAGAACGCGACGTGCGCTTCATTCGTTTGTGGTTCACGGATGTGTTGGGAACGCTGAAGTCCGTGGCTATCGCACCGGCTGAATTGGAAGCTGCGTTCGAGGAAGGGCTCGGATTCGACGGTTCCGCAGTGGAAGGCCTCACCCGTGTGTCCGAAGACGATATGATCGTCAAGCCCGACCCGTCGACATTCCAGATTCTGCCGTGGCGTGGAGGCCCGCAAGGCACCGCGCGCATGTTCTGCGACGTGCTTACCCCTGATGGCGAGCCGTCGTTGGGCGATCCGCGTCATGTGCTGAAGCAGGCTCTGTCGAAAGCCAAGGAAAAAGGCTTCACCTTCTACGTGCATCCGGAAATCGAATTCTATCTGTTCGAAAGACAGGATGATTGGTCCCAGACGCCAACCCCAATCGATGAGGGCGGCTATTTCGACCATGTGCCGCGCAGCCCAGGCATGGACTTCCGCCGCGCCACCGTCAACATGCTCGAACAGATGGGCATTTCGGTGGAATACTCGCATCATGAGGCGGGTCCAGGCCAGAACGAGATCGATCTGCGTTATGCGGACGCGCTCACCACGGCCGACAACATCATGACCTTCCGTACCGTCGTCAAAGAGATTTCGCTGGAGCGCGGCATTCACGCCAGCTTCATGCCGAAGCCGCTTTCCGACGCTCCAGGTTCCGGCATGCATACCCACTTGAGCCTGTTCGAAGGCGACGCCAACGCGTTCTACGAGGCGGGCCAGGAATTCAACATGTCCGTCACCGCACGCCAGTTCGCGGCCGGCATTCTGTACCACGCGGCTGAAATCTGCGCGGTCACTGACCAGTACGTCAACTCCTACAAGCGCCTGTGGGGCGGCAACGAGGCTCCGAGCTACATCTGCTGGGGCCACAACAACCGTTCCGCGCTGCTGCGCATTCCGCAGTACAAGCCAGGCAAGGGCAATTCCGCCCGCATGGAATTCCGTGCGCTCGACCCGGTCGCCAACCCATACCTCGCATATTCGGTGCTCTTGGCAGCAGGCCTTGACGGCATCGACAAGCAGATGCAGTTGGGCGAGCCGACCAGCGACGACGTGTGGGAGCTTACCGATGCGGAACGTCAGGCCATGGGCATCCAGCCATTGCCGGAGTCTCTTGACGAGGCGTTGAAGGTTATGGAGAAGTCCGACTTCGTGGCCGGAGTGCTCGGCGAGCATGCCTTCGAATACTTCCTGCGCAACAAGCGTCAGGAATGGGAGGAATACCGCAAGCAGGTCACTCCTTTCGAACTGAAGAAGTACCTGCCGAAGCTGTAAGCGAACCGCAATCGTTTCATCAAAGACCGTTGTTGCAATCATGAGAAAACTGATTGCAACAACGGTCTTTTGCTTTCCGAATGATTATTTGAATCTTCTTTTGATGTTTCTGCAAGTATCGGATTAAAGTTCCAATGACTCAATTGACCGTAAATTAACGGTTTTGCGAAGAATCTCATCACCATAGTCAGAAAATATGAATGTCACAGGCGAGTTGCTTTGCGTTTCAAAAGCGACTGTCGTCGTCATTTTCACGCCGGGAGTGACCTTGCGTGTTGTGGAATAGCTATCATCGTCAAGATACGTGCTATGCAACTCAGTGCCGTCTTGGGTCGCGGAAACATCCATATAGTTCAGGAAAGCCCGGTATTTGCTTCCATTTTCGACATACCAGGATATGCGTGCGAACGCTATGTCATGATCGGCATATGAGGGGCTTGTCTTCTCAATGGAGTCTACGCGGAAATGCAGGGTGCTTTCGTCATAATCGGTTACGGATCCGTCTTCGTCGAAATTCGAAGCGTCCACTTGCTCGGGCTGAGGGACGGCCGCATAATCAATATGTTTCAAGGATCCTTCTATGTCGACTTCGTCAAAGGAAAACGCGGCGCGAACAACATTATGCTGCGAATAATTCATCAGCTGAACCACAACTGGTGAATTGGTGTCCGTAAGAACGAAACTGCTGGTGGTCTGCGAGCTTTTCTTCGGTTTCATTTCGGCGCCGGAGAACTCCGTGCGGTCGGAATCCTCGTTGGAAGTGAATGCAGGGGCAAGCTCGATGCCGTTTTGCATGACCATCAGATCTGCGACGGCATGAGGATACATCGTTTTCTTGCCGATGTTCGTGCAGGTGAGCAAAACCGTGAGCGTGGCGTCGCCGTTCAAATCCTCCGGACCTGTCTGCACGCCTTCGATGTTCACTTCCAATGCTTTTCCTCCGGTGGAGTAGAGCTTTCCAACGTCTTCGCTGACGGTTTCCTGTGTGGACAGCTCCTCGAACTGGCTTGTGGATCCATCGAAATCGGAGATGATGTTTGACATGCTGTCAGAAAGCATTCCGCCAATCGACGCTATTACAGCGATGATGATAACGATCTCCAAAACGGTGACGAAGCCGTTTTTATGGCGGCGTTGCTTCTTGTCGGAAGTGGATTGGAACTCGCGTGTGGCTCGTTCCGTTTGTATGCGCGGCGGATTATAGGGCTGCGATGGGCGTCCTTGCGGGTTCTGCGGGTTTTGCTGATTTTGCCGCAACGCCTGTTGCAAGCTTTGCTGCATGGACTGGGCATACCGCATGGTTTGCGTGGACCAGTCGTTCAACATGGTTTGGAGCGTGTCTCCTCGTGTGGACTGATCGCCTTGCGCCTGTTGAGATCTACCGTCTTGCTTGGATCGGGTGTTTTGTGGGGCCTGCCTGTCGCGCGATGCCTGATCGCTCTGCGCGGGTTTCACATATCGCCGCTGGACATAGGATTCACGCCGCGCATGGTCACGGTTCACCTGATTAGACAGGCGTTCGGCGTTGCTGCTGGGATCGATGTAATCGGAACCCTTGAATGGGTCGATATAGTCGTTGTTGTTGAGTAGGCCCATGAAAGGCTCCTTCTGGTCAGTCCCTTCCATGAGCAATTGTATCGAAAAATCAGCCTCGAGGAGAGCCGAACATCGAATTGTAGATGATTGCGAAATTACGATTGCCGTAAGTCGAACAGGCGTCGCCTTCGCCGACTCCCGCATCCAATGCGGCTGCATTCGGCTGATAAGGCGTGTAAATGTACAGCAGTGCAGTCGCCTTGTTTTCGATGTACACGTTGCTGCCACCGCAGCTGGCGTCCGGATTGTATTGAATATAGTTGAGCGTGCCCGCATGGTATCCATAGCGATCCTCATGTTGCACGTAATACTGGTAGCGTTTCGCCGCGCCATACACCTGTTTGAAAAAACCTGCATATTCCGGGTCACAGTTCGCGTCGTCCGGGCAGCTCAATCCCATGGCCGACTTGAATTGGAAGTCGCTTGGATCGGTGGCGGTAAGCAGATGCTGCTCCTTTTGCAGCACGGTGAGCAGCACTTTTTGACTGATGTCGCACGCCTTTCCCGACTTGTAGATGATCGCCGCGGCGCTTTCGTTCGGCTCTCCCTCATATGCTTCGCAGTATTCGTTGGCGGGTTGCGATTCGGTGCTAAACGTCATGGATTTCAAGCATTTCTCGCCGCTGCATGCGGCACCCTGTTTTTCGATGATGGCGTTCACCTGCTGCTCGCTCAACGCGTTCCCGTTGAAGAACAGACCATCTGAAATGATGTTGCCCGGATTGAAATCGTATTGCGTCTGCAATTGTTCCTGCGATGCGACCGCTTCATCCACTTGCACACGCCAACCGACGAATCGCACCAATCCAACGATCAACGCGAGCGCGACGATACTGGCTATCAGTGTTTCGCCGACTATGAGGATGCGTTTTGGGGTGTTTGCTTTTTTCCAGGCGTTACGGAGTTTGGTGAGGCTTGGCTGCTTGTTTTTCTTGGGTTTGCGGTTGTTTTTTGCTGTGGTGGTTGTTTTGCGTGTCATCGCGCGTCATTGTATCGCGTTTGGCTTATCGTTTGTTTGACGATTGATTCGTCAATCGATTGACGTGAGAAGCTTTAATGACAATGCGAGTTTGGCAAGGCGTGGGGAGTTCGAGGGGCTATGGAGGAGAAGTGTATGGCGAAGAGTGATGTGGCGAAGGAACGGTTTTTCAATCTGCCTGTGATGGTGCTGATCTCGCTGAGTTTCATGCTGGGCATGAGCGAGTTCATTGTCGTTGGCGTTCTGCCGGATATCGCGGCTGGCTTGAAGGTGTCGGAGGTGACGGTCGGCAATCTTGTGTCGCTGTTCGCGTTCGTGTATGCGCCGGTCACGCCGCTCGGATCGGCGCTGTCGGCTCGTTTTCCGCGTTTTGCCACGCATCTGACGCTGGTTGGGGTGTTTCTTATCGGCAACGTGCTGTGCGCGTTCGCGTCGAATTATGGCGTGCTCGTGGTGGCGCGAATTCTCATCGCGCTGGTGTCCGGCACGCTGGTGGCCATTGCCATGACGTACGCGCCCGATGTAACAACTGAACAGTACCGCACGAAGTTCATCGCATGGGTGTTTTCCGGCTTCTCCATCGCATCCGTGGTGGGCGTGCCGGTTGGCACGTGGGTTGCGAACACGTTCGGCTGGCGTTGGGCGTTCCATTTGGTGAACGTGCTCACAGTGGTGCTTATTGTGCTCATGGTGATGGTGCTGCCGCGCAACAGCCGTATTGTGAAGATTGGTTTTCTGCCGCAGTTCCGCCTGTTTTTCGACCGTCGTATTCAGTTGGGCGTGCTTGCCGTGGTGTTTGGCGCGGCGGCAACTTACGTGTTCTACACGTATCTGACGCCGATCATGCGAGACGAAGTGCATGTTCCCGAACAGTATTTAAGCGTCGGCCTGGTGATTTTCGGCGCGGCCTGCCTGTGGAGCAACCTGTATGGCGGCAAGCTTGCCGACCGTGGCAGGGGAGTGGAACCACTGACGCATATTCGTCCGATCTACTGCGCGCACGCCGTGCTCATGGCATCGCTGATCGTAACGCATTGGGTGCCGGTGTATGGTGCGTTGCTGCTGGTGGTGCTTGGCATGTTCATGTATCTGCAGAATTCCGCCTCGCAGGTGCTATATATGGATGTTGCCTCTCAGTCGCATCCGGGATCGCTGAATCTGGCCGCATCGCTCAATTCCATGTCGTTCAACACCGGCATCGCGGTCGGCTCCGCGGTTGGTGGACTGGTCAACGCCCATTTGGGACTGATGTGGCTTGGCCCTGTGGGCGCGATCTTCCTGCTGTGTGCGGTTGGCACCACAACACTGCTGCGCCCGTTCGTAGCTCGAGAACGCGATTTCTACGCCAAACAGCAAGCCTGATGGCATTTGGTCGGGTTTGAACGAGCGGTTTCTGAAAGCGGCAAAGTTATAGAAGTTTTATCTGTAATTCGTTGAGATTGCGGAAAGCGATTAGTGGACTGCGATGTTGGCGGACTGGGCAGTAGATCCGCCGACTTGCGGAGCGTAGTCGGCTAGATCGATTACGCGATCGCAGGCGTCCCGCGTGTCCGGATCATGGGTTGCCACCAGCACGATCATGCCTTGACCGGCCAGATTGCCGAGCACATGGCTTACGGAATGTGATGTACGCGTATCCAACTGGGCGGTCGGCTCATCAACCAGCAGCATGTTCGGCCTGGAACATACCGCACGCGCGAGCATAAGACGCTGCGCCTCGCCTCCAGACAAATCGCAGAAACGCCTGTCCGCCGCATACGCCAGATCGAACAGTTCCATCGCTTCCAAAGCCTTTGGTTCCGCTTCGCGGCGGCTCATTCCCTTGGCGAGCAGTGGAAACACCACATGGTCGAGCGCCGTGCGTTCCGCAACACCATACGGATTCTGAAACACCCATCCAACACGATCCACACCTTCTCTCGTCACCGTGCCAGCGTAAGGCTGCTCCCATCCTGCAAGAATCGACAGCAATGTTGACTTGCCGCATCCCGACGGGCCGCATATCGCAATGGTTACACCAGGTTCGGCCACGAAACTCAAATTCTCGAACAGCAGATCGGTTCCCTCAAATCGATGAGCCAACCCCTCAACCGCAACGCGCATAGCCAACCTTTCACGAGGCAATCACCTTACCGACGCACCCTTGCCAATCATTTATAGTCCGCCAATCGCCCCCGTGCAACACCCACCCTACCTCATTTGTGTATATGCGGAATGTAATGTTCAATGCAGTACGCGATGAGGTATGAAAACGGTTAATCGGCAACAAGCATTTCTGACGTTACAAACCAGCCCGTGTAAGAGGAACGAACGCATAGAACTCCCACCGTCCATGCTCCTGCGTGGTGTAGATTTGACCTCCATATGCGGCAAGTTCGTCGGACAGTTGGCTCAGACCATGGCCTCCCGGCAAATTTTCCTGTGTTTCGGCATGATGATCATTGACTTCTGTGATTTCAATCGAAGCACGTTTGACCAGTACGGAAACATTGTATTCGTCATCACATGTCGCATGACGGGAAATATTCGCGTAAACCTCTTTGATCAGCCGAATGATGATGGCAGACAAATCGGCGTCGACATCTGCGGGAGATTCCAAAACGCTTACTTGGCTTGTTCCCTTGAAACGCATAGATTCAAGTGCCTTGCCATTACGCTCCATCTCCTGTCGGATACGACATACGAGGTCGGCGTCCTGCCCGGACTGTGCAACCTGATCCGCATGATCACCCCCTTTGATGTAGTCGATCACATGATGGACGTTCTGTAATGCGGAAACGATATGGTCGTTGGTCTGCTTCCACTGCGCGGCGTCGGGATTGTTTTCATCGAGCATCTGCTGCTGTGCCTGCAGGGAAGCGAGTGACAAATCCGACGTCACCGCATCATGCATTTGGCTGACGATTTCGGCGTCGCGTTTCAACCGTGCGTTGTCGTATTGCGCGCGTTCAGCGGCCCATTGCGCCTGAGCTTTCTCCCCGTGCTTTCGTAATGCGGTGCCGAACGTCGCGACCAACACGAACATGATGACGAACACCGGATAAGCGCGGAAATTATATCCGGGTCCGTTGAAAAGCGTTGTCTCCGCTGCTTGGCTGAGGGATATTTCAAGAGCCAGACCCAAAGCGTAAAGATCATTGGTCTCGTAAGACAGTATGCCAAGCGAAAACAGCACGCCGTAGAGGCCGCACTCATTATCGTATCCCCCGAAAACGTAATCCGTCACCTGCAGAAGCACAAAACAGATAAGCGGGCATGCTCGCGGGTAGAAGAGCGTGAGCAATGCAAGTACGGCATGTATTACGTTCACTACCTGTGCTGACGTTGGTTGCTGGTAGCTCAGTGTCGTCCAAATCAGCAGATATTCCCATACGAGCACGAGAAGAAGACGGAAAGGATGCTGGAAAAGCTTGAATTTCGCAAGAAACGACTGTACCGACGTGATTGGTGTTCTACTCATGATTGTTCATCCAAATGGCGATTGCCTGCCGTTGGGTATTGCAGTGCAGACGTTGAACGATATTCTGCATATGTTTGCGGACGGTTGCTTTTGCTATATGAAGTCGGTCGGCGATTTCGTCGTCGGTCAAGTATTCTTCGGCGCACAAGTGCATGATGGTTTCCTGTGTGACGGTGAGGGTCGGCTTGAGCGCAGACCGGTTTTTGAGCTGTATATGGGCGACGAGCGGGGTTTCGAAACCGTCCATGGTCTGCCCTCGGACGATGCGCGGAATGCATTGGGTGAATTGTTCGCTGCTGCTTTTGTCAACAAGTCCTTGCGCTCCAGATTCGATGGCACTGTTTCGGTATCGGTTGAGGCTGAAACTGGTCATGGCCAGAATGGGCGTGCTATTGTTGATGAGGCGTATACGTTTGCAGATGTCTGGTCCTTGCAAGCCCTCGAGCGACATGTCGAGCAATATGATGTCGTATTGGTTTCCGTACGCTCTGCACAGTGACAGAGCTTTCGTGCCGTCGGTGACGTCGTCGGCGACGTAGGCGTTGGGGAGTGCTTTGCTGAGCAGTGCAGTGAGCGCTTCGATGGCCCGCTTGTCATTGTCGACCATGAGAATACGCGGATGAACAACGATGTGACTCATCTACACACTCCTTGCTTTATGAAACGCAGCGAAAACGTATTCACTGGCACCACTTTACGAGAGGATGGGGGCAACTCGAAGATAGCAAAGCGGTATTAGTTGAAGAGCGGTATGGGACTGATACTGGAACAAGTAATATTACAACTATTGTCCCGATAAGGATGTCATTCATATTTACCTTCCTAAGACGTCATGCTTCACCGTACATCAGGATGATGAAATGTATGAAGTGAGTCATACGCAATATGTGTATCTTTTATGCGCAAAATGATGAAAAAATTTTTTATTGGGAAAAATACTCAATTTGAGTATCGTCAGTTTTTCTTTGAGCAGCATTCCTCGCTATATTGTCCTCGGTCATTCTTAAAGGAAGGAAGAAAAATGAAAAAGGAAACGCTTTCTATGCTTTCTGGATGTGTGGCTTTTGCCATGGTGTTCAGTTTGGGGGCACCTATGGCCCAAGCGGCTGCGGGCAACATAGATAACGCAAGAATCAATGGATCTTGGAATTATTCGTGGACAAAATCTACTGCGAGTGTATGGGCGAGGAAACCTGCATATACAGGGTATGCGCAGGCGTGCCAAGACGGTGTTTGCTTCACCGGACATACGACGCAACGTATACAATCAACGACTGCTGTAGCATACGGTAGCGCGAGCAATCATACTGATAGCGCCAGAGTGTGGGGCTGATGGCAGATGCCGCATCGATTTCGGATTATTCCTCTAATTAGCGTAGTTGGCTTGACGTTGTCATTGATGTCTTGCGCGTCTATCGTAGATGGACAAAAAGGTGAGGAAGTTGAAGCTTCGTCTTCTGCTGCGCAGTCGGGAGCTGCACAGCAGGGGTCAACCAGCGGACAGAAATTGGCGGCGTCGTTGAGCGAATGGATCGAACAGCGGGAATCGCAAGGTAATATCGCTGAATCGCAGAAAACGATATTGGACAAAGCCAAAAGTACGGGTGAGATTTCGACGTCGGATTATGAGAAAGCCTGGTCCGATTACCGGCAGTGCATGATTGACAAAGGATATAAGGAAATCAAACTCATCAAATATCCGAGCGGACTCTATGCCGAAGCTGGACACAAACAGGGGACGACCATTCAGGAATCCCGATATTCCGATGATTCCACGGAATGCGGCGATGAGTATGTTGCAGATGTGCAGGATGTGTACGGCATTATCGTAGGCAATCCGAATCTGTATGCCGATCAAGCGCAAGCCGTGGTCGATTGTTTGCATAGAGACTCGCTCGTGCCGAAGGACTATACCGTAAGCCGGTTCAACAAGGAGTTTTCCGGAACGGATGGCAACACTTCGTTTGACATGCAGAACCTGCAAGTGCGCAGTTGCCTTGTGTCGAACGGCTACAACATGGGATATGCGACCGACGATACGGAACAGTTGTGGTGAGAAGGTAAGTGATTCCAGGGGAATCATGGTGATGTATTCGCTGATGGTGCTTGTTGGTCGTGATTGAAGGGGTATATGTGAGTATGACGCGACGATTCGGAATGAAGCAAAGGACGGGAGGGAAGCGTTCGAAGTGCACTGCTGTGACTTGGACTTTGCTGGCGGCTGTCACGGCAGCCTGTATTGCGGTCGGATCCTGCGCATTGTGGCTGCCTGACCGCACTCCGACATTGCTCAGTTCGGCGGGGGAGAGGACTGTGGTTCCCGCCAGCGTACAGGAATACGCGGGTACGCAACAAGTTACCGTGGTGCCCACCATTTCCAGTGACCGTGATCTTTTCGGCAATGCGAGTGGCCTGGTCACCGCGGACTGGTCCGGCAACGGCCTGACCTCAGGCAAAGGTGCCTATCAGGTGAACGATCGCACGGTAGTGGCGTTGAACACCGCAACCCCCTTGTATCGCGATTTGAAGACCGGAGACATCGGCGGCGATGTGCTCGCCCTGAATAATGAACTCAGCTTACTTGGCTACAACAGCGTTCCCGGATCGGATACCTATTGGCGGGCCACATCGGACGGGTGGAAGCAGTTGATGGCCGACAACGGCAATACGTCGGATGGATCGTTGTCATTGGCCGACACATTGTGGATTCCCGAACACGAAGTCGCCGTTGACGAGTGGAGCGCAACCGCCGGATCCATGGTGACGGGCGGAACCGCAATCGGCAAAATCCCCGGATCATTGACGAAACTCACCGTCAAAAACGGCACCGCATCCGCGCAGGACCGCACGTTGACGATATTCGGCATTACGGGAACATTGCTAGCCAATACTACTGAAATCACGGATGCCGGGTTCCTGCAACAAGTCGAAGCGAACGACAGCTACCAATCCGTGGACGTGGAATCCAAAAAAGCGGGATTGGACGCCACTCTGGCCTTGAGCGAACGGATGCGAGTGCTGCGCGTTCCAGCCGGTGCGGTATTCGGCATCAACGGTTCAACCGGCTGCATCGTGCCCACATCCAACAATCATGGCAACACTCCCGTGAAAGTGTCGATCGTGGGAGGCGAACTGGGCGTGAGCCTCGTGCAAGCCAACAGCGAAGACATCGCTTCGATCTCCAATGTGGAAATCGGCAGCGGACTTAACAATCTCACCTGCGAGTAGGCGATTATGCGATTACGATCGGTGCTTTCCGAAGCGTTGCGCAATATTGGCGCGGGAGTGAGTCATGCGCTGCTTATGTTTGCAGCGGTATTGTTCGCGTCTACATTGCTCGGCGGATATGAGGCCGCCAATGTGGTGGGGCTCGAAACCGAGGCGGTACAACGCATCAACGCCTATGCCGACGTTGGCGCCATCGTTGGGGGAACGGTGGACGGAGCCGCATGTGACAGGCTCGCCGACGCTGGCGGCGGTGTGATGGGCACCTTGGCCGGTGCGATGCGTGCCGGTCAACAGATTGTGCCGCTTGCCACGCCCGGCAAGGATATATCGTCGTATGAAGTAACGCCCGGCATGATCAGGATGATCGCCAGGAACACGAAAACCGATGTGTCCGGCGTGTGGGTATCTACCGACGTGGCCAAGGATTTTGGTCTCACCAAAGGCAGTGTAATGCAGACCGAACAGGGAACGATGAGCGTCGCAGGCGTGTTTGATTGGCCGAACGATGGTCGTGACACGCGATTCGCCTACGCGTTCCTTGTGCCCGTATCTGCGTCGAATGGCACGTTCGACGAATGTTGGGTCAGACAGTGGCCGCAAAGCGGGCAGACGGAGGATGTGTTGTTTTCCACGCTGGTTGCGTCGGGTTCGTCATCCAATGCCGGCGTGACGCAGGTGAATAAGAGTTTCGATTCGCATTACGATGCGCAAGCTTCGTACGGGCAGCGCATGACTCGTTGGATGCCGTGGCTGGGATTGGCTGTGGGGCTGATGTTCGGCGCGTTCGGCGTGCGTCGTCGTAGATTGGAATATGCTGGCGCATTGCATTCAGGGCAGTCCAAAGGTGCGCAATTGCTGGAAATCGCTGTGGAAACGTTGATTTGGAGCGGTTTGGCGTGTGCCTCTTCGGCCGCGCTGTTGGGTGCGTATTGCGTTCGCATGAGCATCGCCGATTCAATGACCGTATGGTTGGGTGCGATGCGCGCGCCATGTGCGATATTCGCTGGAGTGATGGTATCAAGCGTGCTCGTCGGTATGACGATACGTGAAACGCAGTTGTTCCGTTTCTTCAAGCAACGCTAGAGTGTGCTAACCATGGTTCGGCTGAGGATGATTTCATTAGGTCCCATTGCCGTCGATACTGGAAAACCGCCAGTATCGACGGCAATGGAATGCGAAAGATGATGATGCGTTAGCTCAACGCTTTCTTGATGCGCTGCAGGCTGATCGGCTTCGGCGTGCCGAGTTCCTGCGCCCACAATGATACGTAGAATTCCTCAAGCATCCAACGTGCGGTGACCGCCTGCTTCATCAACGCCTCATGACGCGGACCTGCAGGCTCACGTTCGGCCTTCGCCATGGCCTTGTCGGCCAACTGCTTGGCCTCATCAGCCTCCCAAGCCCAACGCACATCACGATTCTTGTCGTTCTTCGCCTTACCTAAACGAAGCACGTCAGCATGCAGATACCGTTCAATCGACGCTAACGCATCCGGGGGAGTCTTGCCGATGAATCCCGGATACACCAGCGTGGCGATATGCTCACGAATCGACTGCAAAACGCTCAACATCGGCAGATCGGCCTTGCCTGACACGGCTTTATCAACCTCCGCATACCGCTTCAAAATAGCGATCACATCATGCGCAACCGCATACACGGTATCTTCGAACACTTCACGCACATCAAGCACCGCATTCGCCAACGCCTCATCATCCGGCAATTCGTCAACATTCGGCAGCAAACGCTTCACCGCAGCCAACTGCAGATCCTCAGTAAGATCCTTCGTGGACTGATATGGTGCGGACGCCAACATCAACGCCTCCGCACCCAACCAACGCGACGAAATACGCTCGCTCGGCATACGCAAAACATCAAGTGCACCGCGCCACAGCATGGTGGAACGAGCTTCGGTAGTGGCACCAGCCTTATGCAGCAGATTGGCCTGCTCCACAAGCTTGCCCTGATTTCCAGCGTTTTCCGCCTGCTTCTTTACCATCTGCCGTGCGGAAGCCTCGGCTTGCTCCGCAAACTTGCGCTGCAACTCCACCAACGATTTGCCCGAGCCAAGCACCTTGACAGGGCCCCGCGCATGACGCCTGCCATGCTGACTCTTGCGACTCGGAGGCAACTGCTGCTCCACAGAGAACGTCACGCGCAAATACGGCGTGAGCTTGCTCCACAATTCACCAGTCAACACTTCAGGGTGAATCTGCGCGCCAACGATGCTGATGGCCGCCTGCGTGAACGTATGAGGCAAATCCGGCCACGCGGCCACACCCTCCGCATTGGTAGGAGCAAGATTCGGCTTCTGCTGGTTACCGGAACCAGGCAGATCCGGATACCTCTCATCAATCCACGCACGAATCTTATGAGCCGTATCAGGAGCGGGAACAAACTGCACGCGCAACGTTTTCGGCAACGACTTGATCATGCCGACAATCAACTCATCCAGCAATCCGGGAACATTCCACGTGAACTGTTCCGGTGTCAAACGAGACAACACCTTCAACGGCACATGCACGGTCACGCCATCGTTTGGATCATGCGGATCATACACATAACTCAACCGCAAATCGATAGGGGAGCCGTCCGTACCCAACGTATGCCAATGATCCGGATAATCAGCCAACGACACTGACTCGGCATCAGCAAGACGCTCCACCTTCTCCGGATCAAAATCCAACAAATCCGGCTGCTCATCATGCTTTGACTTCCACCATTTCGCAAGATCCGCAACCGACGTGACAGTATTGGGAATCACCGAATTATAAAAATCGAACAGATCCTCATCACTGACCGCCTGCGCCATCTGACGTGTGCGACTCGCATCGTCGGCGGCATCCTCCAACACATCGCGATTCTTCGCAATGAAATCGTCATACGAGAACCGCTGCTGAATATCGCCCTCGACCAAACCCTGACGAATCAGAAAATCACGGGCCTCCAGCGGATTGATACGACCCCACTGCACCGTACGATCCTGCACTATCGGCAAACCATACAACAGTACCTTCGCGCTCGCCACCGCGGAGCCACGCGAACCAGACCAATGCGGATCCGCATACGTGGTTCGCGTCAACGAACCCGCCAACGGTTCAGCCCAAGCAGGATCGATCTGGGCGGAATATCGCGCCCACAAGCGGCTCGTTTCCACCAACTCCGTGCTCATCACCCATTGCGGGGTCGACTTGGCTACGGCGGAGGCGGGGAACAGGGCGAAATGCGTGCCGCGCGCGCCCTGATAGTCGTTCTTCGCCATCTTCTGCGCACGTTTCATCGCGCGTGCCCGTGCCGCTCCCTTGAGCCCGGCGAAATCGGAAGCCTTCGGCTCGCGCACGATCTGCATGCCCATCATGGACAGCAGGCCGGAAAGCATGGACGTGTGGATGCCCTGCGCGTCCCATGAGCAGCACAGCGAATGCGCTGCCTGCTGGTTGAGCGGTAGCTGGCGGATTTCCAACGGTGGGCGGGACACGGGAATCGGCTCGCCGAGCTTGAATGTGAACTCCCGGCACATTTCGCGCAGCTGGGCGACCAGATCCTTCCATTGGCGCATGCGCAGCCAACTCAAGTACTCGGTCTTGCAGATGCGGCGCAGTGCGGAATTGCTTGGTTCGCCATCAGCTTGGAACACGCGGTCCCACAGGTTCAACGCGGTCAGAAAGTCACTGGTCGGGTCCGCATACCGGTTGTGGATGCGGTCCGCCTCCTCACGGTTCTCATCGGGACGTTCGCGCGGATCCTGCAGGCTGAGGAACGCCACGACCACCAATACGGCGGCCAGTGTGTTCGGCGTGGTTGACTTCGCGGCCTCGATGATCATGCGGCCCAAACGCACGTCGATCGGGATGCGCGCCAGCATGCGGCCCGTATGCGTCAACATCACTTCGCCATGCTTGCGGGCGATGGCCTTCAGTTCGGTCAGCTCGTTGAAACCATCGGACACGGCCTTCATATCCGGCGGGTCGATGAAACCGAAATCCGTCACATCCCGCGCGGTGCGCGCCACGCCCACCGACAGCATGTGCAGGACGACCGCGCCCAAGGACGTGCGTAGGATCTCCGGCTCCGTGAATTCGGGACGCGTCTCGAAATCCTCACGTGAGTACAGGCGGATCGCGATGCCGTCGGCGATACGGCCGCAGCGGCCCGAACGTTGGTTCGCGCTCGCCTGGCTGATTGGTTCGATCGGCAGCCGCTGCACCTTCGCCGTCTTCGAATAACGGGAGATGCGCGCCGTGCCCGGATCGACCACATAGCGGATGCCCGGCACCGTCAACGACGTTTCGGCCACGTTCGTGGCGATCACGATGCGCTGATGCTCGTGCGGCTCGAACACCTTATGCTGCTCCTTCGAGGAGAGCCTGGCGAACAGGGGCACGATCTCGATCGCGTCGGGGCGGCGCATGTCCACCGCGCGCGGTCCGTAATGGCGGCGCAGCGCGTTTTCGAATTCGTGGATGTCGCGCTCGCCGGAGGCGAACACGAGGATGTCGCGTGGCCCGCGGTCGTGGCTTGAATGGATGACCAGTTCGGCGCAGGCGCGTGCCACGGCGGTGGGCATGTCCACGTTCGTATCGCGTGAATCGCGGCCATCCCTACCATCCGGCGCTGCGGACAGGCTCTCGTAGTCAGCGTCTCCCGGCATCGCGCCGGTTTCGAAGCCCGGCACGGAGCGCATCAGCGCCGGCGCGGTACCCAACGGCTCGTACACGATCTGCACGGGGTAGGTGCGTCCCGACACTTCGATCACCGGCACTTTCGTATGCAGCGCGTGTTCGAAATGCTCCTGGAACTTCACCGAATCGATGGTGGCGGACGTGATGACGAGCTTCAGATCGCGTCGTTTCGGCAGCAACGCGGTCAGATAGCCGAGCAGGAAATCGATGTTCAGGCTGCGCTCATGCGCCTCGTCGATGACGATCGTGTCGTACTGCATGAGCTTGGGATCGCGTTGGATTTGCGCCAGCAGGATACCGTCGGTCACGACGCGCAGCCGTGTCTTCGGCGAGCTTTCGTCGGTGAACCGCACCTGATAGCCGACTTCCTCGCCCAGCTTCACTCCCATTTCGCTGGCGATTCGCTCGGCGACGGTACGTGCGGCGAGCCTGCGCGGCTGCGTGTGCACGATCTGCCTGCCATGCGAGCCGCGGCCCAGCTCAAGCAGGATCTTCGGTAGCTGCGTGGTCTTACCGGAACCCGTCTGTCCGGAAATGATCACCACCTGGCTTGCTCTGACCGCTTCGGCGATGTCGTCGCGCGCCGTGGAAACCGGCAGTTGGGAGGGATATTCGAATTTCATGCCTTCATAACCTCGATGACGCGGAAGCCTTTCGAACTCGCGTACTTGCTTACCTCATATCCGTCGCCGAGCTGCGTGGCAAGCCACGGAATCAACGAATCCGACCCCAGATTCTTCTGCACCACCAAATAGGCGGTACCACCCGCATTCAAACGTGGCAGCCACGTCATCAACAACTCATGCAGCACATCCTTGCCAACACGAATCGGCGGATTCGACCAAATCAGATCAAACGTCATATCCGAAGGGATCTCATCGGCGGTGACCGCATGAACGTTCCTCACACCATTGAGCTCGGCATTGCGACGCGTCAGATCCAACGCGCGTTCATTCACGTCCAACGCCCAAATATCAGCCTTCGGCGAAGCAAAACCAAGTGTCAACGCAATCGGACCCCAACCGCAACCCAGATCAAGGAACGTACCCTCCTCAGGAGGCTCCGGAGCCTGACGAAGCAGCACGGACGTTCCCAAATCCACGCGATTGCCGGAAAACACGCCATTGGAAACCTCAACATCGGCCTCATTGCCTCGCAACACAACATGCAGCCTCTTACGTACATCCTTCGACTGCGGATCAGCCGCGAAATACTGTTCGGCCTGTGCCATACCCACTCCTTGCAAACGCTCGCCTCCGGCATCACGCAAACCACGCTCATCCACGTGGCGAATGCCCGATACCCATGTCTCTAGAGAATGATGATAATAAAGACACCATAGTTTAACCGTGAGAGGTGCCATTGAGCCAAGAAAACGACATCGAGCATAGCATGAGCGCCAACGACGTGTCAGGCGTGCTCGCCGACCAGTCCGAAGTGCTGCTTGATACCAACGGCGAGAACCATTTCAACGAATCCCATGACGAACAATGGCAGGAACGCGAATCCCGCAATGCGTTGAAGCATGTGTCCGGACTCGGCGAAATGCAAGACGTCACCGAAGTCGAATACCGAAAAGTCCGCCTCGAACGCGTTGTGCTCGTCGGCGTGTGGTCCAGCCGTGAAACCACACAGGCACAGGCCGAAGAATCATTGAGAGAACTTGCCGCGCTCGCCGAAACCGCCGGCGCCGTGGTATGCGACGGCCTGCTGCAGCATCGTATCAAGCCGGACGCAGCTACATACGTTGGCTCCGGCAAAGCCCGCGAACTCGCCGGAATCGTGGCGCAAGAGGAAGCCGACACCATCGTTGTGGACGACGACCTGCCGCCAAGCCAACGCCGCGCCTTGGAAGACGCCACCAAAGTGAAGGTCGTGGATCGCACTGCCGTGATCCTCGACATTTTCGCCCAACATGCGACCTCACGCGAAGGCAAAGCCCAAGTGGAACTGGCACAACTCCAGTACATGCTGCCACGACTGCGAGGCTGGGGCGGATCACTGTCGCGACAGGCAGGTGGCCGCGCCGCAGGAGACGCGGGCATCGGCTCGCGAGGACCTGGCGAAACGAAAATCGAAATGGACCGCCGTGTGATCCGAAGCCGCATCGCCAAACTCCGCAAACAGATCGAACAGATGGCTCCCGCGCGTGACGTCAAACGTGGCGCTCGCCGTCGTTTCGGATTGCCGACCGTTGCTGTGGTTGGATATACGAACGCGGGCAAATCGTCGTTGACGAATCGGTTGACCGGATCAGCGGAATTGGTGGAGAACGCGCTATTCGCCACATTGGACACCGCAGTGCGCAGGGCGCGTGCCAAAGATGGACGTCAATATGCGTACGTCGATACCGTCGGGTTCGTGCGTCGACTGCCTACGCAGCTGATTGAAGCGTTCAAATCCACGCTGGAGGAGGTTTCCGAAGCCGATCTGATCGTGCATGTGGTGGACGGATCGCATCCGGACCCGTTCTCGCAAATCGACGCGGTCGACGATGTGCTTTCCGACATCGACGGCGTCGAAACCATTCCCACGATTATCGTGTTCAACAAGGCCGACCGTATGGATGAGGCCACACGCGAGCGTATCGAGGCGTTGATGCCGGAAGCGTACATCGTATCGGCGTTTTCCGGCGAAGGCGTCGACGAGCTGCGTATGCAGGTGGAATCCATGCTGCCGACGCCGAACGTGCATGTCGAGGCGTTGCTGCCATACACTGCCGGTTCGCTGGTGTCGCGCGTACGTGAATACGGCAAAGTGATCAACGTCGAATACCGTGACGACGGTATGATGCTCGAAGCGGAAGTGGACGATCATTTGGCTGCGCAAATCGTGGAACAGTCAATCGGCTGAAAACCTTGCAAAACAGTGCAACGCAACGGACACAGCGTTTGTGAGCGCTCACATCTTTTGTGATGCATATCACTTTTCATTATTTGCAAGTCGTGTTATAACGCCTTGAAACGTCATGCTGTGTGGATAAAGTAAAGATGAAATTCTAAGAGAAAACCTGCTACCAGCGGGACATTCTTTCTTATAAGAGAGGTAAGCACATGGTGGATTCACCAATCAAGCCCACAAAGCTCGCTATCATCGGTGCCGGTGCAGTCGGCTCCACTCTCGCTTTCGCTGCCGCTCAGCGTGGCGTCGCACGTGAGATCGTGCTCGAAGACATTGCCAAGGAACGCGTCGAAGCCGAAGTACTCGACATGCAGCACGGCTCCAGCTTCTTCCCGACCGTGTCCATCGCAGGCTCCGATGATCCGGAAATCTGCCGCGACGCCGACATGATCGTCATCACCGCAGGTCCGCGTCAGAAGCCGGGTCAGTCCCGTCTCGAACTGGTCGGTGCCACCATCAACATTCTCAAGGCCATCATTCCTGGCCTCGTGAAGGTCGCTCCGAACGCCATTTACATGCTCATCACCAACCCGGTTGATATCGCAACCCATGTTGCCCAGAAGATCTCCGGCCTGCCGGCAAACCAGGTCTTCGGCTCCGGTACCAACCTTGACTCCGCACGTCTGCGCTTCCTGATCGCCCAGCAGACCGGCGTCAACGTCAAGAACGTGCACGCCTACATCGCCGGCGAACACGGCGACTCCGAAGTGCCGCTGTGGGCCTCCGCCACCATCGGCGGCGTCCCGATGTGCGACTGGACCCCGCTGCCGGGCCACGATCCGCTGGACGCCGAAGTTCGTGAGCAGATCCACCAGGACGTCAAGAACGCCGCCTACAAGATCATCAACGGCAAGGGCGCAACCAACTACGCCATCGGCATGTCCGGCGTTGACATCATCGAAGCCGTCATGCGCGACTCCAACCGCATCCTGCCGGTCAGTTCCATGCTGCACGACTTCCACGGCATCTCCGACGTGTGCATGTCCGTGCCGACCCTGCTCAACCGTTCCGGCGTCAATACCGCCATCAACACCCCGGTGTCCGACCGCGAGCTTGCAGCCCTTACGCGTTCCGCAGAGACGCTGAAGGAAACCGCTGCCCAGTTCGGCTTCTGATAAAAAACGCGGTAACGGAGTGCCAGCTGCGTTACGCGGAATTCGACGTACCTCTGTACGCCTTCATTCCGTGCGCCTTGCTGTCACACGCGTTACCGCGTTTTTTATTGTTTTCTGGCGGTAACGGAGTGCTAGCTGCGTTACCGCTTTTTGGTTGCTTGGGTATTGACAGGCGATTGATCAGTCGTTAGACTGCAAAAAGAAATAAGGAAACCCCGGCCTATGGCTGGGGTTTCTTGCGTTTTGAGAGCAATGAAAATGGTATTGAGAAACAATTTCAATAAGTTTCTTAATCGGGCTGAAAGATTAAGCATATGGCACATGACCACGCGCACGGATCGATAGCGAACACAGGAGCGGAACATCAAAAACGGCTCATGATGTCGCTCGGTCTCACCTCGACGGTATTCATAGCGGAAGTCATCAGCGCGGTCATCACAGAATCGTTGGCGCTGCTCGTTGATGCCGGACACATGCTCACCGACATGTCCGTACTCATCGCATCAACCGTCACCGCAATACTGATGCAACGCAAGCCCAGCAACAAACGCACCTGGGGCTGGGCAAGGCTCGAAGTGCTAACAGCGGCAGTCGGAGCCCTCATCCTCCTCATCGTAGGTATCTATGCGCTTGTGGAAGCCGGCATGAGACTTTTCGGCGGATCTGCCGACGAAGTAAACGACGTGCGATTGCTGCTCTTCATGGGCATACTCGGCCTCGCGGCCAATATCGGATCAATCTTTATCCTCGCATCGCAAAGCGAAGACAACATGAACATGAAAGCGGCATTCCTTGAAGTCATGAATGACGCTTTAGGGTCCGTTGCCGTAATCGTATCGGCAAGCGTGCTCATCTGCACCGGCTGGGCCGGATTCGACGCTGTGGCAGGTGGCATCATCGCACTCATGATGATCCCGCGAGCCATCAAACTGTTGCGCAACGCGGTTCGCGTGCTTCTCGAAGAAACCCCCAACGGTCTTGATCTCGATGAAGTGCGTTCCCACTTGGAACAAGTGCCGCATGTTGTGGCGGTACACGACATCCACGCGAGCATCGTATCCACAGGCATGCCGATCTTCATGGCGCATGTTGTGGTCGAACAAGGACTCACCATGAAAGAAGCGGCGGAAATACTCGCACAACTACAAGATTGCCTGCGCGAACATTTCCCCGTATCCGTACCTCATACCACCTTCCAACTCGAACCGGAAGGATACAGTTCGACCAGCAAATCCGAAATGCATTCCTAAACATTCTTAAATGACCGGTGCGTTTACCGGAAAAGAATCGCGCCCACAAAGATGGAGTCTTTGTTTATGGCTTCATCTTTGTGGGCGCGATTTCAATGGCGTTGAATAGTCTAACGTCAGATTTTGCGGAGCACGGTGACCACCTTGCCCATGATCTCAGCATGCGTGCCATCGATAGGGGAGTAGGCGGGATTGTGCGGAATGAGCCAGACATGGCCATGATCCTTGCGGAACGTTTTCACCGTGGCTTCATCGTCGAGCAGCGCCGCCACAATATCTCCATTTTCCGCGGTGTTCTGCTCGCGTACCACCACAAAATCACCATCGCAGATAGCCGCGTCAATCATGGAGTCGCCATGTACTTCAAGCATAAACAGATTGCCGGTGCCAGTGAGACGTTCCGGCAGACGCATCACATCGTCCACATGCTGCTCGGCGGTGATGGGCACGCCTGCCGCGATGCGTCCCACCAAGGGGACATCGCGGGAAGCCATGATGGATCCGCTGGAATCAGATTGGCTCGGGAATGGGATGACCTGCGCTACTTTGCCGGGCGAAACCTCGTCATCGTCGAAACTCACGACTTCGATGGCTCTGCCCTTGTTCGCGTTCATGCGAATGAAGCCCTTGTCGTCAAGCACTTGCAACTGGTGTTTGACGGATGACGGACTTTTAAGCCCTGCGGCTTCGCCGATTTCGCGGAATGAGGGAGCGAACCCCTGCTCGACGAGATGTTTTTTAATGGCGCCAAGCACCTTGCGCTGACGGTCGGTCAGCGTGCTTTCATCCGGACGCTCGGCATCCTTTTTGGGCGTGAATGGGACGGTGCTCACGGTGGGCTCCTTTCAGGTCTTAGGCAAGCATAACGCGAAACGCCGAGAAAATCAAACATCTGTTCGAGGTGTGTCTGCAATTATCGAACATTTGTGCCATACTCAGAACATGCGTTCGATAGAACAGCTGTTCGAGAAGGAGTGGCGTGATGGATCGTGTGCCGAAGGCTCATGGCGTTGATTTCAAAGTCTGGGCGGATCGACTGGCCGTAATCATGATGCTGATGGTGCTCGCATGGTGTTTGGCTGGATTGATGATGCCTGCACGCGCGCAGTCAGATCCCGGAGCGACGCCGGTGGTGGTATATACCGTCCAGCCGGGCGATACGTTGTGGGGGTACGCTGCGCGTATTACGCCTGATGGTGGCAATGTTGCGGATACTGTGGACGAGCTGGTACGACTGAATAATCTGGATTCAGTATCGCTTCGGGCCGGTCAAAGACTTATCGTTCCCGACGAGGTATGAACCCGCGCAAGATTGGCCTAGTTCAATGGTTCAGGCTATTCTTGACACCATGCATTGCCCTTTTTGTCAGAATCCAGATACCAAGGTGGTCGATACCCGCATCAGCGATGACGGCCATTCCATCCGCCGTAGGCGTGAATGCCCGAAATGCTCCAAGCGTTTCACCACGCTAGAGACCACTATGTTGTTGGTGGTGAAGCGTTCCGGCAACGCTGAGCAGTTCGATAGGAACAAGGTGATTTCTGGTGTTCGCAAGGCATGCCAGGGCCGTCCGATCAAGGAAGACGATTTGAAGGCTCTTGGCCAGCAGGTCGAAGAGGATCTTCGTGCCCGAGGACTGGCTCAAGTCAAATCCGACGAGGTCGGCAGGGCCATTTTGAAACCGTTGCGTGATCTTGATGAGGTCGCGTATATGCGATTCGCCAGTGTATACCAGAATTTTGAGAATCTTGAGGATTTCCAGAACGCGATCGACGAGCTGAAGGCCGATGCGCTGAAGTAGGTTCGAACGGTTGCGAACGCATATGATAATGCGTTTGTTTTGGCTGAAATGGACTTGGTAGCGCAAAACTGGGCGATTACGGCAAACGGCATTAGGGTTCATGCATTGTGGGGGTTCCAGCCAATAAGTGATTGGAACCCCCACAATGCATTCGTATCGTAGTGGCGTTTGCCGGATTGGGATCGTCAGCTGATCACACGCATACGGATCGTGCCTTCGATGGCTGCGAGTTCGTCCAAAGCCTTCTGGCTGGGGCGCTGGGCCACATCGGTGACCACATAGCCGATTTCGCCTTCGGTGCCCAGTGCCTGTGCCGCGATGTTGATATTCTCTTCTCCGAGCACACGGTTCACCTTGGCAAGTACGCCAGGCAAATTCGCGTGAAGATGCGCGATGCGGAAGTTCGAACGAATATCAGACAGTGTGATCTGCGGAAGATTCACGGACAACATGGTGGATCCCCTGAACCAATAATCCTCAAGACGCTGTGAGACGAACTGTCCGATGGACTTCTGGGCTTCAAGCGTAGACCCGCCAATATGCGGGGTCAGAATCATATTGTCTTCATCCGCAAGGCTCGTCAAAAACTCGTCGCCGCTCTTCTTCGGCTCGACAGGGAACACATCCACTGCGGCGCCCGAAATGTGGCCGGAGTCCAAATGCTTCTTCAGAGCGTCCAAATCAGCCACAAAACCGCGGGAAAGATTGATGAAGATCGAATCCTGCTTCATATGCGCGAACTGGTCCTCACCGAAGAAACCGGTATTGGACTTGCGGCCATCGACATGCAGTGTGACCACATCGGACTGTTCGAGCAGTTCGTTCAGCGTGGAGCAACGATGGGCATTGCCCATGGCAAGCTTCTCTTCAATGTCGTAGAACACCACGCGCATGCCAAGTGCCTCGGCGATGACGGAAAGCTGAGATCCGATATTGCCGTAGCCGATGATGCCGAGCGTCTTGCCCCGCACTTCATGAGAGCCGGAAGCAGACTTGTCCCACATACCGTGCTTCATATGATGGGTGTGCGCAGGAATGCGGCGCATCAGGCAAATGATGTCGCCGATAACCAGTTCCACCACGGAGCGAGTGTTGGAATATGGGGCATTGAACACGGCGACGCCGTGCTTGCCCGCATAGTCGAGATCGACCTGATTGGTGCCGATGCAGAAGCAGCCGACGGCCGTGAGCGTCGGACGTGCGTCGATGACTTTGCTGGTCACGCTGGTTTTGGAGCGAATGCCCAGCAGATCAATGTCTTCCAAGGCGTCGATGAGTTCATCTTCGTTGAGGGCGCCCCTGAGGCACTCGACTTCGAAGCCGTGGTCACGCAGTGACTGTGCCGCGTCAGGATGAATATTTTCAAGTAACAATGCTTTAGGCATGGTTCCTACCTTATAGCTTGAGCAGTTTTTCGTCTGCATTTGTCCGGACTATAAGCAGACGTTGTGTCGGTCTGGTCATGGCGACGTATAAATCGGCTGCGGCCACAATGCGTGAGGGGGCATTCTCCTCGATGCTTCCCGGCTGCACCACCATCACTGCGTCGTATTCCAAGCCTTTCACCATTTGCGTGGAACAAACGGTGACCTGTTCATCCCAAGAGCTCTGCGCATCGAGACGGTCGAACTCCTTCGCCGTCAATGTTTCGCGAAGCTGTTCGTACACCCGCCTGCGCAACGGCTTGACCATATCGTCAGGTGCGATGATGGCCACGCGTCCGGTGCCATCGGAGGAGACGAATGCGCGGACCAGATCGACGGTCTGCTGTGCCACGGCATCGGCAATCAGACTGTCGTCGGCCAGAGTGAGGCGCTTGACCGAATCCGGCACGCCACGCACCGCATTGACGGTGGAGATGTACAATCCCTCCGTTGCCGCGAAATCACAGGCGAGCTGCGACACTTCCTTCGGATTGCGGTAATTAATCGTCAATTCGTTGAGTTGCCAATTGTGGGGTCCGAACAACGGATCCATCATACGCCGCCACGAACGGGTGCCGCCCAATGCGGAGGTTTGCGCAACATCGCCCACAATGGTGAACGAACGCGACGGGCAACGGCGGATGAGCATGCGCCAATCCATGGCGGTGAGTTCCTGAGCTTCATCGACAACGATATGCCCATATGTCCATTCACGGTCTGCGGCGGCGCGCTGCGCGGTGAGTTCCGCGTCCATCCCGTTGATATTGTCGACCAACATCTGCGAAGTGACGATGCCGGAGCCGATGCCAGCTTGAGCCAGCGTATCTTGCGCGAACTGCTCCTCCTCGGCGCGCTTGGCGTCCAACGCCTTTTGGCGGGCGACCGCTTTGGGGTCGGGGCCAAGCAGTTCCATGGCTTCATCCAGCAGCGGAATATCGCTGACGGTAAACGGCGACCCTTTGGGGCGAACCAATGCTTCGATATCGCGTTCCTCAAGCCATGGTGCGAAGCGACGAAGCTGCTGCGGCTTGCAGAACAGTTGGTCGATAAGCCATTCGCCGGTCATCGGCAACCATGCGAGATTCAACGTCTTGCGCAAGGTGTCATTCATGCGCAACTGCTGCATCACATCCGTCAACTCCGCCTGCTCCGGCTCGTAATCAAGCTTGTCCACATAACGGTTGCGCATGGCGATCAACATGCTATGCACGAAAGTTTCGCGTGCTTTGTTGTGCTGCTGTCGCGTGCGCTTGGCATCGGTGATGGCCTGTTCGATATCCGCGCGCACGATGGGCACTGCGAATCCGTTGATGCGGATCGACGGCAATGATGCGGGGACGCGTTCTCGTGCGGCAACGGCATTGGCGATGGCTTTGGACATACGACGTTCGCCCTTCAATTTCGCGGCGAACGGGTTGTCATGCGCCGTCGCGATCACGCCGGGGATCAGATCGGCGATGGTTCGGCTGACCACTCCGGTCTCGCCGAGGGAGGGGAGCACCTGATCGATGTAATGCAGGAAGGTTGAGCTCGGTCCGACCACGAGCACACCGGAGCGTTCGAGCATTCGCCGATGCGTGTAGAGCAGATATGCCGCACGGTGCAGCGCCACGGCGGTTTTGCCGGTACCCGGTCCACCCTGCACCACCACGGCCTGGTTGAGGTCGGCGCGAATAATGCGATCCTGCTCGGCTTGGATGGTTGCCACGATATCGGTCATCTTGCCGGTGCGCTTGGCGTTCAACGATGAGAGCAGCGCGCCTTCGCCGGTCAGAGTGCCGTCCGAAGACGCCTGCCCGACCTGGTCGGAGTGCACATCGAGCACCTCGTCTTCAACGCCGACCACTTCACGGAAGCTGAGTGTGATATGGCGGCGCATTACGATATCGCCATGATTGGAAGGCGTCGCTTCGTAGAACGGACGTGCCGCGTCGGCTCGCCAATCGGTGAGGATCGGCTCGTGGTTTTCGTTGGACAGTCCGATACGCCCGATGTATCTGTGCGCACCGTGGACATCGTCGAGTCTGCCGAACACCAGGCGATCTTCGACGGCACGCAGCTGGGTGAGGCGATCCTCGTACATGGTGGCGAAGGAATCGCGTTCGGTGCGTTGCGTGGGCGATCCGTGCGAGCCGGCAGCACGCACGGTGTCGAGACGGGCACGAGCTTGGGTCCGCAGATCATCCAAGCGGCCGTACGCGCGGCTGACGGCCTGTTGTTCTTCACGCAACTGGGCGGAATAACTCGACATCTGCAATCCCTTCCTCACAAAACTTAGGCACTCCAATGTACCCCGAGGCTTCTACGAAAACCGACGAGGGCGAGTGCGACATAGCGAAGCAAGGATGAATTTACGGTAGTTGATTTGATGCCATTCGTTCAATGTGGGGAAAATCAACCTCAGCATTTGCTGATTTTTTCCATTTATGTGGGGATTTATGGTGATGCGTGGGGTAAAGTGGGGAAAGAGTTTTGGGTCTAGGTGTTCCCGCGCATCATGTAAGGAGGTGTGGCGATGGTTCAAAGCGTTGAAACCGAGCCCTTCTCCGACGATGGTTCGACGCAAGCGAGCGGTGTGATGGCTGGACTGCCTCCGCTGCTGTTGGGAACATACACTCCAAAAATCGACGCCAAAGGACGTATGGCATTGCCTGCAAAATTTCGCAGCCAGCTGGGACCGGGCATGGTGATGGCCCGTGGTCAGGAGCGATGTGTCTATCTGTTGCCCCAATCGGAATTTCGCCGGATCGCATTGCAGATCCAGCGCACATCCATGGGAAACAAGGCTGCACGTGATTATTTGCGTGTGTTCCTTTCCGGCGCGGTTGATCAGGAGCCAGACAGGCAAGGACGTGTGCTCGTGCCGCAGATGTTGCGCGATTACGCGAATTTGGGAAGCGACATCGTGGTGATTGGCGTGGGGACCCGAGCGGAGATTTGGAACAAGCAGGCATGGGAGGAATATCTCGCCGAACAGGAGCAGGGATATTCCGATATTGCCGATGACGTATTACCGGCGGTGGAATTCTGATGACAGATGTAACGACCATACATCAGCCAGTGTTGCTGCGCGACTGCGTGGATCTGGTGGTCCCGGCGTTGGCGAGGCCAGGGTCGATTGCGGTGGATTGCACGCTTGGTTTGGCGGGGCATTCCACGGCTTTTCTCAAAGCGAGTCCGCAAGCGCGTCTGATCGGCATCGATCGAGACACGGAGGCGCTTTCGCTCGCCACGCAGCGAATGCGGATGGAAGGTCTTGCCGACCGCTTCATACCCGTGCACGCCGCATTCGACGATTTCGCGCAAGTGCTTGATGATCAGGGGATCGACCAGGTAAACGCCGTGTTCATGGATTTGGGATTGTCGAGTTTGCAGATTGATGAGACGGAGCGGGGATTCTCCTATTCTCACGATGCGCCTTTGGACATGCGTATGGACGTGACCCAGCCATTGACCGCCGAACAGATACTTGCTGAATATTCGTTCGCTGATCTGGTACGCATTTTCCGTACATATGGTGAGGAACGCTTCTCCAAGCAGATAGCCCGCGAAATCGTGCGTAGGCGTGAGATCGAACCATTGACCACATCGGGGCAGCTCAACCGATTGGTGGATGAGGTTGTGCCGCAAGCGCACCGTCCTGCGGGAAATCCCGCGAAACGTGTGTTCCAGGCATTACGTATTGAAGTCAACGGCGAGCTCGACAAATTGGCGGGGACGCTACCGCAGATCGCCAACCATCTTGCGGTGGGAGGACGTTTGGTGGTGGAGTCGTACCATTCGCTGGAAGACAAGACCGTCAAAACATTTATGAATCAAGGTCTGAAAGCTGACGTGCCCGCAGATATGCCGGTAATACCCCCGGATATGATGCCGTTCTTCAAAGAACTGACGCGAGGCGCCATCAAAGCGGCCGAGGAAGAAATCGCCATGAATCCAAGGTCGGCCTCTGTGCGACTGCGCGCAGTGGAACTGACCAGACCAATTCCTGAACGCTGGCGAAAACGATTCGACCAAGGCAATGATTACGCAAGCATGAAACGACAAGGAAGGAGGGGCTGAACGTGGCCGCACCAAGAACGATCGCATCAAACGCGGCTCCCGCAGGACGCCGGGACCAAACCGAAACCGCTGGCACCACTCGCCCTGAATTGCACGTCGTCAAAGGAACGCGGGCCGAAGGCAACAGCGTCAAGCGAGGATTCGAACATCTCATCACATGGACGCGCACCAGAAGCACTCCATTGTTGCATCTGGTTATCGCCGTGGTGTTCCTCGGCGGATGTCTTCTGGGATCCTTAACGCTGCGTACCCAAATGGTGCAGCATTCCTTCGAGGCGAACCAGATTGAGTCGAACATTACCCGCCTGACCCAAGACGTGGAAGATGACCAGGCCAAGCTTGACGAACTTGAAGCCTCGCTGCCGAGCAAGGCCGAGGAAATGGGCATGGTGCCCCAAAAAGGCGCTCTAACGATTGATCTGAACGGCTACCAGCCAAGCGGAGACGACGCTCAGTGAATCCTTTTCACCGCACTTACGCACGTTTCCACAAGAAACTGCTTACGAAAACCATGGCCATCGGCGTCATTCTGGCGTTGATGGGCACGGCGTGCCTTATTCAATTGGCCAACATCCAGTTGATCAATGGCAAAACCATGGCGCAGGCCGCGGCGCAAAGCCGCACGATTACCGTGACTTTGAAGGCACGGCGCGGCAAAATCATGGACACGAACGGCTCGATTCTCGCGCAAAGCGTGGAGCGCTACACCATCATCGGCAACCCCGAGGAAGCACAGGCCTTCACGCCAATAACCTGCACCAAACAGACCGGAGACAACTGCCACCAGATCGACGGCAAACCGGTAGGTGCCACAGGAGCCGCGGCCGTGGCCAGGCTACTCGCCCCGGTACTGGGCATGGATGCTACCGAATTGGGTGCCATGCTCTCGGGAACAGGCCAATACGCGGTGCTGAAGAAAGACGTGACGCCGGCGGTTAAACGCAAAATCTCCAAGCTCAATCTGGGCGGTATCGTCTATGCGGAACTCAGCAACGAACGCATCTATTCCAACGGAACCCTGATGGGCGCACTGCTGGGAGGCGTCGATGGCGAAGGCAAAGGCGTTGCCGGTATCGAACAAATGGAAAACAAGACGCTGACCGGCGAAGACGGATACCAGGTCTACCAACAAGGCAACAACGGCGTCGAAATCCCAGGAACCATGACCGAATCAAAAGATGCGGTCAACGGATCCGACGTCACCCTGACCATCGATCACGACGTGCAGTGGTATGTCGAAAAAGTACTGAGAGAAAGCTGCGAGAAATACAGTTCGCCATGGGGAATCGCTGTGGTGCAGGACACCCAAACGGGGGATATTCTCGCGCTCGCCGACAGTGACGAGATCGAAGCCGGCAGCGATCAGGCGAAGATGACGGTTTCCAGGGCCGTCAGCGAAACGTTTGAGCCTGGTTCCATCGGTAAGGTCTTCACAATGTCGGGCATGATCCAGCTTGGATTGCATCAGGCGTCAGACAAATTCACTGTGCCTGACCATATCACGGTGAACGGGCAGACCTACAGCGATGCGACCACCCACGGTGCCGAACACTGGACCCTTGCGGGCATTCTCGAGCAATCGTCGAACGTTGGCATGATCATCGCAGGGGAGAAGATGTCTAACGAGCAGCGATACGATTTCATTAGAAAATTCGGTATCGGCCAAGACAATAGGCTCGGACTTCCTGGCGAATCGGATGGTTTGCTATATTCGGCCGATCAATGGGATCTGCGAACCCAGAACACCGTGTTGTTTGGCCAGGCTTACACGACCAATGCGCTTCAGCTGACGAATGCGGTTGCCGTGATCGCCAATAAGGGCGTCAAGAAGCCGCAGCGCATCATCAAAACGATCAGCGATGCCGAGGGACATTCCGAAGAGCAAAAGCCCAAGGGCGAGGCGACGCGCGTGATTGACGAGCAGGTGGCCTCTCAGGTGATGAACGCCATGGAATCCGTGTCCGACCATTACTCCCAGTTCATCAAGGTGGATGGTTATCGTGTCGCAGCAAAGTCCGGTACGGCGGAAGTCGCTGGTGCCGATGGCAGACTGTCGTCGATTATCAGCGATTATTCGGCGATTATTCCTGCAGACAATCCTCGCTTTGTCGTCACGGTGGTGCTGAAGGATCCGCAAGGCGTTTTTGGTGGTCTGACGGCAGGTCCGGTTACCGCGGAGATTGGTGAATTCCTTATGCAGAAGTATGAAGTGCCGGCGTCAAGTCCGCGAACTGATGCTATTCCAGTAACGTGGTGAGTATGCAAGCATGAAGAACGGAGGGGCGGAAAGATGAGCGCGGTCAGTGAGTCCATGAACAGACGAATGACATTGGGTCTGCTTGCCAGTAGATATGGCTTTGACTTGGATCCTACGTTTGCCACTGAAGTGACGATCACGTCCATTGCGGACGATATCGATTCGGTGCGGCCGGGATCGTTGTTCATGCCGTCCATGCAGGTGGATGAGCAACAGTTACGGCAGGTGCAAGC
>ENA-OVGQ01000098-OVGQ01000098.1-human-gut-metagenome-genome-assembly--contig:-NODE-98-length-111983-cov-18.642065_pt1 | contig 111983 bp, 93 predicted proteins | sample MGYA00237774_ERZ505427 | MGnify/ENA primary metagenome ERZ505427 (study PRJEB26158, sample SAMN06016404) | human gut metagenome | biome: human gut; feature: ankylosing spondylitis patient; material... | reverse complement strand
TGGGGCCACTCCCGCAAGGGGTACTGGCGCATCGCGGGGAGCTGGGTGCTCGCCATCTCGCTCACCAACGACTTCCTCCGTCAGAAGGGATGGGTATGCTTACAGGACGCCTACAAGATGCGCCCTGTAACATAACCATGAGTAACCGCCCACTACGTGAACCGTACGGTGGGTGGTGTGGGAGGACGGCGCGGGGACATCCCTGCGCCTCCTACCCGATTTCAACGGTACGCTTCGCTTACTTTTCGGCGAAGGCCTTCACGAGCATTGCGCCCGCGCCCGGCGGCGGCAGTCGGAAATGCTCCCACGCGAGCATCGTGGCCATGCGACCTCGGGGCGTACGCTGTACGAACCCCTGCTGAATGAGGTAGGGCTCGACCACGTCTTCGAGCGTGTCGCGGTCTTCCCCCACCGCGGCGGCGAGGTTCTCGATCCCGACGGGGCCGCCCGAGAACTTTTCGAGAATCGTGAGGAGGAACTTGCGGTCGATCATGTCGAGGCCCGCCGGATCGACGTCGAGCATCGTGAGCGCGCGGTTGGCGACCTCGCGCGTAATCGTGCCGTCGTGCTTCACCTCGGCGTAGTCGCGCACGCGTCTTAGGAGGCGGTTTGCCACGCGGGGCGTTCCGCGGGAGCGGCACGCTACTTCGCGCGCGCCCTCGAGGTCGATCGAGACGCTGAGAAGACGCGCCGAACGGCGAACGATCGTCACGAGTTCTTCGGTCGTATAGAACTGGAGCTGATTGACGATACCGAAACGCGCGCGCAGGGGGTTCGTGAGCGAACCCGCACGGGTCGTCGCGCCGATCAGCGTAAAGGGTGGCAGATCGATCTTGATCGAACGCGCGGCCGGTCCCTCGCCGATCATGATGTCGATCTGATAGTCCTCAAGCGCAGGATAGAGGATTTCCTCGACGACGGGCGAGAGACGATGGATTTCGTCGATGAAGAGGACGTCGTTTTTCTCAAGGTTCGTGAGAATCGCCGCGAGGTCCCCGGGGCGCTCGAGCACGGGGCCCGACGTCTGCCGGAGGTTCACACCCATTTCATGGGCGACGATGTGCGCGAGCGTCGTTTTTCCGAGCCCGGGCGGACCGAAAAGGAGCAGATGGTCGAGGGGCTCTCCGCGGCGTTTGGCGGCTTCGATGAAGATGTGCAGTTGCTCGCGCACGGCCTGCTGGCCGACGTAGTCGGCCAGCATCGTCGGGCGCAGCGCGCGGTCGATGTTCTCTTCGTTGGGGCTTGCGGTTTCGCCCGCGATGAGGCGCTCGTCGGCGGACATGAGGTTCTCCCGAGAAAGGACGAAGGGGCGTTGTGGGTGTGTGAGAGACTAGCGCGTTTCGGCCCGAGCCTTCGGGCCTCCCCGCAACTTCCGTGTTCTCAGCGCGCAAGGGCTTTCAACGCGAGTCGGATCCCGTCCGAGACGCTGCCGTCGGTCGGGAGGCCCTTCATGGCCGTCTTGGCTTCGCGTTCCGAGTAACCGAGCGCAAGGAGCGCGCTCAGGATGTCGGCGTTGTGGGAGGAAGCTTCCGTCGCGCCTGCGGCGGCAAAGAGCCCCGTCACGATCGCGGAACCCGCGAGTTTTCCCTTGAGTTCGAGGACGAGTCGTTCGGCGGTCTTTTTCCCGATCCCCGGCACCCGAACGAGCGCGGCGGTTTCGCCCGACTCGACCGCTTCGGAAAGCTTCTCGGGCGAGAGCCCCGAGAGAATCGCGAGCGCGATGCGCGGACCGACCCCGGAAATCTTGATGAGTTCGCGAAAGGCCGCGCGCTCCGCGCTCGTGGCAAAGCCGTAGAGAAGTTGCGCGTCTTCGCGCACGACGAGGTGCGTGAAGAGCGTAACTTCAGCCCCTTCGGCGGGCAGGTTGCAAAACGTCGACATCGGCACGTCGACTTCGTAGCCGACGCCCGAAACATCGACGAGGATTTGCGGAGGCCGCTTTTCGAGCAGCACGCCGCGCAGACGTCCGATCATGAGCGTGTTCCTTTCTGAAGTAGTTGCGTCCAGGCCGCGCGCGCGCCGCGTGTCGAGGCGCCGCGTCGGGCGGTCGCGTAGGTGCGCGCCGTAGCGCCCGAGCGCTCGAGCGCGTGCAGTTTCAAGGTGTGCGAGCAGCAGAGCGCGCAGGCGAGCGCGTCGGCCGCGTCGGTGCGCGGAAGAGTCTCCAAGCCGAAGAGGAGCGCCATCATCTGCTGAATCTGCGCTTTGTCGGCTTTGCCGCTTCCGGTCACGGCCTGTTTGATTTCGCTCGGCGTGAATTCTTCGACGCGCAGCCCCTTGAGGGCCGCCGCGACGAGCGCCGCGCCGCGCGCCTGCCCGAGGCGAAGCGTGCTTTGCGGATTGATGTTGACGAAGACCCGCTCGGCCGAACAAACGGTCGGCTGATGCATTTCGATGAGTTCGGTCAAGCGCGACGTGATGACGCCGAGCCGGAAAGCAAGCTCCCCGTCGGGCACGTCGATGACGCCGCAGGCGACGAACCGTTCGGTGCCCCCGCGCACTTCGACAACGGCCCAACCCGTGTGATTCAACCCCGGGTCCATGCCGAGGATGCGCAGGGGAGCCGTCGTCGTGGAAGTCCCGAGCGCGTCCGTCATCAGGGCTTCACCCCCCCGAAGCCGCCCATGCCGGGAAGACCCATGCCGCTCAGGGCGCGCATCATGCGGGAAAGGCCGCCTTTTTTCATGCGCTTCATCATTTCCTGCGTCTGCTCGAACTGTTTCAGGAGACGATTCACTTCTTGCACGGGTACGCCCGCACCGGCGGCGATGCGCTTCTTGCGGCTCGCCTTGATAAGTTCGGGCTTGCGGCGCTCCAGGGGCGTCATCGAGTCGATGATCCCCATCGTGCGGCGCACTTGCTTTTGGACTTCTTTGTCGTTGACCTTACCCGCCATCTCCTGGAACTGCGCGGGGAGCTTCTCCAGGATCGAGGAGAAGTTGTCCATGGCGCCCATTTGCGAAAGCTGCGCGCGGAAATCGTTGAGGTCAAAGCGGTCGCCCGACTTCAATTTCGTCGCGAGCTTTTCGGCTTCGGCGAGGTTGATCGACTTTGTGACGTCCTTCACAAGACCCACGATGTCGCCCATGCCGAGGATGCGGGAGGCCATCGCTTCCGGATCGAACGCGTCGAACCCCGTCAGTTTTTCGCCCGAACCTACGAACTTGATGGGTTTCCCGGTGACGTGGCGCACCGAAAGCGCCGCACCCCCGCGGCTGTCGCCGTCCGTCTTCGTGAGGATGATCCCCGTGAGAGGAAGCCGTTCGTGGAAAGCCTTTGCCGTATTGACCGCGTCCTGACCGAGCATCGCGTCGATCACGAAGAGCGTTTCGGCGGGCTTCAGGAACGTATTGAGTTCGGCAACTTCGCGCATCATCGCTTCGTCGATCGCCAGACGACCGGCCGTGTCGACGATCAGAACGTCGTAGAAGCGACGGCGGGCATGGTCGATCGCGCCCGCGGCAATGTCGAGGGGTTTTTCGTTCGGAGTCGAGGGGAACCAGTCGGCGCCCGCCTGTGCGGTGACGGTCTTCAACTGTTCGATGGCGGCGGGTCGATAGACGTCGGCCGACACCGTCAGAACCTTTTTCTTCATCGTCTCGACGAGGTACTTCGCGAGCTTGCCCGCGGAGGTCGTCTTCCCTGCACCCTGAAGGCCCGCAAGAAGAATCACGGCCGGAGGCTGCACGCGCAGATTGAGACTGCGCTCTTCTTCGGACAGGTCGCCCCCGATGATGGCGGTGAGCTCGCGCTGCACGACGCCCACGAGCGCCTGACCGGGGTTGAGGTTGCCGACCACCTCCTCGCCCATGGCTTTTTCTTTGATGCGGGCGAGCACCTCGCGGACAACGGGGAGCGCCACGTCGGCTTCGAGAAGCGCCATGCGCACTTCGCGCAACATGTCGCGGGTGTTTTCTTCCGTAAGGCGCGCCTGACCGCGCATCGTCTTCACGATTTTCGAAAGACGCTGGCTGAGTGAATCGAACATGTGGGTTCCTCTGTGGATCCCGGCGTCAACCGCGACGGGGATCGGAATTTCGGCCGGCTGCGTCGGGGGCGCAGTCGCCCGAAAAGGGCGAGCGCCGCACCCGGAGCCCGCCGGACGTGCCGCTCCGGGATCGGTCGGAAGCACTGAAACTTCAGTCTTTCCTAAGACCGGAGGCTATAGAATAAAGACAATTGCGGCGGGTCTTCCCGAGCATCCCGGACGGGGTGCGGGCCCGCGGCATCCGGGGAGTTTTCCGTCCCTCGGAAAACGACATATTTTAAGGGGAGCCGGCCGCTTTTGCTTGTACGGTCATTCAGCCGGCCGCACATCGAAGAGGACCAAAGAGGACCACGGTCGACGAGCTCCGACGACGAATCGAGAAAGAACGAATGACAATGATGACGATTTGCACGGGCCTGGCCGCCCTCCTTTATCTTGCGGCCGGAACGGCCATCGTGGGGGCCATGAAAAACGACACGCCGCGCGCGTCGGGACTCATCCGAGTGCCGATTTTGCTCGGCATGCTCCTTCAGGGGTACGCGATTCAGGGCGAGATGTTTCGCGCCGACGCCGTTCACTTCGGGTTCGGCTTTGCGATCTCGGTGACGTTCTTCTTCGCCGTGCTCGTGCTTCTTGTCGAATCGTACGTGCACCGTCTGCACGGCCAGTTCGGGATCATTCTCGTGGCGGCCGCCTTTGCCGTGCTTCTCCCCGTGGTCTTCCCGGGGCAGCCGATCCCGGCCGCCGAATGGACGACGCTCTTTCGCTGGCACCTCCTCCTGGCCATCGCCGCCTACGGCTTCATGACGATCGCGCTCGTGCATGCCGTCTTGATGGGTTGCCAGAACCGCGCGCTCAAAGCACCGGGTGAAGAGTCGAAGTTCCTCGCTTCGATGCCGGGGCTCGTCGTCATGGAGCGGATTTTCTTCCGCATCGTTGCGGCGGGGTTCCTCTGTCTCACGCTCGTTCTCGTGACCGGGTCGATCGCGACGAAGGAGCAGTACGGCGTCTTCATCCATCTCGACCACAAGATGATTCTCACGTGGCTCTCTTGGGCGATCTTCGGGTTGCTGCTCGCGGGCCGCTACTTCGCCGGGTGGCGCGCCAAGACCGCGCTGCGGTGGTTCTGGGTGGGCTTCGCGGTTCTCGTCGTCGCGTACGTGGGCTACAGCTTCATCCTTGAAGTCTTCTGAGCAACGGGCATGGGACGCATTCTCTTTTTCGTGGGACTCGCCGTCCTCATGTGGGTGGCGTGGGCGATCTCGCGCCGCAACAACAAGCTCGACAACGAAGAGCGCCGCGAACTGCGGCGCCTTCGTCGGGAAAAGGCCGAAGGCGAAAAGCGTGCCGAACGCACGCGTGCCCTCGGCGAAACGATGGTGAAGTGCGCGCGGTGCGGGACGTACTTCCCGAAGAGGGAAGGCGTTCGCCGGGGCGATCGCCTCTACTGTTCGGTCGCGTGCCGCGATAAATCGAACGATTCGAACGGAGCCGACCCGTCGTGAAGGCTTTCGTACAAACCGGCCGACTCGACGGCGTTCTCCAACGCATGTCTCCTCACTGCGACGCCCGCCCTGCGGGCGTTGTCGTTTCGCTACTCGTTCTTCACTACATTTCCCTTCCCGCGGGGGTGTTCGAGGGCGAATGCGTCGACCGGCTCTTTACGGGCACGTGGCGCGAGGGGGACCCCGACGAGGTACGGAACCTGCGCGTTTCGGCGCATTTTTTCATTCGCCGCAACGGCGAAATCCGTCAGTACGTCTCTATCGACGATCGGGCCTGGCACGCGGGACTCTCGAACTTTCGGGGTCGAAACGCCTGCAACGATTTTTCGGTTGGGGTTGAAATCGAAGGAACGGGCGAGGTGCCTTTTGAAGATGCGCAGTACGCGGCCTTGGGGCGCTTGATCGAGCGGCTCGTCGAGCTTTTGCCCCTTCGATTCGTTACGGGCCACGAGGTGATCGCTCCGGGTCGGAAGCAGGATCCCGGTCCCTTTTTCGACTGGGACCGCGTCGAGCGGATGCTCCCCGCGGGGCTGGTCCGCGCCACCGATCCCGAAGACTGCGATCGGGCGGCGCTCGAGGAACGCATGCGGGCGCTCGCGGCGGCCGTCGGTGCCTGACCGCCCGCAGGTACTTCGATTCCGGCCATGCCTTGTTGCATGTAGGTACGGTTGCACGTGTCCGACATCGGGCGGTTTTGCTATAGTCCCGAAAAATTTCTTCTCGAATCCTGCTTCTTCGAACCGTACTGCACAAGGACCGACGCCGACATGCTCGCTTCTCTCCTTCAGCTCGTTATCGGCCTCGTCACGACCATCGTCGGGGCGATGCTGCTTCTTCGCGCCTGGCTTTACTACTGGGCCGTTTCGTCGCGCCATCCGCTCGTCGAGATGTCGCGTCGCACGACCGATTGGCTGGTCGGGCCGCTCTCGAAAATCGTCCCCGCTAAGGCGGGGATCGACCGTGCGTCGATTTTGGGTGCGTTCCTCACGGCCTGCGTGACGGTGGTGCTCATACGACTTCTCGCTGGCGGCTTCATCGCCGCGCCGCTCGGCCTCGCGATTGCGCCTTTTGCGCTCCTTTTCCGCTGGGCGCTTGAAATGATTTCCTGGGGGACGCTCATCTGGGCGGTGCTTACGTGGGTGAATCCGGGGAGTCCCATGACCTACACGCTCGCTCTGCTGATCGACCCCTTCCTGCGACCGGTTCGCCGCATGCTCCCGAACTTCAAGGGGATCGACTTCGCGCCGCTCGTCGTCATTTTGCTTGCGAACGTGTTGCTGATCTTCGTCGCGCCGCTTTCGCGCGGGTACCTCGTCTTCTGACGCATTTGAACGCGCGCGAATTTCTTCTCAAAAAAGCCGAAAGCCCGAGACGACGTCTCGGGCTTTCGGCTTTTTCGGGCGCAGGTTCAGTGCGAGTTCGAGTGTCCCGACCCGTCGGCCGACCGGCCGATGAGCGCGAGCGCTTCCGCGCGCGAGAGTGCGTAGTCCTGCGAACCGCGGTGCGTCACCTTGACGGCGGCCGCATAAGCACCTACACGAGCAGCTTCGACCGGATCCGCCCCTTCGACAAGCCCCCAGAGAAGACCGCCCCGATAGGCGTCGCCCGCGCCGACTGGATCGAGCGCGGTCATCCCTTCGGGAAGCGCCGCGGCGGGGACGAACACGGGCGCGTCCGCCCCCGGCAGCCACACCGAAGAGCCGCGCGCGCCGTGCGTATGCCAGACGGTTTTGCCCGATGCGGCGAGCATTCGCGGAGTGAGCCCCGTGAAGCGTTCGATGAGTTCGGCTTCGTAATCGGAAAAAGCGACCCCGAAGGCGCCCGAAACGAGCGTGTGCAAGCCCTCGGGCCCGTAGAGGGGGGTGGCTTGTCCGGGGTCGAAGAGGTAGGGAATCCGCGCTTCCAGGCATCGCTCGGCCTGCCGCAGGGTGGCACGCCGTTCGCCCGGCGCGAGAATCGCAAGCTTCGCCCCCGCTTCGGGCATCGGTGCTTCGTCCGCGCGATCGAGCGCCCCCGCATGAAAGGCGGCGATTTGGTTTCCGTCCGCATCCGTCGTGATGAAGCACTGCGACGAGAAGCAGTCTTGAAGTACGACGAGGCCTGAAAGGTCCGCTCCCCAGCTTTTGAAGCGCTCCAGGTAGGGACCGCCGTCGGCACCGAGAGCACCCCAGAGGACGGGCCGTCCTCCGAGTGCGAGCATCGCCCAGGCGATGTTCGCGGCACAGCCCCCGAAGGAGCGTCGCATGACGGGGGTCGGGAAGGTGAGGTTGATATGGTCGAGCCCTTCGGGGGTCAAGGTATCGGAGAAGCGCCCGGGCGTGGCGAGCACGGTGTCGTAGGCGACGGACCCCGCGACGAGTACGGCGGGTGAAGTCGTCGAAGCAAGAGGAGAAAGCGAAGCGGTCATGAGGAAACAGGGAAAAACATTCGCCCCGAAACCGAAGGTCGCGGGGCGAAGCGGGAAGTCTGAAGGATAACGGCGCTCGTCAGAGGAGCGGATCCACCGCCTTGACGGCTACGTTCGAAGCGCCGTGCGGCAGGGGCGTCGTCACCGTAACGCGGGTGGCGACGGAGTCGCCGGCCGCGAGCACCGCGGGCGTCTGCGGATAGCCGTAGTCGGCGGGCTCGAGCAGACGCTGTGCGATGGTGTCGCCCGCAGGGTCGAGGAGTTTCACCTCCAGGGTCGGCAGGTACTGCGGACGGTCCGTCGTGTTGGCGATCGTGATCGCCACGACGACGGGGACGGGTGCATCGGCAGGCGCCGACGCGTTGGCGCCGCTCATCCCGGACGTCGCATTTGCAACGGTCGCCGGCGTTTCCTCGGGAGCAATCGCGGGAACCGCCTCAAGACGCCCCGTCACGGTGAGGGCCGCGGGTTCGAACCACACGAAGCCCGGGCAGGGCAACGTACGGCAGACGTCCTGGTAGATGACACGCAACGCGGGCATCTGTTGCAGAACCGGTCGATGGAAGTACAGGAGCGCGGCCGCGGCGAGCACGACGAGGAGAAGAAACGCAACGAGCGCCTTGAGTATCCCGAAGCCCCCCGACGCGGCGGGGGGTTCGGCGCGGGAATCGAATTCGGCGAGCTCGTCGGCAAGCGCGCTCATGGCGGCTTCGCCCTTGACCGCGGGGTCTTCGGGCGCGATTTTCGCTCGAAGAGCTTCTTCAAGACGCGCGTCGTCGACGGACGCGGTTTCCGCCTTGGAGAGCGAAAACACCGTACCGCATTCGCCGCAACGCAACGTCTCGTCCGCTTCAACGTCGTCGAAACGCCAAAGTGCGCCGCAGGCCGGGCATCGAAGGATTTTCGCCATGGTTGAGTTCCCCCTCTCTCGGATTTGTTTCTCTTGTGGATCGTGACGGCTCGAACGCCCGATGCAATCAGGCGCGCGTGCCCGCGATGCAGACCCAGTCGCCTTCCTGACGCCAGACGGCGAGCTTCACGGCGGGGTCGACCGCGCGGTAGGCCTCGATCACCTCGTCGGCTTGCTTCGCGAGCACGCCGGAGAGCACGAGTCGACCGCCCGGGGCGACGCGACCGAGGAGCGCGGGCGCGAGGAGCTTCAACGGGTTGGCGAGAATGTTCGCGACGACGATTTCGAAGGTACCGTCCTTCATACCTTCGGGTAGCACGAATTCGGCTTCGACGTCGTTCATGCGGGCGTTGTCGACCGCGGCTTCGACGGCCTGCGGGTCGATGTCGGTGCCGACTGCTTCGCGTGCGCCGACGAGTTTCGCGGCGATCGCGAGAATGCCGGTGCCGCAACCGTAGTCGAGCACGCGGTCGTCGGCACCGACGTTCGCGTCGAGCCACTGAAGGCAGAGGTGCGTCGTCGGGTGCGAGCCCGTACCGAACGCCACGCCCGGGTCGAGACGCAGATTGAGGGCGCCCTCTTTGGGTTCGTGCCAGGTCGGGACGATCCAGAGGCGGTCGGAAACCTGCGTGGGCGGGAACTGCGCCTGTGTGAGACGAACCCAGTCCTGATCCTCGACGGGAGCGCTCGAAAGTACTTCGGGCATGTCACAGCCGAGTTCTTTGCAAAGACGCTCGAGTTCGGCGACGAGGTCGAAATCCTGTTCGACCAGAAGCGACACGATCGAACGGGGCCAGGCGCAGGCCGCAGGCTCGAGCCCGGGTTCGCCGTAGAGGGGCTGCTCGTCGGGGCGGTCGGCGTCCGCGTCTTCAATGGTCGCGGAGAGCGCCCCGGCATCCATCAGTTGGTCGGCGAGTGCTTCCGCACAGCGTTCGTCGGCAAGAAGTTTGATTTCACGCATGTCGAATCGGGCTCCGATGTTCGTTGTGTCCGAGTCGTTACAGAGCGGGACGCCGGACAAGGGAGAGGTGAGAAAAGATGAAACGAAACGGGGCTCCCTCGGGGAACCTCGGAAAAAAAAGAAGACGGAGGCCGCGGCCTCCGTCTTCGAAGTGTACTTGAGAACTCAGCCGGCGCTTGCGCGGTGGCGAAGCTTTTCTTCCAAATAGTGGATGCTCGTTCCGCCTTGGAAGAAGCGCTCGTCGGCGAGAAGTTCGCGATGGAGCTTCGTGTTGGTCTTGATGCCTTCGACGGCGAGCTCCGAGAGTGCCACGCGCATCCGGGCGATCGCCTGCTCGCGGGTGTCGCCGTGCGCGATGATCTTGCCGATCATGCTGTCGTAGTAAGGCGGCACGGTGTAGCCCGCAAAGACGTGCGTGTCGATGCGAATGCCGGGGCCGCCCGGCAGATGCCAGGCCGTGACCTTGCCCGGGCTCGGGACGAAGGTGAAGGGGTCTTCGGCGTTGATGCGGCACTCGATCGCGTGACCGCGCATCTCGATGTCGCGCTGACGGTAGCGCAGGCGCTCGCCCGCGGCGATGCGGATCTGTTCGCACACGATGTCGATCCCGGTGACGAGTTCCGTCACGGGGTGTTCGACCTGAACGCGCGTGTTCATTTCAATGAAGTAGAACTCGCCGTTTTCGTAGAGGAATTCGAACGTGCCGGCGCCCCGATACCCGATGCGGCGGCAGGCTTCGACGCATCGGCTCCCGAGCTTGTCGATCGCGCGACGAGGAATCCCGAAAGCGGGCGCCTCTTCGATCACCTTCTGGTTGCGGCGCTGCATCGAGCAGTCGCGCTCGCCGAGGTAGATGGCGTTCTGGAAGTTGTCGGAAAGAACCTGGATTTCGATGTGACGCGGATTTTCCAGGAACTTTTCCATGTAGACGGTCGGGTTGCCGAACGCAACGCGCGCCTCTTCGCGGGTCATCGCCACCGAAGTGAGGAGCGCGGCTTCGGTGCGCACGACGCGCATGCCGCGACCGCCGCCGCCACCCGCGGCCTTGATGATGACCGGGTAGCCGATCTGGCGGGCGATGCGAAGGACTTCCTGAGGATCCTCGGGAAGCGCCCCGTCGGAGCCCGGAACGCAGGGTACGCCCGCTTCGCGCATCGCCTTCTTGGCGCTCACCTTGTCTCCCATGAGGCGAATGCTCTCGGCGCGCGGACCGATGAAGGCGAACCCCGAATGCTCGACGCGCTCGGCGAAGTCCGCGTTCTCGGAGAGAAAGCCGTAGCCCGGATGAATGGCTTCGGCGTCCGTCACCTCGGCCGCGGAGATGATCGCGGGGATGTTCAGGTACGAAAGCGGCGACTGCGCGGGGCCGATGCACACGCTCTCGTCGGCCAGACGCACGTACTTCGCGTCCGCGTCGGCCGTCGAATGTACGGCCACCGTCTTGATGCCCATTTCGCGACACGCGCGCTGAATGCGCAGAGCGATTTCACCGCGGTTGGCAATGAGGATCTTTCCGAACATAAGGAGCTCCGCCTCTTATTCGAGGATGAGGAGCGGCTGGCCGAATTCGACGGGCTGGCCGTTTTCGACGGCAAAACCCGTGACGACGCCGTCCTGATCGGCTTCGACTTCGTTCAGCAACTTCATGGCTTCGATGATGCCGATCACCTGGCCCTTCTTCACGGTGTCGCCCACTTCGACGAAAGGAGCGGCGCCGGGCGAGGGCGCGCGGTAGAAGGTGCCCACCATGGGGCTCGTGATCGAGCGGCTGTTGGTCTGCGGTTCGGGTGCGGCGGGCGCGGGAGCGGCCGCAGGGGCTGCGGGCTGAGCAACGGCCGCAGGAAGAACGGCGGGGGCCGCCACCGTCACCGTCTGGGCGACGGGCGTTCCGGGGCGATTCACGATGCGGACGCGGTCTTCGCCTTCGGTGATTTCAAGTTCGGCAACGCCGCTTTCGCTAACGAGGTCGATGAGCGTTTTCAGTTTACGCAGATCCATGGCAGAAAAACCTTTGTGTGTGATGTGAGGGAAGGGCCGGACGGCGGGGGCCGGTCGCTCTTCGGGACGCGCGAGCTTCCCGACCGAACTCTTCGGGCGGGGAAGATGAAACTTCCGCTGGAAAAGGGGGCGGAACGGACGTCGCGGAGAGAGGGAAGGCGCAGATTGTACGCAAATGTCGCGAATGCGGCGTCAACTCTCCCTTATTTCTTCGCAATTCTCGACACTTCCGGGTGAAAAGTAAAGAGAGAAATCCTTCGAAGCGGAGTTCTTCGGAACGCATCCCCCACCTTTCGGCGGCAAACGGAAGCGAAAAATGCGATTTGACAGAAGTTTATCGAGGCGGCGCGGCATTGCCATGCCCTCAATCGGGTAATCCTCTTCATCCTTCCGCGTCACTCCCGTCCTCATTCTTCGGACGGGGTGACAAAGGAATGACGGGGTGCGGCTTGCGCACTCCGGTCCCCGCATCCTCACGTTCGGCGCTTTCCTGCGCCCCGGTGCCCTACGATCCGCACGAGAACGAGTTCGGGTGAGGCGCCTTCCCGCACGTCGAGCCGCGTTCGTGCTCGGATCGGCTTCGAGCGTTCCACGGCGAGCATCAGACGCTCCGTTTCGCCCGTACGCGGCTCCTCGACCCGAAAGTCGATCCGGGCGTTGAGAAGCGCGATTTCGACCGACTTCGCATCGCTCGCGTGAAGGACGATTTCGATGACGGTGCCGGGAAGCGCCGCGCCCGCGGCCGCTTCGCCTTCGAGTCTCCCCTCGAAGGGAGCGAACACCCCGTCGAGAAGCTCGCGCGCAAGCGTGTGCTTCTCCGCCGTAGCGCGCTCGCGCGTGCCCGGGAAAAAGAGGTCCGCTTCGGCCGCAATGCGACGACGCAACTCCGAAAGCGCGCTCTCGTCGGACGAACCCGAAATCGTGCGGGCGGCCTCCCGAATGTCGTCGGGGAAAAGCGTTCCCGAAATACCCTCCTCGACGAGCTTGCGAACGACCTCGTAGGCAAGCGTTTCACGGTCCCGAGCGCGGGGTGCGGCCGGGAATCGGGAATCGGGACAAGGCGCGGCATTCGATTTGCGACGGGCAGACGACATGGTCAAACTCGATGACGAACGGAAGGGAAGAACAACAGGATGCGCGGCCGAGTACCTTTTCACGGTTCTTCGGCTTGTCGCTCTCGGGCCGGGCGTGGGAAAATCACGGATCCTCGGGGGGCGATCCGTGTATTCGCAGGTTCGGCCCCTCGACATTCGAGCGACGTCGTCCGAGCGCGGTGCGCGCGGATTCGCCCGCCGCGCCTTCCCTTTTCGTCGGGCGACGCGGACATCCTTCGACGATATTTTGGCAGGTCAGGCATGCACATTCATATTCTCGGCATTTGCGGTACCTTCATGGGCGGCGTCGCACAGCTCGCCCGTGCGGCCGGTCACCGTGTGACGGGCTGCGACAAGAACGTTTATCCCCCGATGAGCGACGCGCTGCGCGCGGCGGGGATCGAACTCGTCGAAGGGTACGATCCGTCGCAGTTGGAGCTCGCGCCCGACCTGTGGGTGATCGGAAACGCCGTCTCGCGCGGAAATCCCCTGCTTGAGGCCGTCCTCGAGTCGGGTGCGCCCTACACGTCGGGCCCGCAGTGGATGTCGGAACACATCCTGCAGGGGCGGCACGTTCTCGCCGTGGCGGGTACCCACGGGAAGACCACCACCACGTCGATGCTCGCCTGGATTCTCAAGGAAGCGGGCCTGGAGCCCGGATGGCTGATCGGGGGCGTTCCGCAATGGAGCAACCTTTCCGCAAACCTCGGTCGCACGGATGCGCCTTTTGTCATTGAGGCCGACGAGTACGACACGGCCTTTTTCGACAAGCGCAGCAAATTCGTCCATTACCGCCCCCGCACGGCGATTCTCAACAACCTCGAGTACGACCACGCGGACATCTTCGAAAACCTCGCGGCGATCGAAAAACAATTCCATCACCTCGTGCGTACGATGCCGGGTTCCGCCCTCGTCGTTCGCAATGCCCGCAGCGAAGCGCTCGATCGGGTGCTTGCGATGGGGTGCTGGTCGCGTACGACCGCGTTCGACGCGCCCGAGGGCGAGGCGGGTTGGTCGCTTGCGGGCGAGGCGGGGATCTACCGCGTTCAGAAGGACGGGAACACCGTCGGGGATTTGCGCCTTACCATGCCCGGGCGCTACAACGCCCTCAACGCCCTGGCCGCTCTCGTTGCGGCCACGAACGTCGGGGTCGAGCCCGCGACGGCCCTCGAAGCGCTTGCGTGTTTCGGAGGCGTCAAGCGCCGTCAGGAAGTCAAAGGGCGCGCATACGGTTGCACCGTGATCGACGACTTCGCGCACCATCCGACCGCCATCGAAGAGACGATCGGTGCGGTTCGCGAAGCGATGCGCGCCTCGGGCGAGCCGGGGCGTCTTTTGGCCGTGCTCGAACCCCGAAGCAATACGATGAAGCTCGGTACGATGAAGGGGCGCCTCGAAGGGGCGCTCTCCGGAGCAGACGCCGTTTACTGCTATGCGGGTTCGGGCGTGCGCTGGGAGCCGGGCGACGTGTTGCATCGCAACGCGTTCGCGACGCACGATTTGGACGCGCTCGTCGCCCGAATCGCGGCGGATGCGCGTCCCGGGGACCGGATCCTCTGCATGAGCAACGGCGCTTTCGGCGGCGTGCACGGGAAGCTCCTCGCGGCGCTCGCCGAAAAAGAACACAAGGAAGCAAAGTAAGCGCAATGACGAACGAACTTTCGGAAATCGGGATGCCGGGGTCGATCCAAGGCACGACCGAAAAGAAAAAAGGATTTCTCTATCTGCACGGATTTCTCTCCTCGCCCGCGTCGGCAAAGTGCCGCGAACTGGCCGAGGCGGCCCGTGCGGCGGGCTTTGTCTTCGTCGCGCCCGACCTCAATCTCGCGCCCGCCAAGGCGGCGGATCTGGCGGAAGCGCAGGTGCGCGCGATGGAAAGCGAAGGTCTGGAGGTGACGGTCGTCGGATCGAGCCTCGGAGGCTTTTATGCCGGGCGTCTTGCCCGACGGTTCGGTCTTCGCGCGGTGCTTCTCAACCCGTGCCTCAATCCCTGGGCGATCGTAACGAGGGAAACGGGGCTCCGCACGATCTACGGCACGGACCGCACGCTTCTCGTCGAGGAGCGCTTCGCGGACGAACTTCTGGCGCTCGCCGAAGCGACGCCGCCCGTCCCCGCGGACCTGACGCGCACGCTCGCCGTGATTTCCACGGCCGACGAAGTGCTCGACTGGAAGGACGCGTACGGGAAACTGAAGGGCGCCGAAATTCTTCTCTCCGAGGGTGACAACCATCGGCTCGAACGTTTTGCGGAGTTCATTCCTGCGATCCTGAGCGTCGCGAACGAAGGGTGAGCCGCAGGGCGCAAACGCCAAGAACAGCAGAACAGCACGAACAAGACGGAAACACACACCATGCATCTCTATTTCGAAGAGGACGGCGCCTTCAAGGCGGGTACCGTTCTCAGTCAGGCCGGTACCGCCTATCAGGTGGAACTGACGACGGGACGCCGCACGAAGGTGAAGCAGGCGAACGTCTTTTTCTCCTTCGAGTCGCCGAGCGCCTCGGAACTCATGACGCGCGCGCCGCTGGAGGCGGCCGAGCTCGATCCCGCCTTCCTTTGGGAAGTAGCGCCCGAGTCGGGCGAATTCGGCTTTGCGGACCTTGCGGCCGAATATTGGGGCGGCGACGAAGGGCCCGTGCAGAAGGCCGCGCTTCTTCTTGCACTTCACGGCAATCCCGTCTACTTCTACCGCAAGGGGCGCGGCGTCTACCGGCGCGCTCCCGCCGACATTCTCCAAAAAGCGTTGGAAGCGGTCGAAAAGAAAAAGCGGCTCGAAGCGCAGAAGACCGCCTGGGCGAAAGCCATGGCGGCTGGGGAGCTTCCCGAGGAGATCGGTCGTGACGCGCTGAAACTTCTGACGAAGCCCGACAAGAACGGCATCGCCTGGAAGGCTCTTTCCGACGCCGCGTCGGAAACGCGTCAGACGCCGCTCCGACTGCTTCTTTCGCTCGGCGCGATTCCTTCGGCCTGGGACTGGCACGTCGAAAGCTTCTACGCTCTCAACTTCCCCCAGGGGCGGGGCTTCCCCGCGGAACTGCCTCTGCCCGGAACGTTCGGCGAGGATTTGCCCGTGGCCGAGGTCGACGCCTTCTCGATCGACGATTCGGCAACGACCGAAATCGACGATGCGGTGAGCGTCACGCATCTGGAAGACGGTCGCACGCGCGTGGGCGTTCACATTGCGGCGCCCTCGCTCGGGATTCTCCGCGACGACCCCCTGGACAAGACGGCGCGCTCGCGCATGAGTACGGTCTATGCGCCGGGGCTCAAGACGACGATGCTTCCCGAACCTTGGGTGAAGGCTTTTTCGCTTGACGAAGGCACGGCCGTTCCCTGCGTGTCGATCTACTTCACGGTGAAGGACGAAACGTTCGAGGTCGAGTCGAGCGAAACGAAGCTCGAAAAGATCGTCGTCGCGAAGAACCTGCGCTATGACAAGATCGACGACCTCGTGACGGAAGAGGCCCTGGCCGCCGACGCCCTCGAAATTCCGTACGCGCACGAAGTCGCTTGGCTCTGGCACTTCGCGAAGGCGCTTCAAAAGAAGCGCGAAGAAGTGCGCGGTCGCCCCGAACCCACGGGTCGCATCGACTGGTACTTCGTGCTCGAAGGCGAAGGACGCGACGCGCGCGTCGTCGTGAAGGGCCGTCGCCGCGGGGCGCCGCTCGATCTGCTCGTAGCGGAACTCATGATCCTTGCGAACAGTACCTGGGGGCTGTGGCTCGAAGAAAAGAGGACGCCGGGGATCTACCGCTCGCAGCGTATGGGGCGAGTGCGCATGAGTACGAGCCCGGCGCCGCACGACGGTCTGGGGGTCGCACGCTACGCATGGTCGACGTCGCCTTTGCGCCGCTACGTGGACCTCGTGAACCAGCGCCAGATCGTCTCGGCGCTTCTCGGCACCGGACCCGTTTATCAGGGGAACGATGCGGACTTCTTCACGATTGTCAGTCAGTTCGAAGCGATCTACGGTCTCTACAACGACTTCCAGACCCGGATGGAACGCTACTGGTCGCTGCGCTGGATCGAACAGGAAGGAGTCAAGGAACTCGAAGGCGCCGTCATCAAGGGCGAACTCGTCCGCATCGACGGGCTCCCCTTCGTGCATCGCGTGGCGGGTCTTCCCGAAGATCTCGCCCGCGGCCGCAAGGTGCGCTTGCAGGTCCTCCGCTGCGATCTCGTGGACCTCGTGATGGAGACGAAGCTCCTCGCGGTGCTCGACGAAGCGGAAACCTCGACGGAGGACTTCGACGAGGAGGTGCTCGACGAAGAAGCCGAGGCCGCGGAATCCGCGGAAGCCGCAAAGGGCGAAGCCTGCGCCGAAGCGAGTGCTCCCGAGGGGGACGCGTCCGCGGACGCGAACGTTGCGCCCGTCTCGTCCACGGTGTCGTAAGTACGACATACCCCGCGTCGCGCGCGAAATTTCGACGGACTCGGGGTGCTTTGTGCTAGTCTCTCGGCGAGCCGCGCCTTCCGAAGCGCGGCTCGCCGAGTTTTATTGACGTCGCTTCGGGGCGGTGGTCCGTCCGAAGACGATCCCCACAACCGATTCCCGCAAACCGGACCACGGTGCTCGCACCGAATCGACGACGAGGAGACGCAGAAGTATGGCGGCCCATGATCCGGAGGATCTGAAGAACCACCTTCCGCAGGAAGACGACGCGCCCTCGCCCGTGCGGGATTCGGACGAGGCGAGCCGTGCGCTCGCGCGCGTGCAGCAGATTCTCGAAGAGGATCAGGAGCGCACGAAGGACCACCCGATTCCGAAGACGGAAGAGGACGACGAGGCATTGCCCGTCTCCGTCGAAGCGGCCGCGGAACTGCGCGCCGTGTTGGAGCCCCTGCACCCCGCCGACATCGCCTGGGTGCTTGAAGCTCTCCCCGTCGACGAACGACTTGCCGTTTGGAATCAGGTCAAGAGCGAATCGGACGGCGACATTCTCGTTGAGGTCAACGACGGCGTTCGCGAAACCCTGATCGACGCCATGGACCGCGACGAACTCGTCGACGCGGTCGAAACGCTCGATACGGACGAGATCGCGGACCTGGTCGACGACCTCCCGCCCGACGTCATGGCGGAGGTTCAAGAGGGGCTTTCGCACGAAGAACGAGCGCAGTTGCGTGCGGCCATCTCCTATCCGGAAGAGAGCGTCGGGGCCCGCATGGACTTCGAGATGGTCTCGATCCGCGAAGAAGTGACGGTCGACATGGTGCTTCGGTACCTGCGTCGGTTCGAGGTGTTGCCCGATCACATGGACCAGATCTTCGTCGTCGACCGGCTCGGACATCTGAAGGGGTCGGTGGCGATCGCTCAGCTCCTCACGTCGGACCCGGCAACGCAGGTGCGCCGGATCATGAAGACCGATCGCCTCACCCTCAATCCGCTCGACGACGCGAGCGACGCCGCACAGGCTTTCGAACGTTACGACCTCGTGAGCGCGGCGGTCGTCGACGAAGCGGGACGCCTCGTCGGGCGACTCACCGTCAACGAAGTGGTCGACGTCATTCGTGAAGAAAGCGAAGAGGACGCGTTCGGTGCCGTTGGTCTCGACGACGAACAGGACTTGTTCGGCAGCGTCTGGGAGTCGGCCAAAAGCCGCTGGCTCTGGCTCGGGGTCAATCTCTGCACGGCGTTTTTCGCCTCGCGCGTGATTTCCGCCTTCGACGGCACGATCGAGCGCGTGGTGGCGCTCGCCGCTCTGATGCCGATCGTGGCCGGGATGGCCGGGAATTCCGGCAATCAGACGCTGACGCTTCTCGTGCGCTCTTTGGCCATGGGGCAGGTGACGGAAGCCAACAAGGCCGACCTCATCAAAAAGGAAATCGGCGTCTCGCTCGTGAACGGCCTCATCTGGGGGCTGATCGCCGGGGCGTGCGCCTGGGGGCTCTATTGGGATCAGCCCGAAGGAAAGACGCTGGGGCTCGTCATGTGCCTTGCGATGCTTCTCAACATCATCCAGGGGGCGGTCGTGGGGCTCGCGGTCCCGCTCCTTTTGCGCCGCTTCGGCCGCGATCCGGCCATGGGCGGATCGGTGCTTCTAACCTTCACGACCGACTCAGGGGGGTTCCTCATTTTCTTGGGACTTGCCACGTTCTTCTTTGCCTGACGGGGTGCGGCGCCGAAGCCCGAGCCGCGATCGACCAACCAAGCGAAAAGGGCGTTCCTCCGGGAACGCCCTTTTTGTTGCGCTTTCGTTCGGTGTTCGATTCCGCCTCAGAGGTCGCCGAAGAGGCGCTTCAAGTCGTCGAGGCTCCTTTTTGCTTCGGGCCTTTCCGAGTCGCTTTCCTTGCGGGAGACTTCCCGAACGGGGTAGTTGTCTTCGATTTCGTCCTTCCAGTACCCGAAGGGGCTCGAAGAGCGCAGGAACCGTTCGGCCGCTTCGGAGCCGATGCCCTCGACACGCAGAATGCGGTGCGTGTCGAATTCGATGTCGAGCCAGCGGCGCGACGGATCGTAACCAGCGGAGAGGATTCCTCCGCGATGAATCGGCTGCCTCTTCATTTTTGTGTCCTCCTCGAAGGGTGGCGTGCGCCCCGGGTCGACGTCGGGCGCACCGTCGATTCGTCCATTCTACCGAGCCCGGACGCTGTCGCCGAGAGCGGGTGTTTCCCGTACGTTTTCCGTGCTTTCTACTCAGGCATCCCGCACGAAAGCCCCTTTCTCGCTTGCATTCGTTCCCGCCGAGCGACGCATAATAGGGGACAACCTATCGGATGAATACGGAAAATTTACGCGCAGGGCCCGAAGTGCGCTTCCGAATTTTGGTTAGAATGCGCCCTTTCTTTATTCCGGAGCAAAGGACGGCCGCCCCTCGGAGAGGGGGCTTGAGGCGCCGTCGAACCGAACCATGAAATCTCACCGAACTCACGTCGCCCCGTCCTCAACCCGCACCCACCGGTCTTCCAAAACGAAGTCCGTTTGGGCGAAGCGCGTCGCCTTTACGGCGGTGGTCGGGACGATCGTCGGGCTCTGTGCGTTCGGGGAAGGGTTCGAACGCGTTTCGATGGCCAAAACCGAACCGGCTTTCGAAGCGCCCCGCGTCGCGGAAGTGAAAGCCGTCGAGGCCGAACCCGCAGTCGTGCCCGTTGAAACCGTGCCCTCGAACCTCGGGATTTCGGGTACGTCCGTTGCGACCTACATTTCCCGCTCCTACCGCGTCACGCGCGAGGACGCCCTCCAGATGACGGAGTGGGCGATCGAAATCGGACGTGCTCAGGACGTCGATCCGCTCCTCATTCTCGCCGTCGTCGGCACGGAATCGAGCTACAACGCCAAAGCGAAGAGTTCCGCGGGGGCCGAAGGCCTCATGCAGGTGATGACCCGCGTGCACCTTGACAAATTCGAGCCCTTCGGGGGGCGTGCGGCCGCGCTCGAGCCCTATCCCAACATGGTGGTGGGAACGAGCATTCTTGCGTCCCTCATCAAAAAGACGGGCAATGTGACGAAAGCCTTGAAGTGGTACTCGGGGGCGGCTCTTCACGACACCGATTTCGGGTACGGCTCCAAGGTGCTCAAAGAACGGAGCCGTTTGCTCGTTGCCGCCAAGGGCGATTCGGACCGCGCGGTGCAACTCTCGCGCACGAAAAAGAGCGGCCCCGCCTTTGAAAAGAAGGCGGTCGTGAAGCACCTTCCCTACGAACACTGGGAAGCCGTGGAAGTAGCCGCGAACAAGGCGGCCGCAAAGCGCAATGCCGCCGCGGACGAAGCCGTGCTTCGGCTCGAAGGCGGCCGCGAAGTTGAGCTTGCGAACGTCGCTCCGAAGACCGACGCCGCTCCCGTGCGTTCGGCCGCGGGCGAAAAGCGCGCCTATCCCGCCGAGAAGAAAAGCGCGGGCGGAGCCGAGTCCCGCGGCTCCTGAGAACGCGTTCGCTCCTTTTCCCGCATCATTTCCCGCACGAGGCTCGGTAGAAGTTCGTTGTAGGCTTGTCCTCCGGACCGCCGGGCCTTTTTCGCATCGCGCGGGAGGGTGCGCGGTTCAGCGCTTCGGAAAGTCACCCGCGAGGGTCGAAACCCACACGGCGCAGGCCAGGCCCGCCGTTTCGGTACGAAAGACCCGGGGGCCGAGCAGCGTCGGGTGCCAACCCGCTTCTTCGGCCCGTTCGATTTCGGCGGGCGAAAAGCCCCCTTCGGGACCGACCGCAAAGACGATGCTCGCCAGGCCCGGCTCGATCGCGGGACGCGGGGCGTCCGCCTTCGCGCCCGGCGCGAGAAGGATGCGGAGCGCCCCTTCCGTTCGGAGGGCGTCGTCGAAGCTTGCCGCCCCGTCGACCGACGGAATCACGTTGCGCCCGCACTGCTCGGCCGCGGCCCGAGCCGTTTCGCGCAGTTTCGCAAGGCGCTTTTCGAGTCGGTCGCCCGAAAGTCGGGTGACGCTCCGTTCGGCCGGTGTGACGACGATGTGCGAGACGCCCGCTTCGGTTGCCTTTTCAACGATCCAGTCCATCTTTTCGGGCGACACCCAGCTCTGAACGAGCGTCATGCGAAGGGGCGATTCGACCGGAGGTTCTTCGACCCGGTCGACGTGTACGAAGGTGCTCTCGGCCGTGAATTCGATCGTGCCCGACCAGAGCTTTCCGCGACCGTTGAAAAGGTCCACCCGTTCGCCCGACGCGAGACGCAGGGCGCGTCCCGCGTGATGGGCGGCTTTTGGGGGAAGCGTGACGGTGCCCTCGAAGGTTTCGTCGGGGGCGTCTATGTAAAAGCGCGGATTCGCCATGGTGCTCGGAAAGGGTGGAGAACGTCGCCGCGGGGCGAAAAACGTTGCGTTCGAAGAGAAACTCGGGAAAACTCAGGGGCCTCGGAGTCGGGCTCCCGACCGTGAATGATAAAATAAGATGTTTGTCGGAGGCGCCCGCACGGGGCAACCGCGCAAGCGTCCGGCCGGATGCTTGCGGGACCCGACGGGAGATGAAGCCTCCCCCTCCTCTGAGTCAACCCAATCAACGGATACATATGTCTCACGTTTCCGCTCAGACGATGGCCAACGCCATTCGTGCTCTCGCCATGGATGCGGTCCAGAAGGCGAAGTCCGGTCATCCGGGCATGCCGATGGGCATGGCCGACATCGCCGTGGCGCTCTGGTCCCGTCATCTCCGCTTCAATCCTCAGGATCCCCGCTGGGTCGGTCGCGACCGCTTCATCCTCTCGAACGGTCACGGTTCGATGTTGCAGTACGCGCTTCTGCATCTGACCGGGTACGATCTCTCGATCGACGACCTGAAGGCCTTCCGCCAGCTGGGCAGCAAGACGCCGGGGCACCCCGAAGTCGACGTGACGCCGGGTGTGGAAACGACGACCGGTCCGCTCGGTCAGGGCATCGCCAACGGCGTCGGCATGGCGCTTGCGGAAAAGATGCTCGCGAAGGAATTCAACCGCGAAGGCTTCCCCGTCATCGACAACCACACGTACGTGTTCCTCGGCGACGGTTGCCTCATGGAGGGCATCAGCCACGAAGTCTGCTCGCTCGCGGGTGTCTGGGGCCTCAACAAACTCGTGGCCATTTACGACGACAACGGCATCTCGATCGACGGCGACGTGCGCGGCTGGTTCCGCGACGACACGCGCGGCCGCTTCGAAGCCTACGGCTGGAACGTGATCGGTCCCGTTGACGGTCACGACATCGACGCGATGGACCGTGCAATCGCCGAAGCGAAGCGCTCCGCCGAGAAGCCCACCCTCATCATCGCCAAGACGACGATCGGCAAGGGCGCTCCCCACCGTCAGGGTACGGCCAAGGTGCACGGCGAAGCTCTGGGCGACGAAGAAATCGCCGCCACGCGCGAAGCGATCGGCTGGCCTTACGCTCCCTTCGAAATTCCGGCGGAAGTCTACGCCGCGTGGGATCACAAGGAAGAAGGCCGCAAGATCGAAGGCGAATGGGAAGCGATGTTCGCCGAATACGAAAAGACCTATCCGGAACTTGCCGCCGAACTCAAGCGCCGCCTCGCGGGCGAACTCCCCGAAGGCTGGTCCGACGTCGTGATGGACGCGCTTTGCGCCGCGGAAGAAGCTCAGGAAACGATGGCGACCCGAAAGGCGAGCCAGAAGGCCCTCAACGCCCTCGCTCCCGCGCTTCCCGAACTCCTCGGCGGCTCCGCCGACCTCACGGGCTCGAACCTCACCAACTGGTCGGGTGTGAAGAGCCTCAACTCGGGTGAATTCGACGCCCGTCACATCAGCTACGGCGTGCGTGAATTCGGCATGTCGGCCGTCATGAACGGGATTGCGCTTTACGGCGGCTTCATCCCGTACGCGGCCACGTTCCTCACGTTCTCCGACTACTCGCGCAACGCGCTTCGCATGTCCGCGCTCATGAAGCAGCGTGTCATCAACGTCTTCACGCACGACTCGATCGGTCTCGGTGAAGACGGTCCGACGCACCAGTCCGTGGAACACGTTCCGTCGCTGCGCCTCATCCCCGACATGGACGTCTGGCGTCCCGCCGACACCGTCGAAACGATCGTGGCCTGGGCCTCGGCAATCGAACGCCGCGACGGTCCGTCGTCGCTCGTGTTCACGCGTCAGAACGTTCCCTTCCTCGATCGCGACGAAGTCGACGCCGACGCCATGGCCAAGGGCGGCTACGTGGCGGCCGAAGCGCCTGCCGGTGCGGGCGAAGCCGACGTCATCCTCCTTGCGACGGGTTCCGAAGTGGGGCTCGCGATGAAGGCCCGCGCCGAACTCGCGGCTCTCAACATCCAGGCGCGCGTCGTCTCGATGCCCTGCACGAGCATCTTCGACCGTCAGGACGCCGAATGGCGTGCCTCGGTCCTCACGCCCGGTACCCCGATCCTCGCGATCGAGGCCTCGAAGACCGACCTTTGGTGGAAGTACATGTCCGGCAAGGGCGACGTGCTCGGCGTCGACCGTTTCGGCGAAAGCGCTCCCGCGGACGTGCTCTGGCAGCGTTTCGGCTTCACGGTCGAAAACGTCGTCGCCAAGGTGACCGCACTTCTCAAGTAATTTTCACGTCACACTCCAAAAAACAGGAATCGCAACAAAATGACCATCCGTGTTGCCATCAACGGTTTCGGCCGCATCGGCCGCAACGTTCTCCGCGCCCACTACGAATCCGGCAAGGCCCACGACATCGAAATCGTGGCCGTCAACTCTCCGGGTGACGTGAACATCAACGCGCACCTCCTGCGCTATGACTCCTGCCACGGCCGTTTCAACGCCACGGTTGAAACGGACGGCGACGACATGATCGTCAACGGCGACCGCATGCGCGTCTTCGGCACGCGCGACCCGCGCGAACTGCCCTGGGCCGACCTCGGCGTCGACCTCGTCATGGAATGCACGGGCGCCTTCAATTCGAAGGAAAAGAGCCAGGTGCATCTCGATCAGGGCGCAAAGAAGGTGCTCCTTTCGGCTCCCGGCAAGACCGCCGATGCGACGATCGTCTACGGCGTCAACCACAAGAGCCTGAAGGCTTCGGACCTCATCGTCTCGAACGCCTCCTGCACGACGAACTGCCTCGCGCCCCTCGTCAAGCCCCTGCAGGAAGCGATCGGCCTTGAACGCGGCCTTATGACGACCGTTCACGCCTACACGAACGACCAGGTCCTCACGGACGTCTACCACAAGGATCTTCGTCGCGCCCGTGCCGCCACGCAGTCGATGATCCCGACGAAGACGGGTGCCGCCGCGGCCGTCGGTCTCGTGCTCCCTGAACTGAACGGTCTCCTCGACGGCTTCGCCGTTCGCGTCCCGACCATCAACGTGAGCTTCGTCGACCTCACCTTCATCGCCAAGCGCGACACCTCGCTCGAAGAAATCAACGCGATCATGAAGGCGGCTTCGGAATCCGAAGAACTCCGCGGTATTCTCGGCTACAACGACCTGCCGCTCGTTTCCTGCGACTTCAACCACGATTCGCACAGCTCCACGTACGACGCGACCCTCACGAAGGTCTCGGGCGGCCGCCTCGTCAAGGTGACGTCCTGGTACGACAACGAATGGGGCTTCTCGAACCGCATGCTCGATACGGCCGTCGCCATGATGGCCGCGAAGTAATCCGGCGCTTTCTGCGATAACCCTCAAAGCCGCAACCGGGAAACCGGTTGCGGCTTTGACATGTCCCTCAATTCAATGACTCAGACCTCTAAAAAGCACTACTGGCGATCCGACATTACGGGATTGCGGGCTTTGGCCGTGCTGCCCGTCGTTCTTTACCACGCGTTCCCGAACCTCATCCCCGGGGGCTTCGTCGGGGTGGACATCTTCTTCGTGATTTCGGGCTATCTGATTTCCGGGATTTTGTTCCGCAACTTGCAGGAAGAGGGCAGGATCGATTTTTGGGATTTTTATCAGAAACGAATTCTGCGCATTCTTCCCAACCTGATTTTGCTGTTGTCGGCGGTTGCCGCTCTCGGGTACCTGTTGCTGACTCCGAGCGAACTCTCCAGGCTCGGCAAGCACATTTACTCAAGTGCCGGGTTCTATCAAAACTTCCGACTTCTGAGTGAAGTCGGCTACTTCGATGCGGCTTCGCTCACCAAACCGCTCTTGCACCTTTGGAGCCTGGCGATCGAAGAGCAGTTCTACCTGGTCTTCCCCGCGGTGTGTGCTTTGCTCTGGCGTCTGACGAAATCCGCCAAAGCCTTGGGGTGCTGGGTCGTATTTCTCGTTCTGGCCTCGCTTGCTGGGTGCTTGCTGGATCTCAACAAGAGTCATGCTTTCTATTACCCGCTGACGCGCTTCTGGGAGCTCGGTGCGGGCATCGTGCTCGCCTACGCGGAGGCCTATACGCCTCTGAGAAAGTACGGGGTGGCCTTCGGTTTGCGTCGCTCGGCCTCCTGGGTCGGGCTCCTGTTGATCGCGGCGGCAATGGCCTTTTTCGACCACGGGACGCCGTTTCCCGGGGCGGCCTCGTTGTTGCCGGTCATCGGGGCCGTGCTGATCATTTTGGGCGGCATCGGCGAGGGGGCGCCCGCCGTGAATCGGGTGCTGAGCCGGAAGCCCGTGGTTTTCGTGGGCCTCATCAGCTACTCGCTCTACCTGTGGCACTGGCCGCTGATCTCTTTTCTTCATATCACACTTCCCGAGCCCTCAACGGGGGTGATGTCGGCCGTGCTTGCGGTCTCCGCTCTCGTTTCGATTTTTGTCTACGGATGCGTTGAAAATCCCGTGCGGCGCCTCAAAGGGCGCAAGGTCCGTATGTGGGTGTCGACGGCGCTCCTGGCGGGGCTCGTGCTCTGTTTTGCTCTGGGGCAGACGTACCGCAAGTCGGCCGTTCCGGAGCGGGTCTGGAGTTTGGTTTCTCCGGAAGTGATTGCTTTTGTCGAACATCATCAAGACTTTAACTACTTTGATGATCCTGTGTATATTCGTGATGAAAAAGCGGCGGGGTGGAGCTGTCGAACCTATGCGGATGACGGCGCACCCGACTACGTTTTTGCGGGCGACTCGCACATGGAGCAGTACGGACCTCGGTTGACGCGCTTTGCACGCGAAGGCGCGCGCATCATGGTGACGACAGCAGGCGGCTGCCTTCCCGCTCGGGGGCTTCATAATGCGGAAGGTCCTCTTTTGTCATGCTCCGGCATAGTTGACGATTACGAAAATGCCTTGAAAACAGGAAAGGTTAAGGTTTTCGTCGTTGCGGGCATCTGGGGCGGCTATATCAAAAAATCCGATTTTTGGTTCGAAACGCCGGACGGACGACAGACGCTGGCGGACGGAGGGTTCGACGAAGTCATGCGCAGACTGAGAGCGCTTCCCGAGAAGTACCCGGGAGTCAAGTTCTACGCGGTCTTGGATGTGCCCTGGGACTCCAAGAGTTACGACCTCTGCAATCGATTCAACCGTTTTGCTCGGGAGCTGTCGGCAGAGGACTTCCTCGTTCCCTTCCCGGAGGAAAAGGATTGGCTCAACGGCAACGAGGCCGTGCGCAAAGCGTTGGGGGACGTCTATGAGATCATCGACCCCGTGCCTTCGGCTTGCCCCGACGAGCGCTGTTCGCTCCTCAATTACAGGGACGACGATCACCTGCGCGCCTCGTACGTCAGGGATCATGCGGTCTGGATGGATCGGATTTTTAAATAATTCTTGTGTAAGGAGACTACTATGAAAGTCAAAACCCTGGCCGACTTGGCGGCTCGCGGCGAACTGAACGGCAAGCGCGTGATGATCCGCAGCGACCTCAATGCGCCTCACGACGAGGCAGGCAACATCACGAACGAAGCCCGTCTCGCGGCGAGCGTTCCTGCGATCTGCATGGCGCTCGAGGCGGGTGCGGCCGTCATGGTGGTGAGCCATCGCGGTCGCCCGACCGAAGGCACCGTGACGGAGGCCGACAGCCTCGTGCACGTCGCGCGCCGCATGGGCGAACTCCTCGGTCGCCCGATGCCGCTCGTCGAAAACTGGGTTGACGGCGGCTTCGACGTGAAGCCGGGCGAAGTCGTCATGCTTCAGAACTGCCGCTGCAACGTCGGCGAAAAGAAGTGCGACGAAGCGCTCTCGAAGAAGTACGCCGCGCTTTGCGACGTCTTCGTTCACGACGCTTTCGGTACGGCCCACCGCGCTCAGGCCTCCACGGTCGGCGTCGCGCGCTTTGCGCCCGTCGTGTGCGCGGGTCCCCTGATGGCGGCCGAAATCGACGCGCTTACGCGTGCCGTTGAAAACGCGAAGCACCCGCTCGCGGCGATCGTCGGCGGCTCCAAGGTTTCGACGAAGCTCACCATCCTTTCGAACCTCGCCGAAAAGGTCGATCAGCTGATCGTCGGCGGCGGCATCCTCAACACGTTCCTGCTCGCCGCCGGCAAGCCCGTCGGCAAGTCGCTTGCCGAACCCGAACTCGTCGACGAATGCAAGCGCGTTCTCGCGATCCTCGAAAAGAAAGGTGCGAGCCTTCCGATGCCCGTCGACGTCGTCGTGGCGAAGGCCTTTGCGGAAGACGCCGAACACCGCGTGGCCGATGTGGACGACGTGCGTGAAGACGAAATGATTCTCGACGTCGGTCCCAAAACCGCGGCGATGCTCGGCGAGCTTCTCCGCTCGGCGGGCACGATCGTCTGGAACGGTCCCGTGGGCGTCTTCGAAATGGCTCCGTACGCCGAAGGTACGCGTCAGATGGCCGAAGCGATCGCCGAAGCGACCGAAAAGGGTGCTTTCTCGATCGCGGGCGGCGGTGACACGGTGTCGGCCGTTGCGAAGTTCGGCGTCGAAGACCGAATCTCCTACATCTCGACGGGCGGCGGCGCCTTCCTCGAATTCCTCGAAGGGAAGACGCTTCCGGCCGTGGCCGTTCTTGAGGAACGCGCCTAAGTAACGTTCGGTGACCGACGGGGGACGGCCGCAAGGCCGTCCCCCGTTCGTCAACAAGCCCTGAAAACGCAATCTTTTTCAGGCCAACCTCCACCCATTCAAAAGGAGCACAGACGATGGACAAGAAGCAGGCGCTTTTGGAGCGGTTTCTCCGCTACGCGGCCGTAACGAGTCAGAGCAGCACGAAGACGGGGACCGTCCCGAGCACGCCCGGTCAGCGTACGCTCGCCGAACTGCTCGCGCGAGAACTCGAAGAACTCGGGCTCGTCGATATTGAAATTTCCGAGTATGCCGTGTTGACGGCGAAGCTCCCCGGGAACCTTCCCGAAGGGAAGAAGGTGCCGGCGGTCGGCTGGGTCGCGCATCTCGACACGGTGGATGCGGGTCTGTGCGCGGACATCCACCCGCACGTCGTCAAGAACTACGCGGGCGGCGACATCTGCCTCAACGAAGAAAAGCAGATCTACCTGCGCACGGCCGAACACCCCGAAATCGAACGCTACGTCGGCGACGACATCGTCGTGACGGACGGTACCTCGGTGCTCGGCGCCGACAACAAGTCGGCGATCGCCAACATCATGACGGCGCTTTCCATCGTGCAAAGCGAAAACCGTCCGCATGGCGACATCTACGTGTGCTTTGTTCCCGACGAAGAAATTGGTCTCCTCGGTGCGAAGAAAATCGACTTCTCGAAGTTCTCCGTCGATTTCGCCTACACGATCGACTGCTGCGAACTCGGTGAAGTGGTGTACGAAACCTTCAATGCGGGCGGTGCCACGCTGAAGATCAAGGGTGTGACCGCTCACCCGATGTCGTCGAAAGGCGTTCTCGTCAATCCGACTCTGGTGGCGGTCGACTTCATCAACATGCTCGATCGCGGTGCGACGCCCGAATTCACCGAAAATACCGAGGGCTTCGTTTGGGTGAACGCCATGCAGTCGACACCCTCTCAGGCGACCGTTTCGCTCAAGATCCGCGACCACAACCGCGAAAAGTACGAAGCGAAGAAGGCCCAGATCGCCGCGGCGGTCGAGTATCTCAAGGTGCGTCACCCGCGCGCCGTGCTCGAACTCACGATGTCGGACGTCTACGGCAACATCGCCGATGCCGTCCGGGACGAAAACCGCATCTGCATTGACCACCTCTACCGCGCGCTGGAAATCCAGAAGATCGAACCCAAGACGATCGCCATGCGCGGCGGCACCGACGGTTCCTTCATCTCCACGAAGGGGATCCTGACGCCCAACTACTTCACGGGCGGGCTCAATTTCCACAGCAACTGCGAATTCCTGCCGCTCTCCGCCTGGGAAAAGAGCCTCGACGTGACGCTCACACTGATCGACCTGGTGACCGGTACGGAAAAGTAATTCGCTCGCGAAGAACGGAGCTAGGCCGTTCGGCTCGAAGGAGTTGCACGGCATGAAGAAGGGGAGCACCGACCCAGTCGGTGCTCCCCTTCGCTCGAAGGTTGCTCGGCGGTCGTCCGGAGTACGGATGCTTATGGAATCTGACCGTAATGCTTCGCGAGGTAGTCTTGCGAATCTACAGCCTTTTCGCCGCGTTTCACGGTCTGACGCGTATAGCGGCCGTCGCTTCCCATGGTCCAACTCTGGACGTTGTCGGCAAGTTGCAGGTCGAGGCTTCGCTTGAGGCGGTCGCGGATGCTCTTGTCGAGTACCGGAACGAGAACTTCGATGCGTCCGTCGAGATTGCGAGGCATGAGGTCGGCCGAGCCGATCAGCACGACGGGCTCGCCCGCATGGTCGAACCAGTAGGCGCGGGCGTGCTCGAGGAATCGACCCACGATGCTCGTCACGGTGATGTTGTCGCTGATGCCGGGGATGCCGGGACGCAGACAGCAGATGCCGCGGATGATGAGCGAGATGCGAACACCCGCTTGGCTCGCTTCGTAGAGCGCGCGGATGATGTGGCGGTCGACGAGCTGGTTGCACTTGAAGATGATGCGACCGTTGCCGTTCGCCTTGTGGCATTCCACTTCCTTGCGGATGTGCTCGAGAATCGACGTGCGCGTCGAGTGGGGCGAGACGACGAGCTGACGATACTTTGTCTGGGACGAGTAGCCCGTCATCACGTTGAAGAGGTCGGAGACGTCGGCGCAAATGTCGTTGTCGGCCGTGAGCAACCCGTAGTCCGTATAGATTTTCGCGGACGAGGGGTTGTAGTTCCCCGTCGAAATGTGCACGTAGCGCTTCATGCCGTCCGCTTCGCGACGAACGACGAGACAAAGCTTGGCGTGGATCTTGAGGCCGACGAAGCCGTAGACGATGTTGACCCCCGCCTTTTCCATCTCTTCGGCCCAGTTGATGTTGCGTTCTTCGTCAAAGCGTGCCTTCAGTTCGACGACGGCCGTCACCTGCTTGCCGCGTCGGCGGGCGTCGATGAGGGCGGCGACGATGGGGCTGTTGTTGCCGCAACGGTAAAGCGTCTGCTTGATTGCCACCACCTGCGGATCGACCGAAGCGCGGCGAATGAAATCGAGCACGCCCGAGAAGCTTTCGTAGGGATGGTAGAGCAGGATGTCGTGGTTGCGTGTCGTTGCAAAGACGTCGCCCTCCTGAACGAACGCGGGCTCCAGTCCTTTATAGGAGGGATCCTTGAGGTTCGGACGGTCGAGGCCGATGAGCGGCATGAATTCCGACATCGCCAAGGGGCCTTTCACGCGGTAGATCTGGAAGGGGAGGAGCTCAAGACGGTCGACGAGGAAGCTTGAGAGTTCCGTATCGGACCCGTGCTCAAGTTCAAGGCGAATGACGTCGCCGAAGCGGCGCTGGTCGACGAAGTCCTTGACGGCCTCAAGAAGGTCGTCCGCTTCGTCCTCTTCGATTTCGAGGTCCGTATTGCGGGTGATGCGAAAGAGCATCGACGCCGAGACGCGGTGCCCGGGGAAGAGCGCGCCGATATGTTCGCGAATCAGATCTTCGAGCAGGATGATGTCGTCGTCGCGGCTGTTGGAGTTGAAGCCGAGTTCGTTGTAGGTCGACTCCTTTGTACGGGGCACGAAGATGAAGCGCGACATGTTGTTCGGACACTTCAGACGAGCGTACCGAACGAGACCTTCTTCGGATTCGAGCTTCACGAGGAAATTGAGGCTCGTGTTGGAAATCGTCGGGAAGGGGTGCCCCGGGTCGATCGCCTGCGGAGTAAGAATCGGGTAGATCTCGTTGTCGAAGTACCCTTCGAGGAAGGACTTCTGACGGTCCGTGAGGTCCTTGTAGCGAACAAGGCGCACGCCGCGTTCCATAAGGGCCGGGTGCAGTTTCAGGCGCCAGTGATTCTGAGCGCGGTTGAGAAGCCCCAGAACGCGCTTGCGGATTTCCGCGAGCTGCTTGGCGGGAGGCAGTTCGTCGGGAGAACTCGACGAGGCACCGCCCTTCATCTGTCGGCAGATGTTGGAGACGCGCACCATGAAGAATTCGTCGAGGTTGTTGTAGAAGATCGAGAGAAACTTGAGTTGCTCCAGAAGCGGCACGTTCGGATCGCACGCTTCGTCGAGCACCTTACGATCGAACTCGATCCAGTTGATTTCGCGGTTGATGTAAAGACGGGGATCCGAGAGATCCGTGACGCCTTCCGCGGAGGGAAGCGGAGGCGGCAAGTCATCGTCGACCGCAGCTCGTGCGGCTCGTGCGGGCGCCTTGCGCGTGCCGGTTTTGACACGGGGTTTCGTGGCGCGGGCTTTAGGTTTGGCGGGTGCTTCCGGTTGAGCGGCCGCAATGGCGGTGGTGGCAGCGGCGGATTCGGGCGTCTGCGTCTCGGTCATGGTGATTCGGGTTGTCCTCGGAGCCGTGAAAGGTAAGATCGATAGACCATTCTAGAGAACCCATATGTAATTTCCATGAAAAAGGGCCGCTTGCGCGGCCCTTTACGGGGTTATCCCGAGGTGTTTCCGATTTTCAGGCGTTTTCCTCGGTCTTTTGCTTTTGTGCCTGCCATGTCTGGAAGTATTTCCAGGCGAATCCCACCACGACCGGGCCGAGGAGCGCCGCAACGATGCCGAGAAGAAGGATGAGCGAGAGGTTGTTCTTGACGAAGGGAACATTGCCGAAGAGGTAGCCCGCCCCCACAATCGTCACCGCCCAGATGACGGCGCCCGCGCCGCTGAAAAGCTCGAACCGCAGGCCGTTCATGCGGGCTGCGCCCGCGATGAGCGGAGCGAACGCGCGCACGATCGGAATGAAACGGGCGAGGAGAATCGTCTTGCCGCCGTGGTCCGTGTAGAACGCATGGGCGTGCTGCAGCTTGGAGGCGTTGATCCAGGAGATGCTCCCGTCGTAGATCTTGTTGCCCAGCCACTTCCCCGTGGCGTAGCCGACGGAATTGCCGAAGACGGCGCCGAGGATCACGGCGAGCATGATCATCCAGGGACTGGCTGTTCCGGAGGCGGCTACGGTACCCGCCACGAAAAGAAGCGAGTCTCCGGGCAGAAACGACATGACCACGAAGCCCGTCTCCAGAAAGAAGATGATGAACATCGCCGCGTAGATCAGCGTCCCGTAGTTGGTCGCGAGGTGGACCAGAAAATGGTCGGCGTTCGTGAAAAGATCGACGATGAGCTCGATAAAATCCATGGTGCGGTGTGCTGTGGACCTATGACAAATTTTCCATATCATACTGAAGACACCCGAAGCGCGGCTTAACCGTTCTTCAGGATTTTGTAATCCCGTCTCAAGGATCTTCATGCCGTCTGAGAATCGCCGTCCTCCCATTCGGGAACTTTCCTCCGAGCTCATCAGTCAGATTGCGGCGGGTGAGGTGATCGAGCGCCCCGCGTCGGTCGTCAAAGAACTCGTGGAAAACGCCGTCGACGCGGGTGCCATGAATGTCGAAGTACGTATCGACGGGGGCGGCTTGAAGCGCATCGTCGTCACGGACGACGGCTGCGGCATCCCGAAGGACGAGCTCCCGCTCGCGCTCAAGCGCCACGCGACGAGCAAGATCCGCAATCTCCTTGATCTTGAAAATGTTTCGACGCTCGGCTTTCGCGGCGAAGCGCTCGCATCGATCGATTCGGTGTCGGCGGTGACGATTCAAAGCCGTGCAACGGGGGCCGACCGTGCCTGGGAGCTTTCCGAAGGCGAACTCGTCCCTTCGGCAGGCCCTCAGCAGGGCACGCGCATTGAGGTGCGCGACCTCTTTTACAAGACGCCCGCCAGGCGCAAATTCATGAAGTCCGAGGCGACGGAGAACGCGCACGTCGTCGCGCAGCTCCATCGCATCGCTTTGGCCAATCCTGCAGTGCGCTTTGTCCTGTACCAGAACGGTCGCCATATTTTCGACCTTCCGGCCGTCGAAACGCAGGATGAACGCATCGTCGCACTGATGCCGAGGGCGTTCGAGAGCGGGCACCGTTCGGTCGACGCGGAAGACTTGGGGATGCGCCTTACGGGTCTCGTCGGACTGCCGACCGTCTCGAAACCGAAGGGCGATGCCCAGTATCTCTTCGTCAACGGTCGTTTCGTGCGCGACCGAACCTTCGCGCACGCCGTGCGTCAGGCGTACCAGGACGTGCTTCACGGGCAGGCGCAGCCTCTCTATTGTCTTTTTCTCACGGTGCCCGCCGCCGAGGTGGACGTGAACGTGCATCCTACGAAAACCGAAGTGCGTTTTCGCAACACGCAGCGGATCCATTCCTTCGTCGACCGGGCGGTCGGCGAGGCGTTGGCACCCCCGCGGGCGGGTGAAGAGGCGGATCGCCTTTCGGACGAATGCACGGTTGCAGACGAGGGGCTTGCCGACTCGGCGACGGCCTCGGATGTAACCTTTGCGCCCCGTCCCCGGTACGAGCCGCGCTATGAGCCGCACCGCGAATCCGAGGCGCGCGTCGCCGCGACGTTCCGCACCGCCTCCGAAGGGGCGGAACGCCCCTCGGCGTCGGCCGTCGATTCGGCCCTGCGTCTTTTCGGTGCGTCGGAAGCCGTCAGGGACTACGTCCTTGATCCAAACACCTCCTCGGGCGCGCGTCTGTCGCAAAGCTTCCGGGACTTCCCGAGCCCCGCTCCCGCTCCCGCGTTGCCTTCCGCACCAGCCGATCAAAGTGTTTTTGTGTTCGACAACGGCGTCGAAGTCGATGCGGCCGACACTGCCGAAGCCGTCGACGCTGTAGGTGATGAGTTCGAATCTCGGACGAACGTTGCGACGCCCGAGAGCCTCGTGCCGCCCGAGGAGTCCGTCGAGCCCGTTCGCCTGCGCGAGGAACCGAAGTCCGAACCCGTTCTGCCGAGCGACGCTCTGCCGACGGGACGCCTAGGGCGGCCCGTCGCTCAGATCGCCGGTCTCTACGTGATTGCAGAAAACGAGGAGGGCCTTGTCATCGTCGATCAACACGCGGCGGCCGAACGCATCACGTATGAAAAATTGAAGGCCTCGATGGCCTCGCACGCGATGCCCGTGCAACCGCTCCTTCTCCCGCAGGTGATTCGCGTCTCGGCCGTCGAGATGGCGACCTTCGAAGAGCACTCGGACGCGTTGAAGGAGATGGGAATCGAGCTTTCGGTTGCGGGCCCCGATTCGCTCGCGCTTCGTGCCGTGCCGGCGATCCTGCACGATGCACCCATTACGGCGCTCGAAAACACGGTGCGTGCGGTGCTCGAAGACCTGGAGGCCTATGGCGAAAGCTTCCTGATCGAAGAAGAGCGCAACAAGATTCTCGCGACCATGGCCTGCCATGGGTCGATCCGTGCCAACCGCAAGCTCGCCATGAAGGAAATGGAAGAGCTCTTGCGCGCGATGGAACGCACGGAACGGTCGGATCAGTGCAATCACGGTCGTCCGACCTGGACGCAATTGACGGTCGCGGAACTCGACAAACTTTTCATGAGAGGCAAGTAATGACGGAACGCAAGCCCGATGCGGTGATGATCATCGGACCGACGGCTTCGGGAAAATCCGCCTTGTCGCTGGAAATCGCCCGACGCATTCCCGTCGAAATCATTTCCATGGATTCGGCGCTCGTGTATCGGGGGATGGACATCGGAACGGCGAAGCCGACGCTTGAAGAGCGTTCGGTCTGTCCTCACCATCTGATCGACATCCGCGACATCGGTGAAAGCTACAGCGCGGCCGAATTCCTGGAGGATACCCTGCGGCTCGTTCCCGAAATTCGGGACCGGGGGCGGGTGCCCTTGATCGTCGGCGGGACGATGCTTTACGCCAAGGCGCTTCGCGACGGTCTGAACGACATGCCGAGCAGCACGCCCGAGGTGCGGGCCGAGGTCGCCGAAGAGGCGGCTCGGCTCGGTTGGCCTGCCATGCACGCCGAACTCGCGCGCGTCGATCCGACAACGGCTCGGCGTCTTGCCCCGAACGACAGTCAGCGCATCGGTCGCGCGCTCGAAGTTTTTCGCATGACGGGGCGCCCCATTTCGGCCTTCCACGAAGAGAAGACGGAGTCGCCCCTGCAGTGCGTTACGATCGGGATCCTTCCCGAAAATCGCAAAGAACTCCATGCCCGTATCGAGGCGCGATTCGACGCCATGCTTCGCGACGGGTTTCTCGACGAAGTGCGCGCCCTGATGAAGCGGCCCGATTTCGATCCCGAAAGTCCGGCTATGCGCGCGGTGGGTTACCGCCAGGCCGTCGACTTTTTGAGCGGACGATGCGACGCGTCCGCCTTCCGTTTGGCGGGTATCGCCGCCACTCGTCAGTTGGCCAAGCGTCAGATCACATGGATGCGCGGCTGGGATATGGATTTCATAAAAAACTAAGAAAAACAAAAGCTGGTTATGTTACTGGGAGATCTTTTCACACGCTACTGCATGTTCCAACCGTCCAAGGGCAAATACCGCCCCGACATCGACGGCATGCGTGCCGCGGCCATCGCGATGGTCGTCGGCTACCATTTTTTCCCGCAGCTCGTCCCCAACGGCTTCATCGGCGTGGACGTGTTCTTCGTGATTTCCGGCTACTTGATTGCGGGGATCAGTCTGGGACGGATCGTGGACGGGACGTTCTCGATCCGAGACTTTTACGCCAAACGCATCCGCCGCATCTTCCCGGCCCTGACTCTGGTGATGTTCGTCACGATGGCGGTCGGCGCGCTGGTTTTCGATCCGCTCGTACACAGCGAACTGCGAAAGGAAATCCGCTATGCGGTGATGTTCCTGGAAAACTGGCACATGGCCAATACGGCCAACTATTTTGACGCCGCAACGCCGAAGCCGTTGCAGCACTTCTGGACGTTGGCGATCGAAGAGCAGTTCTACGTCGTATTCCCGATCCTCGCTCTGGTCGTCTCCGGTCTCAAGCGCAATCGTCTTACCGTGCTCCGCGGCGCGGTGCTGCTGGTGTTCGTTGCATCTCTGGGCCTCAACCTGACGTTGAACGTTCATGCGGTCGAACCCGGCAAGACGTACTTCTGGTCGAGCCTGCGCTTCTGGGAATTGGGGCTGGGTGTACTCCTGGCGGTTTGGGGTTCGAGCTGGGCTCGCCTCTCCTTGCTGTGGCGCAATCTACTGGCCGTCGTTGCTCTCGCTCTGATGGGGATATCGATCGCGGTTATCGACGTGAAGACGGGGTTCCCCGGTCTTCAGGGTATTGCGCCCGTGGCGGCTTCGGGCTTGCTGATCATGACGGGCGGAAGCTTCGTCAACAGGATCCTCGGATGGCGTCCGCTCACCTACGTGGGGCAAATCAGTTATTCGCTCTACCTCTGGCACTGGATCGTTCTGACGTTCTATGTTTACATCGTAGGGGCGGAGTTTCAGACGATCGGCGGGTTGCTCGCGATGCTCGTGCTCAGCATCGTGCTGGCTGTGCTGACTTTCCACTTCGTTGAGTCCCCGACCCGCTCGATGACGATCGGTCGCAAGTACATCGCGCTGTTGGTCGTGCTTTTTCTGTCGGTTCTTGTTGCAGGCAAGATCAAGCCCGAACATGTGTTGCCGACCTATGCCACGCCGCTTTGCCAGAATTTCTTCCACGAGCGCGAAGGTTGGACGGACCGTTGGAAGAATACGCCGTCCTACTGTCCCAAGAATTCCGATGCATGGTGTTTCGATCGGGACGGTCGTCTCGGTCGTGTTGTCATCGTGGGCGACAGCTATGCCAATCAATTGCTCCCCGGCCTTGAAGCGATGGGTCTGGACGTCTCCTACATCGGTGCGGGTTCCTTCCCGCCGGTGTACCGGTTGGAGCGTCCCGTGGTCGGCGTGGGCGACTGGAACGAAAACCGGCAGCCTCCCATGGACGAAGCGATTGAAACCGTTGCCGCGAGCGATGCGGATACGGTGATTCTTGCGGCCAGTTGGGGCGGCTATCGTTCTCAGTCAGATAACGTCTTTGCCGGGTTGAAAAACGCCGTGGGCAAACTCAAGAAAGACGGGCGGAGGCTCATCATCGTGCTTCCTCAGGCTCGGGCCACGCTTCCGGAGAATTGGTATTGCCCGAGTCCCTGGAAGAAAAAGGAGGCGGCGTACGTCTCGGCGGGAGATCCTGAAGCCGTGAGGGCCTTTTTCTCGGACGAGCTCAAAAAGGAACTTCTGGCGATTGATGCCGGCATCACGTTCGTCGACATTTCCGAAACCATGAAGGCGCGCGGTTTGGGGACTTCCGAAAAAGCGTACTTCCGAGATAACGGTCATCTGACGGAAACTGGTTCGGTCGTCGCGGCGGAACCGCTCATGAAGGTGCTCGATCCCGCAAAACTCCGATAACCCCGCAAACGAAACGGCCCCGAGAAATCGGGGCCGTTGGCTATTTGTGTATCACGGCATCCCCGCAATCGGGCTACCGAGATATTCCGAAGATCAAAGCACCACGCAGGCGGCTTCGCCTTCGGGGCGTTCGACGATCGAGCCGAGCCTGAAGACCTTTTCGCCGGCGGCTTCGAAGGCCTGCTTGGTCTTGTCGGCGTCTTCGGCCTTGACGATCACGACCATGCCGATACCGTTGTTGAAGACGCGGTGCATTTCATGGCGGTCGATGTTGCCCTTTTCTTCAAGCCAGTCGAAGATCGCGGGACGGGTCCAGGACGTGCCGTCGATGCGGGCCTGAACGCCTTCGGGAAGAACGCGGGGCACGTTTTCGATGAGGCCGCCCCCGGTAATGTGGGCCATACCCTTGATCGTGACCTGCTTCATGACTTCGAGAACCGACTTCACGTAGATGCGGGTGGGTTCCATGACGCGGTCGGCGAGCGTGGCGCCGTCAAAGGGCATCGACCAGTCGGCGCCGGACACTTCGACGACCTTGCGAATGAGGGAGAAGCCGTTCGAGTGGGGGCCGCTCGAAGCCAGACCGAGGACGACATCGCCCGGGCAAATCGTGGAGCCGTCGATGATCTGGTCCTTTTCGACGACGCCGACCGCAAAGCCCGCGAGGTCGTATTCGCCTTCGGGGTACATGCCGGGCATTTCGGCGGTTTCGCCGCCGATCAACGCGCAACCGGCCAGCTCGCACCCCTTGGCCACACCCGCCACGACGCGCGAGGCGACGTCGACGTCAAGCTTTCCGCAGGCGTAGTAGTCGAGGAAGAAAAGGCTCTTTGCGCCCTGCACCAGAATATCGTTCACGCTCATCGCGACGAGGTCCTGACCGACCGTGTCGTGGCGGCCGAGGCGGAAGGCGAGCATCAGCTTCGTACCCACACCGTCCGTACCGGTGACGAGGACGGGGTTCTTGTACTCTTTGCCGACTTCGAAGAGGGCGCCGAAGCCGCCGATGGAACCGAGAACGCCGGGGATGAGCGTGCGCTTGGCCGCAGGCTTGATGCGTTCGACGAGCTCGTCGCCGGCATCGATGGAAACGCCGGCAGCCGCGTAGGAAAGTTGACTCATGGATAGTCTCACGGAAGGGTAGGAACTCCCGGAGCCCGGCCGGACAAAGCGCAATCGACGGGGAGCATCGGGTTGCGAGGACGGGTCCGGTAGTGGTTGATGAAAAGTGCTTGAAGTATAAGACATCGACCCCGCGGCTTGTCGGCACAAGGTCGACTGAAAACGGTTGCGGCGAAGCGCGTCTACAGCGCAGCGCGATCTCGGTCGTCGGTTTCGCGCCCTAGGGCAAGCCAGAAGACGGCGGATTCGAGGTAAACTCTGCACAGTTTTGTGATGCAGACCTCAATGTGACAGCCGGCATGCAGGAACCCGATCAATATCTACTCGATCTCCCTGAACTTCAGGAGCGCGACCTTCCGACGCTCGACAACTTCGTCGTCGGTGCGAACGCAGAGGTCGTGGCCGTGCTTCGGGAGATGGCGCAGGGAAGCGGACCGAAGTTCCTTTACCTCTACGGCCCGCAGGGGTGCGGTCTTACGCATCTTCTGAAGGCCGTGAATCCCGGAAACGGCACGTCTCAGTTCCGCGTTCCTGTCTTCAAGGCGGGAACGCCGCTCTACACGGTAGACGACGTTCACGACCTCGATCTCGGGTATGCGCGACAGCTCTTTGCGCTTCAGAATGCGGTTTATGCCGATCCGGCGGCCAAATTGATCTGTGCCGGGCGCACGGCGCCGCAAAAGCTCAAGTTGGCCGAGGCGATTCGCAGCCGCCTCGCCTGGGGCCTATCCTATGCCGTCAAGCCGCTTGACGAAGAGGAGCGCTTTCAGGTGCTCGCGCGCCTCGCGTCTTTGCGCGGCATTCGCATGACGCCCGACATCGAGCGGTGGATGACGACGCACTTGCCGCGCGACATGCGCACGCTCACCCGCGTTTTGGATCTTGCCAATCAATTGGGGCTTCGCGGCAAGCGCCGCGTCTCCCTTGCCGTGATCCGCGAGGCGGCCGACGTTCTGGATCTCCATTGAGGCGTCGTTCCGCGCTTCGTCACGGACAGCAGTCTGTTAAGAATGAAATTAGCCGTTTTTGATTTAGACGACACGTTGCTCCCCGTGGATACGGGGAATCGGTGGCCTCGCTGGGTGGCGAAGTGCGCTGGACTCGACCTGCGGGCTTTCGACGCCAAGGTCGATGCGTTTGCCGAGGCGTACCGCGCGGGCACGTTCTCCCCGGAAGAATTGGTGCGTTTCCATACGGAATTGCTCGCGCGCTTTCCCCGCAAAGAGCTCGACTTCTGGCGGGCGTCCTTCGTCGAGTCGGTCGTGAAACCCGCTCTGCGGCCGGAAGCTGCGGCGCTCGTTGAAAAAGAGCGTGCCGAGGGGGCCGTACTCCTTCTTGCAACGGGTACGAACCGCTACGTGACCGAACCCGTCGCCCGGCTCTTCGGCATCCCCAACCTGGCGGCCGTTGCACCCGAAGAAACGCCCGAGGGCGAATTCACCGGGAATTTCACGGGGTCGCACTCATACGGCGAAGGGAAGCTTTCGCTCGTCAAGGACTTCGTGCGAACGCTCGATGCGAAGGAGCCGCTCTCGGTGACGGCCTACAGCGATTCCGTCAACGATCTGCCGCTTCTCAACTATGCCGCAGGTACTGAGGGGGGCGCCGCCGTTGCCGTCAATCCCGACCCGAAGTTGCGCCGGGAAGCCGAAGCACGCGGTTGGACGGTACTCGACATTTTTGGGGAAGCACACCATGTTTGACAGCATCATTCGTCGCGTCCGCGCCTTCATGGGTTCGGGGCCCGATACGACCGTCGTGAAGGAACCTCGCATTTACACGAAGGAGGAGCATGGTATTTCGCCCGACCTCGTTTCGTGGGAAGCCAAGCGCACGTGCGAACTGCTCCATGCCCGAGGTTTCAGGGCCTACATCGTGGGCGGGGCCGTGCGCGACCTCCTTCTCGGCGTCAAGCCGAAGGATTTCGACGTGGCCACGGACGCCACGCCCGAACAGGTGAAGCGCGCGCAACGTCGCGCCGTCATCATCGGGCGTCGTTTCCGACTCGTTCACGTCATTTTCGGCCGTGAAATCATCGAGTGCTCGACTTTCCGCGCGCTCGAAGGCGCTGGTGTGCGCAAGGACGCTTCGGGTCGTGTCATTTCCGACAACGTCTTCGGCGAAATGTGGGAGGATGCGGCGCGTCGCGACTTTACGATCAATGCCCTCTATTACGATCCCGCCACCGAAGAGCTCTACGACTACCACCGCGGGTTCGAAGACATCGGCAAGAAGCGCTTGCGCATGATCGGCGAGCCCGCCGAGCGTTACCGTGAAGACCCCGTGCGCATGCTACGCGCGGTGCGTATCGCCTCGAAGCTCGGTTTCGAAATCGAGTCGCAGACGCGACGGCCCATTGCCGAAATGGCGAAACTCCTCTCGAACGTGCCCACGGCCCGCCTCGTCGACGAGCTCCTGAAACTCTTTACCTGCGGTCACGCCGTCGAATGCGTGAAGGCGCTTCGAAAGGAGAGCCTGCAAAAAGCGGTCTTCCCGGTGCTCGACGTGATTCTCTCGGAGCCCGACGGGGAGCGCTTCCTCATGTTGGCGCTTCAGCGAACGGACGAACGCATTGCCGTCGGGAAGAAGATTTCGCCCTCGTTTCTCTTCGGAACGCTCCTTTGGCCCCAGGTTCTCAAACGATGGCGCCACAACTTCGAGGCGCGCGGCATGTCGTACATGGGGGCGCTATATTCGGCCTCTCAGGACGTTTTGGCCACGCAGTGTCAGCAGCTCTCGATTCAGCGTCGGTACCAGGTCGACATGCACGACCTTTGGATGATGCAGGCAAAGTTGGAGCGTCGCACCGGCAAGAACCCCTTTGCGGTGATCAATCACCCGCGTTATCGAGCCGCGTACGACTTCCTGCTGTTGCGTTCCCTCGTGGGTGAAACCGAGCCCGAGCTCGTTACGTGGTGGGAAACCTTTGCGGAGGCTTCGGAAGACGAACGCCACGAAATGATCGAAGCCGCGCAGCGCGAGGCGCGTCAGAGTGCGGCGAGCCAACGCAAGAAAGACTCGGCCGATACGCAGGGCGGTTCGTCGGAGAGAACGACAAGTGCTTCGAAGCGTCGTCGCCGCCCCCGCCGCCGTTCGTCCCGAAGCAAAGCGGAGTCGGCGGAATGAAAAAAGCGTTCGTTGCGCTCGGCGCCAACCTCGGCAGCCCCGTCGAAACGTTGAATGCGGCGCTCGACGACATGCGCACGCTCCCGGGCGTCGAGATTCTGCGAGTCAGCCGTTTTTACCGCACGTCGCCCGTCGATTCTTCGGGGCCCGACTACGTGAATGCGGTGGCGGCCGTAACGTTTGAGGGAACGCCCGAAGAGTTTCTGCACGAACTGCAGGCGATCGAGAAGCGCCGCGGTCGCGTGCGGCCCGCGGGCGTTCACAACGCCCCGCGCACGCTCGATCTGGATCTTCTTGAGGTTGACGGGGAAGTGCGATCGAGTGCTTTCCTCACGCTTCCGCACCCCCGCATGACGGAGCGGCTCTTCGTCTTGGTGCCGTTACGCGACGTGGCGCCCGATTGGCGCGCACCGAACGGGGAAACGGTGGACGAGCGGATCGAAGCCGTCCGCCGGGCGGACGCGACGCAGAAAATCGAACCGATTCAAGCCGTCGATTCGGACGTCTGTCGGGACGAACGATGAAAAATTACCGTGCTTCCGAACCGAAACGGGGGCGCTTCTGATATACTTCATCTCCTATCCCCGGATGGCGGAATGGTAGACGCAGCGGATTCAAAATCCGCCGGGTAAAACCGTGTGAGTTCGAGTCTCACTCTGGGGACCATCACTGAAAAGTCCAGTCGACGATCGATCGCCTGGGCTTTTTTGTTTTTCGGCGCGCCGACGGCGCACCCTGTCGGAGACTTGGAGATTTCACCATGCGCGTCGAACGACTCGAGCTCGACGGACCGATGCTTCTCTATCCGAACGTTCATGACGACGATCGGGGGTACTTTTCGGAAACGCTCAGTCTGCGCGATCGGACGTGTACATTGCCACGTTTCGTGCAGGAAAACGAAAGCTGGACGCGTCGAAAGGGGACGTTGCGCGGGTTGCACTTCCAGCGGGGGACTTCGGCACAGGCCAAGCTCGTACGGTGCCTGACGGGAGCCGTGCGGGACGTGATCGTGGACATTCGGGCGGGAAGCCCGACGCGGTTTCGGTGGATTGCAGTCGAACTCTCGGCGCACGACCACACGATGCTCTTCATCCCGAAGGGCTTTGCGCACGGCTTTCTCACGCTGACGGATGACGTCCTTTTTCAGTACAAAACCGACGCCTATTACGATCCGGCGAGCGAAGGAGCCGTTCGATGGAACGATCCGACGCTCGCCGTCGCGTGGGGTGTTGAAGTGCCGATTCTTTCCCCGAAGGATGCCGCGGCCCCCTTCTTGGAGGTCGCGAATCTCGGCTGAGCGCCGCCAAGGGTCGGCGCTTTATGAGGGCAAGCTCAGAAGCTCTGAGCCACGGAGCGCAGGAACCGCCCGAGGTCGTAGAGCTCTTCGCCCCCCACTTCGTGCTCCATGTCGTAGGTCTTCCACGAGAAGGCGGGAGCCACTTCGCGGATGACGCTTGCGCTGCGCTCTGCGGTGACGGGCGAAACAACGCTGTCGAAGACGCCGTGCGCCATGAAGACGGGCGTCGCACGGCCTGCGGCCGTCGCTTCCGAGTAGAGACGCTGAGCCAGCGGCAGGTAGCCCGAAAGCGCGGCAATACCGCCGATCGGGGCGGAAAGACGCAGACCCGCATAGAGCGAAACGGCCGCCCCCTGGGAGAAGCCTCCGAGGACGATGCGACGGCGGGGAATGCCGTTCGCTTCGAGTTCGTCGATCAGGGCCGAAACACGAGCCGCGGACTCGCGAATGCCGATCACGTCTTCATTTTCGTCGATCGTGTGGCTGCGCAGGTCGTACCAACCGCGAAGCGGATAACCCGGGTGGAGCGTTAATTCGCGCACCGGAGCGTTGGGCATCACGAGACGGCAGACGGGGCCGTCCTGATGCAGGATTTCATCCGCAAGCGGAAGGAAATCGCGATTGTCGGCACCGAGCCCGTGCAACCAGACGAGCGTAAGGTCCGCGGGTGCATTCGTGCTGCGGGGTGTCGCAAAGACGATGTCGGACGGTTCGAACGGTGCCGGAGCGGGTTCGCGTTCGCGAACGGGCTCGGTTCGTTCCTCACGGGCTTCGATGCAGGCATCCGCCTTCGGCTCGGGTTTCGTTTCGGGCTTTGGTTCGGGTGTTCCCTGAGCGGGAGTCGCTTGGGACTCGACGGGCTTGGCGGACTCCGGAGCGGCTTCGGTCTTTGCTCCCTCGGCGGCCGCAGTCGCTTTCGGACGGCGGGCGCTCTTCGGGCGAAAGGCTTCGACCACCGCCTCGTTCGTCTCGATGTAGGGGCCGCCGATCAAGTCGATGCAGTAGGGAACGGCGGCGAAAATGCCGTTCACGAGCACTTTCCCGTCGTCGTCGCGCAGGCCTTCGAGCGTTTCGGCAATTGCTTTGGGGCGTCCGGGCAGATTGAGAATGAGCGCGGCATGGTCGGGCGTTTCACGAAGAACGCCCACCTGGCGCGACAAAATCGCGGTGGGCACGAAGTGGCCCGAAATCGCCCGCATCTGTTCGCCGAAGCCGGGCAGTTCGCGCGTCGCGACGGCGAGCGTCGCCTCGGGCGTCACGTCGCGACGGGCGGGTCCCGTCCCGCCCGTCGTGAGAATGAGATCGCAGCCGATGATGTCGACCAACTCGCGAAGCGTTTTTTCGATTTCGAAGCGTTCGTCCGGAATCAGGCGCTTGTGAACCCGAATGGGGTTTGTGATGGCCTTTTTGCACCAGGCTTCGAGATTGGGAATGCCTTCGTCCGTGTACTGACCGCGGCTCGCACGGTCGGAAATCGAAACAAGACCGAGGATGAGTTCGTTCTCGGTGCTGCGGGGCGGCTTCATGCTCGTCCTCCAAAAGAGAGGCCGTCGGAAAAGCCGACGGCCGGAATGAAACTTTGCGAATGCGCTTGGTCAGCGGCCGTCTTCCTCGTCCTCGTCGTCGGGCGCGTAGAGGGAGACGGGTTCGTCAAGCAAAGCGTGCAGGAACTTGTAAAGTTCGCGAGCGCTCTTCGGGGGCTTTTGCAGTTCGCGTTCGCGGCGGGCGTTGCGCACGAGACCGCGAAGCGTCTGAATGTCGACGCCGGGATGCTCGTCGATGAACTTCGTGAGGGCCTTGTCGTCCGCAATCATCTGTTCGCGTAGCGTTTCGCAACGGTGCAGGAGCGCCACGGCGGCTTTGGATTCGCCCGTCGCGCGGTCGATGGCTTCGCGCACGGCCTTCGGGTCCATGTTGCGCATCTTCTTGCCGATGAGCTGCAACTGTCGGCGTTGCGCGCCGAAGGAGCGCATGCGGCGGAATTCGAGAATCTCAACAAGCACGTCTTCCGGGAGATCGATGCGCTTGAGCTGATCGTCGCCGAGTTTCGTCATCTCCTTGCCGAGATCCTGCAGTTCGAGCTGTTCGCGTTTCAGCTGCGATTTGGAAGGGCCTCGATAGCGGTCTTCCGATTCGTCGTCTTCGTCGTAGTAGGCGTCCTCACGCATGGGCGGCACCGTTCGTTCAGAAAAGTTCAGGGGTTCGAAACCCCTTATGATAACGAGTTTCCCCGAAGCCTCGGTGGACGCGTCGCTCGTCCTTTCAGAGGAGACGGAGCGCGCTCCGAACGAGGTTCCGAGGTTTCGTTTATCGAATACGCTCCGCAGAGTTTTCAGTCATGACGAATTCCGCTTTCCCTTCGCCGGACGCTTCCCTTGAGACCACTGCACAACTCGCCCGTTGGGCGATCGAGCGCGCGAAGCAGCTCGGCGCGGACGAGGCGTGTGCCGAAGTGAGCGTTGACAAAGGTCTCTCGGTCGCAACGCACAGGGGTGACATCGAATCGGTCGAGCACTCGGACGAGACGGTTCTCACCGTAACCGTCTGGAAAGGAAAGCGCCGCGGCAGAGCGAGCACCTCCGACCTTTCGGAGCGCGCGATGGAAGCGGTTCTGAAGAGTGCCGCGGAGATCGCCGCCGTCTCGGCGGAAGATCCGGCGACGGGACTTCCCGACGAGCGGGACCTTCAGACCGAATTCCGCGAACTCGACCTCTGGCACCCCTGGACGGGGACCGTGGAGGACGCAGCGGCGCTTCTCTCGCGCATGGAATCGGCCGCCGAGGCTTACGACTCCCGAATCACGAATTCGGACGGCGCGCATTTTGCGACGTCGGAAGGCGCCTTTACGCTCGCGAACACCCTGGGTTTTTGCGCGGGCTACCGATACGGTCGGCACAGCATGGACCTCGGCTCCATTGCCGAGGATGCCCGAGGCATGCAGCGCGGCGACGCCTGGACCGAAGAACGGAAGTTCGCCTGTCTGAAGAGCCCCGAAGTGCTCGGGCGACTCGCCGCCGGGCGCGCCGTGGCGCGCTTGGGGGCAAGGCCTCTTTCGAATCGTACGGTGCCCGTACTCGTCGACGCGAGCATCGCGACGGGACTGCTCGACATGCTCGAAGAGCTCCTCTGGGGCGGGGCGCTCTACCGTCACGCCTCGTGTCTGGAGGGGCGCGAAGGAACAGCCGTTTTCCCGTCGCACGTTTCCGTCCTGGAGTCCCCGTACACGGTCGGTGCGATGGGGTCGGGCGTTTTCGACGACGAAGGTTGTGCGGGACTGGAGCGTGCCGTCGTCGAAGGGGGCGTGTTGCGCGGCGTCTTTCTCACGTCCTACAGCGCCCGAAAACTCGGCCGACGCACGACGGGAAATGCGGGCGGTGCCTACAACCTCGCGCTCGTTTCCGATCGCACCGAAGCGGGCGATACGCTGCCTGCCATGCTTGAGCGCCTCGGAACAGGCTTTTACGCGACGGAGTTGATCGGTCAGGGGTTCAATCCCGTCACGGGCGACTATTCGCGAGGCGCTTCGGGCTTTTGGGTGGAAAACGGCCGCATCGTCGCCCCCGTCGAAGGCATGACGATGGCGGGAAACGTGATCGACATGATGGCGGGTCTCGTGGCCGTGGGGAGCGACGTCGCAACGAACGGCGGTCGCTCCTCGGGGAGCCTTCTCCTCTCGCCCCTGATGCTTGCGGGCTCGGACGGCGACTGAGTCGCCGCGTGCCGAGGTTTTTCAAGTACAATCACGCACTTTGCTTTCCCGACCGCTCGCTTGCTTGCGAGCGGTCATCAACGTCTCTGGCCGGTCAAGCCATGCAGGAACAATTTCTCTCCGACTTTGATTTCGAGCTCCCTCCCGAGCTCATCGCACAGTATCCGCTTGCGGACCGCTCCGCATCGCGTCTTCTCCACATCACGACGGACGTCATCGAAGACAAGCACTTCACGGACATCGAGTCCTACCTGCGTCCGGGCGATCTGTTGATCGCCAACAACACCCGCGTCATCAAAGCGCGCCTGCTCGGGCGCAAGGAAACGGGCGGCGCCGTCGAGGCGCTCGTCGAGCGCGTCACGGGCGAGAAGTCCGCGATTGCCATGGTGCGCGCGAGCAAGTCCCCGAAGCCGGGGACGAAGCTGATTTTTTCGGCTGACGGCGCGGAAGAAACCGTGACCGTGACGGGGCGTCAGGGCGAATTCTTCGTGCTTGAGTTCAACCGTCCCGTTCTCGACGTGCTGGAAGCCTTCGGCAAGGTTCCGCTTCCTCCCTACATCGAACACGCCGCCGAAAAGAGCGACGAAGGTCGCTACCAGACGGTCTACGCGAAGTACCCGGGTGCCGTGGCGGCACCGACGGCGGGGTTGCACTTCACGGACGAGTTGCTCGAGCGTTTGAAGGAAAAGGGCGTCGACATCGAATACGTCACTCTGCACGTGGGCGCGGGTACGTTCCAGCCCGTGCGCGTCGAGAAGCTTTCGGAGCACCACATGCATTCCGAGTGGTATTCGATGCCCGCGGACGTTGCCGAAAAGATCAACCGCGCGAAGGCCGAAGGCCGTCGCGTGATCGCGGTCGGTACGACGTCCCTACGCACGCTCGAAAGTGCCGCGGACCGTATCGGTCACGTCGAAGCCGGAGCGCGTGACACGACGCTCTTCATTACGCCGGGTTACACCTTCCGCATCGTCGACGCGCTCGTGACGAACTTCCACCTCCCGAAGTCGACGCTCGTCATGCTCGTTTCCGCCCTCGTCGGGCGCGAACGCATCCTCGAAGCGTACCGCCACGCGGTCGATGCGAAGTACCGCTTCTTCAGCTACGGCGACGCCTGCTTCATCGAAAAGGCGCCGGGCGCTTGATCGAGCCCATACATAAGGACACGAACGAAATGGCTTTTTCCTTCAAGGTCAAAACCACGTGCGGCAAGGCCCGCCGCGGTGAACTGACCCTCAACCACGGCGTCGTGCAGACGCCGATCTTCATGCCCGTCGGCACCTACGGTTCCGTCAAGGCGATGGCGCCCTACGAGTTGAACGAAGTGGGCTCGCAGATCATTCTCGGCAACACGTTCCACCTGTGGCTGCGCCCGGGTCTTGAAGTGATCGAAGCGCACAAGGGCCTTCACGACTTCATGCAGTGGAGCAAGCCCATCCTCACCGACTCAGGCGGCTTCCAGGTATTCAGTCTCGGGGAACTTCGCAAGATTACCGAAGAGGGCGTGAAATTCAGCAACCCCATCAACGGGAACAAGCTCTTTTTGACGCCCGAAATTTCGATGCAGATCCAAAAGACGCTCAACTCCGACATCGTGATGGTGCTCGACGAGTGCACGCCTTACAAGATCGGCGACCGTCCCGCGACCGAACTCGAAGCCGCGAAGTCGATGCGCATGAGCCTTCGCTGGGCGAAGCGCTCGAAGGACGAGTTCGAACGCCTGGAAAATCCGAATGCGCTCTTCGGCATCGTTCAGGGGGGCATGTTCACGAAGCTTCGCGAAGAGTCGCTCGACGGCCTGAAGAACATCGGTTTCCACGGCTACGCCTTGGGCGGCCTCTCGGTGGGCGAGCCCAAGGAAGAGATGCTGCGCATTCTCGACGAAGTGGCGCATCAGTTGCCCGAGGACCGTCCCCGCTACCTGATGGGTGTGGGTACGCCCGAAGACCTCGTCGACGGCGTCTCCTCGGGGATCGACATGTTCGACTGCGTGATGCCGACCCGCAACGCGCGCAACGGCTGGCTCTTCACACGTTTCGGCGACGTGAAGCTCAAGAACAGCCGCTACCGCAACGACCTTCGACCGCTCGATCCGTCGTGCAACTGCTACACGTGCCGCAACTTCAGCCGCGCGTATCTGCACCACCTGCACAAGGTGGGCGAGATCCTCGGGGCGCGACTCAACACGATCCACAACCTCCACTTCTACCTCAACCTCATGCAGGAGATGCGCGACGCGCTCGAAGCGGGGACGTTCGAAGAATGGAAAGTGCGCTTCCGCGAGGATCGCGCCCGCGGGATCGAGTGATTTTTCCCCGTGCTTTGCCGAGGGCGACCTTCGGTAAGTCCCGACGGACCCTTGAAAATCCTTAAGGTCTTGCGGAAGGTTTCCCCTCTATAATGCAAAAATCGCTCGCATCGGGCCTCTCGCAGGCGCGATGCGGGTTTTGGACTAGCCACTACCGGAGTAGAAATGTTTTTTGTTACTGACGCCTTGGCGGCGGAAGCCGCCCCCGGCGGTATGGAGGGTTTCCTCCTTCAGGTTGTTCCCCTGATCGTTATCTTTGTGGTTTTCTGGTTCTTCCTCATTCGTCCGCAGCAGAAGCGCCAGAAGGAACATCAGCAGATGTGCGAAGCGCTCGCCCGCGGCGATGAAGTCATGACGCTCGGCGGCCTTTCGGGACGCATCGACAGCGTCGGCGAACAGACGATCAATCTGCAGATCGCCTCCTGCGACGGCAAGCCCGTTGTCGTGACGATGCAGCGTGCGGCGGTTCAGATGGTTCTCCCGAAGGGGTCCATCAAGTTCTGATTCCCGCTGGAATTCAAAAAGGCGTTGAGGGCATGTCCCTCGGCGCCTTTTGAGCTTGAGCCGTGAGGCTCGGGCAAGGTCGGAGCAACAAGTTCCGACGGACAAAAGGGCCGGTAAAGCCCTTTTTTGCGCATTGAACGGACGGAGTAAGCGGATGAATCGCTATCCTCTTTGGAAATACATCATGATCGGCATCGTGCTCGTCATCGGGCTCATCTACACGTTGCCGAACTTCTACGGCGAGTCGCCTGCGGTGCAGATCTCGTCGGGCAAGGCTACCGTCAAGGTGACCGAAGACACGCTCAACCGCGTGCAGACGGCGCTTGCGAACGCCAAGCTCAACCCGAACGGCGTCTTTTTCGAACAGGGCGCCCAGCAAAACACGATTCGCGTGCGGTTTGATCCGACTCAGACCGAAGAGCAGCTTCAGGCCCGCGAAGTGATCGACCACGCGCTCAACGCCGATCCGAAGGATCCGAGCTACATTGCTGCGCTCAATCTCGTGCCGAACACGCCCCAGTGGCTCCTTTCGATCCGCGGTCTGCCGATGTACCTCGGTCTCGACCTTCGAGGCGGCGTGCACTTCCTCCTGCAGGTCGACATGCGCGCGGCGATCACGAAGCGCGCCGATGCGACGGCGGCCGACCTTCGCACGCAGTTGCGCGACAAGCGCATTCGCCACACGGGTATCAACCGCGTCGGCAACGACGTCGAAGTGAGCTTTGCGACCGAAGAAGAACGCGCCCGCGCGAACGACCTTCTGCGAAACACTCAGACGGACCTGCAGCTGACGCTTCCCGAAGCGACGAAGGCTCCCTTCATTATCCGCGCCTCGCTCACGCAGCAGGCCATTCAAACCGTTCAGAACAACGCCCTCAAGCAGAACATCGCGACTCTGCACAACCGAATCAACGAGTTGGGCGTGGCCGAACCCGTGATCGCCCAACAGGGTGCCGATCGCATCGTCGTTCAGCTCCCGGGCGTGCAGGATACGGCCAAGGCGAAGGACATTCTCGGTCGTACGGCGACCCTTGAAGTGCGTTTGGTCGACGACTCGCCCGAAGCGCTCGCGCAGCTCGCTCAGGGGAACGTTCCCTTCGGCGACGAAAAGTACACGGACCGCGAAGGTCGTCCGATCCTCGTGAAGCGCCGCGTGATTCTCACGGGCGACAGCCTCAACGACGCGCAGCCGGGCTTTGACAGCCAGACGCAGGAACCGACCGTCAACCTTGAACTCGACAACCGCGGCGCCCGCATCTTCCAGGAAGTGACCCGCGAAAACGTCGGCAAGCGCATGGCCATCCTGCTCTTTGAAAAGGGCAAGGGCGAAGTCGTGACGGCGCCGGTGATCCGTCAGGAAATCGGCGGCGGCCGCGTGCAGATTTCGGGTGCCATGACGACGATCGAAGCCACGGATACGGCGTTGCTGCTGCGTGCCGGTTCGCTCGCCGCGCCGATGGAAATCGTCGAAGAACGCCTGATCGGGCCGAGTCTCGGCGAAGCGAACATCGAAGCGGGTTTCCGCTCGACGCTCTACGGCTTCATCATCATTGCGGTCTTCATGGCAATCTACTACCAGGTCTTCGGTCTGGTGTCGGGCATCTCGCTTATCTGCAACGTGATGATGCTCGTCTCGATTCTCTCTCTCATGCAGGCGACGCTGACGTTGCCGGGTATCGCCGCCATCGCGCTTACGCTCGGTATGGCCGTCGACGCGAACGTGCTCATCAACGAACGCGTCCGCGAAGAGTTGCGTATCGGCCGCTTGCCGCAGACGGCCATCGCGGAAGGTTACGACCGCGCGTTTTCGACCATTCTCGACTCGAACATCACGAGCCTGATCGCCGGTCTGGCGCTCCTTATTTTCGGTTCGGGCCCCGTGCGCGGCTTTGCCGTCGTCCACTGCCTCGGCATTGCGACTTCGATCTTCACGTCGGTTGTGGTGTCTCGTGCGCTCATCAACCTCATCTACGGCCGCAAGAAGAAGCTGACCGCCGTTCACATCGGTCAGGTCTGGCGTCCGGATGCGGACAAAGCGTCGGCCAAGTGATCTGAGGGAGACTTACGCAAATGGAATTTTTCCGCATTCATAAAACGATCCCCTTCATGCACTACCGCCACGTGCTGAACTCGATTTCGCTCGTGAGCTTCGTCGTGGCGGTCTACTGGATCTTCGCACACGGGCTGGCGTTCTCGATCGAGTTCACGGGCGGCACGCAGATCGAAGTGAACTTCCCGCAGGCGGCCAACACGGAGCAGATCCGTACGGATCTCGCCAAGGTCTCGAAGGAAGTGCTCGTTCAGACCTTCGGCTCGTCGCGCGACGTGGTGATCCGCGTCCCGACCAAGGAAGGCCAGACCTCCGGTCAGGTCGCCGCCGAAGTGATGAAGGTCCTCGAAGAGACGACCCCGGGCGTGCACATGAAGAGTACGGAGTTCGTCGGTCCGCAGGTGGGTGACGAACTTGCCCGAGACGGCGGTACGGCGCTTGCGCTCGTCGTGGTCGGCATCATGATCTACCTCGCCTTCCGCTTCGAATGGAAGTTCGCTCTCGCGGCCATCATCGCGAACCTGCACGACGTGGTGATCGTGGTGGGGATCTTCTCCGTGATGCAGTGGGAGTTCACGCTTCCGGTGCTCGCGGCCGTCCTCGCCGTGCTCGGCTACTCCGTCAACGAGTCGGTGATTATTTTCGACCGCGTTCGCGAGCACTTCCGCAAGATGCGCCGCGCGGACACGATCGAGGTGATCAACTCGGCCATTACGGCGACGATCTCGCGTACGGTGATCACTCATACGTCTACCCTCTGCATGACGCTCTCGATGTTCTTCTTCGGCGGCCCGGCGTTGCACTACTTCTCGCTCGCGCTCACGATCGGCATCCTGCTCGGCGTCTATTCGTCCGTCTTCGTGGCGGCGGCCATCGCGCTCTACCTCGGCGTCAAGCGCGAGGACCTCGTGAAGACCGTCAAGAAGGATGAAGTGGAACAGATGGTTCCGTAACAACGTATCGGCCGGATTGAACAAGCGAGAAGAAAGTTTGCTCGATCCGGCCCGTCGACATTCGTACCGAATGCGATACTGACGGAGCGGCTTCACGGGTCGCTCCGTTTTTTTAATGAAACGTCGGCAGGAAGGAAGAAAACAATGAAGAAGACTCGCGTGGTGATGCTTGAGCTGTGGCCCATTGCCAACTCACGAGGCGGGCTTGAGAGGGTCTTTTGCTCGATGGCCAACGCTTTGACTGCCCGAGGGTACGAAGTGGTGGCCGTTACGTTCGACCAAGGCGAAGGCAAGCCCGCTTACCCCGTGAGCGAACGGGTCCGTTTTGTCAAGGTGGGTTGCCGTCGCCCTCTCTATTGTTATCCTCCGTTGCGCGACATCCTTTGCTACTCCCGAAATCGAGCGGATCGACACCGGGCTCGGGGCAGGCAACTGATGCACTGGCAGGCCTCGGTATTGCGCTCGGTGCGGGAGGAGTTCGAAAACGCCGACATCGTCATCTCCTATCAATGCGCGGGGGCTTACATTCTGCGGGAATGCCTGGGGTTCAAGGGCAAGCTCGTGACGATGATGCACTCGTACCCGCCCGTCTATACCGATCGTCCGGTATTTGACGTGATGCGCGACGCTGTGTCGTCCTCCACGTGCGTTCAGGTACTGATGCCCCGTTTTGTCGAAGTGGCTCGCTCTCGACTGTCCGGGAACCCCGACATTCGCTACATTCCGAACATTGTTCGACCGGTCGAAGAGTTCCCGGACTACGACAGTCGGATCATCTGCTCGGTCGGTCGTCTGTCCGAGGAAAAGTCGGTTGAGCTATTGGTTGAAGCCTTTGCTCTTGTCAAGGACAAGTTTCCGGACTGGAAAGTGCACTGGTGGGGAGGGCAGGGACGTTGGCGGTACGTTCGAAAAATCAGGGAGGCGATCCGTCGCCATCGGTTGGAAGACCGATTTGTGATGTGCGGCGCAACTGACAATGTCAATGCGGAGTTGCTACGGTCATCTATTTTTGCGTTCCCTTCAAGGTTTGAGGGCTTTGGTTTGGCGCTTGCCGAAGCCATGGCAGCAGGTTTGCCGGTGATCGGACTGAAGAATTGTCCGGCGATCAACGATCACATTCGCGAAGGGGTGGACGGCTATCTGGTTGACTCCAGCGCCGAAGCGCTTGCGGAGGCTCTGGAGCGGTTGATGCTTGATCGCGACTTGCGTGCGCGCTTGGGTTCCAACGCCAAGGCTCGCGTGGCGGAATATTCGGAAGACGCCGTTTGGGGGGCTTGGAGTCGCCTTATTGACGAACTGACGGGCAGGCCGGCGTAAAGCCCCCTCGGAGCGGTTTTACTTCAGGAAGACGAAGAACACCGCTCCGACCATGCAGGCAAAGGCCGCGAGATGGTTCCAGCCGAGCGCCTGGTTCTGGAAGGCGACGAGCGAGAAGACGGTGAAGACGAAGAGCGTGATCACCTCCTGGATGATCTTCAACTGCACCAGCGTGAAGGGGCCACCGTTCCCGACGAAGCCGATCCGGTTGGCGGGAACCATGAAGGAGTACTCGAAGAGGGCAATCCCCCAGGAAAAGAGAATGACCGTGTAGAGCGGCCAGCTACTGATCAGCTTGGCGCTCTGAAGTTTCAGGTGGGCGTACCAGGCGAGCGTCATGAAGACGTTCGAGACGAGAAGAAGACCGACGGTGGTAAGGCCTTTCGTAAGCATGATGGCGGACGAGCTCAGACGGAGCGGTTGTAGAGTATGGTGAAGACGGCACGAAGCACGGAATCGATGCGCTGCGTGAGAAGCGGAAGTCCTTCTTCGGCCGCCATGTGTTTCAAGTCCGGAAGATCCATCGGTTGTGCGTTCAGGGCGTCCGTCGCGGCCTTCTTCCAGAATTCCGGACTTTCGCCTTCGGCCCAGTCGCCGCGTCCGCGCCCGAAGTGCGCGACAGCGAGATAAAGGAGCACGGCCTCGAGGATGAAGCCATTGAGTGCGTGTTCGCTCCAGGAAATTTCAATCCCGGACTTGTCGTGACGGGCATTGTAGAGCGTTGCGGCACCAATGCCGCCGATCGCACCGATCAAACCGCCAATCAGAGTTCCGAGACCGAGACTGAGGCCTCCCGTAGCAAAGTCGGTCGCGGCTCCGACGGCCGCACCCGAGGTGGCGCCGATCCCGGTACCGACTGCAGCGGCGCTGCCCGGATCGATCGAGTAGGCGGCCAGCTCCCAGTCGGTCTTCATGCGGCGAAGGATTTCCTTGGAGATGCCGCTGCCGCGCAAACCGTTCAATTCGATGAGCGCGTTCGTGAGTGCGCAGAAGCTGTCGGCCGCCTGGGCGGAAAGGGCCGTTTGCGCGTCCGAAAGACGGTCCTCTTCCTTTTTCATGAGACCGAAATGCTTGACCATCGTGAGCATGTGGTCTTTGAGAGTGGGCGTCGGAACCGTTTCGCGGGCCGTAATCTGTCGCCAGACATGCAGGGCGATGGCGTCGAGCGAACTCGAATAGACGGCTCGGCGTCCGCGAATCCAGACGGTGCGAAGCGTATCGAAGGTCGTCTGCGATTCTGCGGGAAGCGCTTCGGCCAGCGCGTCGAAGAGCGCCGCTTCCTGCACCCAGCACCGCGCAAACGCATCCATGGGAAGGACGCTTTTGACGAAGTCGTACGATGCGAGTTCGCTCTTCCAGAGTTCGAGCTCGGCCCGTTCGTCTTCGGGCGGACGGGGTTTGCCCATCTGATTGAGGAGCACGATGACGGGTTTGCCGATCCAGGAAAGAATCTGCATCTCGGCGGGGATGTAGGGCGTGACGGACGGCCGCTCGGCCGCGTTCACGAGGTAAAGCACGACGCTTGAAGTATCCCGAATGTGGCGAACCGCCCGTTGATCGAGCCAGAAGGCTTTGTTCGTGAAGCGGTCCCACACTTCGGAGAGAAACCATCCGACCGGGTTGGACCGCTCGGACAAGCGTTTTGCTAGCGCCACGGAGTTCCCGAATCCCGGCGTATCCCAAAGAACGAGTTCGCACCCCGCAGGACCTCGGGCGAGCACGTAGTCGTCCGTTGTTTCGGTGACGTGCGCCCGGTCGGCCACTTCACCCACGTCGCGCATGAGAAGCGTTCGGGCGAGCGTTGTCTTTCCGATGTTCGTGTGGCTGACGAGGCTCAGATGAATGCGAAGCGGATCGGTTGTGCTCATGGCTGTCCATTGGATTGAAATGCGTCGGCGCTCGAGTCGACCAACACCTTGAGGGCATCGATGAATTCGGGGGAGATCTCCGCAAGATCGAGTACCGTCGAGCGGGCGCCGTGGTCGTGCGCGAACGTCTCCCAGAGCGCCAGACGGCTCCGGACGTTGGGCGGGTCTTTGCCGAAACGAGCGAACAGTGAGGAGACGTTGAGCAACACGACGACGTTCTCGGAGAGGGCCGTAAGGAACCGGCCGTGAATTTCTTCTTCGGGCGTGGCGGATGCGTCGAGTGCCACCCAGAAGAGGCGCTCCGATGCACCTTCCTTCCGCACGCTCTCGAGAATCGCTTCGGGCGTCGTATCCCAGAGCTCGGCGGGGACGATTTTCAGAGCGACGTCCCTGGTCTTGAGGAGCGCCTCGGTGCGGCGGCAAACATCCTCCCAGTCCTTACCGTTCGATTCGGGAACGAGAACAACGACTTCACGACGGCGGGCTTCGTCGTCCGAGAGGAGGAGTCGCCGATAGTAGGGACTCGTTACGGGAAAAGGAAGTGCCTTTTCACGCCGACGAATGCGCACCGTCGCGATAAGCGCGAGACACGCGCGGGGAACGAGCACCAGTGCGGAGATGAGCCCCATGAGGCGCAACAACCACGACGTGGATTCGGTAAGCGGTGCGGAAAGCCCGTCGGCAAGATTCATGAGCCGCACGTGTTCGACGTCGGGCATGGGTTGAGAGCCCGGCACGAGCCCGTAGGTCGCGTTGAGAATGCCGTGGACGATGTCGGGTCGGTCGGCAAGCCACGTGCTTTCCCACCCGACGACATAAGCCGTCCCGATGCCGCGAACGGCAAGACTCGTCAGAAGGCCGATTGCAAAAGCCAGGGTTGCCAGGTGGAGTGCCTGCGCGGCGCAGAGGGTGAGCTTCGGCGCCATGAGGGGCGCCCAACGCGCCCAAAAGCGCGTGCGGAGGCCGTCCTTTTTGAGGCCCGGAAGGTGCAGTTTCTCGAAGAGCCGCACCAGGGCCGATCGCAGGGGCGCGCCGACTGACTTTCCCGTCAGGGCGCCCGCGCCCTGAACGAGAAGAAGGAGATAGACAAAGATATTCCAAAGGAAGAAGGCGAGAAGCGGAGGCGACAAAAGATTCACCACCGATCCCGTCGTGGCGAGTCGGTCCGTGAGCACCCCCGCAAGATAGCCGAGCATCGCGAGCGTCAGAAGGACGGGGGTCGTGGCGATGCCCGTTCGTTCGAGCGTCGTTTTGACGCGACGCTCTTTGAGTCGCGCCAGAACGAGTCGCGCTCGCAGCGGCAGAAACAGACCCGGCGTACGCCGTTCGCCCGCCAAGTGGCGGGCATCCCGCGTTGCGGCGGCGGCATCGGCCGGGGTCCAAACGGCCTTCTCGCCCGGGGCGACCTCGGTCGGCGTTTCAAGAAGCTCGGAGAGAAGGACGTCTCGGGCGTCCTTCTCGGAGAGCCGGACCGTCGTGGGCAATTGACGCTCGCGCATGGGGATGTTTCCAAAAGAAGAAGGGTTTCCCCCATTCTACGGAGCCCGAGGGGTGCGGCGCCTCACGAATTTTTCCAAGGTGTGTGAAAACGCATCAAGGCGCCGCGTTTGCGCGACGTTCGGCTTCCCGAGCGGTGACGGCGTTGAGTTCCGGGTCGACGGCGGGAATGTCGGGCTTTTCCCAGACGTAGGCGGGATCAAGGAAGATGCGGCTTGCGTTTTCGTCTTTCCAACGGATGCCTGCAAGAGCGAGCAAGGTCGGGCTCAGATAGTCGGTGCGGAAGGGGCGGCTCTCCCAGCTCTTCACATCGGTTCGGTCGGAGAGCCAGAAAAGGAGCGGTACCCGATAGCCGTCCGCGGTCGTATTGGAGTGACCGGTGCGGTTTTCGTCGTCGCCGAGCTCCTGTCCGTGGTCCGAGACATAGATCCAATCGAGGATCTTCCCTGAGCTCGACGCGCGGGCGAGCTCCAGCGAGCGCGCAAGGATCTCATCCTGATAGCGAATGCCGAGGTCGTAGTCGCTGCGGGCGTCGATCACCCAGCTCGATCGATCGAGCGACTTCAGTTGCGTTTCGACGGCGTCGTTTTTCGCCCAGTCGGCCGTCCAGTCGCTCGGATGGCGCAGACGGTAGTGCGGGTGCAATCCGATGAGATGCACCACAATGAGGTGGCGTTCGGCGGGATCGTTCAGCGCCTTCTCCAGGGAGGGAAGAACGTTGCCGTCGAGCGATGCGCTCGAACGGCCGGAGAGGCGATTGAGCATTTCCGGATCGTCGTCCCAGGCGGCATAGCGATTCTTGATGGCCAGGTCGTCCTGGTTGCTGATCCACGTCACTTTGTAGCCCGCGCTTCGGAAAAAGGCGAAGAGATTCCCCGGGCCCGACGACGTGGAGAATTCGAACATGTCGTCGAACGCGGGAAGCGTCGACGAGGAAACGGACCACACCGGACGCACGGTCGCAAAGTGAGGGTCCTTCGTCAGAGCGTCGAGCTTCGGCGTGGTGTTTCGCGGATAGCCGTAGAGCGACAGGTTGTCGCGTACCGTGCTCTCACCCACCAGAAGCAGTAGGGTACGGGGTTCCTTTGAGGCGGAAGTCACCTGAGCGTCGGCCGTCGCACGACGAAGCTCATGCTCCTGCGTTTGATTTTCCCAACCCGCGCGAACGCTTTCGACGGACCTCACCCACGAGGTCCAGTAGAAAATCGGCCAGTGGCCGCGCCAGGGGCTTAAGGCCGCACCGACCGTCAAAACGAGCGCGAGAAAGCCGATAAGCGCCGTCTGGGCTTTGCCCGACACCGTGCGCGGTGCGGGCGTCGAAGGAATGCGGAGAATGAGAAAGAGTCCCGCGATCGCCAGAGCGAGGACGATCCCCGACCAGAGGGCAACGTCGCTCCAGAGCGTCTGAAGGTATTCGAAGCTCTCCGACGTATGGGTGTTCGCCACTGACTCAAGAACGAAAGTGGACTTCGGTTCCGCCCCGTAGATCGTACGCAGGAAGGCGCGAATGCCACCGTCGATCCAGATCAGCAGAAAGCCGAGGTAGGCGACCGCCTTGACGAGGCTCGAGCGTCCCCGATAGAGGAGCAGTCCGCCGAAGAGAATCGAGAAGGACCAGAGCTGGAACGCCCGATAGGGCGCAGCCGCAAAGGCGAGAAGCACCGCCGTGGCCGCCCACAGGAGAAGGGTGCTTGAGAGCGTGCCCGGCTGAACGGAAAAAAGCGTGCGAAGTTTCATCGAACGATTTCGGAACGAAGAGAAGCAGCCGCGTCGCGGGGCGAACGGGTTCCGCAAACGGCGGAAACGACGGCGATGCCGTCGACACCCGTCGCCGTCACCGCGCGGGCGTTCTCCGCTTTGATGCCACCGATCGCCACCGAGGGGAGGGAAGACGCTTCGACGATCGTGCGCAACCCCTCAAGGCCGAGCGCGGGCGAAGCGTCGAGCTTCGTCGTCTGATGAAAGACGGGGCCGATGCCGACGTAGTCGACAAGATCGACGGGCGCTCGTCGCATCTCGTCGGGCGTATTGATCGAGAGCCCCACGATTTTTCCCGCTCCGAGGAGTCGCCGGCAATCTTCGACCGCGAGGTCCTGCTGCCCCACGTGAACGCCGTCGGCGTTCACGGCAAAGGCCACGTCCGCGTGGTCGTCGATCACAAGCGGAACACCCCGCGCGCGGGTCACCTCAAGAAGCGCCCGGGCGCATTCGGCCATGGCGCGCTTTTTCCAACGGGGGGCGCGCAGTTGAACGAACGTGACGCCTCCGAGGAGGGCCTCTTGCGTGGTGCGGATCATCCCTTCGGCACCCCCGCATAGGTCGGGGTCGAGCACGAGGTAAAGACGCAGCGAGGCGGGATCAAATGCCGTCATCGTCAAGCCCCCAGTTCTTCGGGACGAATCGTATAAAGCGCGTCGATGTAGGCGACGTGGAAGCTCCCCGGGGCGTCCGCTTTGCGTCGGGCGACTTCGGCGGCGCGCTTCGCGAGCGCGCAGGCGGCCGCCGCGGCTTCGAGCGCGTTCGGATGCGCGGCGCAAAAGGCTGCAACCAAGGCGGAGAGCGAGCAGCCCGTACCGACGACGAGCGTCGCCATGGGATCGCCCCCCGTGATAGCGAAGGTGCGCGTGCCGTCCGTCACGTAGTCGACGGCGCCCGTTACGGCGACGACGCTTCCCGTGCGAGCAGCAAGCGCTCGCGCGGCTTCAAGAGCGTCGCTCGAATCGGCCGTGCTGTCGACGCCTTTGCCGCCCGTGCCCGCACCCGCAAGGGCGAGGATTTCGCTCGCGTTGCCGCGGATGACCGCGGGCTTCAGTTCGACGAACTCGCGGATGACGTCGTCGCGCCAGGGAATGCCGCCCGCGGCCACGGGGTCGAGCACCCAGGGGCGGCCCGCTTCGCGGGCGCCTTCGACCGCCTTGCGCATGGCGCGCAGGCGCTCGGGGAAGGGCGTCCCCATATTGACGAGGATGCCGCCGGCAACGCGTGCGAAGGTACCGGCTTCTTCTTCGGCCACCACCATGGCGGGCGAGGCGCCGGCCGCAAGCAGCACATTGGCCGTGATTTCCTGAACGACTTCGTTGGTCAGGCAGTGAACGAGCGGACGGGTTGCGCGCAGATCGGAGAGGGCGCAGGAAAGCCGTGCGGAAGAAGGCGTTTCGATGGTCATGGTCGTCGAAGAAAACGAGGGTTTCGAAGGGCTCCACCTTAACACAAGCGATGCCCGGCGACCTTTGCCCGAGGCGCTCGGCCGCTACAATGGCGGCTCGACGAATGACGCAAAGGAACGTCGGAAATGCTGACTCATCCCCAATTCGATCCCGTGGCGCTCCAGCTTGGCCCCGTGGCCGTCCGCTGGTACGGACTCATGTACCTGGCAGGTTTTGTCGCCTTCTGGTTGCTCGGTCGCCTGCGGGCGAAAGACGCGTGGCGCGGCGTCACCGCCGACGACGTGGAAAATCTCCTTTTTTACGGAATCTTCGGCGTGATCCTGGGCGGACGCCTCGGGTACTGCCTCTTTTATCAGCCCGCCTACTATGTGGAGCACCCGCTCGCGATTTTTGAAATCTGGCAGGGCGGCATGAGCGCGCACGGCGGCTTGATCGGCGTCCTCGTCGTCATGGCCCTCTACGCGTATCGTCACGGCATCGGCTTTTGGAAGCTCGCCGACTTTGTCGTGCCGCTCGTTCCCCTCGGCTTGATGGCGGGACGTATCGGGAACTTCATCAACGGAGAGCTCTGGGGGCGCGAAGCGCCCGCCGCGCTTCCCTGGGCCATGGTCTTTCCGCAGGCGGGGGACGGCCTTCCCCGTCATCCGTCGCAGCTCTACGAAGCGGCGCTTGAGGGGCTGGTGCTCTTTCTTTTGCTCTGGTTCGTCTCCCGTCGACCGAGACCCGCCGGGTTCGTAGCCGGCCTTTTCGGCGTCGGTTACGGGGTGGCGCGCTTTTTCGTCGAATACTTCCGCGAACCCGACGCTTTCCTCGGCCTTCGGGCGTTCGATCTCTCGCAAGGTCAGTGGCTGACGATCCCGCTCATCCTCGCGGGGCTTTTCGTCATGGCCCGGAGTCTTCGCGGCGCAAAGTCGCACTGAGTCGTGCACAGTCGCGCACCGACCAACCACCGCCGAAATGAGAAAAGGGCGTCTTCCCCGAGGAAGACGCCCTTTTTCTCAAACGCAGGCGGCGTCGGTCAGAAGGCGCTGATCGCCTTCCAGAGCATGTAGGTTGCGAGCACGTAGAGAAGCGTCGCGAAGATGCGCTTCAGGGGCTTCGTGTCGATCGAGTGAGCCACCTTGGCGCCGAGGGGCGCCGTCAGGACGCTCATCACCGCCACGGAAAAGAGCGCGGGGAGGTGAATGAAGCCGAGCATCATCGGCCACTGCGGCAGCGTTTCAATGCCCCAGCCGCTCCAGATGTAGCCGATCGTACCCGCAAAGGCAATGGGAAAGCCCAGAGCCGCCGAGGTGCCGATGGCGTTGTGCATCTTGACGTTGCAGTAGGTCATGAAGGGAACGGAGATGAAGCCCCCGCCCGCGCCGACGAGCGACGAGATGACGCCGATGACGGAGCCTGCTCCGAACATCCCCGGCGCGCCCGGAAGATGGCGGGTCGGTGCGGGCTTGCCGCCCAAGAACATCTTCGTGGCCGAAAAATACACGAAGGCGGCGAAGATGAGCGCCACCCAGAAGGTGGAGAGGGCCCCCGAAATTTGGGCACCGATCACGGCGCCGCAGAGAATCCCGGGCGCCACCGCGGCGACGACGTTCCAGAGAACCGCACCGCGGGAAGCGTGCGCCCGCACGGAGGAGAGCGACGTAAAGAGGATGGTGCCCATGGACGTGGCGATCGCCGCGTGAACGACGTGCTCCTGAGGGACGCCCGCCGTACCGAGAAGCATCGTGAAAAAGGGCGTCAGTACCATGCCGCCGCCGATGCCGAGCAGGCCGGCCAAAAAGCCCGTGCATGCTCCGAGGAGAGCAAGCTCGATGATGATGGTGAGATCCATGATGGTGTGAGGGTGGGTGAGTCGAGGGTTGAAAGAACGACGCGGCTTTGGGGAAAATCAGCGAAGGAGCGTCGTGATGAAAGCAAATTCTTCGGGTGTCACGGGCGTGATCGACAGGCGATTCCCTTTCTGGAGGACGCGCATGCCGGCAAGCTCGGGGTGTTCGCGCATGGCGCCGATCGAGAGGGTCGCGCACTTGACGAGCCCTTCGACGTCGATCGTAAGCCAACGGGGCTTCTCGACGGTGCTCTTCGGGTCGAAGTATTCGCTCGCGGGATCGAACTGCAGTTCGTCGGGATAGGCTTTCGAGGCGATGCGCGCCAGACCGACGATGCCGGGTTCGGCGCAGCTCGAATGGTAAAAGAGCACGCCGTCGCCTTCGCTCATGTCGTCGCGAATGAAGTTGCGTGCCTGGTAGTTTCGGATGCCGAACCAGGACACCTTGCGATCGCGGGCGTTCAGCGCATCGTCGATCGAGCATTCACCGGGTTCGGTCTTCATGAGCCAGAAGCGGCGGGCGGAGTGCTGCAGTTCGCGGGCGACATCGGTGAGCGAGACGGTCATGGGACCTCCAAGAGTTGTCGAATGGAATCGAGCATAGCGCACCGAACGAGCGCGCGTGCAAAAGCAAAAAGGGCAGTCGCACGTGGGACTGCCCTTTCGGAAGAGGGGACCTGCGGTGGGGCGGGGCTACGTATCCTGAACCGAGAGTTCAGGGCGGTCGGCTCCGGAGCGGACCGGGCCAGTCAACGCGTGACCGGCTCTCTGTCGGCCCTCGAGTGCGCCAACCAATGGGGTTTAGCATTGGTTCTAGGTACTTTGGAGCCCGGTTGCCGTCCGCCGCAGGTTTACTTGGAGTATAGCGAATCGGAGGCCGGTTTGGTAGAGCTTTTCGCAGGAACTCGGGAGGTCCCGTTCTGCCTTTGGGTTCAGTTGCTGGATCGAACGCCTCCTTTTATCTTCGTCTCAGAGCGGGAGCTGACAATTCCTTACGAGTTGTTTAGTCGAAGGCTTCTTGATGAGCATCAAGAGAGCGAGCTCTTTTATTGGTTCTTAAGCCAGCAATAGATGAAAGCAATGGATTCCCAAGTTTAAATAAGAAAATTTTTGCTCGGGTTTTGAGGGGAAGCGCTACTCCTAGATCAACAGATTGAATTTTAGTCAATAGATTACTCAAGTGTTCGCGATTGTCAGGGTATCTCTTGGAAGTAATAGAGTCGCAGACTTGATACCACCACGACTTCAGGAGGGAATTTCTCCACTTAACTTTGCAATCTATTGGTAGCGATTGATTTTTCAGAAAAATCTGAATGCTGGATTCTAGGATATCGATCGTGTTGCTATTGGCTCTGGATAGCGAAGAAGCTCGGATTCTGTATAAATATTGCGAGGAGGAAATCGCAACCCCTTTTTTTACTCGATGTAACGCTTGGAATAAGAAGTCCGTGTCTTCTGCACGTTTGAGCGATTCATTGAACCTCAATCCAAATATGCTCTTTGAAGAGTAGTATCTGTTGGATAGAAATGCCGAGAATGTTGGAGATTTTGCGTTTTTCCAGATTCCGATTGCAAACTCATGTTGCGGAGCGGTGTTATGATCAAAAACGATTTCTTCACCTACATCACAAGGAGATTCAATCGGTCCTTTTTTATTGAAGGGGGTATAGCCGCAAATTACGTAATCTGCCCCGTTGATCTTGGCGGAATTTACAAAGTTTTCAATGAAATGGGGCAGAGCGATGTCGTCGCTATCGATGAAGCAAACGGCATCGATCGTTTGATCTTTTTCAATTGTGGAGAGCGCCAGGTTCCTTGCGGAGGAGACGCCGCCGTTTTTCTTGTTTATGAGAATGAAGCGATGATCATCTTCGACGAATTCTTTGAGTATTTCTTCGGAATTATCAGTGGAACCGTCATTGATCAAAAAAACGGAAAAATTGCCGTAGCTTTGATTCTTAATGGATAGCAGGCATTCGCGAAGGTATTTTTCAGAGTTGTATACAGGTACAACAACTCCTACTTTTACGGGGCGTTCCAAAGAGGTCATTCTTGCGTTAAATTTTTAGGAGTTCATTGTGCCCTTTGCAACCAGGGGGTGATCCAGAGAATGGCGGATTAAGAGTTAAATTCCACAAGTAATTCGCTGATGCCTGGGGTTCCTTGAGGATATTTTGAAATTTGAACAGGTTGCGGCACCCTCGACTTTTGAATCTTATGTACGGCCTCAGTTATTTGCTTTGCAGTGAAGCCGCATTTGATGCAAGCAAAATTATGAGGACAAGTATCGTGAATTGGGTTGATTACAAGGTCTGAGCAAAGGCTACAAGGGAAGTTGGACTGGAGATTTATGTTTTGAGAGTAGCCGATAAAGGCTTCAGGTTCACCAGTGAGAAGGACTACAGAGGGGCATCGTACAAATCTTGCCAGATGCATTAGTCCACCAATTGGTCCGACATAAGCCTTGGCATGTCGTAGGAGTTGAGCCAATTCGGGAATACTAATTTTCTCGCGAAGGTCTATGCTATTTTTTAACGGAGGATCAGATTTTAGCCCAATTTGAATTATGGTGTAATGCTCTCTGAGCTTTTCAACAACTTCTTGGGCCAGCGTGTGGGGAATGGTCTTATAAGGCATTGCTCCACCGCTGATGATGCAGATGTAGTTGCTGTACTTCGGTTGAGGGAGGGATTCTCCAAGCCGTAATTCAACACTGTCGAGATCAATGATTCCGGAAAGGCCGAGTTTTGCAAGGCAGTTTTCCAGTATGTGCGTCTTCGACCAACCAATGTGGGTTTCCCCTTGTCGACTGGTGAATAGGGCGCCGCTGATGAAGTTGAGCTTGAAATTCCAACCTTTGAAGGGTAAAAGACTGGAACGAGATTTAGAGGCAAACTTTTCTAGAAAGGTAGAAGATGCAAGATCAAAAAAGATAATGCTGTCTTCCTCTAGGAATAGTTCAGGCCGAGTGCCGGCAACGACCAGCCGATGTCCTGTGGTTTGGAAATACAACTTGGCTGCTGCTATGAGAAGAAGTTGATCTCCCAGGCCATCGTAGGTGAAGAATACGGGGATAGGCGCCGATCCTTTAGCCTTGTAGGATTGGGAAAATAAATTATGAGTCGATCCGGCGTTGATGCGCGACTTCCAGGACTTTTGCTTTTTTCTGAAGTATCGTTGATAGATGTACCAGGACAACGCCCCAGAATAGATATGCTTGAACATATTTACAAGGAAATTACTAGGCTTGATTAGTAGGGAAACAAGGTTCCTACTTGCGTATCCTGGAAAATAGCCTCCTCACACATGCGGGAGAGTTTCTGAACTTGTCGAATCAGATCTGCCTCGCCAGTGTCCGTTGGTTGGGCCTGTGGAATCGGTTCCTGTTGCAGGGGGCGTACGAAGGGCTGAGCTTCTGCGGTCACACGGAGGGTTTCGAGTTCGGCCTGTGCGGCAGCCGCTGCGGCACGTGCGGACTCGAGTTCCGCGCGCAGGGCGTCGACTTCCGATCGGGCGGCGGCGATGTCGGCACGGGCCGATTCGCCCTCCGTTCGAGCGGCGCTCACGGCCTGAGCCGCGGCCTCTTCCGACTTCTTGGCGTTGTAGACGATCTCAAGCGCCGAAAGAACGGCGATCTGATCGGCGGCGAGCACGCGCCCGCCCGCGCGCATCGCCTCCATTTGCTTGTCGACGATTTCGGCGCAGTTCTTGATGAGCTCTTCTTCGCCGGTGCTGACGGCGAGCCGGTAGTTGTGGCTGAAGATCGAGACGGTGACTTCCGACATGGCTTTCTGAGAAAAACGGGACAAGGAGGGCAAACGGTCGAGCGTCAGAGGAGAGGCTCCTCGGTGTTGGCAAACTGAGAGGCCAGGCCGTTCACCTTGCGTCGCAGATCGTTGAGTTGCGACTTCGCGCGGGAGAGCTCCGCTTCGCGGGCTGCAAGCTGGTTGCGCAACTGCGAGTTCATCGAGCGTTCGTTCTGAAGACGCACGACGAGTTGCTCGATAAGCGACTGGAGCCGATCAAGTTCTTCCTTCATACAAACTCCTCAAGATCCGTCAGGGAGCGGGGGTCGATGCGGCGTCGGCCGGAGCACTCTCTTCGGTCTGCGCCTTGGAGGCTTCGGGGACGAACGTATCGATGTTGCCGAGAATCAGCTGGTCGGCCTGTTCTTCGTTCGGCATCGGGTCCGACACCCAGTGGTCAAGGCGGCGCTCTTCGTCGAAGAAGACCGTCAGGCGACGAAGCTGACGCTCGCCGCTCCCGCGCTGGAGGAAATACACGTAGTCCCAGCGGTTCGGGTGGAACTGGTCGCGCACGAGCGGAACGCCGAGCAGGAACTGCACCTGTGCGTCGCTCATGCCCTTTTCGAGCTGGAGCACCATGTCGCTCGTCACGAGGTTGCCTTGATGCACGTCGGCCTTGTACGGTCGAAGGTAGTAGGGAACATACTCGTTGGGATTTTCCCAGGCGTCCGCCATCGTGTAGCAACCGGTCAGAGATGCCGCCGTCGCAAGGCCGGCGACGGCAAGAAGAAGCTGTCTAGTGAACATAAAAACTATAGAATGACGGTTTACCTTCTCGGCAGTGCAAAGGCACTGATGAGAACGTATGATAAAGGTATTCGAACCGATAGAAGGGTAGTCCGTCGTGCACGAAGTGTCTCGAAATCAAACCAACGATCTGAAGACCATGGGCCTCAAGGTCACGGTGCCTCGTCTGAAGATCCTCGACCTCTTCCAGAGGCTCGCCCAGAACGAGCAGGTCGAAAAGCGCCACCTGTCGGCCGAAGAAGTGTACAAGCTCCTTCTGAACGACGACTGCGACATCGGTCTCGCGACCGTGTACCGCGTGCTGACGCAGTTTGAAAGCGCCGGAATCCTGGTGCGTCACCACTTCGACGAAGGTCGTGCAACGTACGAGCTTCAGGAGGGTCATCACCACGACCACATCGTCTGCGTTCGCTGCGGCAAGCTCGAAGAGTTCGTGGACCCTGCGATCGAACAGGCGCAACGGGTCGTCGCGGGACGCCTCGGCTACGAGCTTACCGATCATTCGCTCGTCCTCTACGGGGTGTGCGGGGAGTGCCGCAAGGCCAAGGATAAAGAGGACGTTTGACGTTCGCGCGGGCGTCGCTCGAAAAAAATAAAAGGGAGCCAGAAACGGCTCCCTTTTTGGACGGCGCCTTCGGCGCGCATGAAAAAATGAAAGGCCTCGCGGTTTCCCGTGAGGCCTTTCGGAATCTGGTGCGCGGTACTGGTTTCGAACCAGTGACCCCTGCCGTGTGAAGGCAGTGCTCTACCACTGAGCTAACCGCGCGTCGAGAATTGAAATTTTACGGATCGGACCGAAAAAATCAAGGGGGCTCGGCAAAAAATACCATAAATACGGTATTAAGAGGTTCGGTAGCCTCAGAACGTCGGTGCGGGGCGTTTGCCCAAAGCGACTTCCACGCCCAGATTGGCGAGTTCGTCCGCCTTTTCGTTGCCGGGGTCGCCGTTGTGCCCCTTCACCCAACGCCACTCGATCTCGAAGCGGGAGGCCAGTGCGTCGAGGCGCTGCCAGAGTTCGACGTTTTTCACGGGCTTCTTGTCGGCCGTGCGCCAACCGTTGCGCTTCCAACCGTGCACCCACTGCGTGATGCCGTTTTTCACGTAGGAGCTGTCCGTGTGCAGGACGATCGGGCAGGGACGCTTCAAGGCGGAGAGCGCCGAGATGACGGCGGTGAGCTCCATTTGGTTGTTGGTCGTCAGACGTTCGCCCCCGTAGATCTCAAGCCTGTGTTCTCCCCAGACGAGCAAGGCGCCCCAACCGCCTACGCCGGGGTTTTGTTTGCAGGCGCCGTCGGTCCAGATTTCGAGTTTGGTGGTGCTCATGGGTGTGTTCTCTCGTTGTGCGTTACGGGTGCGTTATTGGGTGTGTGCATGTTGTGTGGTGGCCGCGGGCCGTTGCGGTTGCCGTGGCCGCGACGGGCGGGCCGCCGGTGCGGTGTCCGGTCTCTTTCAGGCTTCGGGAGACCGACGGTGCGAGGATGCGACCGGGAAGGTCGATACGGGTCGTCTCTCGGAGATCGGTCGCGTCGCACAGTCGATGAGGCGCGTGCCGGGTTGCCGTTTGACGGCGGAAAGGAGAATCAGGTTGGAAAATTGCGGGGCCCAACGGTCGCCCGCCTTGTCGAGCCAGGCCCATCGGCGAAGCGCCGCGGAGGAACGAAATCCCGGGCTGTAGATCCCGAAGCGTCCCCGGTCGACTTCCATGCCGAGGAGCGCGAGCCAATCTTTGAGTCGTCCGAGCGAAATCGGTTGGAGGCGCGTCGGCAGATAGGCTTTGCCACCGAAGGCGGCCGTCATCCGCTCTTTGAGCCACCACGCCCCGAGCGCGTTGAAGGCGGTGAGGACGAGGCGCCCTTCGGGCGCCAGGGTGCGCACCGCATCTCTCAGCACTTGTTGGGGGTGCTCGGCGAAGTCGAGCGTATGCGGGAGTGTGACGAGGTCGAGCGACTCTGCGGCGACGGGGAGCGCTTCGGGCTCGCCCCGGAGCGCATGCAGGTCCGAACGAAGCCCGAAAAGCGAATCCTTTTTCTCAAGCAGAATCCATTGACCTTGAATGCGATTGGAGCGGAGCGTGTCGAGTTGCGGGGCGCCGATTTGCAGTGCGGCCACGCCGAAGACGTCTGTCACGAGTTCGTCGAACTGCGACACTTCCCATTCGCGAAGCCGATCCCCGGGAGGGGTGGCTAGAAAGTCGTCGAAGGAAAGTCGAGTGCGCATGTGGGGGTCGTTGATCGTGCGAAGGAAAGGAAAGCCGGGGGTTCCGCTCTCTTAACAGTTTGTTTCCACATTCCGCCGAGAAACGACACGTTGGAAAACAAAAGAAGCAAGGGCGCCGCCGAGCTAAGCAGTAACATTACGGCAATTCCGATTTTACGCATTCCTCCACTCCCGGGGTTCGAGCTTCATGACTTTGCGTTGTCTCTCGTTTACTCTCCTCAGCTTGGGTTGTCTGGCGCTCTCGTGGGTGCCGGGCGACGTGCGCGCGGCCCTCAAGCAACAAGAGTCGGTTCAAGTCGACGGGGGAGCGGAGACGATGCCCAATGACGTTTGGGAGCGTATTCGGCGCGGCTACCGCATGCCCGAACTCGATTCACCGCTCGTCGACCGATGGGTGACCTACTACACGAAGGATCCCGCGTACATCCAGCGTATGACCTCGCGTGCGGGGCAGTACCTCTACCACATCGTCGAAGACGTCGAAGCGCGCAACATGCCGACGGAGCTCGCGCTGTTGCCGTTCGTCGAGAGTGCCTTTCAGCCCGAAGCGCTCTCCCGCGTGAAGGCGGCGGGGCTCTGGCAGTTCATGCCCGCTACGGGGAACGATTACGCACTTGCTCAGAATCTTTGGCGCGACGACCGTCAGGACGTCCTGGAAAGCACCCGCGCGGCGCTCGACTACTTCGACTACCTCCACGGTCTCTTCAACGATTGGCAGTTGGCGCTTGCGGCCTACAACTGGGGCGAAGGGAGCGTTCAGCGGGCGATCGCGCGTGCAAAGCGCAACGGCAAACCCACCGATTACGCGCATCTGCGCATGCCGAAGGAAACGGCCAACTACGTGCCGAAACTCATGGCGATCAAGAGGATCATTTCGAATCCGGAGCGCTATGGGATCGAGTTGCCGGACGTCGGGAACGAACCCTTCTTCATTCGCATCACCAAGCCTCGCGACATCGACGTGAAGACCGCCGCGGAGCTTGCGGGCATGCCGCTCAACGAATTCCGCGCCCTGAACCCGAGCTACAAGCTTCCGGTGATCGTGGCAGCGCACAACAACGTGATGCTCCTACCCGCCGACAAGGTGGACTACTTCATCGACAATCTCGCCAGCTGGATGGACAGCGGTCAGCCGCTTTCGCGTTGGTCGACCTATCGGCTTAAAGAAGGCGAAACACTCGCTACCGTCGCGGCGCAAAGCGGCATGACGGAGTCGGAACTTCGCAAGGTGAACGGCATTCCCGAAGGACGGCGCGTTCTCCCCAATTCGACGTTGCTCGTTCTCGCGGGCGCCGACGAGCAGGTGGACATCTCGGCCGAAGAAGCGGACGCGCGTCTGCGACTTTCACCCCTCACAACGTGGCGTCGCGTGACGTACCGTGTCCGAAGCGGCGACACGCTCACCTCCATTGCTCGTCGCTGGCACATTACGACGAAATCGATCGTGACCGCCAATCGCCTGCGTTCCGACCGTCTGCGGGCGGGGCAACGCCTGGTGCTCACGGTGCCGAACGTACAGCGTGCGTCTATTCCGGCGGCCTCTTCGGGAAACTCCTCGGGACATCACGTCATCCACACGGTTCGTTCGGGCGACACGCTCGACGCGATCGCCCGTAGCTACGGCGTGACGGTGGCGGGCCTGCGCATGACGAACCGCCTGGAAGGCAACATCATCCGCGCAGGGCAGCGTCTGCGCATTCCGGGCGATACGACGACGGAGTCCGATACGGTGATCTACACCGTGAAGTCGGGCGACACGCTCTCGACCGTTGCCGAACGTTACCACGTGAGCGTGACGAAATTGAAACGCGCCAATCGTCTCACCTCGAACATGCTTCGCGTGGGCGACCGTCTCGAGATCCCGAGCGCGGACCGAGTCGAGCGCAACGTGAAGCCCGCTCCCGAAACCCGTGTCCACGTTGTGCGTTCAGGCGATACGCTCTCCGAGATCGGCGAGCATTACGGGGTGAGCGTCTCGAAGCTTCGCGCGGCGAACGGTCTTCGCGGCAACAACCTGCGTATCGGGCAACGCCTCGTCATTCCCGCCACCGCTTCCAAGGTAAACAAAGCTCAGACGGTGCGCCAGGCCACGACCTATCGCGTACGCTCGGGCGACACGCTGATCGCCATCGCGCGGCGTCACCATACGACCGTTTCTGCTTTGCAACGCGCGAACGGCCTCAAGGGCTCGACCCTTCGCGTCGGGCAGGAGCTTCGCATTCCCTGATGTTCCCAAGGCCTTCCAACGACGGACGGCCTAACGCGCATTGGCGAGGGGGCACATCGACCCGGAGGGCGAGTGCCACTACAATGTCACGCAAAGAACGCATGGGAGCGCACGCGGTCGTGCGCTCCCTCCTCGTGCGTCCGTCGGAGGATGCACGAGTGCCATCGACGAAACACGAATCATTAGAACGAGGACAATCATGGGTTTCCTGACCGGCAAGAAGCTGCTCATCACGGGCGTCATCTCCAACCGTTCCATCGCCTACGGCATTGCCGAAGCGTGCCGTCGCGAAGGCGCCGAACTTGCTTTCACGTATGTCGGGGAACGCTTCCGCGATCGCGTGGCGGCTTTTGCCGAAGAATTCGGAAGCTCGATTTGCCTGCCCATGGACGTGAGCAGCGATGAAGAAATCGCTGCCGTCGTCGAAGAACTGAAGAACCGTTGGGGCGGTCTCGACGGCGTGGTGCATTCGATCGGCTTTGCGCCCCGCGAAGCGATCGCGGGCGACTTCCTCGACGGTCTCTCTCGCGACGCTTTCAAGACGGCCATGGATATTTCCGCGTACTCCTTCCCGGCCCTTGCAAAGGCCTGCCTCCCCCTGATGGAAGGCCGCAATGCGTCGGTGCTGACGCTCACCTACCTCGGCAGCGAACGAGTCGTTCCGAACTACAACACGATGGGTCTTGCGAAGGCCGCCCTCGAAGCTTCGACCCGCTACCTCGCTTCGAGCCTGGGCCCCAAGGGCATCCGCGCGAACGCCATTTCCGCCGGCCCCATCAAGACGCTGGCCGCCTCGGGCATTCAGGACTTCTCGAAGCTTCTGCACATCATGGAGGAAGCGGCGCCGCTCGGCCGCACCGTGACCATCCAGGAAGTCGGCAACACGGCCGCCTTCCTCCTCTCCGACCTGGCGAGCGGCATCACGGGCGACATCATCTACGTCGATGCGGGCTTCCACGCGGTCGCCGTCGGCGCTTCCGTCGGCAAGTAACACGCCCTTGACGGGGTAACATTGGAGGGTCTCTTCCCGACGGGGGAGAGACCCTTTTTCCTGCTTTTTCTCTTCACCTTCGAAATGACGGCTTCTCGTCCCCTGCGCGTTCTCATTGTCTCCACCCGGTATCTCGGCGACTGCCTGCTCGCGGCTTCGCTTGTCAACCCCATTCGGGAGCGTTACCCCGATGCCGAGGTCGACGTTCTGACGTTTCACCGCAATTGCGGGATCCTGGAAGGGGTGCCCGGCATTCGACGCGTCATCGGCGTCGAAGAGCGTCCCAAAAAGTGGCGTCAGTTCCTGGACATGTCCGCGATGTGGAATACATACGACTGGGCGATCATCACTCAGCAGAGCACCCGCACGATTCTCTACGGGTATTTCGCGGCGCGACGCCAGGTGGTCTATGCGTCGGCGAACGACCATCGGGGATGGTGGAAGCAAAAGCTCGTCACGCACAAGGTGCATCCGTACCCGGGGCACTGGCTGGATCAGGCCGAAGCACTTCTGGAACCCGTGCTCGGCGGTCGGTATCACATCGATCCGTCGTGCCCGGACGCAGAGCTCCCCGAAGCCTTCCGCATTCGCGGGCCGTACGCCGTTTTTCAGGTGTGCTCGCGCTACGAAGACAAAGAATGGTCGACGGCGGGTTGGCGCGCGTTGTGTGAAAAGCTCAACGCTCGAGGACTGCGTGTCGTGATCGTTGGCGGCGGATCCTCCGCCGAACTCGAGCGTATCGGTCGCGTCACCGAAGGCTTTGCGGAAGCGAATGTGTGCGTGGCCGCCGGGAAGCTCTCCTTTGGTCAGACCGCCCGTCTGATCCGAGGCGCTCGGGTGTTCGTCGGCGTGGATACGGCCACGTCCCACGTGGCGGGCGCAACGGCAGTCCCCGTCATTGCGCTTTTCGGCCCGACGAACGTCACTGTCTGGGGGCCTTCGCCCAAGGAAGGACGCCGAGGAGGCTATGCGTCCGACCGGGCCCGACTCGTACAGGGCAACGTTACGATTCTTCGTCACCCCGACTATCTCGCCTGTCACGCGTGCGACCGACACCGTTGCCCGAAGAACGTCCCCGACACGCTCGGGCGCTGCATGCAGGACTTGGCCTGGCAGGATGTTTGGGCCGAACTTGAAAAGAACCTTTGAGGAGAAGCCCGTGTTGCTCTACAAAACGATCGGACTCTGCGTCAAACCGACGAACGACGACCTCTCTTATCAACTTGAGCGTATCACCGCGCTTTTGAAATCGCTCGGTTGCGACGTTCTCTACGAAGAACGGGCCGCGGAGTACCTTAAGACGACGAACTTTTGCTCGCGTGAGGAATTGGGCGAGCGGTGCGATCTCATCATCGTCCTGGGGGGCGACGGCACCATGCTGAGCGTGGCTCGCAGTCTCTCCCGCTTCGGCAAGCCCGTGGTCGGCGTCAATGCGGGGCGTCTCGGTTTCATTACGGACTTGTGTCAGGAGGATGTCGACACGCGTCTTCCTGAAATGCTTGCGGGTCAGAGCATCTGCGACGAACGACCCTTGCTCGAAGGGATCGTCCTGCGTAACGGCAAGGAAATCTACCGGCAGCTCGCCGTGAACGACATCGGCATCAGCCACGGGCGTGCGGGCGGCATGGTCGATTTCCTCGTCTATGTCAACAATCAACAAATGGCCTGTCAGTCTGCCGACGGCGTCATTTGTTCGACGGCTACGGGCTCCACGGCGTATTCGCTGGCCGCGGGCGGCCCGATTCTGCACCCGTCGCTCGAAGGCATGATTTTGGTGCCCGTTGCGCCGCACACACTCTCGAACCGTCCGATTGTTCTTCCGCTCAAGTCGCAGATCCAAATCGAACTGCTCGACGCTCGCGACGCAGTGGCGTACTTCGACATGCAGGAGTTCTGCGACATGGTGCCCGGCGACCGCCTGATCATTCGTCAGGCCGAGCACCGGGTCAAGATCCTACACCCGATCGGGTACGACTACTTCAAGCTCCTGCGGCAGAAGTTGAAGTGGAACTTCATGCCGAAGGCGGGCTGAGTCGGTCGTTGAATCAAGCGATCAGCGTATCGAGCCGGCTCCGAACCTCGTCGAGAGTCGGCCAACGCCCCATTTCACCGCACACCGCGGCGCGGGTGTTCCACGGTGCCGTGCGTTCGAGGTCGGTTACGCCTACCACGGTGATCTGAGGCGCAGAAACCGCGGCGGCGATGTGGCTGATGCCCGAGTCGTTCGCGATGACAACGCAGGCGAGTTGCGCGAGCGCGGCGTAGTTGCCGAGGGTCGTCGGTTCGAGAACGATGCCGTTGGGGCAGGCGGCCTTGGCTTCCTCAATCTCATGAGGCGAGGGGAAGATGATCGGGGCGACGTCGCGCGACCTCAAGTAAACGCAAAGCTCGTCGAAATGAGGCCAGCACTTGTTCTGGCCGTGATGTGTTCCGCGGGCGATCGGCGCAATCAGCGCGAAGCGCTCGGGGATCCCGAACTTTTCAATCAGGTTGTGGGCGGCCGCCTTGTGTCGGCTGAGCACCCGAAGACCGAGTTCCTCCGGAGCCTTCTCCCATGCGGGAGTCTTACCCCAGGCTTTCACGGCTTCGGCGGTCGTGTGGAAGAAACGCTCGACTTCGTGCATTTTCGAGGGTTCGGGGATGGCTTTCTCAAGAAGGAACGAGCGCCCGTCGGTCGCAAGCCCCGCACTGCGGATCCCGCCGATGCGAAAGAGCAACGCGGAACTGAAGGAGTTCGGGAAGAGCAACCCGAGCGGGGAGCCTCCCGCAAGATCGGCGAGACGCCGAATACGTCGGAAGTCTTCCGTCACATGACCTTCGATGGGGTCGAACCGCCAGCCCATTCCGGCAAAGAGATCCTCGGCCCAGCGCTTCCCCGTCAAAACGGGAGTGAAGCCGCTCGCTTCAAGAAGGCGCAGGGCCGGCAGGGCCATGCAACAGTCGCCGACGTGATTGGGCAGACGACAGAGAACTTTGGTCGACATACGGTGCTCCGGGAAAGGGACGAGTTCGGTTCATTGTATCGGGGAATCTCGGTATCATGAGGGACTCGTAAATACGAAGGAATCACGTTTGATGGCCCGCTTCCCCGTTCTCTCCAACCCCTATTTGATGCGCCTTTTCCGCTACCTGCCGCCCTACAAGTGGTATATCGCCGGAGCGGCGGCGGCCATGGCCGCCGGGGGCGGCGCCTCCTCGCTCATCGCCCTCATTCTGGGCAAGCTCACGGACATGGGCTTTTATCAGCAGGATCCGATCGTAGCTGTCCTCGCGCCGATCGCCCTGATCGGGGTGGCGGCTTTGAACGGCGGCTCGCAGTATCTGAGCTCCTACCTCCTCGTGCGCGTTTCGCAGAGCATCATGCTCGAAATCCGCACGCTCATGTTCGAGCGCATCTCGCACTGGGGCGACGCGCTCTTTTTCAAGTACCGCTGTGCGGAGGTGCAGGCGAAATTCATCAACGAAGCGTCCACGGCGCTGAGCCGTGCGGCGAGCGTGATGACGACCATGATCCGCGACTCGATTCAGATTGTCTGTCTGATCGGCGTTTTGATTTACCACAACTGGAAGCTCACCCTGGTGACCTTCGTTGTGGCGCCGTTGCTCGCCGCGGTTCTTCGCTGGGTCAGCAAGCGCATGAAAAAGCTCACCACGCAAACGCAACAGACGTTCGGAGAGCTTCTCGGTACCATCCAGGAGAGCTACCAGGGCGAACGCGTCGTGAAGATTTACGACGGGTACGACTACGAGCGCGACCGCTTCCGAGCGGTCAACGAAAAGCTCAAGGATCTGACGCTTCGCACGCAGCGCGTCGAGGCGGCGGGTACGCCTCTGACGCAGTTGATCGCCATGTCGGGCGTGTCCGTCGTGGTGGTGTACGCGCTTGCGCAGGCGCAAAGCGGTGCTTTGACGATCGGTGAATTCACGACCTTCCTCTCGGCCATGCTGCTCTTGATGCCGCCCATTCGGCATCTCTCGAGTCTCAACGGGACGACGGCCGCTATGACGGCCGCCGCGGAAAGCCTTTTTGCCATGATCGACGAGGAGCCCGAAAAGGATCCCGGCGAGAAAACGCTCGTGGACTACCGCGGAGCGGTGCGTTTCGAAAATGTGGGTTTTTCCTATCCGAATACCGACAAGCCGGCCGTCAAGAATTTCAGTCTCGACGTGAAGCCCGGCGAGATGATCGCGCTCGTCGGTTCGTCGGGCTCGGGCAAGTCGACGCTCATCAATCTGATTCCCCGCTTCTGGGCGGCCACGTCGGGCGAAATTTATTTCGACGACGTGCCGCAGAGCGAACTCACGCTCGCGAGTCTTCGTCGACAGATCGGTTTGGTCAGCCAGGAAGTGACGATCTTCGACGATACGATCGCCGGGAACATCGCCTACGGGTGCCGCGACAAGGTGACGCGCGAAGACATCGAACGCGCCGCGGAAGCGGCTGCTTTGACGGACTTCATCGCCACGCTCCCCCAGGGGCTCGACACGCCGGTCGGCGCGAACGGCTCAATGCTTTCGGGCGGGCAACGCCAGCGCATTTCGATCGCGCGCGCGTTCCTCAAGAACGCGCCCATTCTGCTTCTTGACGAAGCGACGAGCGCGCTCGACACCGAAAGCGAACGTCACATCCAGAAGTCGCTTGATTCGCTCCTCAAGGGGCGTACGGCTTTCGTCGTCGCGCATCGGCTTTCGACCATCGTCAACGCCGACCGCATCGTCGTGATGCGCGAGGGTGAGATCGTCGAAATCGGCACCCACGAAGAGCTTCTGGAAAAGAAAGGCGTCTACGAACACCTCTACAGCATCCAGTTCAAAAACCACCTCTGATTACCGTCGCCCGGGCCGCGTGCCCGGGCCGCAACCGCTAGAAAAAGGACTACGCACACATGGCTGTCAGCGTCTTCGATATGTTCCGCGTGGGGATCGGCCCCTCGTCCTCCCATACGGTGGGCCCGATGCGTGCCGGGGCAGCTTTCCTCGGATTGCTTCGCGATCGGGGGCTCTTTGACAAGGTCGGACGCGTCGGCGTCGAACTCATGGGAAGCCTGGCCGCCACGGGCCGCGGGCACGGGACGGATACGGCCTGTCAGCTCGGACTTGCGGGCGAAGTGCCCGAAACGTGCGATCCCGATCGCGTGTCGGTGCTCGTTGCCGAAATCGCCCGCACGAAAACCTTGCGTCTCGGAGGCGAGCGCGCGGTGGCGTTCGAGCCCGCGGCCGACATTCTCTTTCATCCCGCCAAGGTGCCCGCTTTCCACACGAACGCGGTGGAATTCACGGCGTACGGCGAAGACCGTCGCGACGTTCTCCTCGTTCGTCGCTATTACTCGGTCGGGGGCGGCTTCATCGTGGCCGCCAGGGAAGACAATCCCGAAGAGCCGATCGTTCCCGCCGCGATCATCGAAGGGCGGAAGTCGATGCCGTACCCCTTCAAGTCCTGCGACGAACTCATGGCCCGTGCGAGCGCCGCACGCCTCAGCATCGCGGAACTCATGTTCGCCAACGAATGCTCGCGCCTTACGGCCGACGAGGTGAACGCACGTCTCGATGCTATCTGGAGTGTCATGGAGGCTGGGATCGAACGCGGCCTTCGTCAGACGGATCCTCTTCCCGGCCCCTTCCGCATCGCTCGCCGCGCGAAGCGCCTGGCTGACGATCTGCGAGCCCGCGAAGCCGAAGGGCACACCGATCCCCTGGGGGTCCTCGACTGGGTGAACGCCTACGCCATGGCGGTAAGCGAAGAGAACGCCTCGGGCGGGCGCGTGGTGACGGCGCCGACGAACGGCGCGGCAGGGGTTATTCCCGCTGTGATTCGGTACTACCTCAAGCACACGGAAAAACCCTCCCGCGAGGGCGTGCGCACCTTCCTGCTGACGGCGGGTGCGATCGGGATTCTCTACAAGGAAAACGCTTCGATTTCGGGAGCTGAAGTGGGCTGCCAGGGCGAAGTGGGCGTTGCGTGCTCGATGGCTGCGGCGGGTCTCGCGGCGGTGCTCGGCGGAACGATCGCGCAGATCGAAAACGCCGCCGAAATCGCGATGGAACACAACCTCGGTCTTACGTGCGACCCGGTGGCGGGTCAGGTGCAGATTCCCTGCATCGAACGCAACGCAATCGCCGCCGTCAAGGCGATCAACGCGACGCGCATGGCGCTGCGCGGCGACGGTTCCCACTACGTGAGTCTCGACAAGGTGATCCGTACGATGCTTGAAACGGGACGCGACATGCAGAGCAAATACAAGGAAACGAGTCGCGGCGGTCTTGCGGTGAGCATCGTCGAGTGCTGACGCGGGAACACTCCGACTGCAATACGACAAAGGGCGGCGAATCGAATTCGCCGCCCTTTTCGGTATTGCGGAGCCGGGAACCTCAGAGCGCGGCGTCCGGCCCCTCGTTCAAGTACCAGGCCACGGTCGCGCGCAAGCCGCTCTCGAAGTCGACCTCGGGCTTCCAGCCGAGGTCTTCCCGCAGCTTGCTCGCATCAAGCGCATAGCGCAGATCGTGTCCCGGACGATCGTGTACGTGCTCGATAAGATCGGCGTATGAGGCGCCCTCGGCACGAGGGCTCAATTCGTCGAGAACGGTGCAGATTTTTCGCACGTATGCGAGGTTTTCCCATTCGTTCGAGGCCCCCACGTTGTAGATGTCCCCGGGGCGCCCTCCCGCGAGAATGCAACGGAGCGCCGAGCAAAAGTCATCCACGTGGATCCAGTCGCGGATCTGTCGGCCCGATCCGTAGATTGGGAGCGGAAGCCCCGCAACGGCGCGGGTGATGATGCTCGGCGTGAGCTTTTCCGGATACTGGCGCGGGCCGTAGTTGTTCGTGCAGCGCACCGTCAGAACGGGAAGCCCGTAGGTGCGCGCATAAGCGCGCCCGAATTGGTCGGCCGCCGCCTTGCTCGCGGAATAGGGACTGCTCGGATCGAAGGGGGTCGATTCTTTGGCGGGCGGGCTCTCGCGGTCCATCGAGCCGTAGACCTCGTCGGTCGAAACGTTGAGGAATCGGAAGTTCGCTTTTTCTTCGTCGGGGAGTCCGAGCCAATACCGGTAAGCCGTGTTGAGAAGCGTCGTCGTCCCCGTGACGTTCGTTTCGACGAAAACGGAGGGGCCGGTAATCGAGCGATCGACGTGGCTCTCGGCGGCGAAGTGAACGACCGCGCGGGGGCGGAAGCGCTCGAACAGGTCGGCGACGAGCGCCGCGTCGCAGACGTTGCCGCGCACGAAGCGGTAGCGCGGATCGTGCTCGAGCGGGCGGAGATTTTCAAGGTTGCCCGCGTACGTGAGCGCGTCGAGATTCACGATGCTCTCGTTGGCGTGCTCGAGCCAACGAAGAATGAAATTGGAGCCGATGAAGCCGGCTCCGCCCGTAACGAGAAGCATGGGAGAGCTTGCGCAAAGGAGAAAAAGGGAACGGAGAAACGCACGGTTGAGGGGCGAGGCACTCGGTAGAATGGATGCCGTTCTTCAACGGACGGCAAACGCCACACGCACACACGCATCATGGAACACATTCTTATCAACTGCTCGCCTCGGGAAACGCGCGTCGCCATTGTAGTGGACAGCGTCCTGCAGGACCTTTTCATCGAGCGCGCCTGCGCCCGCGGTCTCGTCGGCAACGTCTACCTCGGTAAAGTGGTTCGCGTGCTTCCGGGCATGCAGAGCGCCTTCGTCGACGTGGGGCTGGAGCGAACGGCCTTTTTGCACGTCGCCGATATTTTCGAGGCGAACGGCGAGGGTGACAAACCCAAGCCCATCGAGAACGTGCTTCACGAAGGGCAGTCCGTGATGGTGCAGGTGGCCAAAGACCCGATCGGCACCAAAGGGGCTCGCTTGACAACGACGATTTCGCTTGCGGGTCGCAAGCTCGTCTATCTGCCGCGCGACCCGCACATCGGTGTTTCGCAACGCATCGAAGACGAAGCGCAACGCGAAGCGCTTCGCGCCATGCTGACCGCTATGCGACCGGAATCGGAGAAGGGCGGCTACATCATTCGTACGAGCGCCGAAGAAGGGGCGACCGAAGAAGAGTTCCGCGACGACATGGCCTACCTCGGGCGCCTCTGGGAGGAAATCCGTTCGAAGGCGGGTGTGAGCGCGGCGCCGACCCTGCTCTACCAGGACCTCTCGCTCGCGCAGCGCGTGCTGCGCGACATGGTGCACAAGGAAACCGAGTGCGTCGAGGTCGACGGTGAAGCGGAATACGAAGCGCTCGAGCGCTTCGCGGAGCGGTTCGTTCCGGTCGCCAAGGGGCGGTTGGAACTCTACCGCGGTGATCGGCCGCTCTTCGAGACGCACGGGATCGACGACGAAATCGAGCACGCGCTCGGCCGTCGCGTCGATTTGAAGAGCGGCGGCTACCTCGTTTTCGATCAGACGGAAGCGATGACGACGATCGACGTCAATACGGGCGGCTACGTCGGGAAGCGCGACTTCAGCGACACGATTTTCAAAACGAACCTTGAGGCCGCGCAGACGATTGCGCGTCAGCTGCGATTGCGCAATCTCGGGGGCATCATTATCGTCGACTTCATCGACATGTCGCGCGAAGAGCACCGCGAAGCGGTGCTTGCGGAATTGCGCCGTGCGGTCTCGACGGACCGCACGCGCATGACGGTGAGCAACTTCACCGAGCTCGGCCTCGTGGCCATGACCCGAAAGCGCACGCGCGAGTCGCTTGCGCACGTGCTCTGCGAGCCCTGCCCCATTTGCGGCGGACGCGGCGAAGTGAAGACGGCACGCACGGTCTGCTACGACATTCTGCGCGAGATTCTGCGCTTGAGCCGTCAGTACAAGGACGCAAAGGAATTCCGCATTCAGGCGAGTCAGTCCGTGATCGACATGCTTCTCGAAGACGAATCGCCCGCGCTCGAACTCCTTCAGGCATCCATTGAAAAGCCCGTGCTTCTCGAGGTAGAGCCGAGCTACACGCAGGAAGTCTGGGACGTGATTCTGGCGTAAGGCCGGAGTCCTCCTCATTCGAATTCCGCGTTTTTCGGAGACCTTCATGGCCCAGACGACCACAACCTTTTATTGGTACGACTACGAAACCTTCGGCATCAACCGCCGCTCGGACCGACCCGCGCAGTTTGCGGGTCTGCGAACGGGTGCGGACCTCGTGCCCGTGCCGGGCCCGGAGGGCGAAGGCGAAGTCTTTTACGCGAAGCCCGCGCTCGACTACCTGCCGAGCCCGGAGAGTTCGCTGTTGACGGGCATCACCCCGCAATGTTGCGAAGAGCGGGGGTTGCGCGAAACCGAGTTTGCCGGGGCGATCTTCAAGCGTTTCAATACGCCGGGAACGGTCAGCATCGGCTACAACACGCTCGGCTTCGACGACGAAGTGACGCGGTTTCTTTTCTGGCGCAATTTTCTCGATCCCTACAGCCACAGTTGGGCGAACGGATGCTCGCGCTGGGACCTTTTTCCGCTTGTATGCGCCGTCTGGGCGTTGCGCGGCGACTCGATCAAGTGGCCGCGTTGGGAAGACATCGACCCCGCGGTCTATCCGGCCGCCGAAGGGCGTAAGGGTGTCACTTTTAAGTTGGAATTTCTCACGAAAGCCAACGGGCTCGAACACGGACACGCGCACGACGCGTTCTCCGACGTCGAAGCGACGGTGGCGCTTGCGCGTCTCATCGCGCAAAAGGAACCCCGGCTCTGGCAGTGGGCGTTCGAGAACCGAACGAAAGACAAGGTCGTAGCCGCGCTTGAAAAAGGGCCGGTTGTCTGGGTGTCGCCGAAATTCGGCGTCGTGCGCGGTTGTACCCGCATCGTGATGTTGGTGGGGCAGATCGGCAACGATGCGCTCGTTTGGGATCTGATGGCCGACCCGACGGAATTGCGGGAAATCGACCGCGAGGCGCTGCATCGCCGACTCTTCGCATCGCCCAAGAACCTTCCCGAGGGCGAGCGGCCGCTTCCGCTCTGGAAGTTGAAAGTCAACGCTTCGCCCTTTGTTTGCGGAAGTCTTGCCGTTTTGAGGCCCGAACGGGCGCAGAAGTACGGGCTCGATCTCGAACGTATCCGTGCGAACGCCGAAAAGCTCGCCGCGATGTTGCGCGACATCCAGGGGACGATTCTCACGGCGGCGCAAACCAAAGAAGCGGAGTTCCCGAAGAACGACGAAGAAGACGCCGAAACGGGGCTCTACAGCGGGGGCTTCCCCACGCCCGCGGACCGTGCGCGTTTTAAGAAAATCCGCGAGGCTTCGCCCGAATACCTCGCCGACCGGGGAATGGACTTCGACGACGAGCGTTTCGACGGACTGTTGCTTCGGTTCCGCGCACGCAACTGGCCCGAAAGCCTTTCGCACGAGGAGCGCGAAACCTGGCGTGCCTGGTGCGAAGCGCACGTTCTTGAGGGGCGCAATCGTGCGCGCACGATTGCGGACTACTTCGAGGAAATCGACCGCCTTGAAGGGGAGGTCGATCCCGAGGACGACGCGAAGCGTGAAGTGCTCGAAGCGCTTTACGCCTGGGGCGAGCTCGTGGGCGAAGCGGCGTCTCCCGAGTAAGAACCGGGCTTCGTACGAACAAGACCGAAAGCGCTCGATGCCTTTGTCGGGAAACGACCGATTCCCCGCGGGGCCCGAGCGGTAGCACAATCAAGTTGCCGGCTCCCGCACGAACGTAGGAATCCGCGTGCAGACTGACGGTGACGCAGGCCCGAATTCCTGCTTGAGAATCGGGCCTCGAAAGAGGAGAAAATCATGAAGAGTCTGACGATCGGCCTTGCGGCCGGAATCAATCCGTCGGTGGCGCTTGCACTCAAGGCGGAACTCATCGGCGTCGGTGCCCGCAACGACGTTCGCGTCAACGTGGTGACGAGCGAAATCGAAATGCGCAAGGACGCGCCCGACGCTCGGATCGGGCTCGGCGACCGCAAAATCGCGGTGCTCGAAAGCGTGATCGAATTGGAACGTGCGGGTTGCGACGAGGTGGTGGTGCCCGACGTGCGGAGCGAACCCTTCTTCGACGAAGTGCAAACGGAAGTCGAAGTGCCGATGGTGTCTCTCTATCGGGGCCTCCCTGCGGCGCTAGAAGCGGCGGGCGTTCGCCGCATCGGCCTTCTCGGCATTGCGGTCGATCGGGAATTCTTCGTGAAGCTTCTCGATGGGACGGCCGAAGTGCTCGAACTCTCCGACGAACTGAAGGCGCTTTATCGCACGGTGCAGGATCCCGAAACGGGCCTGCGTCGCACGGGGCTCACGCCCGAACACAAAGCCGCGCTTCTGAAGGCGGGGCATGCGCTTCTTGAGGGAGGTGCGGATCTCCTCGTTACGGCCTGCGGCCAGATGGCGCGTTTCGTCTCCGACCTCAAGGCCGAGGGGCTTCCCGTTTTCGATCTCCTGCGCGATACGGCCGAGCGCGCAGTTCTCGCTCCGCTCGCGCGCCGTCCGAAGCCCTTCAAGCTGGGCATGATCGGCGGACTCGGGCCTGCGGCCACGGTCGACCTCTACGACAAGATCGTGAAGGCGACGCCCGCGCGCAACGACCAGGAACACTTCAAGGTTGCGGTCGAACAGAATCCGCAGATCGCCGATCGCACGGCGTGCCTGCTCGGAAACGGCACCGACCCGACGCTCGCGATGTTCAACTGCGCCCGTCGTCTGCAGGAAGACGGCTGCGACATGCTGATCGTTCCCTGCAATACGGCGCATGCCTTCGTTCCGTACCTCGAGCGCAACCTGCGCATTCCCTTCATCAACATGCAGCAGGTGACGATGGAGGAAATCCGCGAGAAGTTCGGCGACGCGGCCCGCATCGGTCTTCTGGCGACGACGGGGACCGTGAAGACGGGCATCTACGGCAAGAAGGCCGAAGCCATGAACCTTCCCATGTTCACGCCCGACGAGGCGCATCAGGAACGCGTGATGGCGGCGATCTACGGACCGAAGGGCGCCAAGGCGGGTTATACGGACGGCATCTGCCGCGAAGATCTCGTGAGCGCCGTCGAGTATCTCGTGACGACGTACGACTGCAACTGCCTCATTCTCGGTTGCACGGAGCTCCCGCTCATTCTTGATGAAACGGACGATTTCCGCGTGGCCGGAAAGACCGTTTCGCTCATCGATCCGACGTCGGCACTCGCGCGTCGCGTCGTGAAGGAAGCGCAAAAGGCCGAGGCCGAACGCGGCGTTCGCTGACAAACTCGCACGAGGAAACGGAGCGTTTCGAAGGGCGCTCCGTTTTCGTCTTATTCGTCATTCGTTTCGTCCGGCGACAACGCGCATGGCGTGCCGGAAACGTCCGATTTTTCTTGTTGCATCGCGAGGTCCTTTCGATGGCTGAAAAGATTTATCCCACCACTGTTCCCACTCGGGTCGCTTTCATCGGGCTCGGTACCATGGGTTACCCCATGGCGGGGCACCTGAAGCGCGCCGGTCACGACGTGTGTGTCTACAACCGTACGACGGCCAAGGCCGAAAAGTGGGTGAAAGAGTTCGGCGGCACCATGGCCGCCACGCCGCGCGAAGCAGCCGAAGGCGCGCGCATTGTCTTTGCGTGTGTCGGTAACGACGACGACCTTCGCAGCGTCGTGCTCGGCGAGACGGGAGCTCTCGCAGGCATGTCGGCGGGGGCCATGTTCTGGGACCATACGACTGCAAGCGCTCAAGTCGAGCGCGAACTTGCAAAGACGGCCGCCGAAAAGAGCGTTGCCTGGGTGGACGCGCCCGTTTCGGGCGGCCAGTCGGGTGCCGAAAACGGAACGCTCACGGTGCTTTGCGGGGGTGACGAGTTGGCCTGCAGCGTGGGTCGGCCGATCGTGATGAGCTACGCCTCGGCCGTGACGCGCATGGGCGATACGGGTGCAGGGCAACTGGCGAAGATGGTCAATCAGATCTGCATCGCGGGTTGCGTCCAGGGGCTTGCGGAAGCCGTGGCTTTCGGCATGAACGCGGGGCTCGACATGGAAAAGGTGATCGACGCGATCGGTCGCGGAGCGGCTTCTTCGTGGCAGCTCGTCAACCGAGGCAAGACAATGGCGGAAGGGAAGTTCGACTTCGGGTTTGCGGTCGACTGGATGCGCAAGGACCTCGGCATCGTCATGGAAGAAGCCGAACGCAACGGGTCTCAGCTTCCCGTGACGGAGCTTGTCGACCGCTTCTACGGTGAAATTCAAGCCGAGGGCGGCAACCGGCTCGACACCTCGAGCCTCATTCTGCGACTTCCCCGCAAGGCGCAAAAAGGCTCGTAAGAGGCTTGCAAGGCCTCCGGAGGCCGTAAAACAAGGCTTCGAAATTTGACGGCCGAGAGGCTCTGATAAAATGCGCGGATACGCCAAACGAGCGGATCCGCGCATTTTTCATGCAGCCCTCCGCACATTTTTCTTTCTCGACTCTCTTTCGTTGGAATCAAACGATGAGTGAAAACTCGGAAACGCCCGTGAGCGGGCACGCCACCAACTTCATCCGCAACATCATCGAAGACGATCTGGCCCAAGGAGCGAACCTTCCCCGCTACTGGTGCGGCCGTCCGGCGCCCTATTCCGAGCAACTGAAGGAGGGGGCTCCCGACGAGGCGAAGATCCGCACGCGCTTCCCGCCGGAGCCCAACGGCTACCTGCATATCGGTCACGCGAAGAGCATCTGCCTGAATTTCGGCCTCGCCCGAGACTACGGCGGCTACTGCCACATGCGCTTCGACGACACGAACCCGGTGAAGGAAGACCAGGAATACGTCGACGGCATCATGGACAGCGTCCGCTGGCTCGGCTTCAACTGGGAGCACGGCAAGGAGAAGAATCTCTACTTCGCGAGCTCTTACTTCGAGTACATGTACCGCTTCGCCGAGCACCTCATCACGACGGGCTACGCCTACGTCGACGAGCAGACGGCCGACGAGATGCGCGATAACCGCGGCACCCTCAAGGAGCCCGGCAAGAATTCGCCGTACCGCGACCGCTCGGTCGAGGAGAACCTGCGTCTCTTCCGCGAAATGCGCGAAGGCAAGCACGCCGAAGGTTCGATGGTGTTGCGCGCCAAGATCGACATGGCGAGCCCCAACATCAACCTGCGCGACCCGGCGATCTACCGCATTCGCTTTGCCGAACACCATGCCACGGGCAACGCCTGGTGCATCTACCCGATGTACACGTTCGCGCATCCGATCGAAGACTCGCTCGAGAACATCACGCACTCGATCTGTACGCTCGAATTCGAAGACCAGCGCGCGTTCTACGACTGGGCGCTGGAGCGCATCGTGCCGGTGTTGCGTACGCCGCAGTACGAAGAGGCCCGTGCATTGATCGCCAAGATGGCTTCGGGCGAAGACGACCGCGCTCTTCCTTTTGCGGCCCGCGCGCTTGCGGCCAAGGAAAAGCTCGGCCAGAGCGAACCCGAATGCACGATGCGCCGACTCTTCGACGCCTGGGGCGAAAAAGCTCCCGAGACGCTCGAAGACGCGTCGATGAAGGAATTCTTCGCACTTCTCGAAGCGCACCCCGAAAACTTCACTCCCCTCATGCAGGCGGCGCTTGAAGTGGTTCGCAAGAACTTCTTCCTGCTCTCGCACCAGTATGAATTTAACCGTCTGAATCTCACGTACGTGGTCGTGAGCAAGCGCAAGCTCATTCAGCTCGTGACCGAAAAGTACGTCGACGGTTGGGACGATCCGCGCATGCCGACGATCGTCGGTTTGCGTCGTCGCGGTTTCACGCCCGAAAGCCTCCAGAGCTTTGCGGAGCGTTGCGGTGTCTCGAAGGTCTCGGGCGGCTGGATCGATTACTCGGTGCTCGAGCAGTGCCTGCGCGAAGACCTCGAAGCACGCGCCCTTCGCCGCATGGCGGTGATGAAGCCCCTGAAGCTCATCATCGACAACTACCCCGAAGGTGCAAGCGAAGAACTCCTCGCGGACAATCATCCGCAAAAGCCCGAACTCGGTCAGCGCAAGATCACGTTCTCGCGCGAACTCTGGATCGAAGAGACGGACTTTGCCGAGGTGCCGCCCAAGGGTTTCCGCCGCCTCACGATTCCGACCGACGGCACGCCTGCCAAGCCCGTGCGTCTGCGCGCCGGCTACGTCATCGTGCCGACGAGCTTCGAAAAGGACGAAACGGGCCGCGTCGTGGCGGTGCACGCCGACTACCTCCCCGAAACGAAGTCGGGTACCGAAGGGTCGCTCTCCGTGAAGACGAAGGCGACGATTCACTGGCTCGATGCCAAGACCGCGGTTCCGGCCGAAATTCGCGTCTACGAACGTCTTTTCTGCGAGCCGAATCCGGAAGCGGGCGAAGGCACGTTCCTCGACCGACTCACCCCGAATTCGAAGGTGATTCTCTCGTCGTACGTCGAACCCGCGGCGGCCTCGGCCGAACGCGACGAAAAGTTCCAGTTCGAGCGTTGCGGCTACTTCGTTGCGGACCGCAAGGACCACACGGCTGAAAAACCTGTTTTTAATTTGGCCGTGGGTCTCAAGGACACGTGGCGCAAGTAACCCGAACACCGCGTTGAGAACGCGAGGGGCGGTGAAACTTCGGTTTCTCCGCCCTTTGTCTTGTGCGGGAGGCGATTGAAAATCTAAGCCGATCGGCCGATGATCGGAGAAAAGTCCTGTGATAATATCCCTGAGTCCCGTTTTGCGCAGCGCGTGCGAGGGCCCGTTCGGGCTCGACGTCTGCGCCGCAACCTCCCCCGGGGACACGGGAGTTGCCGCTCGTCGTGAACGGCACGCCTACTGCGGCAAGTCGCCGCATCATCCATTCCGAACGTTCATTAGGAAGAAATACCATGAAGAAGATCCTCGCTGTCGCCGCCGTTGCCGCTCTCGCCGCCGGTGCCGCTCAGGCCGCTTACAAGGACGGCACGTACACGGGTGAAGGCAAGGGCCGCGAATCGATGATTCAGGTCCAGGTCGACGTCAAGGACGGCAAGATCGCCGACGTCAAGGTCGTCAAGCACGGCGAAACCGAAATGATCATCGCCGCCCCGATCGAAACGATGCTCCCCGAGATCGTCAAGAAGAACGGCGTTGAAGGCGTCGACAGCGTCGGCGGTGCCACGCTCTCCTCCGACGGCATCAAGGCCGCCGTCAAGGACGCTCTCTCGAAGGCGCAGTAATATGGACGGATGCGGCGGAACGCGTTTTCGCCGTATTTCATGAATCCATGGGAAAGGGGATGAACGCCACGCTCATCCCCTTTTTCCATTTTTCGTTCGGATATTTGCTTTTCCGCTTGCCAATCATGCTTTCGTCGTCGCTCTTTTCTGCTCCCGCCGTCAAACCTTTCGTGTTCGCGCTTTCCGCCGCTCTGGTTGCGGTCGCGTCTGCCGTTGCCGCCCCCCAACTGCGGGCGGCCGATGCTCCCGCCGCTGCCGAAGCGCAAGCGGTCGAGTATCAGCTTCCCTGGCAAAGCCTTCATATGGGGACGCTTATTCAGGGGCAGGTCTATGCCGGCACGCCCGAAGAAACGAAGCGTCTCGCGGGCATCATGGAGTCGGAAATCGAGCGGTTCGACGATATGATGAGCGTGCACAAGGAAACGGTGCTCAACGACGTGAACCGCCGGGCGGGCGAACGCGTGACGGTGACGCCCGAAATTGCCGAGATGACCCGGTTGGCGTTGCGCGTTGCGGAAGAAACGGACGGCGCTTTCGAACCCACGATCGGTCCCGTCGTGAACCTCTGGAAAATCGGTTTCGGGGGCGATACGGTGCCGTCCGACGCGGCGATCGACGAAGCCGTGAAGCGCGTTGACTACCGTAAGGTGGAAGTCGGCGAAACGGAGGGTTCCTGGTACGTGCGGATCGCTCCGGGGCAGAACATCGACATGGGCGGGATTGCCAAGGGCTATATCGGTCAGAAGCTCTCCGAACGCCTCAAAGCGGAAGGTGCTTCGCACGCACTGCTCGACTTGGGCGGGAACGTCGTCGCCGTGGGCGAAAAGTCGCCCGGACACCCCTGGCGTGTCGGCCTTCAGTCGCCCGATCAGACGCGCGGCGCCTACTTCGGGATCCTTGCCGTCTCCGACATGAGCGTCATTACTTCGGGCGCCTACGAGCGCAATTTCGAAAAGGACGGCAAGCGCTACGGCCACATTCTGAGCGCAAAGACGGGGCGCCCCGTTCTCACCGACATCGCTTCCGTGACGATCGCCGACCGCAACGGCGGTCGTGCCGACGCGCTCTGCACGGCGCTTTTCGCCATGGGCTGGGAAAAGGCGAAAGCTTTTCTCTCCGCTCACGAGGACGTGCACGCGGTGCTCCTCTTGAACGACATGAAGACCGTGCACGTGAGCCGCGAACTCCGATCCGCCTTTACCCTGACGGACGAGACGATGCGCCTTGAGGACGACATTCCCTGATCTCCTCTGCGCTGAAGGATTCTGTTATAACCTTCAGCGCTTCTACCCGAAGCGTCCCTGCGGCGGGGGATGCTTCGCGAGGTCGCCCGTCCGGGCGGCCGACCTCTCTTCTTCGTCGCAATTTCGCACCTCCGCAAGACCGACATGGCCGATCCCAAGTTCATCCACCTGCGCTTTCATTCCGAGTACTCCGTCACGGACGGGTTGGTTCGCATCGACCCGATGATTCACAAGGTGCTCGAAACGGGCGGCGTGGCCGTGGGCATCGCGGACTTGATGAATATTTTCGGCGGGCTTCGTTTTTACACGCATGCGCTCGCCGCGGGCCTGAAGCCCATCCTCGGGTGCGACCTGCGCGTCAAAAACCTCAAAGAGCCCGACGCGCCGACACGCCTCGGCGTTCTGTGCATGAACCACACGGGCTATCACTCGCTTTGCGTTCTTCTGACGAAGGCTTTTCTCACGGAGGACGACAAGTTCCGCGGGCAGATCGATCCCGCGTGGTTTGCGGAGGGCGGTGCGGACGGGCTTATTGCTCTTACGGGCGGCGCCGAGGGCGAACTCGGGCGCTACCTCATCAACAAGCGCTTCAACCTTGCAGACCAGGCGGTTGAAGAACTGAAGGCGATCTTCGGCGATCGCCTCTACATCGAAGTGCAACGTGCGGGGCGTCCCAACGACGAACTCGCCACGGCGCGTCTTGCGAACCTTGCGGCCGAGCACGGACTTCCCGTCGTGGCGACGCACCCGGTGCAGTTCATTGAGAAGTCGGACTTCGAAGCACACGAAGTGCGTTGCGCCATTGCGGAGGGCTTCTCGATTCAGGATCCCCGACGCTCGAAAAACTATTCGCCTGAACAGTACCTCAAGTCCGAAGAAGAGATGTGCGAACTCTTCGCGGACATGCCGAGCGCGCTTCGAAATTCCGTGGAAATCGCAAAGCGCTGCAACTTGGACGGCGTCCTTTCGAAGCCGCAGTTGCCGCTCTTTCCGACCCCCGACGGCATGTCGCTCGACGACTACATCGAGCAGCTTTCGCGTGAGGGTCTTCAAAAGCGCCTCGACTTCCTCTATCCCGACAAGGTCCTGCAGAACGAAAAGCGTCCCGCCTACGACGAGCGCCTCACGTACGAACTCGACATCATCAAGGGGATGAAGTTCCCGGGGTACTTCCTCATCGTTCAGGACTTCATCAACTGGTCGAAGCGAAACGGCATTCCCGTGGGTCCGGGCCGAGGCTCGGGCGCGGGCTCGCTCGTTGCGTATTCGCTCGGCATCACGGACCTCGATCCGCTCAAATTCGACCTCCTTTTCGAACGCTTCCTCAACCCGGAACGCGTTTCGATGCCTGACTTCGACGTCGACTTCTGCCAGTACAACCGCGACCGCACGATCGAGTACGTGAAGCGCACGTACGGGGTCGACGCCGTGAGTCAGATCGCGACCTTCGGCACGATGGGCGCGAAGGCGGCCGTGCGCGACGTCGGTCGCGCGCTCGACGTCCCCTATATGAAGACGGACGCGCTCTCGAAGCTGATTCCGCAGCAGCCGGGCAAAAACATCACGCTCGACGACGCGTTGCGCGACGTGCCGGAATTCCGCGAAGCGGTCGAGCGCGACGACGAATACAAGGAAATCCTGCGGCTCGCGAAGCCCCTTGAAGGCCTCACCCGAAATCTCGGCATGCACGCCGGGGGCGTACTCATTGCTCCCGGCAAGCTCACCGACTTCTGTCCGCTCTACAACGCCGACGGCGCGCCCGAAAACACGGTGAGCCAGTTCGACAAGAAGGACGTCGAAAACGTAGGCCTCGTGAAGTTCGACTTCCTCGGGCTGACGACGCTTTCCATTCTCGCGAAGGCGGTCGAGTACATCGATCAGCTCCATCCCGGGACGCACTTCGAACTCGACCACATTCCGATCGACGACGAACCCACGTACCGACTCTTCCAGGAAGCGAACACCGCGGCCATCTTCCAGTTCGAATCGGACGGGATGCGGTCGCTTCTGAAGCAGGCCCGCCCCGACCGTCTCGAAGACCTCGTCGCCTTGAACGCGCTCTATCGACCCGGCCCGATGGACCTCATTCCCTCCTTCATCGCGCGAAAGTTCGGTCGCGAAAAGGTGGAGTACCTCGACGAACGCATGGAGCCCGTGCTACGCGAAACCTACGGCATCATGGTCTATCAGGAACAGGTGATGCGAGTCGCGCAGGTGGTGGGCGGCTATTCGCTCGGCGGCGCCGACCTGTTGCGCCGTGCCATGGGTAAGAAGAACGTCGAAGAGATGAAGCGTCAGCGCGCCGTCTTCGTGAAGGGCGCGGCCGAGCGCAACGTGAAGGAAGAAGTCGCCTCGGAAATCTTCGACCTCATGGAAAAGTTCGCGGGCTACGGCTTCAACAAGTCGCACGCCGCGGCGTACTCGTACGTGGCTTACCAGACGGCGTACCTGAAAGCGCACCATACGGCGGCTTTCATGGCGGCGAACTTGTGCATGGTGATGGACTCGGGCGAAAAGATGAAGGCCCTGATCGATGACGCGATCGCCAACGGGGTCGAGCTCCTCATGCCCGACATCAACGCGTCCGACTGGTTTTTTACCGTCCCCGACGAGAAGCACATTCGTTTCGGTCTCGGCGGCATCAAGGGCGTGAGTCAGGCGGTCATCCAGGATCTCGTCGAAAAGCGCAAAAAGGATGGTCCCTATCTCGACATTTTCGATGTGGCGGCACGCGTCACCGGTGCGAACGCCCGTCTTCTCGAGGCGCTCGTCAAAGCCGGGTGCTTCGATTCGATCGATCCCGACCGCAACAAGCTGATCGTCAACATTCCGCAGGCCCTCTCAGCGAGTCAATCTCTGCGAGCGAGCGCCGGTCAGGAGAGTCTCTTCGACGAGCCTGGTGAAACGGCGCGCATCGTGAGTTGGCTTCCCGCCGTTCCCTGGACGATGCGTCAAAAGCTCACGGAAGAAAAGAGCGTGCTCGGCTATTGGCTGACCGGACACATGTTCGACCAGTATCGCGAGGAACTCGCGCACTATTCGCGTCAGTGCCTCAAGGATCTGCAACCGAGCCGCGAGCCCGTCAAAATGACGGGGATCGTCACCTCGGTGCGTCAGGTGCAAAGCAAACGCGGTCGCATGGGGATCGTCACGATCGACGACGGAACGGCCGTCGTCGAAGCGATGTGCTTCAGCGAATTCTGGGAAAAGAACCGCCGCGTCTTCCAGGTCGACGGCGTCGTGTGTCTTACGGGCAAGGTGCGCTACGATGAATTCTCAAAGCGCATGTCCGTTACGCTCGAAAGCGTGAAGACGCTCGATCAATTCCGGCACGGCGCGGCCAAGCATCTGAAGATCCGTGTCAAGCCCGGAACGAATGCACAAACGCTGGCGCAAATCGAAGAATTGTTGCGTCAGGAGTCGGGCGAGAGCGGAGTACCGCTCGTCCTGGAAACTACGGCGGCGGGCGTGACGGGGAGTGTCTTTGCGGAGCAGCAGGTGCACGGCACCGAAAACTTCATGGCGGCTTTGCTTGCAGTCCCTGCCGTCGAATCGATGCAGGTCGTCTATTGAGACCGCACGTTCGAGCTTATTGAACCTCATGGATTCACCCTTACAACGGAAACCCTCTCATGACGAAGCCCTGGAAAATCGGCATTGCCTGCCACTCTTTTCGCACTGACGGTGGAATGGGGCGGTACGTTCAGGATCTGACGGACGGTCTCTTGCAACTCGGTTTCAAGCCCGTCATCTTCACGAAGAAGATTGACCGTACGCTACCCAATGCCGACAAGGTCGAATTCGTACACATCAACTGCAAGTGGCTCCCGAGCAAGTTGCGAGACTACTACTACAACTGGCGCCTGGGGTCGTTGCGTCGCGAGCACGGCATCGACGTGATGATTTCGTGCAACCGCAATACGCACTCCGATATCGGTATTTGCGGCGGTACGCACCTCGGGTTTTGCCGGGCCATGGATCGGTCGATGGGCTACTTCGACCACCGAATGGTGGCTTTGGAGAAGGACTTTTACGCCCGATGCGGATTGATCGTCGCCCACTCCAACGGTATGCACAAGGAACTGACGGATCTCTACGCTATTGCCGAAGAGAAGTGTCCGACGATTTATCCGCCCGTTTCGGCGGAGCTTTTTTCGCGGCAGGTGGAAGATACGGGGCCGGCCGTCTTCAAGCGCGAAGAGGGGCGATACTACTTTGTGATTCCTTCGGCGGGGGATCACAAGGTGAAAGGGCTCGACATCCTCATGTCGTATTTTGCGCGAACCGAGTTGCCGATTACGTTGCTTGTGGCGGGTCGTCCGATCGACAACCCGCCGAAGAACGTCCGTCACATCGGTTTCCGCAAGGACATGCCGCGCGTTTACCGCGCCGTCGACTTTACGGTGCTGAGTTCTCGTTACGAGGCTTTCGGCCTGGTAGGGATCGAAAGCGTGTTGTGCGGTACGCCCGTCGTTTTCTCGCGGAGCGTGTGCTCCGCGGAAGTGATCGACGACGAAGTGAAGTTCGTGTTTGATCTAAAATCGTTCGAATCGTTCGAAACGAGCGTTAAAGCAGCGATTGCTCGATATGGGCATCGCAAGATCGACGACCCCGTGAAGCACGTTCACGTGACGACGAGCACCAAGGTACATGTTGAAGCACTGCTCTCGACGTACGAGCGGGTGACGGGGCTACGCCGACCGTAATCAGTAGTGCGCTTGCATCGGACGCACGGGTTGCGTGCGTCCCGATCGTTCCGTCTCCATGAGACGATCCCAGTTCGCGTCCTTGCGGCTTCGATCTGCTTCGCGATGCCAGAGGTGAAAGCACGGTGACGAGCACAATCCCCAGGTCATCCGGCAACCGTTGTTGATGAGTCGGATTGCCATGTCGGAGTCTTCGTACCCCCAACCCTCAAACTGCTCGTCCTGACCACCCACCGCACGAAAGTCTTCGTTGAAAAGCGAGCAGTTGCAGGTGCGAAAAAGTTGCCAGCGTCGGGGACGCAAGAAACGAATCGGTCCGAGCGACAGACCGAGTGCGGGTTGCCAGCGGTTGATCGCTTTTTCGCGCGTGAGGCGTCGCAACGCGCCGAGATCTTCCATCCAGTCGATTTCCCCCGTTTCGAAGCACGAGCGACTGAAGGCGTCCGAAAGCAGGATGCGTTGTCCGGCTACGATCCGGTGCGGCCGTGCGAGCGCGCGATGCGTGGCGACGAAATCTTTGCGTACGAAGCAATCCCCGTCCATCAGGATGAGGTAGTCGCCCGAAGCGAGTGTCACCGCCTTGTTGCGCGAGCGCGCGGCACGAAAGCCTTCGTCGGGCTGCCATGAATGAACGAGAGGGACGGGGAACTTCTCGCGCCAGGCGTCAATGAGCGCGCGCGTATCGTCGCGCGAACCGTCGTCGGCCACGACGACCTCAAAGTCGCGGTCCGTCTGTCGGGCAAGCGACTTCAAGGCGAGGTTGAGTGCATCGGGCCAGTTGTAAGTGGAGAGGATGACGGAGATTTTCATCAAAACATTCCCTTGGTACGCTTTTCCAAGTCCCACTTGGCGTACTTCATGAACGTGTAGTAGGCGTGGTGGACGGCAAAAAGGAAGCCCATCTTTCCGTCGAGGAAACCGCGATCGACGACGTAGGCTTTGAAAAACGCCCACGTCGGCTTCAAAAGCGCCCCCATGAGAAAGGAAGTGTTTTTCCCGCGTTCGGCTTGTTGCTTCCCGAGGTAGGAGGTGTAGCTGTCGAGCTTCCGGATGGTTTCGCTCCAATTCCGGTAAGTGTAGTGAAGGAGGTAGCCCGAGAGCTCCGAGGCAGGATGGATGCTCGTGATTTTTTCATGAACACGTCCCGTGATGTCGGTTCCTTCCTTCGGCATGAGTCGCAGGACCCGATCGCTTCTCATGGAGCCGTGCCGAATCGTATGGTGTTCGAAACAGTTGAGACGGCGAAGGTAGTAGGAAGCGGGCGGACGCCGGATGGCATCGCGAATCTGAGTCTGCAATTCCGGTGTGACGACTTCATCGGAGTCGAGAAAGAGAATCCAATCGGAGGCGGCCGCTTCAACGCCGAAGCGACGTTGTGCGGCAAAGTCCCCGTTCAAGGCGTGTTGAAGAACACGCGCACCGCTCGATCGGGCCACGTCCGCCGTAGTGTCCGTACTGAAGTCGTCGATGACGAGTACTTCGTCGGCAAAGCGAACGGACGCAAGCGTACGGGCGAGTGAAGGCGCGCAGTTTTTCGCCAGAATGATGGTGCTGAGACTGGGGGTCATTCGTTTTCCTTCGGGCTCCGGATCATTTCCCGTGCCAGAGCCAACGTATTCTGCGTGATAGAGACGCCTGCCAACATGCGGGCCACTTCGTCGACACGGGCGTCGCGGTCCAAGACCGTAAGCGTACTCACGGTGCGCTCGTTGCGCAGGCGTTTTTCGACGCGCCAGTGATTGTCGCCGCACGAAGCGACCTGCGGCAGGTGGGTGATGCAGAGTACCTGACGGTCCCGGCCGAGTTGCCTCAGCAGTTTACCCACAACTTCCGCCACGGCGCCGCCGATGCCGCTGTCGACTTCGTCGAAAATCAAGGTCGGCACGGGGGTGGCTTTCGCCGTGATGACGGCGATGGCGAGGCTGATACGGGCAAGTTCGCCCCCGGAAGCGACTTTGATGAGGGGACGCGTCTGCACGCCCGCGTGACCCGCAATGAGAAATTCGCACTTTTCGCTTCCCGCGGGCGAAGGCTCGGACGGGGTGAGGGCGATTTCCAGTCGGGCTCCCTTCATGGCAAGGTGTTGCATTTCCGCAGTGACGGCGGCGGAAAGTTCCCGCGCGCCCGCACTGCGGGCTTCGCTCAGCCGGCGGGCGATGTCGTCGTAGTCGGCGCGGGTTTGCTCCTCGGCTCGGGCCAGGGCTTCGACGTCTTTGGAGCTTGTGAGCGAACGGAGTTCTTCGCGGTAGGACTCGAGCAATTCGCCGAGGTGCTCGGGTTCGGTATGAAATTTGCGCGCTAGATTGAAGTAGCGCCCCACCCGGTGGTCGATTTTCTGGAAACGATCGGCGTCAAGATCCGTGCGGTCCAAATACTTCGATACGCCCCGACCCGCCTCTTCGACGAGGTCGATTGCCGAGGCGAGGGTTTCTCCGAGCGCGGCGAGCTTTTCGTCGTAGCGGGCGAGGCTCGTGAGCTTCGCGTGCGCCGAAGAGAGGACGGAAGAGGCCGAGTCGTCGCTTTCCGTGAGACGGTCGAGAATTTCGGTCAGACCTTCGGAAATCGCCACGCCGTGCGCGAGACGCGTGTGTTCGGCGGTGAGCGTTTCCCATTCGCCGGTCTTCGGGGAGAGGGCTTCGAGGTCTTCGATGATCCAGGTGAGACGTTCCGTTTTTTCTTCGACGGAGCGCGCGTTGGCGGTTGCGTCCTCCAAGGCGCGTCGGGCGTCCTGCCAGGCGTGATAAGCCTTCTCGACGGCGCGAACGAGTTCGGACGTACCTGCATGGCCGTCGAGGAGCTTCAGCTGATGGGCGGGCTTCAGAAGCGACTGATGGGCGTGCTGGCCGTGAACGTCGACGAGGCGTTCGCCCAAGTCGCGCAATTGCGTCGTCGTGACGGCAATGCCGTTGATCCAGGCGCGCGAGCGTCCCTTGTCGTCGATCGTTCGGCGGATGAGCAGCGTCTCGTCCGCGCTTTGAAGTTCGTTTTCCTTCAGCCAGCGGTCGGCCCTTTCGGAAGGGGAGAATTCCGCAACGATGTCGGCGCGCTCCGCGCCTTCGCGAACGACTCCCGCATCGCCGCGTCCGCCGAGGATGAGCTCGAGCGCGTCGATCAGAATGGACTTCCCCGCACCCGTTTCCCCCGTGAGAACGGTGAACCCTCGACGAACGTCAAGGGAAAGAGATTCGACGATCACGAAGTCGCGAAGACTGAGGCTCGTGAGCATGGCGGGACTCCGACAAGGGAAAGAAAAAAGGGAAAAACCGCCGAAGCGGTCGGCGGTAAAAGGAGGATACCCGAAACCGGAACGAGTGCAACGGGTCCGGACGAATCTTGTGCTACAAAAACGCATCCGCCCGAACCGGGCGGGTTCGGGCGGATGTGAAAAGGCGGGAAACGATACTCGCCGAGTCGGGCACAACGCGGTTTTTCGGTTTGTCCGACTCGATCGGAACGCTCAACTCTGCGAAGCTTTCCCCTTGCGGGCGGCGCCGCTCTTGAGGCCCGCCAGGTTGTCGACGCCTTCGGCATCTTCGACGGCGAGGTTCTCTTCGGCACGTTCGCCTTCCCAGTAGTCGGCGTTGACGATGCCGAGCTTGTCCGGATGGAAGACCGGGTTGATGCCGAGGTTGCGCTGGGCTTCGTAGTCTTTCAGAGCCGCAAAGGCGGGCTTCTGGAGAAGCAGAATCGCAATGAGGTTCAACCACGCCATCGTGCCCACGCCGACGTCGGCCATCGTCCAAATGAGGGTCGAAGCCTTCAGGGCACCGAAGGCGACCGTCCCGAGGAAGATCACCTTGATGACGGTCATGATGATGGGCTTGCGAAGCGTGCGGTTGATGTAGGCGGCGTTCGTTTCGGCCATGTAGTAGTAGCCGAGAATCGTCGTGAAGGCGAAGAAGAAGATCGTGATCGCGATGAAGGGACCGCCGAGGCCGGGCATCAGACGGTCGATGGCGGCCTGCGTGTAGACGGGGCCGGCTTCAACACCCTTGAGACCTTCGAAAAGCATCGTGCCGTCGGGGGCGGTGATGTTGTAGCAGCCCGTCATGAGGATCATGAAGCCCGTCGCGGAGCAGACGAAGAGCGTGTCGATGTAGACGGAGAAGGCCTGCACGAGCCCCTGCTTGGCCGGGTGGGAGACGGCTGCGGCGGACGAGGCGTGCGGTCCCGTACCCTGACCGGCTTCGTTCGAGTAGATGCCGCGCTTGACGCCCCAGGAAATGGCCGAGCCGAGGAGACCGCCCAGGACGGAGTCCGTCCCGAAGGCGCTCGAGACGATCATCGAGAAGACGGCGGGAATCTGCTCCCAGTTGATGCCGACGATGATGAGCGCCACCACGATGTAGGCCTGCGCCATGAAGGGGACGATGATGCTCGTGAACTGCGCGATGCGCTTGAGCCCGCCGATGATCACGAAGCAGAGAATCGAGGTAATGATGGCCGCACTGATGGTTGCGTCGATGTCGAAGGCCTCTTGCCAAGCTGCGGCAATGGAATTCGACTGCACGCCCGGGCAAAAGACGGTCGAGGCGAGAATCGTCACGATGGCAAAGAGCCAGGCATAGGGCTTCGAGCGCAGGCCCTTTTCGATGTAAAAGGCCGGGCCGCCGCGGTACTGATCCTCGATCTTTTCCTTGTAGATCTGACCGAGGGTCGATTCGACGAAGGCGCTCGAGGCTCCGAGGAAGGCCACGGCCCACATCCAGAAGAGAGCGCCCGGGCCGCCGAAGCAGATGGCGGTTGCGACCCCCGCGATGTTCCCCGTGCCGACGCGGCCGGCAAGGGTCAGGGTGAGCGCCTGAAAGCTCGAAAGACCGATTTCGCCCTCACGGCGTTGGAAGAGCAGTCGCCACATCTCGGGCAACATGCGCAACTGTACGAAGCGGGAACGAATCGAGAAGAAAAGCCCTGCGAGAAGACAAAGCCCCACGAGCGGCGGCGACCAAATGAGCGCGTTCAGTTGACTGATGAAGGATTCCATAATGGTGAGCACGTTTGAAGGACGGAAGGGGTAAAACGCGCGGAAAAGCATCCCCCGAGCGTGCCGTTGTGACAAAGCACGCAAGCCGGAAAAGTGTCCGGCGGGGTGGAAATGAGGAAGCGACGAGTGTCGACGGAGGAGAAAGGCGCCCGATGCGCACTTTCGAGAGAAGGGCGGGGATGCTCAACTCAACGAGTCGTAATTCAAGTTTACTTCACCCGATGATCGGTAAAGCTTCCGCCAAGGCCCGATGGACTACGATAAAGCACTTAAAAGAGAAGGGTATCTGTCAAGAATCAAAAAAGAAGAAACGTTGACTTTACGGACCAGGTACCCGGGTAAAGAACGAGGCCGAAACGTCGACGACGTTTCGGCCTCGTGAAAGCACCCCTTTCGGGCGCCGCGCGAAGCCCCTTGTGCGGGACTCCGAGCGGTTGCCGAAGAACGGTTACTTCGCGGCGCGTTCGGCGATGATCGCTTCCCAACGGGCCACCTGACGGCGGACCTGATTCGGAGCGGTACCGCCGAGATGGTCGCGGGCGTTGACGGAGCCTTCGAGCTTCAGAACCTCATAGACGTCGTTTTCGATCACGTCGCTGAAGCTCTTGAGAACGTCGAGCGGGAGCTCTTCGAGGCCGCAACCGCGTTCGGAAGCGGCACGCACCGTCTGACCGACGATGTCGTGCGCGGTGCGGAAGGGCACGCCGTGACGCACGAGGTAGTCGGCGAGGTCGGTGGCGGTGGGGAAGCCCATCTGAGCGGCGCGGTACATGACGTCGGCTTGGGGTTCGACGCCGGCCATCATGTCGCAGAACGCGCGCAACGTGTCCTTGACGGTGTCGATCGCGTCGAAGACGGGTTCCTTGTCTTCCTGGAAGTCCTTGTTGTAGGCAAGGGGCGTACCCTTCATGAGGGTGAGCATCGCGATGAGGTCGCCGTAGACGCGCCCCGACTTGCCGCGGGCGGTTTCGGGAACGTCCGGGTTCTTCTTCTGGGGCATGATCGAGGAGCCCGTCGTAAAGCGGTCCGGAAGCTTGATGAAGCCGAAGCGCTGGCTCATCCACACCACGAGTTCTTCGGAAAGACGCGAGATGTGCATCATGATGAGCGAGGCGGCCGAGCAGAATTCAACGGCAAAGTCGCGGTCGGAAACGCCGTCGAGCGAGTTCTGGGAAACGGCTTCGAAGCCGAGGAGTTCGGCCGTGAATTCACGGTCGATCGGGTAGGTCGTACCGGCAAGCGCGGCCGAGCCGAGGGGGCTGCGGTTGACGCGGTGACGCAGGTCGAGGAGACGTTCGCGGTCGCGTTCGAACATTTCGACGTAGGCGAGCATGTGGTGGCCGAACGTCACGGGCTGGGCGACCTGCATGTGCGTGAAGCCCGGCATGATCATGTCGGAACCGGCCTTGGCCTGGTGAACAAGCACGTCCTGGAGGTGTTCGATGCGATGAACGATTTCGTCGATTTCGGAGCGCAGGTAGAGACGGATGTCGGTCGCCACCTGGTCGTTGCGGGAGCGTCCCGTGTGGAGGCGTTTGCCGGCGTCGCCGATAAGAGCCGTGAGGCGCGCTTCGATGTTGAGATGCACGTCTTCGAGCTCAAGCTGCCACTCGAACGTGCCCGCCAGAATTTCCGAGCGGATCTGGTCCATGCCGCGGCGGATGTCTTCGAGATCCTTGGCGGAAATCACGCCGATCTTCTCGAGCATCGTCGCGTGCGCGACGGAGCCTTCAATGTCCGAGAGCGCCATGCGCTTGTCGAAGTCGACACTCGCCGTGTAGCGGAGAACGAAGGCATCGACCGGTTCGGAGAAACGGCCCGACCACGCCTTCTTCTTGGCGTGCAGAGGGTCGTTGGAGTTGTCGTTTTCGTGGCTCATTTTTCAACCTGACGGTATGAAGTGTAAAGGAGCAGATATTTTAGACTCTGAGAAAGGCTCGTGCCGTAAGGACGGGTCGCAAACGATTTTTCTTTGAGGACCGGCATGACCCCGAATTTCCAAAAAATCCCTTTTGTCCGACACCGCGAAGTTTTGGGTGCGTGGGCGAGCGCGCACGTGCACATCATCCCGCGCATCCTGCGGCCTGCGGTCTTTCGAGGGCTCTACGGGTTCGAGCAAACCGCGTATGACACGCTGATTCCGCTCGGGAGCAGTTGCTTCACGGCGGGGGTCTTGCGCGAGGACGGTCACCGCAAGTTCAGCTTGCCCTTGGACTGGGTTGCGAACGGCGATCTCTTCGTGCGGTTCGACTTTCTCAAAACCCGTTTTGCGGATTTCTTCCATCCCGAGCGCATGGTTATCCGTGTGGACCGCATCAACCACGCCAAACAGCGAACGGTCGAGGCAACCGACCCTCACATCGACTTCGCGTTCCCTCACGACTTCGTCGCGAACGAAAACGGGGATGTCGATACGGAAGCGCCCCGACGTAAGTACGAGCGCCGCATCGCTAGGCTCTACGAAGAGGCGCGGGGAAAGCGCTGCCTCCTGATCTTCGTGGGCTGGAAGGAAAATCCGTTGCATTCGGACGCGGTACGTGAGCGCTTGGCGGCCGAAGTTCTTGAGGCAGGGCGCGTACTGGAAACGGCGAAGCTTGACCTTCTGCTTCTCTGCGCGGACGCGAGCACGCCCGCGGAAGAGGTGCTTACGGTCATTCCTGCGGATGAGCATCGTATTTACGTTGTGAACACTCCCGCCGAACTTTCCGCGGATCTCGGCGACAAGGGTGAAGGCTTGAAGCGTTGGTTCCGACGCGCTCTGCGGACACTCTGTGAGTGTAATAAAATGTAAGGCGACTTGACTTTTCTGGCTTTCACAGATATTATTCCACTTCCTCGGGGTGTGGCGCAGTCTGGTAGCGCGCCTGCTTTGGGAGCAGGATGTCGGGAGTTCGAATCTCTTCACCCCGACCATCCCTTTAGGCAATCAGCCTGAAAGTATTCGACCTGCCCGTAGCTCAGTTGGATAGAGCATCTGCCTTCTAAGCAGATGGTCGCTGGTTCGAATCCTGCCGGGCAGGCCACAAGATTCAAGGTTTTGTGGTGGGAATAGCTCAGTTGGTAGAGTCCCGGATTGTGATTCCGGTTGTCGTGGGTTCGAGTCCCATTTCCCACCCCAGAGGTTCAACGCCCGCACGGAATACCGTGCGGGCGTTTTCCTTCCAATCCTCTTCGCATCTCCGGATGTGTCTCTGCGTACCTGCGCGACCTTTCTTCCACAGGTTGTCCACAGCGCCCGCAATCCTCGGCGCTCCCTCGGACGTTTTCCTTTTTCAAAGAACAGCTCAAGACGATTCTGGGAAACAACAGTCCTCTTCGCGATAGCAAGTGCTTGCTTTAAGAAGTTCGAAAGTCTTGCGGCCGAGACGAATCGCAGGGCTTTCACCGTGCGCTAAGACGGAGTTTTCCCCAAGGCTTTTCCACAGGCGCCGAACGAGGGATCGATACGCAAAAGCGCGCCTCGTGCGTTGCCGAACGCAACGCGCGACGGGCGCGCTTCAATTTTTCGGGGCGAGGTACCGACGGCCTTCGCGGGCTTCAACGTCTTTGCCGGTTTCTCACGTTTCATCGGTCACCCGGATCTTGCCGGGCGCCATGAATTCGTCGGCCGCTCGGATGGAATCAATAACGGGCGTAGAGCTTCAGGAATTGCGCGACGGTATCTTCGACCGTCTCATCGGGAGCCTCGTAGGGCGCATCCGAGAGTTCGAGGCCGAGAATGTCTTCAATCGTGTACCAACGGAGCTTGCGCGTGACGCCGGAGGTACTTCCGCCGTCGGTCTGAAGGGCGACCAGCTTCAGTTCGTTCGTTCCGTTGAGACCGCAGGCATAGGGCGAGACTACGCGGTCGTAACCGTGGTAGCTGAAGGCCACGGACTTCTTTTCTTCGATCGCCTTCACGAGAGTATCGACAGTCGTCATTTCTCTTACTCCTTCAAGTCGGAAGGGCGTCGTCCCCGAAGGGGCGGCACCGACGTCACAAGTCGAAGATCAAGGAGCGCGGCGCAACCGCGTCCCCGATCGAACCGTCGGGACGGTGCGTTGAGGGCGGCCGAAAAGAAGCGTTGCGGCGGGACGACGAAGCCGTGCTCCCGCGAACTCGAACGCTCCCGGCATCCGCCCGACGACGCGACGTCCTCGGGGCGGCGCGAAAAAAGAGCGCTTGCCCGAATTTGATTATGACGTGAGGGCGGTCGGGGTGTGCGGGAATCTGCAAGGCATGGTGAATCAGGTCAAGAAAGCCCCAGGTTGGGGCGACTTGCGGGGGGCGCCTCAGTGTTCTTACCGATGACAGGAGGGGAAAAAGGAAACGGGACCCCGAAGGGTCCCGTTTCCATGCGGTCGCGTCTCAACGCCCGCGTTCCGCGAGCTTTCGAGGCTTTAGGCGGCGGGGAGCTTGGCAAGCTGTTCGCGCTGCTTTTCAAGGAGCGATGTGAAGTTCGCGAGACGTTCCTTTTCGGTCGCGACCACTTCGGCGGGCGCGCGCGCGACGAAGCGTTCGTTGCCGAGTTTGGCTTCGCACTGCTTCACCTGCGCTTCGAGGCGCTCGATTTCCTTCGTGAGGCGGGCGCGTTCGGCGGCGACGTCGATTTCGACCTTGAGCATGAGCTTGAAATCGCCGACGATCGCGACGGGCGCGAGCGCCCCGCGGTTGTCGAGTTCTTCGACGCGTTCGACCGCCTCAAGGCGGGCGAGCGCCTGGAGGTAGGGCGCCGCTTCGGCGCAGACGTCGGCCGGACCCGAGACGACGAGCGGAACGCGCGTCGAGGGAGCGAGCTTCATTTCGCTGCGCAGGTTGCGCACCGAGTCCACCATCGATTGCACGAGCGCCATGCGATCGAGCGCTTCGGCGTCTTCGAGTTCGGGACGCACTTCGGGGTAGCTCTGAATCATGACGGAGGTTTCTTCGTCGGCCGCGCGAACGCCCGCCGTGACGGAAACCTTCTGCCAGAGCTCTTCGGTGATGAAGGGGATGATCGGGTGCGCGAGACGCAAGATCGTTTCGAGCACGGTGACGAGCGTGTGGCGCGTGCCGCGCTGCATCGCTTCGTCGCCCTTCAGCTGCACCTTCGTGAGTTCGAGGTACCAGTCGCAGAACTCCGTCCACACGAAGGAGTAGATGGCGTTCGCGGCGTTGTCGAGACGGTAGTCTGCGTAGGCGCGACGCACGTCTTTCACGGTTTCGTTGAGGCGGGCGAGAATCCAACGGTCCACCACGGTCAGGGTCTTTTCGAGACCGGCCGTTGCACCCGTGCCGCAGTCCTTCCCTTCAACGTTCATGAGCACGAAGCGGGTGGCGTTCCAGAGCTTCGTGCAGAAGTTGCGATAGCCTTCGGCGCGCTTGAGGTCGAAGTTCACGTTGCGACCGAGCGTGGCGTAGGCCGCCATCGTGAAGCGAAGCGCATCCGCGCCGTGCGCGGCGATGCCTTCGGGGTAGTTCTTGCGAAGCTTCTTTTCGACGATCGGAGCCTTTTCGGGCTGACGCAGCCCCTTCGTATTCTTGACGACGAGACTTTCGAGGTCGATCCCCTGAATGATGTCGAGGGGGTCGAGCGTGTTGCCTTCGCTCTTCGACATCTTCTTCCCTTCGGCATCGCGAACGAGACCGTGGATGTAGACGTCCTTGAAGGGAACGCGACCCGTGAAGTGCTTCGTCATCATCACCATGCGGGCGACCCAGAAGAAGATGATGTCGTAGCCCGTGACGAGAACGCTGCTCGGGAGGTAGAGGTCGTAGGCCGTTTTATCTTCGCCTTCGGGGTTGGGCCAGCCGAGGGTCGAGAAGGGAACAAGCGCCGAGGAGAACCACGTGTCGAGCACGTCTTCGTCGCGCGTCAGCTTCGCGCCTTCGCCCGCCTGCGCCTGCGCTTCGGCTTCGGTTCGCGCCACGTAGACGCGACCCGATTCGTCGTACCAGGCGGGAATCTGGTGACCCCACCAGAGCTGACGCGAGATGCACCAGTCCTGAATGTTTTCGAGCCACTGGCGGTAGACGCCGCGCCACTCGGCGGGGAAGATGTTCACTTCACCCGATTCGACGGCTTCGAGACCCACTTCGGCGATCGACTTCCCGGGGTAACGGGTACCTTCGGGAGCGGGCTTGCTCATCGCCATGTACCACTGCTCGGAGAGCATCGGTTCGACGATTTCGCCCGTACGCGCAACGCGCGGCACCATGTGCTTGTGGGGCTTGACGGCGACGAGCAGCCCCGCGGCTTCAAGGTCGGCGATCGCCGCCTTGCGGCATTCGTAACGGTCCATCCCGCGGTACTTCTCGGGGACGTTCTCGTTCATGGTCGCCGTCTTCGTGAGGACGTTGAGCATGGGGAGGTTGTGGCGGCGGCCGACTTCGAAGTCGTTGAAGTCGTGGGCGGGCGTAATTTTCACGCAGCCCGAGCCGAATTCGCGGTCCACGTACTCGTCGGCGATGACGGGGATTTCGCGGTCCGTGAGCGGGAGCTTGAGCATCTTGCCCACGAGGTGCTTGTAGCGCTCGTCTTCGGGATGCACCGCCACGGCCTGGTCGCCGAAGATCGTTTCGGGACGGGTCGTCGCCACGACGACGCCTTCCGAGCCGTCCGCGGCCGGGTAGCGGATTTCCCAGAGGTGGCCGTTGTCTTCTTCGCTTTCGACTTCAAGGTCGGAGACCGCGCTCTGGAGCTTCGGGTCCCAGTTGACGAGACGCTTGCCGCGGTAGATGAGGCCTTCTTCGTAGAGACGAACGAAGACGTCGACCACGACCTTCGAGAGCTTCTCGTCCATCGTGAAGTAGGTGCGGTCCCAGTCGACGCTGTCGCCGAGGCGGCGCATCTGCGAGAGAATCGTGCCGCCCGAAACCTTCTGCCAGTCCCAGATCTTACGGATGAAGGCGTCGCGGCCGAGATCGCGCCGATCGATCCCTTCCTTTTCAAGCTGACGTTCGACCACGATCTGCGTGGCGATGCCCGCGTGGTCCGTCCCCGGAATCCAGAGCGTGTTGTAGCCCGCCATGCGGTGGTAGCGCGTGAGCGTATCCATCACCGTCTGGTTGAAGGCGTGCCCCATGTGCAGAATCCCCGTGATGTTCGGGGGCGGCAGCTGAATGGAGAAGCCCGGCTTTTCGGGATCGGTTCCGGCGCGGAAGTACCCGCGCTTTTCCCAGATGGGGTACCAGCGGGATTCGATTTCCGCGGGCTCAAAACTCTTGGCGAGTTCGTTCGTGGTGGATTCGCTCATCGTTTTAACCAACAAAACAACTAAGGGCAAAGGATTCGAGGAAGTGCGCCCGGTCGGCCCGGCCGCAGGATCGAAGCGGTGCGGGTCGCACGACGCGTGCGACTCCCGAGGGTCGGAATGCCGAAGGACCCGCGAGGGTCCTTCGGCGATTCCGCATGAAAATGCGTGCGCGTGGATGATTGTCTCACGAACGCCCCTCGTGGGGCGTTTCCCCGAGGGTGCTTTCGTGTCCGCGCGTCGTGTTTGTGATCGGTCGCACGGTCGCTGCGCTCCTTCAGCGCCGCACGATGTCCGAGACGTCGAGGCGGCGAAGTTCCTGAGCCACGGCCTGCGCGATCAGGTTGCCGAGCGAGCGGTCCATGTCGCTTTTGACGCGCGTAAGCGCGTTGGCGAGCACCATGTCGAGCGTGTCGCGCAGTGCCGATCGGACGGCGGCTTCAACCTGAGGGGCGATGCGCTTGACGATCGCCTCCTTTTCTTCGTCCGTAAGGCGGAGGGGTTCGGGTTCGCGGGGCGCAGGGGCGACCGCCGCAACGGGCTCCGCAACCGACGTCGCGGCGTCGGGAGCTTCGGCGGGGGCGGCGGGTCGAATCGTCTCGAGCGCCTCCGCTTTCGCTTCGGTCGTTGCGGCCGTTGCATTCGGCACGTTCGCATGATCGGCCGTCGTGCCGAGCGTCGGCTCCTTCGGCAGATCGTCCGGCGCGTCCGTCATGAGGTCGCGCACTTCGCGCCACGTGAGGCGAATGCGGTCCGTCAGGGTTTTGGCATTGCGCTCGCTGCGCTCGAGATCAATGACGGGCTCTTGTCGGTCCATAGCGTGGGGGTCCTTCTCGGGTGTTAGTGACGGCGGTCGTAGGCGGCGAGTTCCACGCCGGCCGCGCGATAGGCGCGATAACGCTCGCGCGAGAGCTGCAACTCTTGCGGCTCGGTGCTTACGACGTCGATGATGCGCGTGAAGCGCTCGAAATCGTCTTTCCAGGCGGGAGGCAGGTGGTCGTCGAGCAGGAGCAGTACGTCGCCCGAAAGCTTCGAGAGATCCGTCGACCACACGATCGGCGTCTCGGCGGCGAGGGGCGACCCGGCCTCCGCGTGCGGAAGAAAGGCGAGATCGTCGAACCGCCAGAGGAGATCGTCGAGTCGCTTCAAGCGCTCCCTGTCCGAACTCCAGAGCGCGAGCGAGAGCCCGCGCTTGTGGACCGTACGGGCCACAAGCGCCGCATAGGAGAGGCGATTGGGAACGTTGTAGTGAAAGTCGATTTTCTGCATCTCGTCATTATCGCGTAGCCACCGGGGAATCGCCCGGAATCTCACGGGGTGCAACCGTGAGAAATGGTCACGGACCGCGCTTTTCTGAAAAAAAAGGCGGTTTTCCCTTTCGGGAACGTGTGTTCGAGCGTCCGCAGGACGAAGGATACCGCAAATGCGGTATTTTCGACGAGTGCTCTTGTCAAAAGCAAAGTCGACGTGCATAATTCGTCTCCTCAGCAACGAACATTAACTTCGTTGACTAAGACTCCGTGGGGGGGGGTAGCTCAGCTGGGAGAGCGCTGCGTTCGCAATGCAGAGGTCGGGAGTTCGATCCTCCTCCTCTCCACCACATATGAAGCCCGTCGGGAAAAAACCGGCGGGCTTCTCCTTTTTTCCGCTTTCAAAAATTCCCGGAGTTCGACGAACGTCTGCGGTCGTCGAATATTCCCGGTCCGCGCGGTACTTTGCCGCGCGCCGCTCCCGCGCCCGCCCGGTTTCAGGTCCGACCGGGCGGGCGTAATTCATTCCGGATGCTCCGCAAGCCTTTCGGTTTCCGTATCGGTAAAAATCGCGGTCGGCGCGGAAAGTCCGTACATTTCGTGCGGATGGTACCCCTGTTATGCGTAAATCGTATGGGGGATCATGAGCAATCATCATTGGATTTTCCGTGCCGGGGTTCCTAAGCTTTTCCATGACCCAACCGAAAAAGTGCGGGCGACGCATTTCCCGATCGCAGGATTCGGGGGCGTGTCGTTCGTCGGAGAAACAATCATGAAAAGCTTGCAAAAACCTCTGGTCCTCTCGATGCTCTCGGCTTTGGCCGTCAGCGGCTCCGCAGACGCCGCTCCCGCAGATGGCGTCTATCGCGCTACGGCGCAGGGCATGGGGGGCCGCTTGAGGTGACGGTCCGCGTTGAAAGCGGTCGTATGGTGGGCGTTGAAGTCGATGCTTCCCGCGAAACACCGGGGTACGGGCTTGAGGCCGGTCCGGAGGTTGCCAAGCGCATTGCCGCGGCGCAGTCGACGGAGGTCGACGGCGTGTCGGGTGCGACCGTGACGAGTCGGGCCGTGAAGGCGGCCGCCGAAGCGGCGATGCGCGAAGCGGGGCTCCTCGAAGTCAAAGCCGCCCGAACCGTGAGGCCCGGCGAATACCGCGGCCGCGCGCGCGGCGGCAAGAACGACGTCGAAGCGCTCGTGCGAGTCTCGGCGGACGGTTCGATCGAAGTGCTCGACGTGAAGACGGACGACACTCCCTATCTGAGCGACACGGCCGTGCGCGAAGTCGTGCGTGCCGTCACGACGCAAAAGTCGTTGTCCGTTGATGCGGTTACGGGGGCGACGCTCACGAGCCGCGGCCTCGCGGGGGCGATCGCCGACGCGCTCGATCGGGCGGGGGTGGATCTCGTAGCCTGGCGCAGGGTGCCTCCGGCCCTCGAAAAGACGCGCGGCGCGGAGGTCGATGCGGACGTGGTCGTGGTGGGCGGCGGTGCCGCGGGCATGTTGGCTGCGCTTTCCGCGAAGACCGACGGGTCGTTGCGCCCCGACAAGGCGAACAACCTCAAGGTGGTGCTCCTTGAAACGAAGGGCTACCTCGGCGGGGACCTCACGGTTTGCGGCGGCTACGTCGCGAGCTATTCGGGCACGCCCCTCAACGACCGCACTGGACACTCGATCGACGGGAAGACCGTCGTCGAAGCAACGCTCGCCATGAAGTCGCCCGAAGTCGCGAAGATGCTCAACCAGGATCTGGCCGCCCGCGTCGTGGACGCATCGGGGCCCGCCATGGCGATCCTCATGCAGGAAGGCTGGCGCGTGATGCCCGAAGACGCGACGCGCGGCGCCGTACTGTCGCCCTGGGGTAAGGACGGATTCCTTCACTACACGGTGGCCCGTACGAGCGATCCCGCGACGGGTTCTCGCAGCGGCGATGCGGGCTACGACACCACGTCGGGCTCGCCCGCAATGGCTTCGACCCTCGCCGACATCGTGCGCCGTGCGGGCGTGGACGTTCGACTCGAGACGAGTGCCACGGACGTGACCGCGACGAAGGACAAGGTCGAAGCGGTTGAGGTGAGCGACGCGAAGCAGGTTTACCGCATCAACGCGAAGGCCGTGGTACTCGCCACGGGCTATTCGGGGCTCGATCCCGACAGCATCAAGCGCTTCTATCCGTCGCTCGAAGGTGTCATTCGTACGGGCGGCGCGGGCGTTACTTCCTTTGCGCCCAAGTGGGTGGCCGATCACGGCGGAGAAATCGCCCTCAATCCGGCAAGCTCCACCATGCTCGGTTACGACGCCGTGCTCGGAATCGACGGTCCCGAAAGTGCGCTCTACCTCACGATGGCGGCGCCTTGGGTGAACGTCCGGGGCGAACGCTTCATGTCGGAAGCGGGCAATCCGTACCGCTACGGCGTGGGCGAACCCGACGCAAAGGGCGTGCGCTCGATGTGGATCGAGCCCGGGAAGGGCCGTTCCATCGGCGAATTGTTGAAGCAGCCGGGAAAACGCGCCTGGATGATTTTCGATGCGAACTCCCCCGCCAACGCCCAAAAAGCGCATCTGGCGGCCGCGGGTCTTTGTGTTGAGGCCGATACGCTTGCCGAACTCGCCCGTCGCGCTGGTCTTCCCGAAGACACCTTCGTGAAGACGATCGAGCGCTACAACACGGATGCCGCCGCGGGCGGCGACACGGTGTTCGGTGCGCCCGCCTCCGGGATGACGCCGGTTCTCAAAGCTCCCTTCATCGCCGTGCGCGTGAGCGCCGTCAATACGATCGCGAACGCCGCCGTTCACGTGGCGGACGACTTCACGGTCCTGATGGGACCGGCAGGTCCGAACGCCCGCCGCATCGAAGGACTCTTCGGCGCAGGCGGTGCGATCGGCAACGCCATCACGAATTCGGGGCTCGGCGCTCACAACGCCACCGCCATCGGCTCGGGCGCTCTGGCGGGTGCTGAAGCCGCGAAGTACGCCGAACGGAACTGACCGACGTTTCGTAACGGTTCCGGCGTTCTTCAGCCTCTCGAAAGAGACCGATGCGTTTTCCTGCCTGCCGTCCGTCGGGGTCAGCTCCCGACGGACGGTTTTTTGCTTTTTGCCAGGCTCGACGACGGGATGAACGTCTTTTCCGAAGGACTTCAGACTCCCTTCGGTTCGGCCTCTTGCGGAGGTACCGAGCATCGCGCTTCGAGAACTTCGAGCACGCGTCGGACGTCCTCCTCCCCGATCATGTCCATCCGGAAGTGTCTCAGGTAAAAGAGTCCCTCGAGAGCGAGAACGGCAATGAGCGCGTCGACGCCGCAGGGGGATTGCTCGACACGCTCGAAGACTCCGCGGTACCACGTTTGCAGCACTTCGCGCATGGGTTCGTTTTTCGTCGTGAGCGACAGAACCGAAAGCCCGAAAGCGGCGTTGGAACTCCGTTCGCTGCGAAACGTGCGGTACCACTCGATGAAGCCCGCCACCGTTTCGTCGACGACCGGACTTTCGGAAATCGATGCTTCGAGGCGTCCGACGCGCAGTCTCCGCTCGAGTCGGTCGCGGTACATCCCGATCAGGTGCTCGAGCAGCGCCTCCTTGGTCGGGAAGTGGTACATGACCGCACCCTTCGTCAAGCCCGTGCGCGACGCGAGGTGCGCAAAGGTCAGTCGGCTCGCTCCCTCTTCAATGAGAATTTGCATCGCCGCGTCGGTGATCGATTCGATCGTCTCGCGGCCGTGTCGGTTGCTTTTGCGGGCAAGGCCCCGCTTGATCGTGCGCTGCGTCTCGGGCCCGCGCTCGCAGTCGTTGCTACCGGTCGTTTCGGTTGCCATGGGTTTACCTCCTAATTGTAACAATTTTGACCGTATTTAACCTAGTAGTATAAAGAAACAGCTCCTCCTAGAATGACTCTTTATACGGTTGGTGCAAATTCTAGACCGACCTTGAAGGAGACATCTTATGGGCACTTCCGTAAATTCAACCCATTGACTTCAAAGGGATAACGGAGCGAAAAGA